>ERZ506905.69-NODE-69-length-74560-cov-20.0387_pt1 | contig 74560 bp, 67 predicted proteins | sample MGYA00513175_ERZ506905 | MGnify/ENA metagenome assembly ERZ506905
TTTATTGGGTCACTTTTAACCGGCCCAATGGGTCAAATTAAACCCGGCCTTGACAAGGAAACAAGGAGACTCGCGGGAATGGGGAAGAATGGGAAAACTGCCTGGATAAAAATAACTTCTGGGAGGAATCTCCAATGAAAAAATCCTTAGTGTTTGCCATGGCCATGGCTCTGGGCATCAGCACCACTGCTTTTGCGGCCAACCCCTTCTCCGACCTGCCTGCCGGCCACTGGGCCTACGGCGCTGTGGCCAAACTGGCGGCTGCCGGTGTGGTGGACGGGTATCCGGACGGCACCTTCAAGGGTGACAGGACCATGACCCGGTACGAAATGGCCCAGATCGTGGCCAAGGCTCTGGCCAAAGGTGCCATCGGTGCCGATGACAAACTGGTCAGCGAATTCGCCGATGAACTGGACAACCTGGGTGTACGGGTGGCCAAACTGGAAAAGAACGCGGACAACGTACAGGTGACCGGGGCTGCCCGTATCAGCTATGCAGATCGCAGAGGCGGCGGCTTCAAGAATTGGGATGACAAATCTGAAGCCCAGTTGCGGACCCGTCTGTGGTTCACCGGTGAAGTGAACGACAACTGGCATTACACCGCTATGATCCAGAACCAGCAATACTTCGAAGGCAAGAACGAATCCGGCGACAGCGATACAAACTTCCAGAGAGCTTACCTGAACGGGAATATCGGCGTGGTGGACATCACCGCCGGCCGTTTCAATGACTTCATTGCCGATGGGAACGTGTTCGATGACCGTGCCGACGCTGTCCGGGCTGATGTAAAATTCGGCCAGGGATATCTGTCCGCTGCCTATGGTAAGCTGGCCAACGCTGATCGGTATGGCTGGCAGGATAAAAATGGTTCCGTAGGGGATACCTACTGGAGCGCAGCCCTGGGCGGCAACTGGGGCAACCTGCACGGCGAAGCCACTTATACCAAGATCAATGACCAGGACTTCGGCGCCATGAATGAAGGGGAAGGCACCCTGGATAAGACTGACAACAAAATCTGGACCGTTGGGGCCGATTATACCGCCGGCAAATGGAATGTGAACGCCATGTACCTGAAGGGTGACGCTGATTCCAAGAACAACAGCTGGGTCAACAATGTGGATGATGATGGTTATGTAGTGGGGCTGGGCTATGCCGGTGCCGATGAAAAGAAACCGGGCACCTGGGGCCTATATGCCAAATACTATGACCAGGCTGCTGTGACCGTGGCCTCCCACACCATGAACGGCGACTGGTACGTATTCCCGTACACCGGATTCAAGGGCTACATGGTGGGCGGCAACCTGACCGTGGCCAAGAACATGGTGGCTACCGTGGAATACTATGATCTGAAGAATAAAGATGCAGAAAACGGCATCGATGCAGGCAACAAACACGCCCGCACCCTGTGGTCCGAACTGAACATCACTTTCTGATGATCCCATCAGAATCACAAAAAACGGCTCTCCCCAAAGGAGGGCCGTTTTTGTATACCGGGGAAATCAGTGCAGAGGGAAGAACGTAGAGTGCAGAGCGGGACAGCGGAAATCCAACGACCCATCGCAATGCCGTAGGGGCTCCACGCCGGGGAGCCCGCCAGATTGCTGATTATTTGTGTGTTGTGCGGGGCAACCGGCCTGCACCCCCTACGGTCTTTCCTTTTTTGTTTCAAAATCAATTTGCAAAATTGATTTCAGGTTCGATTTGGCGCATTGCGTCAGTAGGTTCATTGGTTTTGTTTGGTGATTCTGATATAATGAATCCAAGGAAGGCAAAGAACCTAATCCGGTACCTCCGATGCGGAAGGGGTGATATATAATGGAGAAACAGTTGATTCCGGAAGTTTTGCAGGTGGTGCCTGGAAAGGGCTACAGCTTTTATGCGTATTTTAATGACGGAACAGTTCATTATTATGACGCCTCGTCCTTGGTGCAGAAACCCGGCGTATTTCAAAAATTGAAGGATGACAAAATGTTTCACGATTGTCTCACAGTTATGAACGGTACGGCTGCATGGGATGTGGAAGGCAAACGAGATCCGCGGAAATGCATAGATATAGATCCGTATGACGTCTACGAGGCACCGGTTGTAAAGGATCCGCTGGAGACCGTTGCATAGGGAGATAGAGCAAAGAAGTCAGACACAGCCCGGCGGGTCTTGAGATGGCAGACGTCAGCTCTGTACGGCGGGAAGCCAAGAATCCATTGCGATGCCGCAGGGGCCGCATGCCGGGCGGCCCGCCAGTGCCGGTTCTAACGTCTTATCCTATCCGTAGAGGGCGCAGGCCCGGCGCCCCGCATAGTTGCAGATCCCGTTCCGGCCCCCAGGGGGCAGAACCATTCAAAGCCAAATGCCCGGCATTTGGCATCCGAAACGATGAACCCATAGGGGTCCGAATTCTTCTTCCCCCCACCTTGTCAAAGAAGTTACTTTAGTGTATAATTTGTGACGTAAAGTTATACAAAACTAACCACGCTTCACCCCAATCCATTTTTCTGCCGGAGGAAACACGGAAACTCCTGACAGGCCCTGGCTGGGGGAAGCACCACAAGGAGGCTTTTATCCATGAACAAAAAACTGATCCTGGCTCTGGCCATGGCTCTGGGCGTCAGCGGTACGGCCCTGGCGGCCAATCCATTTTCCGATCTGCCTGCCGGGCACTGGGCTTACGGCGCTGTGGCCAAACTGGCGGCCGCCGGCGTGGTTGACGGGTATCCGGACGGCACTTTCAAAGGGGACAAGACCATGACCCGGTACGAAATGGCCCAGATTGTGGCCAAAGCCCTGGCCAAAGGCGCCATCGGTGCCGATGACAGACTGGTCAGCGAATTTGCCGACGAGCTGGACAACCTGGGCGTTAGAGTTGCCAAACTGGAAAAGAATGCTGACAACGTGGCCATCACCGGGGAAATCCAGATGAGCTACCGGAACGATTCCGGTTCTGCAACCGGCAAGGGCGGCGAATCTGATCTGCGGACCCGTCTGTGGTTCACCGGGGAAGTGAATGACAACTGGCATTATGTGGCCATGCTGGAAAACCACCAGTATTTCGGCGGCCAGAATGAATCCGGGGACAGCGACACGGATTTCCAGAGAGCGTTCCTGGATGGCCGGATCGGCAGCGTGGAACTGAAGGCCGGCCGGTATGATGAATTCCTGGCGGATGGGAACATCTACGACAGCCAGGTGGACGGGGTGAAGGCCAAGGTGAACCTGGGCCATGCTTCCTACCTCCAGGCAGCCTACGGGAAAATGGCCGATGTATCCGGGTTCGGTTATATGAGCGATGACGAAAAAACCTCCGTAGCCGACAAATTCTGGACCGCTGAACTGGGCGGGGATACGGGCAACCTGCATCTGTCTGCCACCTACACCCGGGCGGACAATGTGACCTTCCTGGACGGAGCGGACAATGAGATCTGGACCGCCGGTGCCGGATACCAGGCCGGGAAACTGGGCCTTAACGCCATGTACCTGCGGGGTAGCAATGATTACGAAAAAGACCGCAGCTGGGACAAGGACGGCTGGGTGGCCGGCCTGACCTATGGCGGAGCTGAAAGCAGCAAGCCTGGCAGCTGGGGCCTTCTGGCCACTTATTACGACCAGAGCGCTTCCACGGTGATCGCCCACACCATGGATGGCAACTGGGATACCTTCGTTCCCGGTGAAAGCGGCGTCACCAACGGGTTCAAAGGCTGGAAAGTGGGCGGCAACCTGACCCTGGCTAAAAACATGGTGGCCGAAGTGGATTACTACGACCTGAAAGGCAAGGAAGGGGACCAGAACGGCAAACACGCCCGGACCCTGTGGAGCCAGTTTGTAGTAACGTTCTAATTTCTTCCATAAAAAAGACCGTCACATCATTGATGCGACGGTCTTTTTTCATTCGGCTAGTGACTAGTGACTAGTGACTAGTGACAGGGCCGAAGGCCCCTTAGCTGAGCTGTTGCATAGCAAAGCTCCTATCTCCACGTATTGCACTGTGTCATCTGGTCCACCAGGGGGGTTCCGCTGCCGGCCATGAGATCCACTTTGCTGACTACCACCTGCATGATCCGGTTCTTCACCACTCCGCTGGAGGTCTCCATGCCGTAGGAGGCCAGGGAATGGATCATGTAGGGGGTGCCGTTGGAATTCCCCAGCACCATCATCACATGGTAGGGGGTAAACAGCAGGGAACCGGGAGCGGCGGTTTTGATATAGGCCAGTTTCTGGTCGTGGGTCATGCCCTGGAAGCTTTTTCCCGGGAAGGACTGGGCCTGTTCGTCCCCGTTCCGGGGCAACTGGATGCCCATGGTCTTGTACACGTCCTGGACGAAGGAAGAGCAGTCCACGCTGTTGTGCATGCCGCCCCAGCCATAGGGGGCACCCAGGTGCTTGAAGGCCATTTCAATGGTGTTGTTGGCGGTGTAGGGCAGGTATCCCTGGTGCAGGTCCGCACCGTAGGCGGCTTTCACCGGTACGATCTGGAGATAGCCCTGGTGGTCCCGGGTGGGCAGCAGCAGATTTCCGTTCCGGGTGGGGATGGCGGTGCCCATCTGGTACAGCTGGGACTGGCTGCCGGCCTGGAGGGTCAGCACCCGGCCGGTGACCACGGCGGGAGAAGCCGGGTTGGCATAGGTCTGCCAGGTTTTGGCATCCGTGATGGCCACTTTGTTCCGGGGAACCCAGCCCCGGTAATGGGGGGTACGGACGAAGATGAAGTTCCCCTGGAGATTGGTGTGGTACACCCGCACCGGGGTAGAAGGATCCACCGCCGTTTCCTGCCAGTTGTCGAACTGGGTGTCGGATGCGGAATCGAAGGCCCGCTGGAGGGTGGGGAAGGAACGGAGATCCACCCGGTCCACCACCACTCCGTATTTCACCGTGTTGGTGGGACGGATGTTGGCCTTGGCATCCTGGACCAGCTGGGCCGCGAAGGAATGGCTCAGGGGAGCCCGCTGGACGTACTGGTCCTCATCCATGCCGAAAGCGTTCACGTAGCCGGTGAGCTTGTCCCCGGAAATTGTGGGCCCCAGGTCCTGGATGGAATCCCCGAAAATGGCCTTGTCCATCTGGGCGTTCATGGCTTTGATCCGTTCCGGAGTGGCCAGGACAGTGTTCCCCGCCGGGGTGGTCCAGGCGGACGGTTTGGTGAGAGCAGCCGGTGTGCCGGGCATGGCCGCGGCGGCAAAAGCCACCGAAGCGGACAGGCACAGGGCGCCGGTCAGAAGAGAAATGCGATGAAAAGCATGCAGCAATATGATGACCTCCTTTATATAGCGTTCCTATTATACCATAAGAAGGGCTGCTGTACGCGCAACAGCCCGGTCGAGTATGTGTCAACAAGTTCTCGGTGAAGCCTTCATCGCAGTATAGTTATGCAGCAAAGTGCAGAGTGAAGAGTGCAGAGTGAAGAGCACGGACGATGAAAACCCAATGACCCATTGCGATACCGTAGGGGGCGCAGGCCCGGCGCCCCGCCAGATGCACGAGGTTCCGACACCAAAACGACCAACGGTGAACGATGAACGATAAACCCCACAGTTTCTCCCGGACGCTGACAGAGTTTCTTATGGTATAATATCCCTTGTGATACACAATGGAGAAAGGACGATAGCCCCTATGGGAAAATATGTGATCGCCCGGCCTGTGGCCAGTGAGCTGGTGGTGGAAAAATCCCGGTTCCTGTGTACCCTGGCCCGGGTGGAAACGGAAGGAGAGGCCCAGGAATTTGTCCGGGCCATGAAGAAAAAATACTGGGATGCCACCCACAACTGCTCGGCCTACATTGTGGGGCCGGACAACCGGGTGGAACGGTCCAACGATGACGGGGAGCCCAGCGGTACTGCCGGGTCGCCCATGCTGGAAGTGCTCCGCCGGAAGGACCTGTACAACACGGCGGCAGTGGTGACCCGGTATTTCGGAGGCATCAAGCTGGGGGCCGGGGGCCTGACCCGGACCTACGGGAAATGTGTGGCCCAGGCGGTGGACGAAGCAGGCCTGGCGGAAAGGGTGCCCATGGGGGACTATTCCTTTGTCTGGTCCCTGGACGACGTGGGACGGGTGCTGAACCAGTTGTATCAGCAGTCCCTGTTCACCGTGGGGGACGTGGAATACGCCAACCGGGCCAAAATCCATCTGGTGATGCCCCGGAGCCGGAAGGGGGAAGCGGAAGCCTGGCTCACGGAAACCATCAGCCGTCCGGTGAATTTGGAAGAAGAGAAAACTTTCTTTGAAGAATGTGCCGTGGATCCGGGCCAGCCTTGATTTTCCCTCCCCGATACAGTACACTAATACTATTGTACATCATGAGATGATGGGGAAAGAATATCTTTAGAAAGCAGGCATGATCGATGCTGAAAAAAACTTGTGCTGTCCTGATGAGCTGTCTGGTCCTGGGGGCCACCACAGTTCCGGTCTGGACGGCGGAGGCCGGTGTCTCCGTAAAGACGCTGAGCCGTACGGAAAATAAAGTAACGGTGGAATGTCCTCAGGTCAGCGGCGGCAGCCGGTCGGCGGATGACAAAATCAACCGGGCTCTCAGCAGCCAGGTGGCTTCTTTCGTCAGCGAAGCCTCCACCCTGGGGGGCGGCAAGGTCCATTACGATGTCCACAGATCCGACGAGGATCTGGTCAGCTTCACCCTGGTGATGACCCCCAACATGGGCGTGGAAGAAAGCGTCGGTATGACCTTTGACCGGAAGACCGGGGAACTGCGGCCTCTCAGCTACTATTATACCAAAGACCAGCTGGCAGGACTGGCCCAGAACGGGCTCCAGTATCTGTATGATGTGGACCCGGCCAAACTCCAGACCCTTCCGGATACCTATTATGTGGACCGGGACGGCAGCCTGATCGGGGTCTACCATGCCGGGGCCGTACTGGATAAAAGCGAGGGAGAAATCGAAATCAACCTGTCGGCGGCGGGCATGGATGAAGATGGCAATGTGACCGAAGCCCCTATCGACCACGGCAGTTCTGCCCCGGCGGAAACGGAAAATGCCTCCAGCCAGGGAACGGCGGTAAGCGGAGCGGCTAAACCGGCGGAAACCGCAGACGGCACCGGGGAAAGCACCGGCCAGGGCCTGGCCCGGATCCGGGCTCGTCTGGCAGCCAAAGAAAAAGCTCAGGACGAAGCCAAAGCCAAAGCGGACGCCAAGGCGAAGGCCAAAGCAGAAAAAGCAGCCAAAGCCAAGGCGGAAGAACAGGCCCGTCTGGAGGCTCAGGCCAAAGCGGAAGCCCAGGCCAGAGCGGAAGCCAGGGCCAAAGCCCGGGCAGAAGCCAAAGCCCGGGCGGAAGAAGAAGCCCGGAAAGAAGCGGCCCAAGCAGCCAAAGCCCGGAAGGCAGAGAAAAAGAGAGCTGCGGAAGCAGCAGCCGGCAGCCTGACCGTGGCCAAAGGGGTGGAAGCAGCCGGAAAGACCGCTACTGCCAAACCGGCGGTGCCGGAAACCAAACCGGAAGGGGTTAAGGAACAGGCTCCGGCCCGTCCCATGACCGTGAAGGAAAAGGTGGCGGCCATCCAGGCTCAGGAAGCCCGGGAAGAAGCAGCCCGGGAAGAAGCACGGATGAAGGAACTGGTGGCCATCAAGGAAGCCGCTGAAAAACGGGCGGCGGAAGAAAAAGCCCGCCGGGAAGCGGAAGAACGGGCGGCAGAAGAAGCCCGCCGGCAGGCCGAAGCCGAGGCAGAAGCGGAACGCCAGGCGGAAGCACAGCGGCAGGCGGAAGCCGCCAGAGCCGCGGCGGCAGCCCTGGATACGGACGTAAGCGGAGCCGGGGTGATCACCGGTAGCGACGTGCGGATGCGGGACGGCGCCGGCCTGGACAGCGGCGTCATCGGCGTGTTCAGCCAGGGCGAATCGGTGGAAGTCCTGGGCAGCACCCGGGCGGACGGCATGACATGGTACAAGGTCTCCCGCAGTGACGGCTCCACCGGCTATGTGGCTGCCGATTACTGCAGCCTGGGCAGCGGTGACTCTTCCAGCAGCCCCACGGGAACCATCACCGGTACCGATGTGCGGATGCGGGCCAGCTACAGCACGGACAGTGATGTGCTTGGGTATTTTGACAACGGGGAGACGGTCACTATCCTGGATGATGTGACCAGCGGCGGCCAGCGGTGGCTGAAGGTCCAGCGGAGCGACGGTTCCGTGGGCTGGGTATCCGCGGATTTCTGTGTGGAGAACTGAGCTCCGGTTTCCTCTGGCAGGGAACGGGGGTTCGTGATACAATAAATTCAACAAAAGGAGAGGAGGCAGACCATGATGAAAAAACTGGGACGGATTCTTGCTGCACTGTGCTGTCTGCTGGGTCTGACTTTCCCCATGGAACGGAAAGTGGAGGCATCGGCCGCCGGCACCATCATCGGTACGGAAGTGCGGATGCGGAAAGGCGCCGGGACGGATACGGAGATCCTGGGCTATTTTGAAAACGGTGAAAAGGTGGAAGTCCTGAAGAGCAACGTGAACGAAGGACGGAAATGGTACGAAGTGAGCCGGAAGGACGGCACCCTGGGCTGGGTGGCCGGGGAATACTGCCGGGTGCCGGAAGGGTCCCTGATCCCTTCGGTGGCCCGTCTGGAGGACCGGAAGGGCCGGATCACCGGAACGGAAGTCCGGATGCGCAGCGACCCCAACCAGAACGGGGATGTGCTGGATTACTTCACCAAAGGGGAAATCGTCACCATCCTGGATGCAGCGGATGGAGGCGGCCTCCACTGGACCAAGGTCCAGCGGGAAAACGGAGACATCGGCTGGGTGGCTTCTGCCTACTGTGAGGAACTGTAAGATTCTGGCCAACAGCCTTCGGAATGTGATAAAATAGGAGAAATGACAACTAGGAGGTTACACTATGAAAAAAATCTGGCAAACCCTGTCTGCTGTGGCATTCAGTGCCGCACTGACCCTGCCTGTATTCCAGCAGGCGGAAGCCGGTACCTTTACCTTCACTCCGTCCAAACCGGCGGAAACCACCACCCAGCAGCAGACCCCTGCTGCCCAGCCCCAGGTGAAATCCCTGAAACTGGCTGTGGTGCCCCTGATGATCGGGGAAAAAGTGGAAGACAACGAAGGGATGAAACCCATCGTGTTCAGCAACGAAATCGCCAAGGCCTTCCAGTATCCGGAATATGATATGGTGGATTCCGACATTGTCCGGAAAGTGGCTCTCCAGGAACAGGACAACCTGTTCACCCAGGCCGGGCTGGAAGCGGTAGCCAAAGCCAGCGGGGCCGATGTGGTCATCGTCATGGCCGTGGACAAGTTCGATGTGACGGAAGACAACTTCCGCCGGGAACCCATGACCATCCTGGATTACCGGGGCCGTTTCGCTACGGTGAACATGCTGAACCACAAGTTCAAACTGGACCGCTGGAGCTATGGCCGTGAAATGGAATCGGGCGCCATCAATCCCCGGTCCGACTGGCCGCACCACGAATTTGGCCTGTTCTGCCGGAGAGAACTGAAGAAGGTTATTAAGAATAACAAATAAAAGGGTGTGTGAAAGACGTTCACACACCCGGGTCGCGGGTCGCGAGTCACGGGTCGCGAGCCAGGAGGTTCAAGCCGCTTGTTTTTTCTATAGGATGATAAGACAAAATCGGCTGGAATCTGCAAAACTGGATCTTCGGTCTGTACCAACAAGCCCGCGACTCGAGACCCGCGACCAAAGGGGCTGTTGCCTGTGCAACAGCCCCTGTTTTCATAAGGAAGGAATCACATCAATGGATTGGGCGGAAATCAAGGGAGCAGGCCGGGCCTGCTACAATCTCAAACATCTGAAGGAACGGAAGCGCTACTGGGTGTATCTTGTCCGCTGCCGGATGCATCAGGGCCAGATGGCAGGACTCCAGCAGTTCTTCCATGAGGATCCCCTGCGCCGGGAGGTGCTCCAGGGGATGCCCTGCCTGCTGGAACAGGCCACCCGGGCCTTCTTTTACAAGGGAGCAGACTGGGAGCAGCGGACGAAGCTGATCCGGGACCATGTGGCGGCCCTCCAGCAGAAGATGACGCCGGAATTCCTCCGGCAGATCTATGTCCGTCACGGACGGGTGAACCTGTGGACCGATGAATTCCAGGAAAAGCCCCTGACCCTGGACCTGCTGTTCCATCCGGGCCAGCGGAAGGAAGGGTGCCTGTCCCTGGTGCTCCACTGGGGGGACCTGGATTTTTACCAGATCATGTTCTGGCTGGGACTCTCCCCGGAAACCGGGAAGACCTGCTTCTGGGTGGGGGCCCTCCAGGGTACCAGCCTGGGGAATGATGCAGTAAAGGCCATGACCAAGAAGTTCTTCGGCTACCGGACCAAGAACCTGATCTTCTACGGCCTCCGGACCCTGGCGGACCTGATGGGCTGTGAAGCCATTTATGCAGTGACCAATGAAGGATACTACGCCATGAACCATGTGCGCATGGACCGGAAGCTGAAGACCAATTTCGGGGATTTCTGGGGAGAATGCGGGGGCGAACCCACGGCGGATCCCCGGTTCTACAAAATCCCCCTGGAGGAAAAGCGCCGGGACCTGTCGGAACTGAAACCCTCCAAACGGGCCAACCACCGGCGCCGGTACGAACTGATGGACAAAATGCGAGGGGAGATGGCGGAGAAACTGAAGCCTTTCGCCGTAGTCTGATTTATGTTACAATAAAACCGATCGTTTCTGAAAATTACCCTGACGGAGGTGTCTGGATTGAAGAAAAAAATCATCAGCCTGTTTTTGACAGCCCTGCTTTGCCTGACCTGCCTTGTCCCGGCCTTTGCCGAGGAAATGGCCGCCACCAATACGGTGGCCGGCAAACTGGAAACCGCGGAAAATTTCCTGTACGGCGCCGTGCAGACCGGATCCCTGGTTTCCCGGGTGGACAAAATGGAAACGGATATGTACGGACAGAAAAGCTCCGGTTCTGTGATGAGCCGGGTGGACAAGCTGTACAGCCGTCTGGAAGGAGCCCCGGTGGGCGGGAAGCTTTCCATGGCCACCATGATGAACGTCATCGAATGGCAGTTCTCTGACCGGATGTCCACCGATGCGGCCAAGACCCGTCTGGGGACCCTGGAAACCCAGATCTTCGGCACGGAATATGCCAAGGATTCTTTTACCAGCCGTTTGTCCCGTCTCACCAAGGCGGCTTTCCCCAACGGCAGCCTGACTTCCAGCACGGTAGTGCTGCCCAAGGATTCCCTGATTAAGGTGAAGTTCATGGAGGATATCAACAGCAAGACCAACCAGCAGGGAGATACCATCGACTTTGTGGTGGATGACAATGTGTATGTGGGGGATGCCCTGGTACTGCCCAAAGGGGCCAAGGGCTACGGCCAGATCAAAAAGATCGTGCAGCCCCGGATCTTCGGGCGGGATGCCCGGATCGATCTGGACTTCTCCCATGTGGTGGCCGTCAACGGGGGCGCCGTCCCTGTGATGGTGGGCGACCTGGCCAAACAGCAGGCCAAGACCGCTGCCGGTGCCGCCGGTGCTTCCATCGGGGGCATGATCCTCTTTGGACCGGTGGGCATTGTGGGCGGCGCCTTCGTGAAAGGCTCCTCCGTGACCATCCCGGCAGGGACCAACACCTATGTGCAGGTTGCGGAAGACACCAGTGTGGACGGGGTGATCCTGGCCGGCAGTGCCGTAGCCGGTCAGCAGCTGGATGGCTCCGCCCAGGACACCACGCCTGCCGTGGCCCAGCCCGCTTCTGCCGTGACCAAAGAAGCGGCTGCGGAAACCGTTCCGGCCCAGGAAGCCCAGAAGGAACCGGCTGCAGCACCCCAGCCCAAAAAGGACACGGGAGTCGCCCTGGATGAATCGGAACAGGAAGCTGCCCAGCCGGCAGAAGAAAAACCGGCCGCCCAGGAACCCGCTGCCAAGAGCGGGGAAGACAAGGCGGACGACGAAACGGAGGCGGCTCTGGCGGAAGCCCGGAAACGGGACGAAGAAGCCAAGAAGCTGGCCCGGAAAGACAACAGCCAGCCCATGCTGGATGAAGACGACGGAAGCGCCTACGATACTTCCACTCTCTAAGGGAATATGCGGGACCCCTCTCTTTCACACAAAGTTGCGGAAGAGAGGGGCCTTTTGTGTTATAATATTGAAGAGTGTAACTGTTTTCCAGCCAGGGAACAGCCTGGCTGCTGCAATGATCTGAGTAAGAATTTATCCACTGGAGGACAGAATCCTATGAACAAAAAGGCGTTGGCCTTAGGCATTACATTGGCGGTCTCGCTGCCGGGCATGGCCAGTGCGGCGGTGACCTATGACGGAGGAAAACTGAGCAGCAAGGACGGTCCGGCCTTCCAGCCGGCCATCCAGAGCCTGGACGAAGTGGAATCCCTGGCCCGGACCAAGGAAGGGGTGCACCGGCTCCAGGACCAGCCGGATGCCAAAACGGAAGCCATTACCCGGGCCAGCCGGGAAACATCCAAGGAACAGAAGAAACGCCAGGAAAAAGGGGAGACCGTTCCCAGCGAATCCACCCTGCCCATTACCATTTACGGGGACCAGGTGAAGTACAATACGGAAACCGGGGATTTTGAAGCCAAAGGGAACGTGCGCCTGTACCAGGGCAGCCAGAAGCTCTACACCGCCCAGGCCCAGGGGAATTCCAAGACCGGGGATGTGTACCTCCTGACCGGGGGCCGGATCGTGGATGAGACCAGCACCGGCACCAGCGTCACCGACGGCCAGTGGGGCCATTACAATTTTCTGGACAAGACCGGGACGGTGAAAAACATTTCCGGCCACAACGGCAAGGACCTGTACAAGGCGGATATCGGGGAAATCTACCCGGACCGGGTGGAACTGACCAGCGGCGGCACCACCACCCGGTGCCCGGCGGTGAAGCATCCTCCCTGTGTGGAAATCAAGGCGGACAAAGTGGTGATCTATCCCAAGGACAAGATCATCGCCTTCAATGTGAAGGTGTTCGTGAAGGGCAAACACATCTATTCCCGGGACCGGTGGATCAACCGGATGGACGACAACGGGGGAGAACAGAAGCTGCTGCCCCATATCGGCTATGATACGGATCATGGGGTGAAGATCCGCTACAACCTGGATGTGCCCCTCAGTGACAAGAACACCCTGGATGCGGAACTGAAGTATTATTCCAAGATCGGCTGGCGGCCTCTGTTCACCGACCGGCAGGATGAAAAGAACTTCTATGTGCAGATCCAGGACGGGCATACGGAGGATTCGGACAACAACTGGATCCGGAAGGAACGGGATGTGAAGTTCGTCTACAAGGCCCACAAGTTCGATGACCGGATCCCGGTGAACTATTCCGCCTACATCAGCCACGGCCTGTGGAGGGACAACTGGAAGCGCAGCTGGCATACGGAATACGGGGTATACCTGAACCACGATCCCATCCGGCTGACCCAGGAAAAACAGCCCCTGTACCTGAACCTGGGCATGGGCCACAAGTGGGTCCGTGAAAGCATCAACGACGAAACCAAAAAGACCATGCTGTATTCCGCCACCCTGCGGAAAAACTTCGACGGGGGCTGGAATACCTGGCTGGGCTATTATTATGAAAAAGAACACAGTTCCGTATTCTCCTATGCGGATCCGGACATGTCCAAGGAAGTCCAGTGGGGGCTGGGCAAGAGACTGGGCCCCAATGACTGGGTGAACTTCGTCATGCGGTACGACCAGGGCAAGAGCAGCGTCTATGAATACATCTACCGGTGGTACCACGACTTCTGCTGCTTCCGTCTGGGACTGGAATATCGGGACAAGAAGTACAGGAATGATCATGAATGGAGTGTGACATATGACCTCTATCGGTGGTAAGGCACAGGAACTGATCGGCGCCCGGCTCCTGGAACATGAAAAACTGGTCCATAAGGTCATGGGCAGCAAACGGCTGCTGAAGGCCATTGAAGAGGCTGCCGGACTGATTTCCCTGACCCTGGCTTCCGGGGGCAAGGTGATGTTCTGCGGCAACGGTGGTTCGGCGGCGGACGCCCAGCACTGGGCGGCGGAAATCGTGGGCCGGTTCCAGAAGGAGCGGCCGGGGATGGCGGCTCTGGCCCTCACTACGGACACTTCCATCCTGACGGCCATCGGCAACGATTACGGCTACGACCGGATCTTTGCCCGGCAGGTGGAAGGCCTGGGCCGGGAAGGGGATGTGCTGGTGGGAATCTCCACCTCCGGCAACAGCGGCAATGTGCTGGCGGCCATTGAAACGGCCCGGGCCAAAGGCATCCGGGTCATCGGGTTCACGGCCAAAGGCGGCGGCAAAATGGCGGATCTCTGCGACGTGCTCCTGGACGTGCCGTCGGTGAATACGGCCCGGGCCCAGGAAATCCATGAAATCATGGGACATATCATTTGTGAGCTGGTGGAAGACTATGCGTAATACCCAAAGTACCCAATTCCTGACGGAAGACATCCAGAACCTGCGGATCGCGGTGATCGGGGATGTGATGCTGGACCGGTATGTGTACGGGGAAGTGAAACGGATCTCTCCGGAAGCCCCGGTGCCAGTGAACCGGGTGCGCCGGATGGAAAGCGTCCTGGGGGGCGCCGGCAACGTGGCGGCCAACCTGGCGGGACTGGGCGTGAAAGTGTATGCAGCAGGGGTCACCGGGCTGGATGAGCACCGGGAATCCCTGGAAAAGAAAATGGCCGCGGCGGGCATAGATTATAGCGGCCTCCTGCCCATGCCGGGCCGCAGCACCATTACCAAGATGCGGATCATCGGCGCCCGGCAGCAGATGCTCCGGCTGGATTTTGAAGAACCGGGGGATCTGGCCCCGGAAGAGGAACGGCAGCTGCTGGACTGGCTGCAGAAACGGCTCCAGGAAGGCCTGGACGGCATTGTCCTCAGTGACTATGCCAAAGGGGTCTGCTCGGACCATTTCTGCCAGACGGTGATCGACCTGGCCCACAGTGCCCAGGTGCCGGTGCTGGTGGACCCCAAGGGGGCGGACTGGCGGAAATATGCCGGTTGTGATTTCATCACCCCCAATGTAAAGGAAATGTGCGAAGCCGGGGGCAGGGTGGTTCCCAACGAAACAGAACCCCTGGTGGAACTGGCGGCCAAGGCACGGGATGCCTTCCAGATCAAAAACGTGGTGGTGACCCGGTCGGAAAAAGGGGTATCCCTGATCAACCGGAAAGAAGTGATCACCGAAGCCGCCACGGCCCGTGATGTGTTCGATGTGTCCGGGGCCGGGGATACGGTGGCGGCGGTGCTGCTGGCGGCGGTGGCCGGAGGCCTGTCCCTGGGAGAAGCCCTGAAGCTGTCCAACAAGGCGGCGGGAATCGTGGTCTCCAAAGTGGGGACCTATCCGGTGCACCGGGAGGAACTGCTCCGGGAAGTGCTGGCCAGTGAGGAACGGGAAGGCCGGGATTACCGGCCCCTGAGCTGGGACGAAGTGACCAGCCTGGCCCGGACCTGGCAGGCTGCCGGCGAAAAGATCGTCTTTACCAACGGCTGTTTTGACATCCTCCACACCGGCCATGTGACCTACCTGGAACAGGCGTCCCGGCTGGGACAGCACCTGATTGTGGGGGTGAACACCGATGCTTCGGTAAAACGGCTGAAAGGGGAAACCCGTCCCCTGAACCAGGAAAACGACCGGGCGCGGCTGCTGGCCGCCCTGGGCTGCGTGGATGCGGTGGTACTTTTTGGAGAAGATACCCCCACCGAGCTGATCCGCCGGATCCGTCCGGATATCCTGGTGAAAGGCGGGGACTATAAACCGGAAGAAGTGGCCGGACGGGAATATGCCGGACGGGTGGAGATCCTGCCCTTCAAGGAAGGGTATTCCACCACCGGTGTGATCCGGAAAATCGCTGAACTGGTCAAGGAGGGCAAATTATGATCATTGTAACCGGAGGTGCCGGTTTTATTGGCAGCAACATCGTCAAGGGTCTGAATGAACAGGGCCGGGATGACATCCTGGTGGTGGACAATCTGACCAATATGGTGAAGTTCAAGAACATCCAGGGGCTGAAGGTCATGGACTACCTGGACAAGGTGGACTTCATCCAGCGGGTCCGGGACGGGAAGTTCGACCACGAACCCATTGAAGTGATCTTCCATGAAGGAGCCTGCTCCGATACCATGGAATACAATGGCAAGTACATGATGGAAAACAACTTCGAATACACCAAGACCCTCATGCACTTTGCCCTGGACCGGCGGATCCAGTTCCTGTACGCTTCTTCCGCATCCACCTACGGCAGCGGGAAGAACGGGTTCCGGGAGGAACCGGCCTGTGAAGAGGCCCTGAACGTGTACGCCTTCTCCAAGCTGTTCTTCGACAACTATGCCCGCCGGTATTTCGACAAGGCGGAAAGCCAGATTGCCGGGTTCCGGTATTTCAACGTGTTCGGACCCCAGGAAAACCACAAGGGGAAAATGGCCTCCATGGTGCGCCAGATGTTCCTCCAGTGGCAGGGAGAACACAAGGTGAAGCTGTTCGGGGAATACGACGGCTACGGGCCGGGGGAACAGACCCGGGACTTCATCTATGTGAAGGACGTGGTGAAGGTGCTGTTCTATTTCTGGCAGCATCCGGAACTGAAAGGGGTCTACAACCTGGGGACGGGTCATGCCCATACCTTCAATGACATGGCCAGAGCGGTGCTGGAATTCTTCGGCAGCGGAGAACTGGTCTATGTGCCCTTCCCGGAAGTGCTGAAGGGGAAATACCAGAGCTATACCCAGGCCGATGCCACCAAGCTGCTGGCCACCGGCTACGACGGCGGGTTCACGGATTTTGCCCAGGCGGTGAAGGAATACTGCCAGGTGCTCCGGGATTCTGACGGCTATTACAAGGCATGAGCGGGAAACGGAAAGCGGTGTTCCTGGATCGGGACGGGGTCCTGGACATCGATAAGGGATATATCTGCCGTCCTGACCAGGTGGAATGGGTGACCGGCGCCAGAGAGGCGGTGGCCGCCCTGGTCCGCCGGGGCTATCAGGTGTATGTGGTGACCAACCAGAGCGGTATCGCCCGGGGCTACTACACCCAAAAGGACATGGAGCATCTCCATGCCTATATGGCGGAAAAAATCAGGAAAGCCGGCGGCCAGATCGACGGCTTCTATTTCTGTCCCCATCATCCCACCAAAGGGGTGATCCCGGAACTGACTGTGGCCTGCAATTGCCGGAAGCCCAAACCGGGGATGATCCTGCAGGCCCTGGCAGACCATGATCTGGACCGGGAAGGATCCTTCCTGATCGGGGACAAGGAAAGCGACGTGCAGGCGGCCCTGGCGGCGGGAATCCCGGGCTACCGGTTCACCGGGACGGATCTGCTGGCCTTTGTCCGGCAGGTGCTGGCCCGGCAGGAGGGGGCAAAGTGACCTACAAGAACATCCTGATCATCAAAATGAGTTCCCTGGGGGACGTGATCCATGCCCTGCCCTTTGCGGCGGCCCTCCGGGAAACTTTCCCGGACAGCCGGATCAGCTGGCTGGTCCATCCCCAGTTCAGCGCCTTTGTACCGGAACCGCCCATCATCGACGAAGTGCTGTATTTCGACAAGAAGGCCTTCGGGAAAATGGGCTGGGGGGACAAGTGGAAGACCCTCCGGGAAACCCGGGCGCTGCTCCGGTCCAAAAATTTCGACCTGGTGATCGACCTCCAGGGGCTGTTCAAAAGTGCGGTGATGGCCTGGCTCACCGGCTGTCCCAACCGGATCGGCTACTGTGAGATGCGGGAAGGGAGCCGGCTGGTATCCCGGCCCATTGCGGGGGCCCATGCCCACGATCATGTGATCGAACGGTACCTGGATGTGGCCCGGTATCTGGGGGCAAAGGTGGAGAAGATCACCTATCCCATGCCGGCGCTCCGGGAAGAAGGGGAAACGATCCGGCAGAGACTCCGGGAAGCCGGGGTGCCGGAGAAAGAAAAAATGCCCTATGCGGTGCTGGTGCCCGGGGCCCGGTGGGAAACCAAGCGGTGGCCCCTGGAGCACTATGCCGCCCTGGCCCGGAAGTTTCTCCAGGACGGGACCTGGGTGGTACTGGCAGGGGGACCGGAAGACAAGCCCCTGGGAGAAAAGATCCGGGACCTGGTGGGGCCGGAACCCCGTCTGCTGGACTGGATTGGGAAGACCAGCCTCCGGGAACTGGGGGCCCTGATCAAAGGGGCCCGGTGCTATGTAAGCGGGGATACCGGGCCTCTCCACATTGCCACGGCGCTCCAGAAGCCCCTGGTGACCATCTACGGCCCTACACGGCCGGACCGGACGGGTCCCTACGGCAATCCCCGGGCCACGGTGCTGGTCAGCCCGGCAAAGTGTGCCGGATGCCTGAAAAAGCACTGTGACCACTGGACCTGCATGGGGGAAGTGACTCCGGACCAGGTGTATGCCCTGTGCCGGGAAAAGGAGGAAAACAGCTGTGATTGAACTGGCAGGCAAGAAAATCATCGTGACATTCCTGATGCACCTGGGGGACCTGGTGCTCACCACTCCTTTCCTCCATGCCCTGCGCCAGGCGGCGCCGGGAGCGGACATCACCTATCTGGTGGATGAGAAGCTGAAGGAAATCATGGAATACAATCCCAACATTGACCATGTGTGGACCATCGACAAGAAGGGGAAGGACAACAATCTGCGGGCCCTGTGGGCCATGAGCCGGAAAATCACCGACGCCCATTTCGATGTGCTGATCAACCTGCACCCCAATGAACGGTGCTCCTTCATCGATGCCATGGCGGTGGTTCCGGTGAAGGTTGGGGCTTCCCATTTCCTGTTTCGGGGCTTCTTCCGTCCCTGGCTGAAGCTGAATCGGAAAATCCATGCGGCGGATATGTACCTGGATGTACTGAAACGGATCGGGGTGGAGAACCTCCGGAACAATGGACTGGAAGTGTTCCCGGGACCGGAGCACAAACAGGCGGCGGAAGCCTATTGGGCGGCCCAGGATCTGAAGCCGGAAGAAAAAGTGGTGGGATTCAACATCGGCAGTGCGGTGGTGACCAAACGGTGGGCCCCGGAACGGTTCGCCCAGGTGGCGGATACTCTGGCCGGGGAAGGATACCGGACGGTGTTCTTCGGGGGCCCCATGGATGAGGAGATGGTCCGGGAGGCGGTTTCCTTCATGAAGAGCCGTCCCATGGTGGCCACCGGGAAATTTTCCCTGGGAGAACTGGCAGCGGCCATGAGCCGGTGCAGCCTGATCATCACCAACGACAGCGGCCCCATGCATGTGGCCATCAGCCAGAAGGTACCCATTGTGGCCATGTACGGGCCCAGCCATCCGGAACTGTACGGTCCCTATACGAAAATGGCCACCATTGTCCGGGCGGAACCGCCCTGTGACGGGTGCCGGAAGGGGATGAAGCACCACTGCGATGACATGCGCTGCATGCGGGATCTGACGGTGAAACAGGTGCTGAAAGCGGCCCACCGGTGGCTCCGTGAAAAAAAATAAAGTTTTTTTGAAAAAAGGCTTGCAATATTTTAGATTATCTTGTATACTAAACAAGTCAGCGGTTGAGAAACCAAAGACATGATGGTCCGCTAGCTCAGCTGGTAGAGCACCTGACTCTTAATCAGGGTGTCCAGAGTTCGATCCTCTGGCGGATCACCATTTTTTTTGGCCGGATGGTCAAGCGGTTAAGACACCGCCCTTTCACGGCGGTATCGGGGGTTCGATTCCCCCTCCGGTCACCAACTTATGGGCGCTTAGCTCAGCTGGGAGAGCGTCTGCCTTACAAGCAGAATGTCAGCAGTTCGATCCTGTTAGCGCCCACCACAAAAGAAGACGATACATGCGTAACGCTGTATCGTCTTTTTTATTTTGTCTGAATGGGAGCGGGGGAGGAGCCTGGACCTCCAGGAGACTGGGAGCGGGCTGACCAGGCGGAATTGCTCTGCAACCCTGGGTCAGCCCCTACGGTGCGGGTGACGATGGACGGAGGGAACCCATAGGACCGTGGGACGGGTGCACCGGGCAGGATCGTTTCACGACCCTTGGTGTGCACCCTACGGAGATCGACGAAGCATCGGTGTAAATCCGTAGGGGCGTCTCAAAACTTTTGCGAAGCAAAATGTTGCCAGAGCCGCCCGCTTCCTGGAGATACGAAAAAATTATCCGACTATTGCAATAATTACCCCCTGTGATATAATGAACAATACGACAATGTACGAACAAATATTCACATCAGGAGGACCTCATGATTCTCAACAACCCCAATTACCCCCAACGAAAAAATATCCGGCTGCAATCGGCCGCCTACGAACAAAATGGCATAGCCTTCGTAACTTTGTGCTCTGCCCGGAAGGCACTGATTTTTGGCTTCATTGAAAATGGCTTTCTGCATCCCACACCTGTTGGAAATTCTGTGCTGGAGGCCATCGAAAACATGAAGGACAGCAGACCGGGGATTACCATCACGGACGCGGTCCTGATGCCCAATCATCTGCATATACTGATTCAACGGGAACGGACTGCCAGGGGGAAAATCATTACCCTGGGCAGGTTTGTTGGATTGTTGAAGGAAACGGTCAGCAGGCAATGGGGAAAAGGGATCTGGCAGAGGGGATACTACGATCATCTCATCCGCACTCCCAGGGATTTGGCTGAGGTACGGGAATACATGGCCAGCAATCCCAGAAAATGGACATTGGACAGGGAATACAGGGCTAAGGAGTAAGAACCTCCAGGAGGTGGGAACGGAGGAGCCTGGACCTCCAGGAGACTGGGATGGGCTGACCAGGCGGGATTGCTCTGCAACCCTGGGTCAGCCCCTACGGTGCGGGTGACGATGGACGGAGGGAACCCATAGGACCGTGGGACGGGTGCACCGGGCAGGATCGTTTCACGACCCTTGGTGTGCACCCTACGGAGATCGACGAAGCATCGGTGTAAATCCGTAGGGGCGTCTCAAAACTTTTGCGAAGCAAAATGTTGCCAGAGCCGCCCGTTTCCCGATTTTGGAGTGAAAGCAGGGATTTTCCTTTCTGCCTCGAATATACTTATCAATCCCTGTTCATCTTTGGGAAAGGAGGGTTCTTATGGCAATGCAACTGTTTTTTGTGGGGGTTGTGCTGCTGATCATTGAGGGATTGATCCCCGGGTTCGGGGTTTTTGGCATCAGCGGCATCCTTTGTCTTCTGGGTTCTTTGTATTTTATCCTGGGAGCCACGGCCCAGGCGGCGGCCCTGGTGGGCGGTCTTTTGCTGGTACTGGTGCTCCTGGGTCTGTGGCTGATCCGCCGGGGTCCCGGAAGCTGGCTGGGCCGTCAGGTGACCCTCCATCTCCGGTCCACGGCGGCCCAGGGCTATACGGGCAGCCAGGAACGGCAGGACCTGCTGGGGAAAACCGGCGTGGCCCAGACGGTGCTCCGTCCCTCCGGCCGGGCCCTGATCGACGGTGAACTGGTGGATGTGATCACGGAAGGTGAATTCTATGAAACGGGGACGGCTGTCCGTGTGGTGGCTGTAACCGGAGGCCGGACCGTAGTCCGGAAGGAGGAAAAGAAATGATTGCCGTATTGGGAAGTACCGTATTTCTGGTGGCCGTCCTGGCCCTGATCATCCTGTTCCTGCATTTTGTCCCCCTGGGGCTGTGGATCTCCGCCATGGCCGCCGGGGTCAACGTGCACATCTTCACCCTGGTGGGCATGCGGCTCCGCCGGGTTATCCCCTCCAAGATCATCCTGCCCCTGGTAAAGGCCAACAAGGCCGGGCTGGATGTGAATGTGGACCAGCTGGAAGCCCATTACCTGGCCGGCGGCGACGTGGACCGGGTGGTGGATGCCCTGATCGCCGCGGAACGGGCGGCCATCCCCCTGACCTTTGAACGGGCGGCGGCCATCGACCTGGCCGGCCGGGATGTGCTGGAAGCGGTCCAGATGAGCGTCAATCCCAAGGTCATCGAGACCCCGCTGATTTCCGCCGTGGCCAAGAACGGCATCGAACTGAAGGTACGGGCCCGGGTCACCGTGCGGGCCAACATCGACCGGCTGGTGGGGGGCGCCGGGGAAAGCACCATCATCGCCCGGGTGGGGGAAGGCATCGTCACCACCGTAGGGTCTTCGGAAGAGCACACGGATGTGCTGGAAAATCCCGACCACATTTCCCGGACGGTGCTGAGCAAGGGTCTGGATGCAGGTTCTGCCTTTGAAATCCTGTCCATCGACATCGCCGACGTGGATGTGGGCCGGAATATCGGGGCCCAGCTGATGACGGACCAGGCGGAAGCGGACAAGAACATTGCCCAGGCCAAGGCGGAGGAACGCCGGGCCATGGCCGTGGCCAAGGAACAGGAAATGCGGGCTTACACCCAGGAAATGCAGGCCAAGGTGGTGGAAGCCCAGGCCCAGGTGCCGGAAGCTCTGGCCCAGGCCCTGCGGGAAGGCCATCTGGGGGTCATGGATTACTACCAGATGAAGAACCTGCTGGCGGATACGAAAATGCGGGAAAGTCTGGTGGACGGCAGCCAGGACGAGCTGCCGCCTACCCGGAAACCGGAAAAATAACAGGAGGCGCCTATGCGGAGTGATCTGCTGCTGTTCCTGGTGTGGATCCTGTTCCTGCTGGGGACCCAGCTGCTGAAAAAGAAAAAACGGTCTCTGAACAAGGTCCCTCCGCCGGTCAGGCGGCAGGATCCAGGACCCTTTGTCTGTGAGGAGGCCCAGGCTCCGGCGGTAAAGGAACCGCCCCTCCAGCCCTCGGTGAAGCCGGTGCACAGCGACCTGGTGGAAGAAATCCGGGACCTGAAGCCCTCGGTGGCGCCCCAGGTGGCGGAAACCCGGCAAAGACGGCCGGAACCGGTCCGGCACCCGGCCCTGTCCGGAGGCCTGCGCCAGGGGATGCTCTGGTCCCTGGTGCTGGGAGAACCCCGGAGCAAAAAGAGCTGGGCCCGGGAGCAGCGGGAAAAAAGGGGCTTTTGAAGCGGGAGTTTGTATAAAACCGTAGGGGGCGCAAAAATACACGGACAACCGGTTGTCTGGCGGGCTGCCCGGCGTGCAGCCCCTGCGGGTCCGATTGACACATTTACAGGAATAGGGTATATATTGATTTAAAATCAATTTGCAAAATCGATTTCCAACGGCCATTGACCGCTGACAATCAGAAAAAAGGAAGAGATAGGATGAAGGAAGAAACGCAACAGACACGGGGAAATTGGGTGGACCGGTTTTTGAACGGAGTGGAGAAAGTCTGCGACAAACTGCCCCCGCCGGCCATTTTGTTCTGCATTCTGTTTGTTATTACGGCCCTGGCGGGAGCGGCCCTTTCCGCCTCCGGCATGAGCCTGGTGAACCCGGCCAACGGGAAGGCGGTGGTGGCCCAGAATCTGTTCACCAAAGAAGGGGTCACCTGGCTTTTGAGCAATATGGTGAAGAATTTCTCCGGCTTTGCGCCGTTGGGCCTGGTGATCACCATGACCCTGGCCATCGGCTTCTGTGAGGAAAGCGGCCTGCTGGTGAGCCTGCTCCGGCGGAGCATGCGCAATGTGCCTCCCGGAGTGGTGCCCTATCTGATCGCTTTTGTAGGGACCCTGGGGAATATCGCTTCGGACACGGCATCGGTGGTGATCCCGCCCCTGGCGGCCCTGGTGTACATCGGCGTGGGGAAGAACCCGCTGGTGGGGATGATCGTGGGCTATGCAGGGGCCAACGCCGGCTTTACCGCCAACCTGATGATCGCCGGCACCGATACCCTGATGCAGGGGCTCACCAACCAGGCTCTGGACGGGTTCCTGGGCAAAGGGGCCTACGCCGTGGACGTAACCTGCAACTGGTACTTTATGGCGGCTTCCACCTTCCTGGTGGCCCTGGTACTGGGGTACACCTCCAAGCATCTCATCGAGCCCCGGTTCGGGAAATATGAGGCCAAAGAACTGGAAGCGGTCCAGGATCTGACGGAAGCGGAAAAGAAGGGCCTCCACCGGGCCGGCTGGGTGAGCCTGGTGTACGTGGCCGCCATTGCAGTGGGCTTCTTTACGGGCATCCTGTCCAAGGACGGGCACACCCTGGTGGGCTCCCTGCTGCTGAAGGGGCTGATCCCCATCCTGTTCTTCCTGATGAGTTTCGCCGGCATTGCCTACGGGCTGACCACCGGTAAATTCAAAACCGTGAAAGACATCAACGGGGCCATGGTGAAACAGATGTCCCATATGGGTTCCTATGTGGTGTTCTGCTTTTTCTGCGGCCAGTTCCAGGGGCTGTTCAACTGGAGCAAAATGGGGACCCTGCTGGCCATCGGCGGGGCGGATTTCCTGAAGAACATGGGCTTTACCGGCCTGCCTCTGTGTGTAACCTTTGTGCTGGTCTGCGCCTTTGTGAACATCTTCATGTCCTCCGGGTCCGCCAAATGGGCCATTTTCGCCCCTATCTTCGTGCCCATGTTCATGCTGCTGGGATACCATCCGGCTTTTGCCCAGCTGCTGTACCGGCTGGGGGATTCCCCGGGCAACAGCGTGACTCCCATGATGCCCTATCTGTGGATGATGCTCAGTGTGGCCCAGGAAAAATATGATCCGGACTGCACCGTGGGGACCTTTATCTCCAACCTGATCCCCCTGGCGGCGGTACTCCAGGTGGCCTGGATCCTGTTCATGCTGGTGTGGGTGGCCCTGGATATCCCTCTGGGACCGGGGGTAAGCGTACACCTGCCGGCGGGGATTTTGTAAAAAAGCATGGCTGTAGGCCTGTTGTTTCTCTGGCCGGCAGCCGGTATAATAGAGATTGTATTTTCATGAGGGGAGAATGATCCGATGAACGAAACATCCAAACGGGCCGAACAGGCCGTGGAACTGAAACATACCACCGATGTGCACACCAACTGCGCCCAGGCGGTGCTTCTGTCCTACCAGGACAAGCTGGGCAAAACCACGGAGGAACTCCGGGCCCTGGGATCCGCCTTCGGAGGCGGCATGGGCGGCATGGAAGCCACCTGCGGGGCTTTGACTGGTGCGGCAGTGGTACTGGGCCTCCTGGACAAAAGCGGCCGGGAACCCAAGCAGGTGATGAATGAAATCCTCCAGGGATTCAAAGAAAAAGCCGGGGCTACCCTGTGCAAAGACCTGAAGGGCGTGGAAACCGGCAGGATGCTCTGCTCCTGCGACGACTGCGTACGCCTGGCCGTCCTGGGCCTGGAAAAACACCTGGGCTGAGAAGGTTTGGAGGATAAATGTTGATAAAGTGGGGAGTTATCCACGAAAACGTGGATAACTCCCCACTTGTCTACATGCCCACACGTCGGGCCTGCGCCCCCTACGGCAGCGCAATGGGTCATTGGATTTTCATCGTCCGTGCTCTTCACTCTGCACTCTTCCCTTTTGCTCCCAAATACAGTATAATTTAAATTTGTGAGTCTGCACGGAACTGTTTTTTCCGGCTGCGGATCTTTCCAGAACTGTACTTTTTGGAGGAATGAACGATGAGAACTGAAGAAGAACTGCGCGGCGTAACCGAACTGGGCAGCGGCCATACGGTGTACCAGAATACCTATGCCCCGGAAGTGCTGGAATCCTTCCCCAACAAACATGAGGAAGCCCCCTACATGGTGAAGCTGAACTGCCCGGAATTCACCAGCCTCTGCCCCAAAACCGGCCAGCCGGATTTCGGCCGGATCGTGATCAGCTACATCCCGGACCACAAGCTGGTGGAAAGCAAATCCCTGAAACTCTACCTGTTTTCGTTCCGGAACAACGGGGATTTCCACGAAGACTGCGTGAACATCATTAAAAATGACCTGGTGAAGCTGCTCCAGCCCAAATACCTGGAAGTGGCCGGCTATTTCAATCCCCGGGGCGGCATCAGCATCCTGCCCTTTGCGGTGTATTACCAGCCGGACTACAAAGACATGGCCCAGCGGAGAATGGAGGCCTTTGTCCATGAATAAGAAAGCCCTGGTCCTGTCCAGCGGCGGGGTGGATTCCACCACCTGCGTCTCTGTGGCAGTGGAAGAATTCGGGAAAGAAAACGTTTCCACCGTTTCCATTTTTTACGGCCAGAAACATCGGAAGGAACTGGAATGTGCCCGGAAGGTGGCGGAGTATTACGGACTGCCCCATTACGAAATGGACCTGTCCAAGATTTTCCAGTATTCCAACTGCTCCCTGCTGGACCATTCCACGGAAGAAATCGTCCACGAAAGCTATGAACAGCAGATTGCGGAAAACGGGGAAGGGAAGGTATCCACCTACGTGCCTTTCCGGAACGGTCTGATGCTGTCCGCGGTGGCCAGCCTGGCCATGAGCATCTATGAAAAGGACGATGTGTCCATTTTCATCGGCGCCCATGCGGACGATGCGGCGGGGAACGCCTATGCGGACTGCAGTGAAGCCTTCATCGGAGCCATGGGGAAGGCCATTTCCCTGGGCACTTACAACCAGTGCCATATTGTGGCCCCCTTTGCCAGCTGCAGCAAGGCCGGCGTGGTGAAACGGGGGCTGGAGCTCCATACTCCCTATGATCTGACCTGGAGCTGTTATGAAGGCGGGGACAAGCCCTGCGGTACCTGCGGCACCTGCATCGACCGGGCACGGGCCTTTGCTGCCAACGGGGTAAAAGACCCGGCACTGGAGGATTGAACATGTATACGGTAACCAAACGGATCGAAGTCAGCGGGGCCCACTGCCTCCGGCTGCCTTATGAAAGCAAATGCACCCGTCTCCACGGCCACAACTGGATCATCGACGTGACATGCCGGCGGGAAGAACTGGATGAAAACGGGATGGTGGTGGATTTCACCCACATCAAGGATGTGGTGATGAAGCTGGACCATGCCTTCATCAACGATATTGTGAAAACCAATCCTACGGCGGAAAACATTGCCAAATGGATCCATGACCAGATCCCCTTCTGCACCCGGGTTTCCGTCCAGGAATCGGAAGGGAACGTGGCCATTTATGAAGACTGAAACATTTCCCGTGGTGGAACTGTTCGATTCCATCGAAGGAGAAGGAAAGCGGACCGGAGCCATGGCGGTGTTCGTCCGTTTTGCCGGCTGCAACCTGCGGTGCAGCTACTGTGACACCGGCTATGCCCTGGAACCGGCCGATGCCCGGGAACATCTGACGGAGGAAGACCTGATGGGGCGGATCCGCCGCTATCCCTGGAAAAAGGTGACCCTTACCGGGGGCGAACCGCTGCTCCAGCCTCTGGACAGCCTGTGCCGGACCCTTTCCCGGGAAGGATACGAAGTGAACATCGAGACCAACGGGGCGGTGCCCCTGCTGGAAGAGCGGCCCAGGGGCCTGTTCTACACCATGGATGTGAAATCTCCCTCTTCCGGGATGCGGGGACGGATGCGGATGGAAAATCTCACCCGGCTCACCGGGGAGGATGTGGTGAAGTTCGTGGTGGGCAGCCGGGAGGACCTGGAGGATATGGACCGGGTGCTCCGGGAGTACACCCTCCGGAGCCAGGTGTACGTATCCCCGGTGTACGGAGCCATCGAACCCAGGGAACTGGTGGAATTCGTCCGGGAACACAAACTGGCCCAGGTCCGCGTCCAGGTCCAGCTCCACAAAATCATCTGGGATCCGGAGATGAGAGGGGTATGAAAAAGGGGGTGTGAAAAAATGCTTTTTCACACCCCGTCACTAGTCACTAGTCACTAGTCTCTAGTCACTAGCCGATGGAAGCCAGCTGACGCAAGCGAAATAAAGGCGCTGTGGATGATTTTTTCACAGCGCCTTTTTCTTTTTGTTATACCCTGAACCGGGTGGTACTCCCCTGATTGGTGGGAATGATTTCCAGCTGGGCGGAGATCCTTTCTTTCAGTTCGGCCACGTGGGAGATGATCCCCACCAGCCGTCCTCCTTTCTGGAGTTCCAGCAGGGCGCTGATGGCGCTGTCCAGGGTTTCCGGATCCAGGGAACCGAACCCTTCATCCACCAGGATGGTATCCAGGTGCAGGCCCCCGGCGTAGGATTCCAGCACATCGGACAGCCCCAGGGCCAGGGAGAGGGAGGTAAAGAAGATCTCCCCGCCGGACAGGGTGGTCACCGCCCGGGCCTGGCCGGTGAAGGCGTCCATGATTTCCAGCCCCAGTCCCTGTTCCTTCCGGGCATCCACAATGTCCTGGCTCCGGTACAGGCTGTAGCGGCCCTGGCTGATCTTGCCCAGCCGCAGGTTGGCGGTCTGGAGCACATCGTCCAGGACGGCCTGGAGCACAAAGGAGGAGAAGGTCAGTTTCCGGCTGTTGTCCCCTTTGGCGGTGGAGGCCAGGAGACCGATGGGCCCATAGGCTTCCTGGAGCCGGTCCAGTTCCTTTTCCAGTTTTTCCAGCTGCTTCAGGGCCGCTTCTTCCCGGCGGAGGGTTTCCTGGAGGGCACCGGTCCGGGTGGCCAGGGTGTGGGCGGTGCTGCCGGTCTGCCGGACGGCTTCCTGGAGGGGAGCCAGGTCCGGAGGGGTCTTGTCCTTCAGCTGGTCGGCCAGGATCTTCAGTTCTCCCTGGAGACTGTCCGCCTGCTGCCGGTACCGGTCCACCTGTTCCTGCCACAGGGGTTTGCTGGCCAGAGCCTTGTGGGCCGCCACGAAGGTGTGCTGGTCCGGGAAGGGGGACTGGTCCAGGGCGGTCTTGTAGGCCTCCCGGTCTGCTTCAAAGGCCTTCTGGGCGGCAGCCAGGTTCTCTTCGGCGGTTTTGCAGGAGCCGGCGGCCTGGTCCGCTTCTTTCTGGGCTTTTTCCAGAGCCTTCTGCTTCCGGTTCAGCCGGGCGATTTCCTCTTCCATGGCCCGGGTCTTCCGGGCCAGTTCCTCCTGGGCCTTCCGGGTCTGGGTGGCAGGCTGGGGATGGTCCGGGGATCCGCACACCGGGCAGGGCTCACCGGGAACCAGGGTCTGGGCCAGCCGCACCGTTTCCCCGGAAACGGCGGTCATCCGGGCCAGCTGTTCCCGGACCCGGACCATCTGTTCCTGGAGGGCGTGGGTGTTGGTTTCCGTGGCAGAGGCCAGCTGCTGCCGGAGCCGCTCCTGGGCGGCCTGGAGGTCTTCCCGGGCTTTCTGGAACAGGGCCTGGGCGGTATCCAGCTGGGCCTTGGCTTTCCGGGTCCGGTCGTAAATGGGATGGAGCTTCAGGGCTTCGTCCAGCCACCGGATCCTCTGCTGCAGGTCCCGGATGGTGTCCGCCTGGGCGGCCAGGGCCTCTTTCCGTTTCTGGCCTTCCTGCCAGCGCTGGAAGGTGTAAGCCAGCTGCTGTCCCTGCTGGAGGGTTTCCAGGGCGGCGGAAGCGGCTTTCTGGGCCTGGGCTGCCTGGGCTTCCAGGTCTTTGGCCTGCTGCTGCTCTTCCTGGAGCCGCTGTTTCAGGGCGGCAGGGCTGTGGGTGCCGGCACTTTCCAGGAGCAGCTGATATTTCTGCCGGCATTCCTCGTGCTGCTTTTTCAGGACTTTGGCCCGGGCATCCAGGGCATCTTCCAGGGCACTGTACTGGCCGGTCTTGAACAGGGTTTCCAGGATGGTCTTCCGCTCCTTGGAATCAGCCACCAGGAACCGGCGGAATTCTCCCTGGGGCAGCACCATCAGCTGGCGGAACTGCCGGGCCTGGAAGCCCAGGAGCTGTTCCACCGCCCGGGTCACGGTGCTGTTGGAGGTGCCCAGGACTTTCCGTTCTCCCTCCGGCAGGATCTCCACCAGGGAAGCCCCCGCCGGCACCGTCCGGGTCCCTTCGCCCCGCTGTTTGTTCAGCACCTGTTCCGGGGTCCGGGTCACTTCGTAGGTACGGTCCTGGTTCCGGAAGGTGAACCGGACTTCCGTCTTCCGGTCCGGGGTGGCGTAGTCGCTGCGCAGGGACCGGTTGTCCCGGAGATCCCCGCTGGCGGTGCCGTACAGGGCAAAGGTGATGGCATCCAGGATGGTGGTCTTGCCGCTGCCGGTGGGGCCGGTGATCAGGAAAAACCGGTTCTCCCCCAGCCGGGTGAAATCAATGGTTTCCTCCCCGGCGTAGGGGCCGAAGGCGTTCATTACAAGTTCCAGGGGACGCATCAGGCATTCCTCCCTTCCTGGCTCACTTCATCGGCGATCTGGTGGAACAGGGCTTTTTCCCCTTCCGTCAGGTCCCGGCCCTGGACTTCCCGGAAAAAGGCCTGGAACAGGTCGTCGGTGGAAAGCCCCTTCCGCTGGGCGGTGGCGGTTTCTTCCTTTTCCAGGGGCTGGAGCCGTTCATAGCCCAGCTGGAGGATCTGGGGGTACACCTGTTCCAGCCGGTGCTTGGCATCCAGGATGGGCACGCCGTCCGTCAGCTGGATCTGGAGATAGTCCTGGAGATGATCGGTACGGGGATTTTCCAGAAGGTCCCGGAATTCCCCCTTCAGCACCGCCAGTTCGTGGGGGGCGGTCAGGGGGACGGTTTCCACGGAAACATCCCCTTTGGCATCCAGGTCCACAATATGGACGGCCTTTTTCTGGCTGGCTTCCGCAAAGGAATATTTCAGCAGGGATCCGCAGTACCGGATCCGGGGACTGTTGTTCTGGCAGGCATGGAGGTGGCCCAGGGCGGTGTAGTGGAAGTCCCTGAAGCAGTCCATGCTCACGGTGGTGGCCCCGCCGGCAGCCAGGGGCCGTTCGCTGTCCGGGGTGGTCCGGGCGCCGGTGAGGAATACATGGGCCAGGGCCACTTTCCGGGCCCGGGAGGGAATCTGCCGGAGGATGGTCTCCACCTGCCACTGGAGGGCCGCTTCGTGGGTGGGCTTCTTTTCCCCGCTGAGTTCCGTGGCGGTCAGGGGTTCGCAGTAGGGCAGGGGGGCAAAGTACACCGGGCCGTCGGCATCTTCCAGCACCACCGGATGGGCGGCCGGGTCCACAGGCCCCGTAATGTACAGCTGCCGGGCGGCAAACAGGGCCTGGCCGAAGTTCAGCCGGTCCGGATTGTCGTGGTTCCCGGCAATGAGCAGGGCGGGGATCTTCAGATCCAGCACCAGACGGCGGAGGGTCTCATCCAGCAGGTTCACCGCTTCCGTGGGGGGGACGGCCCGGTCATAGACATCCCCGGCCACCAGCAGGGCATCCACCCGGTATTCCCGGGCCAGGTCCAGGATCTGGTCCAGAGCCGCCCGCTGGTCCTCCAGCAGATGGAGACCATGGAAAATCCGGCCCAGATGCCAGTCAGAAGTATGTAAGAATCGCACAGCAATGCCTCGCTTTCGTTCAAGTCGTTGCTATCATCATAACACGAAGGGGAGTGCAGAGTGAAGAGTGCAGAGCTTGGACGATGAAAATCAACTGCCCCATTGCGATGCTGTAGGGGCCGCAGCCCCGGCTGCCTTCCTTCGACCAGTGACCGGGCTGTAAAAAATGATTCTTTATTTTTTCACAGCCCCTTCTCCCTTCCATCATGTATAATAACTAGATATGGATGCAGGAGGGATTGCTATGCGGAAACTGTTTGGAATCTTTTTGTTCTGTCTTTTGATGGTGCTGCCGGTGCCCCAGGGGCAGGCAGCCATGATCAGCCAGAAACAGGAGGTGGAAATGGGCCAGCAGGTGGCCCGGAAGCTGGAGAACCAGTACGGCCTGGTCCAGGATGACGAGATCCAGGACCGGGTGGACCGGATCGGGAAGAAACTGCTCCAGCACGGCACCCGGCCGGATCTGGCCTATTCCTTCAAGGTGCTGAACACGCCGGATGTGAACGCCCTGGCCTGCCCCGGGGGCTTCATCTATGTGTACAAGGGGCTCCTGGACTACATGACCAGCGACGACGAACTGGCGGCGGTGCTGGGCCACGAAATCGGCCACATCGAAAAACGCCATACGGTCCACCAGATGGAACAGCAGATGGCCCTGTCCCTCCTGACCCTGCTGGCGGGGGTGGCCTCCGGGGACCCGGGAGCCGGGATGGTGCTGGCTTCCACTGCCAGTCAGGCCCTGATGGCCGGTTACAGCCGGAAGGACGAGCGGGAGGCGGACCAGGAGGGCTTCCGGCTGTCCACCCTGGCCGGGTACAATCCCTACGGCTCCTATGTGACCATGGCCAAACTGGAAGACATGAGTAAAGATATGGGGAACCCGGGGTATGGGCTCTTCGCCTCCCACCCGGAACCGGAAGTCCGGATGGCCAAGGCCCTGAAATGGACGGAACCCCTGGCCATCCCGGAAAAAGTCACGGTGAAACCGGACGGCACCGCCGTTGTGAGCCTGGGCAGCTGGTCGTTTCCCCTTACGGAAACCGCCGGCTACGACAAACCGGAATACCGGGCACGGCTCATGGCCGGAGCCCTGTACCTGGCCTGGAAACGGGGGAACCTGGATGAATCCCATTTCATGACCGTGGACGGGGACCGGTGGAGCGACATTTATTATGAAGACATCCGGGTGCTCCGGGTCTATCCCCAGGACAACCAGGCAACCGGGAACACCGGGGAACTGGCCTTGAAAATCGCCGGCCGGCTCCAGGACTGGGCGAAAATCGCCCGGCAGCAGCCGGTACCCAAAGGAACCCCGGCGGCCGTACCGGCTGCCGGAAAGAAAGGAAGCAACCATGACAACCATTGAAGCACTGGAACAGGAACCCTTTCTCTGGGACTATCTGCCCAGGGTGGAAAAGCCCATCGTCCTTTATGGCATGGGCAACGGAGCGGATGCCATCCTGGACCGCTGCGCCGCACTGGGCATCCCGGTGGCCGGGGTCTTTGCCAGCGACGAATTCGTCCGGGGCCAGGAATTCCGGGGGTACAAAGTGAAGACCTACAAGGAAATGAAGGCGGAACTGGGGTCCTTTGTGATCCTTATCGCCTTTGCCAGCGAACGGCCGGAAATTCTCCGGCGTTTCTTCCACCTGGCCCGGGAACAGGAAACCTACGCCCCCCATCTGCCCCTGTTCGGGGATAGCCGGGTGGTGACTCCCGGCTGGATCCGGGAAAACCGGGGGGTGCTGGAACGGGTCTATGAGAAGCTGGCGGATGATGTCAGCCGGCAGGTGATGGAGGACATCCTCCGGTACAAGCTCACCGGGAAACTGGAGTACCTGGCCCGGACCACGGACCGGCGGCAGGATCTGGAAACCCTGTTTTCCTTTGGGGAAGAGGAAAGTTACGGGGATCTGGGGGCCTACAACGGGGATACCCTCCGGGAATTCCTGGAGCTGACCGGAGGCCATTATGAGCATCTGTACGGGGTGGAACCGGATCCGAAGAATTTCGCCAAGCTCCAGAAGTTCGTGGAAGAAGAACAGCTGGGCCGCTGCACCCTGGTCCCTGACGGCATCTGGGCCCAGTCGGCGGCGCTGCCCTTTGCGGCCCGGGGCGGCCGGATGTCTTCCCTGGAACAGGGGGGAAAAAAAGAGGTGAAGGTCACCTGCCTGGACGATCTGGTGGGGGACCGGCCCCTGACCTGCGTGAAAATGGACGTGGAAGGGGTGGAGAAGGAAGCCTTGGCCGGAGGGGCCCGGGTGATCCGCCGCTGCCGGCCCAAAATGCTCCTTGCAGGCTACCACCACGATGACGATCTGTGGGAAATCCCCCTGGAGGTGTGGAACCTGGTGCCGGAGTACAGGATCCATCTCCGCCGCCATCCTTATGTTCCCTGCTGGGAGATTAATTTTTTCGTGACTTTGTAAAAACTCCTTTCCATGTTACAAAACAAAATGAACGGCAGAAAAAAACGGGGCAAAATGCCCCGTTTCGTTGCTCCCGGGGCCGGGATATGTTAGAATGAAACAATAGACCAACCCGTGATCTCAGAAACGTTCACAGGAATCAGGAAGGAAAGAAGGAAAGCAGAGATGAAAATGTGGAAGAAAGGGGTTCTCCTTATGGCGGCACTGGCTGTGGGACTGACGGCAGGCTGCGGGAGCACCCAGAAGACCGGGGAAAAGAAGAACGTGAAGGTGGGCGTGGTCCAGCTGGTGGAACACCAGGCCCTGGATGCGGCCAACAAGGGGTTCGTGGACGGCCTGGCTGCCGGAGGGTTCAAGGAAGGGCAGAATCTGACCCTGGACCGGCAGAATGCCCAGGCGGACCAGTCCAATCTCCAGACCATCGCCCAGCGGTTCGCCAACAACAAGGAGGACCTGATCTGCGCCATTGCCACGCCGGCAGCCCAGACCATGGCCAATGTGACCCGTGACATCCCCATTGTGGGCACGGCCATCACCGACTACAAGGAAGCCAAGCTGGTGAAGGATCCGGAAAAGCCCGGCACCAACGTCACCGGCACCACGGACATGAACCCCATCGACAAGCAGCTGGATCTGCTGCTGAAAATCGTGCCCAAGGCCAGGACCATCGGCATCCTGTACAATTCCAGTGAAATCAACTCCCAGATCCAGGTGAAGAAAATGAAGGAACTGGCGGAAGCCAAAGGCCTCACCGTACGGGAAGCCACGGTTTCCAGCGTCAACGACATCCAGCAGTCCGCCCAGAGCCTGGTGGGCCAGGTGGACGCCATCTACGTGCCCACGGACAACGTGATCGCTTCCGCCATGCCGGTGCTGGCCAAGATCACCAACCCGGCGAAGATCCCGGTGATCTGCGGGGAAGAAGGGGTGGTCAAGAGCGGGGCTCTGGCCACCATCGGCATCGACTACTACAAACTGGGCTACCAGACCGGACTCATGGCGGCCAAGATCCTGAAAGGGGAAGCCAAACCCCAGACCATGCCCATTGAAAAGCAGAAGGACATGAAGGTGACGGTGAATGAAGCAACGGCCAAGGCACTGGGGATCACTCTTCCGGAAGATGTCCTGAAGGGTGCCAGCATCGTGAAGTAAAGCAGGAGGGGATGCATCATGAAGAAAAGCGCAAAAGCGGCGGCAGTCCTGGCCATGCTGGCCATGCTGGTGGGGGTGGCAGGCTGCGGCGGCGACACCAAGCAGGCCGGAAAAGACAAGACCTGCAATGTGGGGATTTTGCAGCTGGTGGAACATCCGGCCCTGGATGCGGCCAACAAGGGGTTTGTGGACGGCCTGAAGTCCAAGGGCTTTGAAGAAGGGAAGAACATCAAATTCGACCGGCAGAATGCCCAGGGAGACCAGTCCAATCTCCAGACCATCGCCCAGCGTTTCGTCAGCAACAAGGTGAACCTGGTGTGCGCCATTGCCACCCCGGCAGCCCAGACCATGGCCAATGCCACCAAAGACATCCCCATTGTGGGGACGGCCATTACCGATTACAAAGTGGCCAAACTGGTGAAGGACAACAGCCAGCCGGGTACCAACGTCACCGGCACCACGGACATGAACCCGGTGGAAGCCCAGATCGACCTGCTGGTGAAGATCATGCCCAAAGCCAGGACCGTGGGCTTCATTTACAATTCCAGTGAAGTGAACTCCCAGCTCCAGATCGACCTGGCCAAAAAGGCGGCAGCCGCCCGGGGCCTGAAGACGGTGGAAGCCACGGTTTCCAGCGTCAACGACATCCAGCAGGCTGCCCAGAGCCTGGTGGGCAAGGCCGATGCCCTGTACGTGCCTACGGACAATGTGCTGGCCTCCGCCATGCCCAACCTGATCAAGATCACCGATGAAGCCAGGATCCCCGTATTCTGCGGGGAAGCCGGGATGACCAAGGCCGGCGGTGTGGCCACCCTGGGCATCGATTACTACAAACTGGGCTTCCAGACCGGGGAAATGGCAGCGGACATCCTGAGCGGCAAAGCCAAACCCCAGAACATGGCCATCCAGGCCCAGAAGACCTTTACGGTGACCCTGAACGAAGCCCAGATCAAGAAACTGGGACTGACTGTCCCGGATGATATTCTGAAAGAAGCCAAAGGAGCCAAATAATCCATGATCGATCTGTTATTGCCAACTGTTTCCCAGGGCCTGCTGTGGTCCCTCCTGGCCCTGGGCGTCTACATCACCTTCCGGGTCCTGGACATTGCGGACCTGACCGTGGAAGGGTCCTTCCCCCTGGGGGCCTCGGTGGCCGTTACTCTGCTGGTGAAGGACGTGAACCCGGTGACGGCCATCCTGGCCGCCGCTCTGGCCGGGGGACTGGCCGGGGTGGTCACCGGACTGCTCCACACCAAACTGCGAATCCCTGCTCTCCTGGCAGGGATCCTCACCATGATCGCCCTGTATTCCGTGAACCTGCGGATCATGGGCAAGGCCAACGTGTCCCTTCTGGGGAAGGAAACCGCCTTTACCCTGGTGGAAAGCACCCTGGGGGTGGCCTATTCCCAGGCGGTGCTTCTGGTGGGCATCCTGTCCTGCCTGCTGTTCTCCGTGCTCATGTACTGGTTCTTCGGGACGGAAATCGGGGCCGCCATCCGGGCCACCGGGTACAATCCCCAGATGATCCGGGCCCAGGGGATGGATACCAACATCATGCTGCTGATCGGCCTGTTCTTCAGCAACGCCCTGGTGGCCGTGGCCGGCGCCCTGGTGGCCCAGAGCAACGGCTTTGCTGACGTGGGCATGGGGGTGGGGACCATCGTCATCGGTCTGGCCTCCGTAATCATCGGAGAAGTGCTTTTCGGCACCCGCAGCTTCAAGAACTCCCTGATCTCCGTGATCCTGGGATCCATCGTCTACCGTCTGGTCATCGCCATTGTGCTCCAGATGGGGATGCCTCCCAATGATCTGAAACTGTTTACGGCGGTGCTGGTGGCCATTGCCCTGAGCCTGCCCATGGTCAAAGGGAAGTTCCAAAGCAGAAAGGCGGGAATCTGATGCTGGACATCAAACATTTATCCAAAACCTTCTTCCCGGGAACGGTCAACGAAAAGAAAGCCCTGACCGATGTGAACCTGCATATGGACCCGGGAGATTTCATCACCATCATCGGGGGCAACGGGGCCGGGAAATCCACCCTGCTGAACTCCATTGCAGGAGTCTTCCCCATTGATGCGGGCCAGATTCTCATCGACGGGGTGGATGTGAGCAAAATGCCAGAACACAAACGGGCCCGGTATATCGGCCGGGTGTTCCAGGATCCCATGATGGGCACCGCCGCCGGGATGATGATCGAAGAGAACCTGGCCATTGCCTCCCGCCGGGGCAAAACGCCGGGGCTCTCCTGGGCCCTGAAGGACGGGGACCGGGAAAAGTTCCGGGAAATGCTGAAAGAACTGGACCTGGGCCTGGAAAACCGGCTCACCAGCCGGGTGGGGCTGCTCTCCGGCGGCCAGCGGCAGGCCCTGACCCTGCTGATGGCGGCCATGAACAAGCCCCGGATCCTGCTGCTGGATGAACACACCGCCGCCCTGGATCCCAAGACGGCGGAAAAGGTGCTGACCATGACGCAAAAAGTCATTGGGCGGGACCATTTGACATCTCTCATGATTACGCATAATATGAGAGATGCCCTGCGCTTTGGCAACCGGCTGATCATGATGAACGCCGGCCGGATCGTGGTGGATGTGAATGCAGAAGAAAAGGCCAAACTGACCATTCCGGATCTGCTGGCCCTGTTTGAAAAAGCGTCCGGCTCTGCACTGGACAATGACCGTATGATGCTCAGCTGAAACATGAGCCAAATTGAGGGGGAATAACCAATTATGAAAAAAGTTCCATTCGTAACCAAAGAACAGGTGGAAAAACTGGCGGAAATCTATCCCACGCCGTTCCATATCTACGATGAAAAGGGCATCCGGAATACGGTGCGCAGCATCAACAAGGCTTTTGCCTGGAACAAGGGCTTCAAGGAATATTTTGCCGTGAAGGCCACGCCCCTGCCGGGGATCCTGAAGATCATGAAGGAAGAAGGCTGCGGCACGGACTGCTCTTCCTATCCGGAACTGCTGCTCTCCGATGTGTGCGGCTTCAAGGGCCATGACATCATGTTCTCTTCCAACGATACCCCTGTGAAAGACATGCAGGAAGCCTACAAGCTGGGGGCCATCATCAACCTGGACGATTTCACCATGATCGATTTCCTGGAACAGGTGGCGGCCATTCCGGAAACCATCTGCTGCCGGTTCAATCCCGGGGGCGTGTTCGCCCTGGGCAACGACATCATGGACAACCCGGGGGATTCCAAATACGGCATGACCCGGGACCAGCTCCGGGAAGCCTTCAAAATCCTGAAAGCCAAGGGCGTGAAGCATTTCGGCATCCATGCCTTCCTGGCCAGCAACACCGTGACCAACGGATATTATCCGGAACTGGCCCGTCAGCTGTTCCAGCTGGCTGTGGACATGAAGAAGGAAACCGGTGTGGCCGTGGACTTCATCAACCTGTCCGGCGGGGTGGGCATCCCCTACCGTCCGGAACAGACCCCCAATGACATTGCCGCCATCGGGGAAGGAGTCCGGAAGGTCTATGAAGAAGTGCTGACGCCGGCAGGCATGGGCAATGTGGCCCTGTTTACGGAAATGGGCCGCTTCGTCACCGGTCCTTACGGGGGTCTGGTCACCAAGGTCCTCCATTTCAAACACATCTACAAGGAATACGTGGGGGTGGATGCCTGCGCCGCCAACCTGATGCGGCCGGCCATGTACGGGGCCTACCATCACATTACGGTACTGGGGAAGGAAAACGAACCCTGCGACCATACTTATGATGTGACCGGCGGCCTCTGCGAAAACAACGACAAATTCGCCATCGACCGGAAACTGCCGAAAATCGACAAAGGGGATTACCTCTTCATCCATGATACCGGGGCTCACGGGTCTGCCATGGGCTACAACTACAACGCCAAGCTGTGGTGTGCCGAACTGCTGCTGAAGGAAGACGGCAGTGTGGAACTGCTGCGCCGGGCAGAAACGGAGAAGGACTACTTCGCCACGCTGGACTTTACCGGCCTGTTCAAGGATCTGTAAGATGGAAGGGCAGGAAAGGGAGAAGACCCTCCAGGGGATGCTCCATGTTCCCAACCTGAAACTGAAGCTGGCTTTTGAAGGGATCCTGGTAGGGATCACCACCGGCCTGTGCATTACGGTGCTGCGGCTGTGTCTGGGCTTTGTGGCCCGGAACCGGGCGAAGATGGTGGATTTTCTCCAGAATGTGCCTCCCGCCTATACCCTGCTGTGGGTGGGGGCCCTGCTTCTGATTGCCATGGTGATCGCGGCCCTGGTCCGGTGGGCTCCCATTGCCGGGGGCAGCGGCATCCCCCAGGTCCGGGGCATTGTGCTGGGCCTGGAGAAAAGCACCCACTGGGCCCGGGTGATCCTGGTGAAACTGCTGGATACTTCCCTGGGCATCGGGGCCGGCCTTTCCATGGGCCGGGAAGGACCTTCGGTCCAGATCGGGGCCATGACCGGCCAGGGGGTGGGGAACGCCCTGAACAACACCAACCTGGAAAAACGGGCCCTGATCAGCAGCGGTGCCGGAGCCGGGCTGGCGGCGGCCTTCAACGCACCCATGGCCGGGGTGATGTTCACCATGGAAGCCATCCACAAGAATCTGTCCGCCATTGTCATGGCACCCACCCTGATGGCCTGCATGACCACCACAGTGCTGGTCCACTGGGTGTTCGGGGTGGAAACGGTGCTGACCATTCCCAAGATGCCCATCCTGCCGGTGGAACTGCTGCCCCAGGTGATCGTCCTGGGCCTGGTGTCCGGGCTCATCGGGGTGGCCTTCAACAAGGGGTCCCTGAACATCAGCCGGTTCTACAGCCTGCCGGTGTTCCGGAAACCCTGGATGAAGATCGCCTTTCCCCTGCTGCTGACCATTCCCCTCACCTACCTGCTGCCCCAGATCCTGGGGGCCGGGGACAACATCATCGAAGCCATGGTGGACCTGGAAGGGACCCTGGGGATGGTGCTGGTGATCCTTCTGGGGAAATTCTTCTTCACCATTTTCAGTACCGGGTCCGGCGCTCCCGGGGGCAGCCTGCAGCCCATGCTGGTGCTGGGGTCCCTGGTGGGGAGCCTGTACGGGAACCTGCTGGTGCAGCTGGGGCTCCTGCCGGAAGCCTACCGGCTGAATATGGTGGTCTTCGGCATGGCCGGCCTGTTTGCCGGCTCCGTCCGGGCACCGGTGACGGCCATCCTGCTGCTTTTGGAAATGACCGGCCGGTTCTACCATCTGGTACCTTTGGGCATTGTGACCCTGTTTGCCTATGCGGCCGGGGAAATCGTCCATGATACGCCCATTTTCGACGCCATGCTGGAACGGTCCCTGAAGGACAACCCCAAGGTGAAGAACATCCTGGAGGCTCCGGAAGAGCAGATGCTGGTGGAAATCGCCGTGGAAGGGGGTTCCCGGGTGGAAGGGAAGACCCTCCAGGAAATCCGCCTGCCCGGCCGGGCCCTGGTGGTCTGCGTCCGGCGGGGGGACCAGGATATGATCCCCCAGGCCGATACCGTCCTGCTGGGCGGAGATTACGTCTATCTCATCCCCAACCACGCCCGTCTCCATCAGCTGAATGAGCTGTTCAAGACGAAGACGGGGGAGTAGGGGACGAAGGGATTCGCCCCCTGGTCGCGGGTCGCAAGCCATGAGTCGCGGGCTTGTTAGTACAAATCGAAAATCTGATTTTGCAGATTCTGATTGATTTTGCTGTATCATCCTATAGAAGATAAACAAACGGCTTAAACGTCCAGGCCCGTGGCCCGTGACCAAAGGGGACTGTTGCATGGCAACAGTCCCCTTTTTCATGGTATAATAAAATTTAGAGTATACGGGAGGTGATATCCTTGGAAGAAGACAGTCTGTTTGCGGCGCCGGCGGATGAGCCTCTGGCGGCCCGGCTGCGGCCCCGTACCCTGGACGAATTCGTGGGCCAGGAGCAGCTGCTGGGACCGGGGAAGATCCTCCGGAACCTGATCGAGGAAGACCGGATCTCCTCCATGATCTTCTGGGGGCCGCCGGGGGTGGGGAAGACCACTCTGGCCCAGATCATCGCCCACACCACCCGGGCCAATTTCATCAATTTTTCCGCCGTGACCAGCGGCATCAAGGAAATCCGCACGGTGATGCAGCGGGCCGATGAGAACCGGCGGTTCGGGGCCCGGACCATCGTGTTCGTGGACGAAATCCACCGGTTCAACCGGGCCCAGCAGGATGCGTTCCTGCCCTTTGTGGAAAAAGGCGCCATCATCCTGATCGGCGCCACCACGGAAAATCCTTCCTTTGAGGTGAACGGGGCTCTTCTGAGCCGGTGCAAGGTCTTTGTGCTGAAGGCCCTGGATGAAAAGGCCATCAAAGGGATCCTGAAACGGGCCCTCACCGATCCCCGGGGATTCGGGAAAGAAACCGTCCATCTGGCGGAGGAAGACCTGACCTTCCTGGCCCGGCTCTCCAACGGCGATGCCCGGTCCGCCCTGGCCACCCTGGAAATGGTGGTGCTCAACGGGGAACGGAAACCGGACGGCATCCATGTGTCCCGGGAGCTGATCGAACAGTGTACCGGGAAAAAGGCTCTCCTGTATGACAAAACCGGGGAGGAACACTACAACCTGATTTCCGCCCTCCACAAATCCATGCGGAATTCCGATCCGGATGCGGCGGTGTACTGGCTGGCCCGGATGCTGGAAGCGGGGGAGGATCCCCTTTACATTGCCCGGCGGGTGGTCCGGTTCGCCAGCGAAGACGTGGGCCTTGCGGATTCCCGGGGGCTGGAGATTGCGGTGGCAGCCTACCAGGCCTGTCATTTCCTCGGCATGCCGGAATGTTCCGTGAACCTGACCCATGCGGTGATCTACCTTTCCATGGCGCCCAAATCCAACGCCATGGAACTGGCCTACAACGAGGCCAGGGACGATGCCCGGCAGCATCTCAACGAACCGGTGCCCCTCCAGATCCGGAACGCTCCCACCCGGCTGATGGGAGAGCTGGGCTACGGCAAAGGGTACCAGTATGCCCATGACACCAAAGAGAAAATGGCCGCCATGCAGTGCCTGCCCGACGGGCTGAAGGACCGGAGCTATTACCATCCCACGGAACAGGGGCTGGAAGCCCGGTACAAGGAACGGCTCCGGCAGATCAAGGACTGGAAAAAACAGCATGGGATGTAAATGGAAAAGAAAGAGCACAGTTTTGCCATAGTTTTGTAACATTGTTTCAATAAGATAGAAAAGCGTGAAAGAAGGAATTGGATATGATTCTTGGCATGGGTGTGGATATCCTGGAAGTGGGCCGGATGGAACGGGCCCTGAAACAGGCCGGGTTCAAAGAAAAGACCTTTACCCGGGACGAAATCGAGTACTGTGAAAGCAAGGGCGCCCACAGCAGTGAATCCTACGCGGCCCGGTTTGCGGCCAAGGAAGCCCTGGGCAAGGCCCTGGGCACCGGCCTGACCCCGGGACAGCTCCAGCAGGTGGAAGTGCTGAACGAGGAAAAGACCGGGGCGCCCCAGCTCCATCTCATGGGCCAGTTGCGGGTGGCCGCCCTGGTGCGGGGCGTGGAACGGATCCATGTAAGCCTGAGCCATACGGCGGAAAATGCCATTGCCCAAGTACTGTTGGAGGGATAAGATGAAACTCATTGCAAGTGAAGCCATGAAAAAAGTGGATACCAAGGCCATCGGGGAAATGGGGATCCCGGAGGCCGTCCTCATCGAGAACGCCGGACGGGCCGTGGCCGATGCGGCGGCGGACCTGATGGGGGATCCCCGGGAAAAACGGGTGATCCTGCTGATCGGGAAAGGGAACAACGGGGGAGACGGCCTGGCCGCCGCCCGGTTCCTGCTGAAACGGGGAGCCCTGGTGACCCTGGTGCTGGCGGAAGCCCCGGAAAGCTTCGGTCCGGGAGCGGCGCTCCAGTACAAGATCTGTCAGAGCTTCCCTTTTACCATCCTCCGGTGGGAAAAGGACCAGAATGAAGTGCTCCAGGCCTGTGCCCAGGCGGATCTGTTCATCGATGCCCTGCTGGGGACCAGCTTCCACGGCAAAGTCCGGGAACCCATCCGGTCCCTCCTGGAAACTCTCCAGATGGTGCCGGTACCGGTGCTGGCGGTGGACATCCCCAGCGGGGTGGAAGCGGACCACGGGTATACGGACCTGGCTCTCCACGCCCGGGCCACGGTGACCATGATTGCCCCCAAACCGGGGTTGTATCTGTATCCCGGAGCCGGGTACACCGGGAAGATCATCCTGGCGGATCTGAATACCCCGCCCTCCCTGGTGCTGGAAGCGGAAAGCAATGCGGAGCTCCTGACGGAAGACCTGGTCCGGCACGTGCTGCCCAAACGGCCCCCCAATGCCCACAAGGGCATGAACGGCCGGGTGGGGATCCTGGCCGGGAGCCTGGGGTATGCCGGAGCGGCGGAACTTTGTTCCAAGGCGGCGGTCCGGGCCGGGGCCGGTCTGGTGACGTTGTACACCCAGCCGGAAGTGCTCCAGCCCCTGATCATCAAATCCACGGAGGTGATGGTACGGCCGGTGACGGAAGCCAGCCTGAAGGCCTTCCGGAGCTTTGACGTGGTGGCTGCCGGTCCCGGAGCAGGGAAAGCCCCGGAAACCGTCCAGTATCTCCGGGAACTGCTGCCCCAGCTGTCCCAGCCCCTGGTGCTGGATGCGGACGGCCTCAATGCCCTGGCCGGGGATGATGCCCTGCTGCAGTCCCTCCAGAAAAAAATCTTTACCCCCCATCCGGGAGAAATGGCCCGGCTGCTGGGGAAATCCACCGGGGAGATCCTCCAGGATCCGGTCCGGGCGGCCCTGGAAGGGGCGGCCAGATGGCAGGCGGTGGTGGTGCTGAAATGCACGCCGGTGGTGGTGGCCCTGCCCAACGGACAGGTGTTCATCAATACCACCGGCAATGAAGGCATGGCCACCGGGGGCTGCGGAGACGTGCTCACCGGGACCATTGCCGCCCTTTTGGGACAGGAACTGGACCTGGGCCAGGCCGCCTGCTGCGGGGTCTATCTCCAGGGGCTGGCCGGGGATCTGGCGGCGGAAGGCGGAAAGATCGGTCTTGCGGCCGGGGATCTGGTGACCCACCTGCCTGCAGCCCTGGACAAAGTGAAAAAGAGATAAAAGATGGCCGGCCCGCCGGGGCGGTCAGCCGGCCTGATTTGCATGGACCCTGGGAAAGTGTTACAATGGCCGGGTAGTCCGGGAGGCAGAAGACAGCCTGCTGCGTCCCAAGAGGAGGTTCAACGTGTTCAAAAAACTGCTGTTATTCTTTTTCTGCCTGGTGGCATGCCTGGGAACGGGAAATGCCCAGGCGGCGTCCAAGATCCAGGATGTGGTGTACGGGGTCAATCCCAACGGACGGCTGCGGATTGTCCTGGATACCAACCAGGCCACGAAATACAAAACGGAAATGCTGGACAATGAACTGCGGGTCACCGTCTACGGCAACCTGAAATCGTCCATTCCCCGGGTCACTACCCCCAAAAAGGCCACCTATGTTTCCAAGGTGTATCTGGAACGGAAGATCAATGCCACGGTGGTCCATGTGATGATGAAGAAACCCCTCCAGAAGGGGATGTTCAACGTGTTCAGCCTGAAGGAAGACAAAGTGGCCAAACGGCCCACCCGGGTGGTGGTGGATGTGATCGCGGCGCCGCCCCAGAAGACCTTCACTCCCAAGCGGCCCAGCAGGCCTTCCAGCTCTCCCTGGCAGCCCACCCGGCCCAAACCCAGTTTCGGCACCACTTATTCCGTGGTGGGGGGCATCCGAGGCAAGCGGATCACCCTGGATCCGGGCCATGGGGGCACGGACCCGGGAACCCACGGACTGGTCACCGGCACCTATGAAAAGGACGTGACCCTGCCCATTTCCAAAAAGGTGAAGGCCCTGCTGGAAAAGAAAGGGGCCATCGTCTACATGACCCGGACCACCGACGTGGATGTGTACGGACCGGACGCCACCGATGCGGAAGAACTCCAGGCCCGGGTGGATGTGGCGGAGAACAGCCATTCCGACATGTTCATCAGCATCCACATCAACGCCAGTGAAAACACCAGCGTGGGCGGGTTCTCCACCTACTACCATCCCAAGACCAAGTACGATATCCAGGTGGCCCAGTGCATCCAGGACCGGCTGATGAAGACCGCCGATGTGGATGACCTGGGGGTACGGTACGCCAACTTCTACGTGAACAAGCGGAGCACCATGCCCGGGGCATTGGTGGAATGTCTGTTCCTGACCAACAAAAGGGAAGAAAAGCTGCTGATCTCCGACTGGTTCCAGAACAAGGTGGCCAATGCCATTGCTGACGGTATCGAAGACTTCTACAACCAGCATCAAGGAGGCTGAGCCCATGGACAAAAGACTGACCCGCTGGACGGCGGCAGCACTACTGCTGGGGAGCCTGACTTTTTTGGGAGGCTGCAGTCCCCAGAACACCACCGTGAACCCTGACACGAAAAAGGAAACGGCTGCGGCGGATGCCAAGGCCGGGCAGAAGGGAGCCCAGGCTTCGTCCCGGACCCTGTACCGGGTGGGGAAGAACGGGAAGCTCCAGGCCCAGACCGTGAAGCTTTCCGGCAGCCAGGACAAGCTGCCCCTGCTGGTGCTGAAGGAACTGGTGGAAAAGCGTCCCCAGGGGGACACCACCTTCCCCAAAGGGGTCAAGGTGAACAAAGTCACCGTAAAGGACAAGGTGGCCACCATTGATTTCAGCCGGGAATTCCAGACCCGGCGGGGGGACCACGACACTCTGCTGATGCTGTATGCGGTGGTGGACACCCTCACCGAATTCCCGGAAATCCAGAAAGTAAGGTTCACCGTAAAAGGCAAGCCGGTAACGGTTCTGGGAGGGCAGGATCTGTCGGAGCCGCTGAAACGGGACGGGAAGTATATACAGTAAGAAAAGGTGGACTGTGAAGAAATGCTTTTTTCATTTCTTCACAGCCCACCTTTTTGGTCACGAGTCGTGGGTCGCGGGCTTGTTGGTACAGACCGAAGTTTCAGTTTTGCAGATTCCAACCGATTTTTTCTTATCATCATATAGAAAAAGAAACAAATGGCTTAAACGTCCTAGCTCGCGACCAAAAGGGGCCTGGAAAAAATGAGAAATCATTTTTTCCAGGCCCCTTTTTTCATTCCCCTTTCAACTTGGCAACTGCCTCGTCATACCGGGCCACCACTTCCGGCTCCGGTTCGCTGTCCATCAGGCTGACGATGACGATGGCCAGGCAGGACAGGATGAACCCGGGGATGATTTCGTAGACGCCGGTGAAGGCGAAGAAGTTCTTCCAGATCAGCACCGTGGAACCGCCCACCACGATGCCTGCGAAGGCTCCGTCAGTGGTCATCCGGCGCCAGAACAGGGAGAACAGCACCAGGGGCCCGAAGGCGGCCCCGAAACCGGCCCAGGCGTAGGAAACGATGTTCAGGATCATGCTGTCCGGGTTCATGGCCAGTACCAGGGAAAGGGCGGATACCACGATGATCATCATCCGGCTCATCCGTACCAGTTCCGCGGCCGTGGCCTTGGGGTTGATCAGGATCTTGTAGAAGTCCGTAGTAAAGGAAGAAGCGGCCACCAGCAGCTGGCTGTCGGAGGTGCTCATGATGGCCCCCAGGATCCCGGAGGTGATGATTCCGGCGAAGAAGGGATGGTAGAATTTCCCGCTCAGCTGGATGAAGACGGTTTCCGCTGCCCCGCCTTTCAGCACATCCCCCAGGTATACCCGGCCGGTGAGACCCACCAGTACGGCCATGGCCAGGGAGATCACCACCCAGGTGACGGCGATGTGGGTGGCCTGCCGGATGCTCTTGGGATCACGGATGGCCATGAACCGGACCAGAATGTGGGGCTGTCCGAAATATCCCAGGCCCCAGGCCAACAGGGAAATGATGGCGGTCAGGCTCAGGACGCTGCCGTCGGCCCCCCGGATCATATCGAAATAGTGGGGGCTGATGGCGTTCAGCCGGGCCATGGTGGCATCCACCCCGCCGATGTAGTACATGGCGGTCACCGGCACCACCAGGATGGAGAAAAACATCAGGAAGCCCTGGAACAGGTCCGTCCAGCACACGGCGGCAAAGCCCCCCATCAGGGTGTAGAACACCACGATGCCGGCGGTGAGGAACAGGGAATAGCGGTAATCCAGACCGAAGGCCGTGTTGAACAGCTTGCCCCCGGCCACGAAGCTGGAGGAAGTGTAGATCAGGAAGAAAATGAAAATGAAGAAGGCGGAGGCAATCCGCAGCTTCCGGTGCTTGTCGGAGAACCGGTTGTCAAAGTACTCCGGCAGGGTAATGGCGTTGCCCATGACGGAGGTGAAGATCCGCAGCCGCTTGGCCACCAGCACCCAGTTGACCCAGGTGCCGATGATCAGTCCCAGGGCAATCCAGAAGGCGCTGATGCCGGCCATGTAGGCGTACCCCGGCAGGCCCATGAGCATCCAGCCGCTCATGTCGGAAGCCTCCGCGCTCATGGACGTGACCCAGGGACCCAGCGCCCGTCCCCCCAGGGCGTAGCCTTCCATATCCTCATCTTTTTTATACGTGATCAGCCCGATCCCGATCAAAACGGCAAAATACAGGACCAGAGCCACCACCGTGCTTAATGCAACATGCATAAACACACATCCTTTCTTTTATTTTTGCATAAGGTCCATTATATAATAGAATGGGGATCGGTGCAATCCAATCCCTTCCCGGGATTTTCCCCATCCACCCCTTGCCTTTTGGACGGCTTTAATATAAAATAAACAAGAATAGGCAAGACAATACAATTTTTTTGCTGACAGATACTACATAACGAATCCGAAAGAGGGCTTGCTCCTTCGCCGCGCTGATGGTGCTGGCTTGCACAGGGGCAACCCTCTCTTATTGTGGAGAGAGTCCATGACACCTGTAAAGATTACCATCCATAGTGAAACCGTAGGGGCCGGGGATGCAGATCCCGCCACCCTGGTGGCCTTCGGGCAGCTGACGGAAAAGGACGGGACCGTCTATGTCCGGTACGACGAATCGGAAGTGACCGGCATGGAAGGGACCCGCACCACCCTGAAATGGACGGAGGACACCCTGACGGTAATCCGGCATGGCCGTTATGAACATCGGCAGCAGTATGAACGGGGCCGGAACAGTTCGTTTCAGTACAGGACCCCGTATTTTACTGTTCCCATGACGGTCTTTACCCGGGAACTGGCCATCAGCCGCCGGGACCGTGCCTGGCAGCTCCGGGTCTTCTTCGACCTGGAAATGGACAGCCAGCCCAATGGAAGCATTCGTTTGCAAATCGAGATCGAGGAGGAAGAAAAGCGTGGACATGAAGAAAGTACTGGCGGAGGCCGTAGCCGACGCCGTCCGGAAGGCCATTGAGGCAGGGAAACTGTCCCAGGGGGAAATGGCCCCGGTGGTCCTGACCGTACCGCCCCAGAAAGCCTTTGGTGATTTTGCCACCAACTTCGCCCTGCAGGCGGCCCGGAATTTCCACTGTGCCCCCCGGGTGATCGCCGCTGCGGTGCAGGAATACCTGGACTGCCCCAGCGTGGACAAAGTGGAAATCGCAGGTCCCGGATTTTTGAACTTCTACCTGAAGGAAGACTGGCTGGGAGAATCCCTCCGGGCCATCCTGGACAAAGGGGAGAATTACGGAAACCTGCCCCCCAAGAACGGGGAAAAGATCCAGATCGAATACGTAAGCGCCAACCCCACCGGTCCGCTCCATGTGGGCCACGGACGGGGCGCGGCAGTGGGCAGCGCTCTGGCCAGCCTGATGAAGGCCGCCGGTTATGACGTGACCCGGGAATACTACATCAACGATGCCGGGAACCAGATGCACAACCTGGCCCTTTCTGTGAACGCCCGGTACCTGGAACTATTCGACATTCCCTGCCAGTTCCCGGAAAACGGATACCATGGGGAAGACATCAAAGTGACCGCCCGGCGGATCAAGGCCAAATACGGGGACAAGTTCATCCATATGCCGGAAGAAGAACGGCTGGAACAGTTCCAGACCCTGGCCAAGGAAGAAAAACTGGCGGCCCTGAAGGAAGACCTGGAAGCATTCAACTGTGAATTCGACGTGTGGTTCAGCGAACAGAGTCTCCACGATGCGGACAAGATCCACCAGGTGGTGGACGAGCTCCAGGAAAAAGGCTATGTGTATGAGAAAGACGGAGCCAAGTGGTTCAGATCCACGGCTTTCGGAGATGATAAAGACCGGGTGGTGATCCGGGACAACGGGGTATCCACCTACTTTGCCGCGGATATCGCCTACCACCAGAACAAATTCCAGCGGGGCTTCGACCGGGTGATCAACCTGTGGGGCGCCGACCATCACGGGTACATTCCCCGGGTGAAGGCGGCCATGGAGGCCCTGGGCTATGCACCCGACCGTCTGGAAGTGCTGATCCTCCAGATGGTGGCCCTGTACCGGAACGGGGAACTGGTGAAGATGAGCAAGCGCACCGGCAAGAGCGTGACACTCAATGAACTGATCGAGGAAGTGGGGACCGATGCGGCCCGGTTCTTCTTCATCATGCGGAGCATGGACAGCCAGCTGGATTTCGATCTGACTCTGGCCACGGAACATTCCAATGACAACCCGGTATACTATGTCCAGTATGCCCATGCCCGGATCTGCAGCATCCTGCGGCAGATGGAAGAAGAAAAGATCGCCCTCCGGAAGGACTGCGACCTTTCCGTGCTGAAGGAACCCATTGAAGTGGACCTGATCAAGAAGCTGAATGATTATGAGGAACTGATTGAAACGGCAGCTGCAGAACGGGCCCCCCACAAGATCGCCCACTATGTGTACGATCTGGCCGGGCTGTTCCATTCGTTCTACAACCAGTGCCGTGTCCTGGGCGTGGATCCTGCGGTGCAGCAGGCCCGTCTGGCGTTGATTACAGCTGTGGGCAATACCCTGCGCCACGGTTTGAAGATCCTGGGTGTCAGTGCACCGGACCATATGTAAAGTTGGGCGAAAGCCAGAAAAAGGGAGGAAGAAAATGACCAAGTATATTTTTGTAACGGGCGGTGTGGTGTCTTCTTTAGGGAAAGGGATCACGGCAGCGTCCCTGGGCCGTCTGCTCAAGAGCAGAGGGTACAAGGTGACCATCCAGAAGTTCGATCCCTACATCAACATCGATCCTGGTACCATGAGCCCGTACCAGCACGGGGAAGTATTCGTCACCGATGACGGGGCGGAAACGGACCTGGATCTGGGCCATTACGAACGGTTCATTGACATCAACCTGTCCCGGAATTCCAACGTGACCGCCGGCCGGATCTACCAGTCCGTGATCAACAAGGAACGCCGGGGGGATTATCTGGGCCGTACGGTACAGGTCATTCCTCACATCACCAACGAAATCAAGGAACGGGTCTACCGGGTGGGCCGGGAAGAAAATGCTGACTTCGTGATCACCGAAATCGGCGGCACCGTAGGGGATATCGAATCCGAACCCTTTATGGAAGCCATCCGGCAGGTGAAGAAGGATGTGGGCCGGAACGATGTGCTCTACATCCATGTGACCCTGGTGCCCTACATCGCCGCTGCCGGGGAACTGAAGACCAAACCCACCCAGCACAGCGTAAAGGAACTGCGGAGCATCGGCATCACCCCGGATATCCTGGTGTGCCGGAGCGAAAAGGAAATCAGCAAGGAAATGCGGGAAAAGATTTCCATGTTCTGTGACGTGGATGCGGACGCCGTGTTCCAGTCCATCACCGCTCCCAGCATCTACGAAGTGCCCATGCTGCTGGAAGACCAGGGCATGGACAAAGTGGTGCTGCGGAAACTGGACATGGAAGACAAACCCAAGGACATGGATGCCTGGCATGCCATGGTGAAGAAGATCCTGGCGCCCCATGCCCAGAAATCCACCATTGCCGTGGTGGGCAAATACGTGGAACTGCCCGATGCCTACATCAGCATCGTGGAAGCCCTGAAACACGCCAGCTATTTCCATGACGCAGATGTGGACATCGAATACATCAACGCCGTGGATCTGGAAGACCCCAAGGCGGACTTCGCCCAGATCTTCAAAGGCGTGGACGGGATCCTGGTGCCCGGCGGCTTCGGCGACCGGGGCATCGAAGGGATGATCCGGGCTGCCCAGTATGCCCGGGAAAACAAGATCCCCTTCTTCGGCATCTGCCTGGGGATGCAGTGCCTGGTCATCGAATATGCCCGGAACGTCTGCGGCATGGCCAAGGCCAACTCCACGGAATTCGACGAAAACACCCCGTATCCGGTAATCTATCTGATGCCGGAACAGATGAGCGTGGAAATCAAGGGCGGCACCATGCGGCTGGGGGCTTATCCCTGCAAGCTGTATCCCGGCACCCTGGCGGAAAAGGCCTACGGCACTGAAAGCATCAGCGAACGGCACCGTCACCGCTACGAAGTGAACAACGAACTGCGGGATGAACTGTTCAGCCACGGTCTGGTGCTGGGCGGCACCCTGCCCAACGGGAAACTGGTGGAAATGGTGGAACTGCCCACGGATGTCCATCCCTGGTACCTGGGGGCCCAGTTCCATCCGGAACTGAAATCCCGTCCCACCAATCCCCATCCTTTGTTCAAGGCCTTCATCGCAGCCGCGTTGAAGTATCATAACCATTGATTTCTGCAGCAATAGCGGATACAATGAAAGGGCAAGGAAAATTGCCCAACGAATCTGGGAGGCGTATGGAATGAACAGAGAATTATCCATGGAATTTATCCGAGTAACGGAAGCCGCAGCGATTGCCAGTGCCCGTGGTGTTGGCCGGGGCGACAAGAATGGCATCGACCAGCTGGCCGTGGATGCCATGCGGAAAATGTTTGATACCGTCCACATCAACGGGACGGTGGTCATCGGTGAAGGGGAAATGGACGAAGCCCCCATGCTGTACATCGGTGAAGAAGTAGGGGCCGGCGGTCCGGAAGTGGACATCGCCGTTGACCCGGTGGAAGGGACCAACCTGGTGGCCAAAGGCCAGAACGGCGCCATTGCCGTTATCGCCATTGCCCCCAAAGGATGCCTGCTCCACGCACCTGACATGTACATGGACAAGATTGCCGTAGGTCCCCGGGCCAAAGGCTGCATCAACATCGATGATCCGGTGAGCGTCAACCTCCAGCGGGTGGCCAAGGCCCTGAATCGGAACGTGAACGATCTGACCGTTGTGGCCCTGGACCGTCCCCGTCACCGGAAAATCATTGAAGAAGTCCGTGCCGTTGGGGCCCGGATCCGTCTGATCAGTGACGGGGATGTGGATCCCATCATTGATGCCGGTATCGAAGGCACCGGCGTGCATATGTACATCGGCCGGGGCGGCGCTCCGGAAGGCGTACTGGCTGCCTGCGGGCTGAAATGCCTGGGCGGCGACATGCAGGCCCGTCTGGTTCCGGAAAACGAAGACCAGGTGGAACGCTGCCGGAAGATGGGCATCGAAGACACCAAGAAGATCCTGACCATTGATGATCTGGTCAAGGGCGATGACTGCATGTTCACCGCCACCGCCATCACCAACTGCGATATGCTCCGGGGAGTCAACTACTTCGGCAACGGTGCCCGTACCCATACCATTTCCATGCGGTATGCCACCGGTACGGTCCGGTTCGTGGACGGCGTCCACACCTTCGACCGGAACAACATCAACATTAAACTGTAATTGAAAAGGGGCTGTTGCAGAAGCAACAGCCCCGTCAGCAAGAGGGGTGTTGCCCAGCAACACCCCTCTTTCCCTGTTCCTGTAAAGAGAGAATTTTATGACAAATACACTGACGAAACTGTTGCAGCAGGAGAAAAATGTCCGGGAAGGGGCAGATCTCTGGCAAAAGACCCCCGGTCCCCTGCAGCTGACCGGCCTCACAGGCTCTGTGAAAGCCGGCTTTTTGTGCGCCCTCCAGGAAACGGTCCAGGCGGCCCAGACCCTGGTGATCCTTACGGTGAACCGGGAGAGCATCCGGGCCCAGCGCCGGGAACTGGCCCATTTCTATCCGGACCTGGCCATGCGGGAACTGTACCCGGCCAGCCTGATCCACGGCCAGGTGGATACCCGGAACGAACAGGTGATGGCGGAACGGGCAGCGGCCCTGGAAATGATCGTCCGGAAGGAGCCGGGAATCATCTTCGCCACCGCGGAAGCCGCCATCCAGAAACTGCCCCAGCCGGAATCCCTGGTCCGGGAAAACCTGAAACTGGCGGTGGGGCAGGAGATCGAACAGTCCCTGGTGGTGGAAAAACTGGTGAAGGCCGGCTACGAACGGACGGAACAGGTGGATACCCTGGGTCAGGTGGCGGTCCGGGGGGATATCCTGGACGTGTTCCCCATCAACGGGAAAGATCCGGTGCGGATCGAATGGTTCGACAACACCATCGATGCCATGAAACGGTTCGACCTGGACACCCAGCGGAGCATCGGGACCATCTCCCAGGTGGGGATCATGCCCCTGGCGGTCCCAAACCAGGAAATCAGCGCCTCCCTGTTCCAGTACCTGTCGGCGGACCAGCTGGCGGTACTGGATGAACCTGTAGCCTTCTTTGAGGAATGCAAAAAAAGCTGGGGAGACAATCGGGAATTCGCCGACCAGCTCCTGGACCAGGAAACCATGATCCAGCAGGCCGGGGAAACCCATCTGCTGACGGTCAGCGACCTGGGCCATCCCTATTTTCCCCAGGCTCCCCGTATCCATGTGCAGGTCCGGGCCATGGCTCCCTACAATAAAAACACCGACCTGCTCCAGAAAGACCTGAAGGGCTGGCTGGACCAGGGCATCCATCCCCTGATCATGATGGGGACCCAGGACAAGGCCGCAGGCCTGGCAGAAAGCCTGAAAGGAGCCGGTCTGCCCATGGCCTTTGCCGGCCAGTTCCAGGGCGTACCGGAAACCGGGGGCCAGGTCTTTGCCGGCAGCCTGACCAACGGCTTCTATTTCTGGGATGAAAAATGGCTGCTGCTGACGGAAAGCGACATCTTCGGGGCCCAGAAGAAGCGCCGGCTCACCAAAACAAAGGGCAAAGGACCGGCCCTGAACTATTTCTCCGACATCAAGGCCGGGGATTATGTGGTCCATGACGTCCAGGGCATCGGGCGGTACATGGGGGTGGAAACCATCGAAGTGAACGGGGTCCACCGGGATTACCTCCAGCTCCAGTACGCCGGCGGGGACAAGCTCCATGTGCCGGTGGAACAGGTGGGCCTCCTCCACAAATACGTGGGCAACGAGGGGACGCCGCCCAAATTGTCCAACATGGGCCGGAAGGACTGGCAGAAAGCCACCCGGAAAGCCCAGAAGGCCATCACCATACTGGCCACGGAACTGCTTCGGCTCTACGCCCAGCGGAAGATCACCCCGGGCCATGCCTTTGCCCCGGATACCCACTGGCAGAAAGAATTCGAGGACAGCTTCCCCTTTGAGGAAACCCCGGACCAGCTGAAGGCCATTGCTGAGATCAAGGCGGACATGGAAAAGCCCGTACCCATGGAACGGCTCCTGTGCGGGGACGTGGGCTACGGCAAGACCGAAGTGGCCATCCGGGCCGCCTTCAAGGCCGTCATGGACGGCAAACAGGTGGCAGTACTGGCTCCCACCACCGTCCTGGCCCAGCAGCACCTGCTGACCTTTACCCAGCGGATGGGCTCCTTCGGGGTGCGGGTGGAGATGCTCAGCCGGTTCCGGACCCCCAAACAGCAGCGGGAGATCATGGAACGGGTGGCGGAAGGCAAGATTGACGTGCTTATCGGCACCCACCGGATCCTGAACCCGGATGTGGAATTCCACGACCTGGGCCTGTTGATCATCGATGAGGAACAGCGGTTCGGGGTGGCCCAGAAAGAAAAAATCAAGCAGCGCAGCGCCGGCATCGACGTGCTGACCCTCTCCGCCACCCCCATTCCCCGTACCCTCCACCTGGCCCTGGTGAAGGGACGGGACATGAGCATCATCGAATCCCCTCCGGAAGACCGGCTGCCGGTGGAAACCTATGTGGCCGAATATGATGACGGGATGGTCCGGGAAGCCCTGGAACGGGAAATCCGCCGGGGCGGACGGATCTACTATGTCCACAACCGGATCGAGGGGCTGAGCCGGATCGCTGCCCATCTCCGGGAACTGGTCCCCGGGATTACCATCGGTCTGGCCCATGGACGGATGACCGAGGACGAACTGGAAGATGTGATGCTGGGGTTCTACCAGGGGGACTTCGACGTGCTCCTGAGCACCACCATCATCGAAAACGGCCTGGACGTGCCCCTGGCCAACATCATCATCATCGACGGGGCGGAAAACTTCGGACTGTCCCAGCTGTACCAGATGCGGGGACGGGTGGGCCGGTCCTCCCGGCTGGCCTATGCCTATTTCCTGTACAAAAAGGACCGGGTGCTCAGTGAAGTGGCCCAGAAACGGCTCCAGGCCATCCGGGACTTTACGGAACTGGGGGCCGGCTTCAAGATCGCCATGCGGGACCTGGAGATCCGGGGGGCCGGGAACCTGCTGGGGGCCGAACAGCACGGACAGATCGCCGGGGTGGGCTTCGACCTGTACTGCCGGCTGCTGGAAAAGACCATCAACACCCTCCAGAACGGCGGAAACCCGGATGAACCCGTTCCGCCGGATCCGGTGATCGAAATGAAGCTGGATGCCTACATCCCGGACGATTATATCGACAATCCCCGGTACAAGCTGGAACTGTACCACCGTCTGGGAGACATGAAGTATGAGGACAGGAACGATCTGATGGATGAGATCATCGACCGGTTCGGCACGCCCCCCACCCAGGTGGAGAACCTGTGGCGGGTGGCGGCTCTCCGGGATGTGTGCCGGAAGCTCCGGATCATCAGCGTGGCGGTGCGGCCGGGAGAAATCCGGCTCACCTTCGATCCCCACAGCAAGGCCAATCCCGATGTGCTCCAGGCCCTGATCCGGGAATACGTGCCCCGGGCCACCCTGAAGATGGGGCCCCAGCCCCAGTTCGTGCTGAAAACCAAAGGCATGGAGGAACAGCCCCTTTCCTGGCTGGAAAAGAACCTGCCCCGCATGCTATAATCCTTTGTGAATAACCCAATCCGCAGGAGCTGCAGGCCCGGCAGCCTGCTGATGCACAACCTGTAGGGGGCGCAGGCCCGGCGCCCCGCTGAAAAACACCCTGGGCCCGGCAAAAAGGAGGCAGAAATGGCAGACCGGTTTATGAAAGGGACCCTGATCCTGACGGCGGCAGGGCTCATGGTAAAAATCCTGGGATCCGTGAACCGGATCCTTCTGTCCCGTCTTCTGGGCGGGGAGGGCATTGGCCTGTACCAGATCGCCTATCCCCTGTATCTGCTTCTGGTGGCCCTGTCTTCGGCGGGGATCCCGGCGGCCATGTCCATCCTGATCTCCCGCCGGGCCGCCGCCGGAGACCGGCAGGGAGCCCGGGGGATCCTGGGGATTTCCGCCGGGCTCATGGCCCTGGCCGGGGTGGCTTTTGCCGGGCTGGCCTGGGCCCTGGTGCCCTGGCTCATCGACGGGGGCATCGTGAAGGACGGACGGGCCCGGCTGGCCATGCTGGCCCTGGTGCCGGCCATCGGTCTGTCCATTCCCGCCGCCTGTCTCCGGGGGTATTTCCAGGGCTTCCAGGAAATGACCCCCACGGCGGTGTCCCAGATCCTGGAACAGTTCACCCGGGTGGTGACCATGGTGCTCCTGGCCTGGATCCTGCTGCCCCGGGGACTGGACTGGGGGGCGGCGGGAGCGGCCTTCGGTGCCGTGCCTGGAGCGGTGGTCAGCCTGGGGAGCCTGCTGTGGTTCGTCCGCCGGCAGCAGAAACGGTGGAAACGGGAACCGGCGGCCCCTGCCGGAGCGGGAGAACGGCCTTCTCTTTCCCGTACCGCCTGGCAGCTGGTATCCCTGGCCCTGCCGGTGACCTGCGCCAACCTGATGGTGCCCGTGGTCAGCGGCATCGAGATGATCCTGGTGCCGGACCGGCTGCTGGCGGCAGACTTTACCGTGGCCGCTTCTACCCGAGCCCTGGGGTACCTGTCCGGCATGGCCATGCCTTTGGTGAACATGGGGACCATTCCCACCAATTCCCTGGCGGCTTCGGTGGTGCCGGCGGTGGCGGAAGCCAAAGCCCTGGGCCGCCGGGACCTGATGGGAAGCAAAACCCGCCGGGCCTTCCGGTTCTTCCTGCTGCTGAACGTGCCGGCGGCAGTGGGGGTGGGCCTTCTGGGGACACCCATTTCCCAGGTGCTCTACGGCACCGTCCATGCGGGACCGGTGATCACCGCCCTGGCTCCGGCCATTTTCTTCCTGGGGCTCCACCAGGTGTCCACCGCCATCCTCCAGGGACTGGGCCATACCCGGGTGCCCATGATGAACATGCTCCTGAGCCTCCTGGTGAAAGTGGGGCTCCTGTGGGTCCTTACCGCCAATCCCCTCTGGAACATCCAGGGGGCGGCCTGGGCCACCGATGCCAACCTGGCCATGGCCGGCCTGGGAAACCTGCTGTGGATGTACCACAGCGACCGACTGTCCCTGCCCGGGAAAAACTGTCTGCGGATCGGGTTTTCAGCGGCGGTGATGGGACTGGTCCTGTGGGCCGGGGCTCCTGCTGCCGCCCGGCTGCTGCCCGGACCGGTACTCCGTCTGGCGGTGGAAATCTGCGCCGGGGCCCTGGTGTACGGACTGTGCCTGCTGGCCACCGGAGAACTGAAACTCCGGGATCTGAAAAAGAAGAAATGAGGGGAACACCATGAAAACACTCCATGAAAAAGGCATCCACCAGCCGGGGGTCCTGGACCTGCGGCCCCTGATGGAACTGGTCCGGGTACTCCGGGAACCGGGCGGCTGTCCCTGGGACCGGGTCCAGACCCACCAGTCCATGCGCCGGGAACTGGTGGAAGAAGTCTATGAAATGCTGGAAGCCATCGATGACGGCAATGTGGCCGGCATGCGGGAAGAAATGGGGGATGTGCTCCTCCAGGTGGTGTTCCACGCCCGGCTGGCAGAAGAAGAGGGACTCTTTGCCATGCAGGATGTGATCGACGATGTGGTGAAGAAACTGGTCCACCGGCATCCCCATGTGTTTGGCAGCACCCGGGTCAGCGGCGCCGGGGAAGTGATGGCCAACTGGGAAACCCTGAAGGCCCAGGAAAAGACCGAACGGACCCATGCCCTGGACGGCATCGCCAAGGGACTGCCGTCCCTGATGCGGGCCTACAAACTCAGCGCCAGGGCGGCCAAAACCGGTTTTGAATGGCCGGATGCCCCTTCCGCATGGGAGAAGGTACAGGAAGAGGAAAAAGAGCTCCAGGAGGCCGTGGAAGCCTGTGACAGGGACCGGACCGAGGAGGAACTGGGGGACCTGTTCTTTGCCCTGGCCGTCTACGCCCGGAAACTGGACCTGGAGCCGGAAACCACCCTGAACCGGGCCAACAACAAATTCCAGCACCGGTTCGAACATCTGGAAGCCCGGATGAAGGCAGAGGGAAAGGACTGGAAGGACCTGACCCTGGATGACCTGGAAACCCGGTGGCAGGAGGCGAAGAAGGAGACGGGGGCTTGACGGCTGACAAACTGGGGGCCGCGGGTATGAATCCTTTCACACCCCCCGCGTTTTCATGATTTTCCCAAAAAATGCGTGCATTTTTCCTGCGGTTGTGCTAATATGACCATAGTCAGGCGCCGCCCACGCAGGCGCAATACCTATTTAGGAGGATTTTTCTTATGAACAAAAGTGAATTGATTGCTGAAGTTGCGTCCAAAACCGCGCTGCCCAAAAAAGATGCTGAAAAGGCTGTGAACGCTTTCATCGATACCGTAAAGGAAGCCGTAGCCAACAAAGATAAAGTACAACTGATCGGTTTCGGTACTTTCGAAGCTCGCGTTCGTAATGCCCGCAGCGGCAAGAATCCTCGCACTGGTGAAACCATTGAAATTGCAGAAGCCAATGTTCCTGCTTTCAAAGCCGGGAAGGCTTTCAAGGATGCCGTAAACAAATAAGTGGCAGATCCAGCAACCTGATGCCTCCGGTGTCAGGTTGCTTTTTTATCCCGGCAGGAAGGGTGCCGGGGAAGGATGGAAAGGCAGGACAATGGATTCCAGACGCAAAACCAACAGACGTTTCCTGGTACTGGTCCTGGTATGCTGTCTGCCCTTATTGGGCAGCGCGGTCCATCAGGGATACCGGATCTTCCGGATCCATCAGGAAAGCGTGCGGACAGAAAAGAAAGTCCAGCAGCTGAAAGCGGAAAACGACGCCCTGGCACAGGAAAAGGAAAACCTGGGCGATATCCGGTATATAGAAAAAGTCGCCCGCGACGAGCATAATATGGTGGGAAAGAACGAGATCCCGCTGTTTATGGTGAAGAAGTGAAAAGACGGGTGTGCTGCACGGAACGTGCAGCACACCCGTCTTTTTTGTCAGCGGCCAAAGGAAAGAGGCTGTGAAATAATAGCTCCATGAAAACGAAAGGGAGGGGGTGTGAAAAATTCACCCCCTGTCACTTGGTCTCTTGTCACTGGTCACTGGACAAAGGAAAGCAGCCGGGCTGCGGCTGCTTTTCATTGTATGATACTGACTCGGATGTGCCTTTTTCTCTTACTGATCCTGTTCCACAACCTTATCCACAATGGCATTCAGGGCCTTGCGGCTGGCTTCGCTGATGTTGGCCAGGGGGTTGCCTTCGTCTTCGGCAGCCACTACCTGGGGATCGATGGGGATCCGGCCCAGGAAAGGCAGTCCTTTTTCTTCCGCCAGGGCCTTGCCGCCGCCGGCCTTGAAGATATCCACTTCCTGGCCGCAGTGGGGGCAGACGAACCCGCTCATGTTCTCGATGATGCCCCGGACCGGGATCTGGCCCAGCTGGCAGAAGCTGAGGGATTTCCGCACATCCGCCAGAGCCACTTTCTGGGGGGTGGTGACGATGATGGCTTCCGCATCCTTGATGGTCTGGACCACGGTCAGGGGTTCATCCCCGGTGCCCGGCGGGCAGTCGATGATCAGGTAATCCAGGGGATCCCATTTGGTATCGCTCATGAACTGCCGGATGGCCCCCACCTTCAGGGGACCCCGCCAGATCAGGGCATCGTCCTGCTGGGCCAGGAAGCCCTGGGCGGACAGGAATTCCAGATGGTCGCTGTAGCGGAAGGGCACCAGTTTTTCCCCTTCCACCTGGACATGTTTGTCCATGAAGCCCAGCATGCCGGCCACGCTGGGGCCGTGGAGATCCACGTCCATCAGGCCCACCTGATAGCCCCGCTGGCTGAGCAGCAGGGCCAGGTCCACGGAAACCGTGCTTTTGCCCACGCCCCCTTTGCCGCTCATGACGACGATTTTATGTTTCACATGGGCCAGGAAATCGGCAATGGCCGTATCCTGGGGATTCTGCTTCGGATTGGATTCACAGCCGGAGCAGTGGGAATGATCGCAGTGATCACATTCGCTCATTGAAAAAACCTCCCTCAAAGAAAACAGTTTGTCAACCTGCCCTTATTATAGAGAAAAATCCAACTGAATGCAATCGGGTTACACTATAGTAAGACGTCAGACGTCAGCTTTGTCCGGTGGAAAATTCGTGCAGAGCGGGCGGCCGGGCCTGCCGCCCCTACGGATTCAACCACCCAACCACTTAATCACTTAAAACTCCCGCTGACTCTCTGGTCAAAACAGTGTATAATAGGGAGAGAAAAATCCGGGTGCGGGGCACCCACAAGGAGTGAAGGATATGGAATGGAAAAAAACATTGGCGGTGGCCCTTTTGGCGGGGCTTTTTGCCGTGCCGGGATATGCGGCGGAACGGCCGAAACTGGCGGATGGGGAGCTGTTTGTATCGGAACGGATCGTCCGGGACGGAAAGGTCCTTTATCAGGCGGCGGATGCCCATACGGACTGGGAGCATGACAGTGAAAAGGCTGTACAGGGCCTGGTGTGCACCGCATTTCTCCCTTCCGGAGAGGGGCAGGAAGGACCGGAACTGGCCAGCATCAAGAAGCTGACCAGCCAGCAGGAAAAGATCCGGCAGGCCCGGCAGCGGTATGGGGGAGCCGCCTATGCCAACCAGCTGGTGCTCTATGCGGCCATGAACACCAACGGACAGAACGGGAAGCTGGCCATCACCAAGGCGGAACTGTTCGGCCGGCTGCTGAATGTGACCCTGGCAGTCCAGGACCCCACAGGTACCCAGAATGACGGCAGCGAAGCTCTCAGCGAGGAACATGTGGTGACCATCCCGGCAAAGAAGCTGCCCCGGTACGGGAACCTCAGAGTCCGCTTCTCCGATGCCACCGGCCACGCCCTGGAAGACCTGGATGTGGCGTTGGAGAGATAACAGGGATGTCAGCAGTATCCTGTAACACCCGTTACACATTTCCGTTTCAATTTTTTGCAAATCATTTCCCCGTTGACGGATTGTGTAAACAGGGGTATTATAGATTCATTCCAACAGTAGTAAAGGCGGGTTGACAGATGGCTCTTTCCAGATGGATCGAAGGAACTGCATATGGCTTTCCTTTTACCCAGAGCTATTATTTTGGCTTTGGTTATTTTGGCTGCCATGAACTGCATACCTTCTCCACCGTAAAGAGAGACTGAACATCCGGCCGTTCCGGAGGTTTCATCAGCAGGAAACCCTGAAGCAGACTCCTTGCGAGTCTGCTTTTTTTGTGGAATGGCTCTTCCCGCCGGAAAAAAGCAGAACAGTAGGAAAGTAGGACAGGAGGAATTATCATGATCATTGTAATGAAAAAAGGGGCACCCAAAGAAGTTACGGAGAAACTGAAACAGAGCCTGGAGCAGCGGGGCTTCACCATCCATGACAGCATCGGGGAAAATCAGGAAGTGCTGGGAATCGTCGGGGACACCAGCATCCTGGATCCGGAAGATTTCATGGTGAACCCCTGGGTGGACAAGGCCATGCGGGTCCAGGAACCCTTCAAGCGGGCCAACCGGATGTTCCATCCGGACGATTCCGTCATCGATGTGAGCGGGGTCAAGGTGGGGGGCAAAAAGCTGGTGGTGATCGCCGGACCCTGCTCGGTGGAAGGCCAGGAACAGATGGACACCATTGCTGCTTCCGTCAGGGCCAGCGGCGCGGACATGCTCCGGGGCGGAGCCTTCAAACCCCGTACCTCTCCCTACTCTTTCCAGGGCCTGGGAGACAAGGGGCTGGATCTGATCCGTCAGGCGGGGAATGCCAACCATCTGCCCATTGTGACGGAAATCATGTCTGCGGACAAGATCGATGAATTCGTGGAAAAGGTGGATCTGATCCAGGTGGGAGCCCGGAACATGCAGAACTTCACCCTGCTGAAGGAACTGGGGAAACTGAAGAAACCCATCCTGCTGAAGCGGGGTCTGTCCGCCACCATCGAGGAATGGCTCATGAGTGCGGAATACATCATGTCCGAAGGGAATGAAAACGTCATCCTCTGCGAACGGGGCATCCGGACCTTTGAAACCTACACCCGGAATACCCTGGATCTGTCGGCGGTCCAGGCAGTGAAGCGGCTGAGCCATCTGCCGGTGATCGTGGATCCCAGCCATGCCACCGGGAAGGCCTGGATGGTGCCCACCATGAGCAAGGCGGCCATTGCCGCCGGGGCGGACGGGCTCATCATCGAGACCCACAACGATCCCCAGCATGCCTGGTGCGATGGGGCCCAGAGCCTGTCTCTGCCGGAATTCGCTCAGCTGATGAAGGACCTGAAGGTCCTGGCTCCTGCGGTGGGGCGGGAACTGTAAGGCGGAAAGCGGGAAAGGACAGTCATGAAGAAACTGCAGGATACGGTTGTTGCCATTGTGGGACTGGGCCTGATCGGCGGATCCTATGCCAAAGCCCTGAAAAGCCAGAAGGTGAAACGGATCATCGGCATGGACCGGAACCACATCGTTTCCCTGATGGCCCTGGACGAAGGGTATGTGACGGAGCTGGCGGATGAAGATCCGGAACGGCTCCGGGAGGCGGATGTGATCATCTGCTGCATGTACCCTGGCGCCTTTGTCCCCTTTGTCCGGGACCATGTGAAGTACTTCAAAAAAGATGTGCTGCTTACGGACGTGATGGGGATCAAGGGATCCATTCCGGACCAGGTGGATGCTCTGCTGGGGCCGGAGATGGATTTTGTACCAACCCATCCCATGGCGGGACGGGAAGGAAAGGGCTACAGCCAGAGTACCTCCCAGATTTTCCAGGGGGCCAATTTCATCCTGATCCACCGGGAAGGGAACCGGCCGGAACACCGGGAATGGCTCCGGAACATGGCCTATGAACTGGGCTGTGCCCGGGTGGTTGAGCTGACAGTGGAGGAACACGACAGCATCATCGCCTACACCAGCGATCTGCCCCATGTGATGGCGGTTTCCCTGATCAACAGTGATTCCATGCAGGAAAACACCAAATATTTCGTGGCGGGATCCTTCCGGGACGCCACCCGGGTGGCGGACATCAACGCCAAATTGTGGAGCGACCTGTTCCTGCTGAACAAGGGCCCGGTGATCCGGGAAATCAACAAACTGGAACAGGAACTGGAACACTGGAAAAGCGCCCTCCAGCAGGATGACCGGGAAGAACTGGAACAGATGATGGACAAGGCGAAAAAGAAAAGAAGGGACATGTTTTATGGAAAAAATCTTCGTTGATCTGGGCAAAGAATCCTATACCATTGCAATCGAACCCCATTCCTGGTCCGGATTCGGGAAAAAGATCCGGGCTCTGTCCCGAGGGGACAAGGCGGCGGTGATCACGGACCGGACGGTGGACGGTCTGTACGGGGCGGATCTGGAACAGCAGCTCCGGGCGGAAGGGTTCCAGGTGCGCCGGCTGGTGATGGAACCCGGGGAAGACCACAAGAACCTGGACACCTTTGGGAAGATGGTCCGGGCCTGTGCGGATTTCGGCATGACCCGCAGCGATCTGGTGATCACCCTGGGGGGAGGCGTTCCCGGTGACCTGGGGGGCTTTGCGGCAGCCAGCTTCCTCCGGGGGGTGGATTTCATCCAGGTGCCCACCACCCTGCTGGCCCAGATCGACAGCAGCGTGGGAGGCAAGGTGGCAGTGGACCTGCCGGAAGGGAAGAACCTGGTGGGAGCCTTCTACCAGCCCAAAGGGGTGCTGATGGATCCGGTCCTGCTCCGGAGCCTGGACCGCCGGTATCTCCACGATGGCCTGGCGGAAGTAATCAAATGCGCGGCCTTCGGGGATCCGGACCTGTTCGCAGCCCTGGAGGATTTTTCCGGGGATGAGGACGTCCTGGCCCATGCGGCGGAAATCAGTGCCGCCTGCTGCCGGATCAAGGTGAAGGTGGTGGAAGAGGATGAACGGGACGTGGGAGCCCGGATGGTGCTGAACTTCGGCCACACCATCGGTCATGCGGTGGAACGGTATTACCACTATGAAAAATACACCCACGGGGAAGGGGTGGCCATCGGCATGGTGCGGCTGACCCGGAATACGGAAAAAATGGGGCTGACGGAACCCGGAACCGCGGACCGGATCCGGCGGCTGCTCCAGAAGTATGACATTCCCACGGAAGATCCCATCAGCGATGAGGATGTGCTGGCAGGGATCACCATGGACAAAAAGAAGCGGGGCAATCAGATCACCCTGGTGATCGTACCGGCCATCGGGAAGCGGATGCTGAAAAAGGTGGATTTTGCCGATCTGCGGCCCTATGTGAAAGGATGAGATCATGACCACACTGCGTATCGAACCCCGGTCCCTGACCGGGACTCTCCGGGTGCCTTCCTCCAAGAGCATGGGGCACCGGGCCCTCGTCTGTGCGGCCCTGGCCCAGGGCTCCAGCCAGGTGGAGGGAGTCAGCGTCAGCCGGGATATCCTGGCCACCTGTGACTGTCTCCGGCAGCTGGGGGCCGTCATCACCAGCCGGGAAGAGACGGGGGGCCGGACGGCTTTCACCGTGGAAGGCACGCGTCCTCACCAGGTGGGGACGGAAATGGACTGCGGGGAATCCGGGTCCACCCTCCGGTTCCTGATCCCTCTGGCGGCTCTTACCGGGGATGCCTTTACCTTCCAGGGATCCGGGAAACTCGGCAGTCGGCCCCTGGAACCCTATGAAGTCATTTTCCGCCAGCAGGGCCTGGTGTTCCGAAAAGGGAGCGCCAGGGACAATTTTCCCCTGACGGTCCAGGGTCCGCTCCGGCCCGGGCATTTTACCCTGCCCGGGGATGTGAGCAGCCAGTTCATCAGCGGGCTGCTGTTTGCCCTGCCCCTGCTGGAAGGGGAATCCACCCTGGAAATCACCGGGAAACTGGAAAGCCAGAGCTACATCGCCCTGACCCTTTCCGCCCTGCAGAAATACGGCATCACCATCGAACACGAAAACTACCGACGGTACCGGATCCCCGGGAACCAGCAGTACCAGCCCCGGGAAGGGGCCGTGGAAGGGGACTATTCCCAGGCCGCCTTCTGGCTCACCGCCGGGATGCTGGGCCGGACCATCAGCCTTCTGGGCATGGATCCGGATTCCCTCCAGGGGGATAAAGCCATCATCCCCATCCTCCAGAAAATGGGAGGACAGGTGGTCTTTGAAGGGGACAGACTGGTGAGCCGGCCGGGCACGCCCATCGGCACCACCATCGATGCTGCCGACTGTCCGGACATCATTCCGGTGCTGACGGTGGCGGCAGCCCTCAGCCAGGGCCACACGGAAATCATCCATGCGGAGCGGCTGCGGCTGAAGGAATGTGACCGGCTGAAGGCCATGGCCACGGAACTGAACAAACTGGGAGCCCGGATCACGGAAAAACCGGACGGCCTTTCCATCGACGGGGTGGAAGAACTGTCCGGGGGCACCGTGGACTGCTGGAACGACCACCGGATCGCCATGAGCCTGGCGGTGGCCAGCATCCTGTGCCGGGAACCCCTGACCCTGATGGGGGCCGAATGCGTTTCCAAATCCTATCCGGAATTCTGGCAGGATTTCAAGACCTTAGGAGGACAATATGAGCAGTGTAATGGGTGAGCGGGTCAAGCTGACCATTTTCGGAGAATCTCACGGGCCCTCCATCGGAGTGGTCATGGACGGTCTGCCGGCCGGGGTGGAACTGGATCTGGCGGCCATTGAGAAAGAAATGAAACGGCGGGCACCGGGCAGCAGCAAGCTGGCTACGCCCCGGAAGGAACCGGACAGCTTCACCATCGAAAGCGGGTTCTTCAACGGAAAGACCACGGGCATGGCCCTGTGCGCCCGGATCGTGAATACCAATGCCCATTCCAGGGATTACAGCAAAATGAAGGAAATCATGCGGCCGGGCCACGGGGATTACCCGGGCTATGTGAAATTCCACGGTTGCAACGATTACCGGGGCGGCGGCAGTTTTTCCGGTCGCCTGACGGCACCCCTGGTGTTTGCCGGCGCCGTGGCCAAGCAGCTGCTGGCGAAAAAGGGTGTGACCGTGGGGGCCCATGTGGCGGCCTTGGCCGGGATCAGGGATGACCGGTTCAATCCCCTGGGAGAAACGGCGGAGACCCTGCGCTCCATGGGGGAAGAGACCCTGCCGGTGCTGAATCCAGACGTGCGGGAAACCATGGCCCAGGCTGTGACTGCTGCCCAGAAGGAAAAAGACTCCGTGGGCGGGCTTATCGAATGTATGGCCATCGGCCTGCCTGTGGGATTGGGGGAACCCTATTTCGACTCTGTGGAAAGCCGGTTGAGCCACGCCCTGTTCTCCGTACCTGCGGTGAAGGGCATTGCTTTCGGGGACGGTTTCGGCCTGGCGGAGATGCGGGGCAGTGAATCCAATGATCCCATGCAGTACCGGGACGACAGGGTGGTGTGTACCACCAACCACAACGGCGGTGTCACCGGGGGCATCACCAACGGCATGCCTCTGGTTTTCACGCTGGTGATCAAACCCACCCCTTCCATCGGCAAGACCCAGCATACGGTGAACGTGGTGACCCGCGAAGACACCACCCTGGAAGTCACCGGTCGTCATGATCCCTGCATCCTGCCCCGGGCCATCCCGGTGGTGGAGGCCGTAACGGCCTGGACCCTGCTGGATCTGTTCTATATGGCGGAACGGGGGTAGGCATATGACACAGGAATCCATCCTTGTAGGCTATATGGGGGTGCCGGGGGCCTACAGCCACCTGGCCCTGCAGCAGTACTTCTCTGGTCAGCCGGTGGAAGCCCGGAACTTCATGCTTTTTGAAGATGTGGTGACGGCAGTCATGGACGGTACTGTCCGGTATGGGGTGCTGCCCATCGAGAATTCCTCCACCGGCGGCATTACGGAGGTCTATGACCTGGTGCGCCGGTATGGGGCCAGCATCGTGGGCGAGAAAATCGTGAAAGTGGAACACTGCCTGCTGGGCCTGCCCGGAGCGAAGCTGGAGGATATTACAGAAGTCTATTCCCATCCCCAGGGCTTTTCCCAGTGCCAGGCCTTTTTCAAGGCACATCCGGCCATGCAGCAGTTCAATTATTTCAATACGGCCAAGGCGGCGGAAATGGTGGCCCGGAAAAAGGACATCCATAAGGCGGCTGTGGCCGGGGCTCAGGCGGCCGGACCCTATAGCCTTACCATCCTGGCCCGGGGCATCAATACCAACCAGAGCAACTACACCCGGTTCATCATCATCAGCCGGCAGCAGGAACTGGCCGCAGATGCGGACAAGATTACCCTGATCGTCAGCTTGAAACACCAGCCCGGGTCCCTGTACCGGGTCCTGTCCCATTTCGCCCGGTATCAGATCAACATGACCAACATTGAATCCCGCCCCATCCCCGGGCGGCCCTGGGAATATTATTTCCATATGGATATCACCGGCCATCTGACGGATCAGGCCGTGCAGAATGCCCTGGGGGACCTGCCGGAGGATACCACGGACTGTAAGATCCTGGGGAACTACCGGGCGGATCACGGAAAGGAAGCCAGACCATGAAATTCGGATTGTTGGGACGGGTACTGGGGCACAGCCTGTCGCCCCAAATCCATGCAGCCATCTTCCGGGCCCTGGGCAGCCAGGATACCTATACCCTGTTGGAACGGGAGCCGGACCAGGTGGCAGCCTTTGTACGGGAAAACCGGGAGGGGCTTACCGGCAGCAATGTGACCATTCCTTACAAAGAAACTGTCATTTCCTATCTGAAGGACATTGCACCGGAAGCAGAAAAGATCGGAGCGGTGAATACCCTGTTTTTCACGCCGGAAGGGGTGAAAGGCTACAATACGGACTATATGGGCTTCGACCGGATGCTCCAGGCGGCCGGCATTTCCCTGACCGGGAAACGTGTAACCGTGCTGGGCAATGGAGGTGCGGCCAAGGCCGTGCTGCAGGTGGTGGCCGACCGGAAGGCGGAGACGGTCCAGATCCTGTCCCGTCACCCCCAGCAGGCGAAAGAGAGCCTGCAGCATTTCCTGGCCCAGCGGCCGGATGCACGGGTACGGCTTTATGCCGAAGCACAGCCCGGCAGCCAGGTGGTCATCAACACCACTCCGGTGGGTATGTTCCCCAAGGTGGGAGTGAGCCCGGTGCCGGCAGACTTTACAGTGGGCGCCGAAGCGGCAGTGGACATCATCTACAATCCCAGGGAACCCCAGTTCCTGGCTGACGCCCGCAAAAATGGGGCGAAGACCTGCAATGGACTGTACATGCTGGTGGCCCAGGCTGTGGCTTCGGAAGAAATCTGGCAGGGGAAAGCCCTGGATCCGGCGCTGATCCCGGCCATCATGAAACAACTGGAGGAGACTTTTCATGGCTAACATTGTACTCATCGGCATGCCCGGTGCCGGCAAGACCACCATCGGACGGAAGCTGAGCAAGGCCCTGGGACGGCCGGTGCTGGATGCGGACGACAAGGTGGTGGAACAGACGGGACGGACCATCAAGGACCTGTTCCAGGAAGGGGAGGATGTGTTCCGCGAGGCGGAAACGGAAGCGGTGAAGACCCTTGCGGCCATGGACGGAATCATCATTTCCTGCGGGGGCGGGGTGGTGAAGCGGCCGGAAAATATGGCCTATCTCCAGGAAACGGGGAAGATCTTCTTCCTGAACCGGGACCTGGCGGCCATTGCCGGCAGCGTGGACAAAGTGACCCGGCCCCTGCTGAATTCCGCCGAAGACCGGCTGACCCAGCTGTACAGGGAACGGATGCCACTGTACCTGAAATATGCCGACTACACCATCCCCGTAGACGAAAACTTCGACAAGACCACGGAGTATATCATAGAACTGGTGAAGAAGGCGGGGATATAAAAAAGGGGTTGTTGCACGTGTGAAAAACACACACGTGCAACAACCCCTTTGGTCGTGAGTCGTGAGTCGTGAGTCGCGGGCTTGTTGGTGCAGGCCGAAGATTCCTTTTTGCAAATCCAATCGATTTTGTCTTATCATCCTATAGAAAAAGAACAAACGGAATAAACGTCCAGGCTCGCGATCCGTGACCTGCAGCCCGCGACCGGGGGTGTGAATTTTTTCACATCCCCTTTTCAATATACACACTGGTACTGGGAAACGCGGCGCTGGTGCCGGTTTCTTTCAGGAGTTTCATCAGTTCCAGGTTGATCCGTTCCTTGCTTTTCATGTATTTGTCGTAGCCGGTGTGCCGGCAGTAGCACACGATGCTGATGTCCAGGCTGCTGGCCCCCATTTCGGAAAAGGCCACGGTGATCCCTTCGTCCACGATGTCCGGGTCTTCCTTCAGAAATTCCGTGATCTTCCGGACCAGTTCCTGCATCTGTTCCCGGGTGCTGTCATAGGTGACCCCCAGGGTCATTTCCAGCCGCCGCATGTGCCGGTTGGTGAAGTTCTGGATGGGGGTGCTGATGATCAGGGAATTGGGGATGTACACCAGGGCCTGGGTAAAGGTCCGCACATTGGTGCTCCGGAAGGAAATGGATTCCACGATCCCTTCCACATTGTTGCAGATGATCCAGTCCCCCACATGGAAGGGCTGGTCCATGAGAATCACCAGGCAGGCGAAGATGTTGGCCAGGGAATCCTTGGCCGCCAGGGATACGGCCAGGCCTCCGATGGACAGCCCGGCGATGAACCCGCTGATGTTGAAACCCCAGGTGCTCAGTACCGTGGCCAGGGCGAAGAAGACGATCAGGGCATGGAAGAAGGAGGAAAACAGGCCGCTGATGGCGGGATCCAGCTTCTTTCCGGATTTGTTGAAGAAGTGGTTGAAAATCACGTTGGTGGTGGAACTGAAATTGTACAGGCTCCAGTAAAAGGCGATGAACAGCAGGGAGGCCATGGTGTTGGACAGGAAGGCCGTCCGGGCCAGCCATTCCCAGGGGGAATTGGCCAGGGCCGAATAGCCCCCGAAAACGGCAATGGCCATCCGGCCGGGCCGGTACACCGCAGCGGCGATGTTTTCGTCGGCGTCGAAGGGCAGTTTGTCCAGGATGAAGCGGATGACCCGGATGCTGACGATCCGGAAGCCGATGTAGAACAGGATGGTGAAGGCCAGAATCACCAGGGCCGGCACCCAGGCCAGGAAATCATGATAGAGAGTCATGGGAATGCTCCTTTATGAGAGGATTTGCTCCCATTGTACCATTCTCCCGGCGGCGGGTGCAAGAATATGCTATAATGAAGGAAATTGTGATTCAGGTGAGGGGGAAACTTCATGACGTTGCGAGAAGATGCAGAAACCATCATGCAGAAAGCCATCCGGGCTTCTCTGCCCGATGCGGCTGTGGCAAAGGCTTTGGAACACAAGGAATTCGGCACCGGGAAGATCGTGGTGGTGGCCATCGGCAAGGCGGCCTGGCAGATGGCCAAAACAGCGGTGGGAATCCTGGATGGAAGGATTTCCGCCGGGATCGTGATCACCAAGTACGGTCACAGCAAGGGGGAACTGGCGCCGCTGGAAATCTGGGAAGCCGGCCATCCGGTGCCGGATGAGAATTCCCTGAAGGCCACCCAGCGGGCCATTGAACTGGTCCGGGATCTGACGGAACGGGATACGGTGCTGTTTTTGATCAGCGGCGGGGGATCGGCCCTGTTTGAAAAGCCCCTGATTTCCCTGAAGGAACTCCAGGACATCACCTCGGACCTTTTGGCCAGCGGGGCGGATATTGTCTCCATGAACACGGTACGGAAACGGCTGAGCAGCGTCAAGGGCGGGAAGTTTGCCAGGATCTGCGCGCCGGCCCATGTGTATGCCATCGTCCTCAGCGACATTATCGGGGATCCCCTGGACATGATCGCTTCCGGTCCGGCCTATCCGGATTCCTCCACCTGTGAGGAAGCCATGGAAGTGATCCGGAAGTTCAAGATCATGCTGCCGGAGGATGCGGAAAAGGCCCTGCAGGAGGAAACCCCCAAGACCCTGGACAATGTGGAAACGGTGATCACCGGCAGTGTGACGGAACTGGCGGCGGCCGGACAGCAGGCGGCGGAAGAACTGGGGTATGAACCCTGGCTCCTGACCACCAGTCTGAACTGCCAGGCCAAGGAAGCGGGCAGTTTCCTGGCGGCCATCGGACGGCAGTATGCCGCCAGCGGGAAAAAGATGGCGGTACTGGCCGGGGGCGAGACGGTGGTCCACCTCCATGGCCGGGGCAAGGGAGGCCGGAACCAGGAAATCGCCCTTTCGGCTGCCGACGGCATTGCAGGACTGGACAATGTGGCGGTGTTCTCCTTTGGCAGCGACGGCACCGACGGCCCCACGGATGCAGCCGGGGGCTACGGAGACGGACATACGAAGGAAAAACTCCTGGAGCAGGGGCTGGTCATTTCCGATGTGCTGGATAAAAACGACGCCTACCACGCCCTGGAAAAGACAGGAGGTCTCCTGATCACCGGAGCCACCGGGACCAACGTGAACGACCTGAGCGTGCTGCTGATCGGGTGAGAAGGGGGGGGCTGCACGTCCTGTGCAGCACTCGGGTCTCGAGTCTTGGGTCGCGGGCTTGTTGGTGCAGACTGAAGATTCAATTTTACAAATCTCAACTGATTTTTTCTTGTCATTCTATAGAAAAAGAATAAACGACTTAAACGTCCAGGCTCGCGACCTGTGACTCGCGGCCCGAGACCGGGGTGTGAATTTTTTCACACCCTCTCTTTTACACCTGCTATGTAACAAAAACAGCCTCTTATGTAAAATAATATAAATCAGTTGATAAAAAGCAAGAATGAGAGTATTATAAGTGCGTACAATAATTTTTCATTAGGGGAGTGGAGATTACGGATACGAAAACAATGAAGGAAAAAGTGTTCAGGATGATTGATGATTCTGCCCAGGAACTCCAGGCCTATGCTGCGGATGTGGCCTCGGAACCGGAATTCGGGTTCAAGGAATTCAAAACATCTGCCAAACTGGCGGCCCAGTTCGACAAACTGGGAATCCCCTATCGGAAAGGGATGGCCATTACCGCCGTCAAAGGGGTACTGAAAGGGGGCAAGCCCGGTCCCACCATCGCCATTTTGGGAGAACTGGATGCCATCGGCTGTCCGGAACACCCCAAAGCGGATCCGGATACCGGGGCCGCCCATGCCTGCGGCCATCACATGCAGCAGTCCTCCATGCTGGCAGCGGCCTACGGACTGGCCAAAACCGGGGTCATGAAGGACCTGTGCGGGAACGTGGTGTTCTTCGGGGTGCCGGCGGAGGAATATGTCCAGATCGCCTACCGGAAAAAACTCCGGAAGGAAGGGAAGCTCCATTTCCTCCACGGGAAAGGAGAACTGATCTACGAAGGGGAATTCGATGACATCGACATGGCCATGATGATCCATTCCCAGAAACGGACCCCCGGACCGGTGGTGGCCATCGGCACCAGCAGCAACGGATTCATCGGCAAGACCATCCAGTATGTGGGGAAGGCCGCCCATGCCGCCGATGCGCCGGACCAGGGCATCAACGCCCTGAATGCCGCCATGCTGGGGATCATGGGCATCAATGCCCTGCGGGAAACCTTCCGGGATGACGATGCCATCCGGGTCCATCCCATCATCACCAAGGGCGGGGATCTGGTGAACAATGTGCCTGACGATGTGCGGATCGAAACTTATGTGCGGGCCAAGACCATGGACGCCATCGACCGGACCAACGCCAAGGTGGATGCGGCCCTCCGGGCCGGGGGCGCGGCCATCGGAGCCAAGGTGAACATCGATACCCTGCCTGGCCAGCTGCCGCTCATCTGCAACCAGGAAATGAACGAGCTGTTCGTCCACAATGCCCAGGAAGCCTTCCCGGCGGTGGAAATCACCAATGCCGGTCATTTCAGCGCTTCCACGGACATGGGGGATGTGTCCCACCTGATGCCGGCCATCCATCCCTTCATCGGTGGGGTGGACGGACTGCTCCACGGACCGGATTTCAAGGTGGTGGACTTCAAGGCGGCGGCTCTGCTGCCGGGCAAGGCCTTTGCCGGCATGGTCATCGACCTGCTGAGCGACGATGCCAAAGAGGCCAGAAAGATCCTGGCGGCTTTCAAGCCGGCGCTCACCAGGGAACAGTACATTGCCAAACTGGACGGCTATTTCAGTGAGGAGGAACCCGACCATGATTAACTGGAGACTGCATATTACGGCCCTGGCCCTGGTGGTCATCGCCGAACTGATCGGCATCAAATCCTTCAGCCTGGGGCCCGGGAAAGTGGTTTTCGTCCCCATGCTTTATGCCCTGATCCTGGGGATTTTGACCACCCCCCACTTCTTCAAGCTGACCAAACAGAAAGACATGGAAGACGCCGGATCCCTGGTGGGGATTACCCTGATGCTGCTGATGGCCCGGTACGGCACCCTGGTGGGGCCCACCCTGCCGAAGATCATCAGCGCCAGCCCGGCCCTGATCCTCCAGGAATTCGGGAACCTGGGTACGGTATTTTTGGGCGTGCCCCTGGCGGTGGCTTTCGGTCTGAAACGGGAAACCATCGGGGCGGCCCATTCCATCGCCCGGGAACCCAACGTGGCCCTGATCGGTGAAAAGTACGGCCTGGATACGCCGGAAGGCCGGGGGGTCATGAGCGTATACATCGCCGGTACCGTCTGCGGCACCATTTTCTTCGGAATCATGGCCTCCTTCCTGGCGGCCCTGAAGATCTTCCATCCCTATTCCCTGGCCATGGCTTCCGGGGTGGGGAGCGCCAGCATGATGTCCGCTTCCCTGGGGACCCTGACGGTGATGTATCCGGAAATGGCGGACCAGCTGGCGGCTTTCGCCACGGCCTCCAACATGCTGTCCGGTCTGGACGGGGTGTACATGGCCGTGTTTTTGGCCCTGCCCCTGACGGAATGGCTCTACAAGAAATGCTGCATCATTAAATACGGCCATGTGCTGACCAAGGAGGAGGAAGGAAAATGAGATCGTTTACCCTGCCTGAAACTACACTGGTGCTGCTCATCACCGCCGTCCTGTCCCTGGTGGCCAATGCCCTGTCCAGTAACATCCCGTTTCTGGATGCGGTGCCCGGCATGGTGATTCTGATTGTCATTTCCCTGGCCGGGATCGTGGCCGCCCGGGTGCTCCCCGGCGGGATCCCTGCGGTGGCCTACATCACCACCCTGGGCTGCATCCTGACCTATCCCGGGTTCCCCGGTTCGGAAATCGTCAATATGTATATGAAGAAAGTGGGATTCCTGTCCCTGTGCACCCCGATCCTGGCCTATGCAGGGATTTCCATCGGCAAGGACATGGACGCCTTCAAGAAAACAGGCTGGCGGATCGTGGTCCTGGCCTGCGTGATCTTCGTAGGGACCTACCTGGGTTCCGCCATCATCGCCGAAGTGATCCTGAAAGCGCTGGGGCAGATTTAAGAGCCCGGTCAGCTGTCAACTGTCAGCGGCCGAATGAAAAATTTGCAGGCAAATTTTTGCTGTGTAAACTGAATCCGTAGGGGCCGCATGCCGGGCGGCCCGCCAAATCAGCGGTTGACCATGTGGTTTGCGGGGCGCCGGGCCTTGTTATGTGCAATAACATAGTTTACAAAAGTAGGGGTCTCCCCCCTACTGAAAAAAGTGGTATTTTGTGGCATAAGAAGGAGTTGATTCTTATGCCATGGGAAGAAAGGAATGTCACAAAAACTATGTTGCGCAGAGAATTTGTTGA
>ERZ506905.72-NODE-72-length-69255-cov-18.7847_pt1 | contig 69255 bp, 87 predicted proteins | sample MGYA00513175_ERZ506905 | MGnify/ENA metagenome assembly ERZ506905
GAGACAGTAAAAACCATCTCGTTACTAAGGTCTAACTTTTTGGGGTCACATCAAACAGCCCCTCTTTTTTAAAACATGGTATTGTTGTTTTCTGCTTTTTCCGGGATATCCTGGATCACATCCCAGTGTTCCACGATTTTGCCCTTTTTGATCCGGAAAATGTCCACGGCCGCCTGGCCACGGTCCTGAGCGTTCAGTTTGATATGGTTGTGGATGAATACCAGGTCCCCATCTGCACCCATGTGCTTGATTTCTGCGGTGCTTTCCGGGAATTCCTTCAGGAATCCGGTGATCCCGTCCTTAAAGGCCTGTTTCCCGTCGTTGAAACCAGGGTTGTGCTGGATATAGTGATCGTCCGTCAGTTGGTCAATGACTTCCGGATGGTGTTCATTGAAGATCTGGTTCCAGAAATAGGCAGCCAGTTCTTTGTTGTTCTTGAAATGGGGAGCTGCGCCAGCAACACCCGGCAGCATCCCGCACAGCAGCAGTCCCAGGGACAGGGTGAGTAATTTTTTCTTCATCATAGTCATACAGCCTCCTTTGTTTTGGTTAGCTTACCATAACTTCTGCAAAAATAGAAGAAGGCACTTTCAGGTAACTCCCTACCCGTGCAGGCATGGGGCTTTCATGATATAATGAAGATTCAATAGAAGATAAGGGGGAAAACTCCATGAAAATGAAATTCACCAAAATGCATGGCTGCGGCAACGATTACGTCTATGTGGACTGTATGGACCGGATGCTGCCCAATCCGGGAAAAATCTCTGAATTCGTCAGCCGCCGTCGTTTTGGCATCGGGTCTGACGGACTCATCTGCATCTGCCCGTCGGACAAGGCGGACTTCCGGATGCGGATGTTCAATGCGGATGCTTCGGAAGGGAAAATGTGCGGGAACGGATCCCGGTGCATTGCCAAATATGTCTATGACAAGGGACTGACCCGGAAGGACACCATCACCCTGGAAACCCTGGGGGGCATCAAGACCATCCATATGACAGTGGAACAGGGAAAAGTGGTGCTGGCGGAAGTGGACATGGGACAGGCGGTTGTCCGGACAGCGGATGTACCCATGGACTGGCCGGAAGAAACCTGTGTGGACCAGCCGGTGGTTTTTGCCGGACCGGACGGGAAAGGATTCACGGTCCGGGGGACGGCGGTCTCCATGGGCAATCCCCACTTTGTCACCTTTGTGGAAGACGTGGAAACGGCGCCGGTGGAAGCTGTGGGCCGGATCATTGAAACCTCTCCGGTATTTCCGGAACGGACCAATGTGGAATTTGTCCAGATCGTGGATGAAAACCATGTAAAGTTCCGGGTCTGGGAGCGGGGCAGCGGAGAAACCTGGGCCTGCGGCACCGGGGCCTGCGCTGTGGGGTATACCTGCGTGACCCTGGGCAAAGCCGGGAAACGGGGGGAATTCCTGAAGGTGGAAGCCAAGGGCGGCATGCTCCAGGTCCGTACGGGAGAAGGGGATGCCATGACCCTGAAGGGACCGGCCACCACGGTTTATGAAGGGGAAATCGAACTTCCGGAAGAACTTTTGGAAGAAAGTTTGAAATAATTGACATTCCTTCAGGGCTACTTTACAATAAATAAAGGTTCCCCATCGGAATACATTGATTTGCATTAAAGGAGAGTACAATATGGCCTTAGTGAATGGAAATTTTGCCAAATTAAAGGAAAGCTATCTGTTTTCGGATATTGCTGCACGGGTCAAGGCTTTTACGGAAGCCCATCCGGACAAAAAACTGATCAAAATGGGTATCGGGGATGTGACGCTGCCCCTGGCTCCTTCCGTTGTGGAAGCCATGACCAAGGCGGTACAGGAAATGGGCCACAAGGAAACCTTCCGGGGTTACGGTCCGGAACAGGGATATGAATTCCTTCACGAAGCCATTGCCAAATACTATGCCCGCCATGGGGTGGAACTGGAAACCAAGGAAATCTTCGTCAGCGACGGGGCCAAAAGCGACTGCGGGAACATTACCGACCTGTTCGATGACAGCAATGTGATCCTGGTTCCGGATCCGGTTTACCCGGTGTATGTGGACACCAATGTGATGCGGGACCGGAAGATCCTGTACATGAACGGGACCCCGGAAAACGATTTCCTGCCCATGCCGGATCCTGCGGTGAAGGCGGACATCATCTATCTGTGTTCCCCCAACAACCCCACCGGGGCAGCCTACAACAAGGAACAGCTGAAGGCCTGGGTGGACTATGCCCTGAAAAATGACGCCATCATCCTGTATGATGCCGCTTACGAAGCCTTCATCACCAATCCGGAAATGCCCCGGAGCATCTATACCATCCCCGGCGCCAAGGACTGCGCCATCGAATTCTGCTCCTTCTCCAAGACCGCAGGATTCACCGGTACCCGCTGCGGCTATACTGTGGTGCCTCTCCAGCTGACCCGGAAATCTCCGGAAGGCAACGAAATGAGCCTGAACAAAATGTGGCTCCGCCGGCAGACCACCAAGTTCAACGGGGTGAACTACATTGTCCAGAGAGGGGCGGAAGCCGCCATGTCTCCCGTGGGCGAAAAGGAATGCGGCGACATGCTGGCCTACTATCGGGAAAATGCCCGGATGATGATGGAAACCTTCGACAAGAAGGGCTACAAATACTACGGCGGTGTGTATTCTCCCTATGTGTGGGTGAAATGCCCCAACGGCATGGGCAGCTGGGAATACTTTGACCATCTGCTGAACGACCTGGCCATTGTGGGGACCCCCGGGGCCGGGTTCGGCACCATGGGCGAAGGATACCTGCGGCTCAGTGCGTTCGGGACCCATGAAGGCACCAAAGAAGCCATGGAACGGATCGAAAAAGACAATATCTGAGCATTTTTGGAAACAGACAGAAAAGAAAGGATGCAGGAATTATGAAAAAAATCATTATGATGCTGACGGCTGTCCTGTCTCTGGGCATGGCCAGCCTGGGCTTTGCCAGCCCGGCCAGTGACCTGCTGGCCCAGGAAGAAACCACCACCACCAAGGTGATCAGCCTGATCCAGGGCAAAGGCCAGCTGGCGGAAGTGTCCACCGGTTTCTCTCCGGCTCTCCAGAAGAACTTCAACGCAGCGGCTCTGGCCAACATGAAAAAAGGCGTAACGGAACAGCTGGGGGGCATCAGCAACCTGAAGCTGGTCCGTCTGGACAAATTTGCGGATGCTGACCGTCTGATCTACATCGGGGATGCCAAAAAAGCCCCCAATGTGCAGATGACCTTCGTATTCAGCGTAAAAGGCAAAAAAGCCGAACTCCAGGGTCTGAACCTGATCCCCGTGGAAGTGAAACAGGTAAAGAACAACCAGGCAAAATAAAAACCAAGGGGCTGTTGCGTATGCAGCAGCCCCCTCTTTTTTTTACCGTATCGTCTTCAGTTCCGTCCAGTACTTGTCGTACAGGGTAATGCCGTCGCCGATGTCCCGGAGCCATTCTCCCTCTTTCAGATGGGTGATGGCGGTGTTCAGCATGGGGTCTTCCAGATATTCTTTGGAATGGTATTTCCGTGCATTGCTGTTGGGATCATTGTAGCCGATGGCTTCGTAGTTTTTGGCACTGACTTCCGGATCAAACAGGAAGTTGATGAATTTCTCCGCCAGGGCCTTGTGTTTGGCGCCCTTGGGAATGGCCAGGGTATCCGCCCACACCAGGGTTCCCTCTTTGGGGATCACGAAGCCCAGGTTGGGGTTTTCCCGGTAGCTGAAGGAGGCGTCTCCGGACCACATGGTGCCGATCCAGCCTTCTTCCGCAATGAATTTCTGCTTCAGGCTGTCCGTATCGTAGGCCAGCACGCTGGGGGCCAGTTCTTTCAGGTCCTGGAAGGCTTTGGCCAGCTGGTCCGGATCCGTGGAGTTGTTGGACCAGCCGTTTTTCTTCAGGGCCATGCCGAACACTTCCCGGCTGTCGTTCAGGAGGATCACCCGGCCCTTGTAGGCCGGGTCCCACAGATCGTTCCAGGAGGTGGGCGGTGTTTTTACATATTTCTTGTTGTAGATGATCCCCGTCATGCCCCAGGTGTAGACCACGGAATATTCTCCTCGGGGATCGAACTGGGGGTGCTGGAGGGTATCCATCATGTGCCGGGTGTTGGGGAGGGCATCCCTGTCCAGCTTTTCCAGCATGCCCAGCTTGATCATGGTGGACACCATGTAATCGGAAGGCTGGATCAGATCGTACTGGGCGCCTCCCGCCTGGATCTTGGCCAGCAGTTCCTCGTTGTTGGCGAACACATCGTAGTTGACTCTGCAGTTGTACTTCTTTTCAAAGGCTTTGATCATCTCCGGGTCGAAATTGTCCGCCCAGCTGAAGATGTTCAGTACCTGTTTCCCGTCTTCGGCCGGTTTCTTTTCACTGCCGCAGCCGGTGAGGACCAGGAGCAGGGAAACCAGGCAGAGGGCCAGGAGCCAGAAACGCTTTTTCACACAGCATCAGTCCTTTCGGGAAGAATGGTAGCCCTTTTTCTGCAGCAGCTGGGAAATCACCACCAGGGAGACGGTGACCAGCATCATGCAGGTGGACAGGGCGTTGATCTGGGGAGAAATCCCCCGTTTGACCATGGCGTAGATGTACAGAGGCAGGGTGGTGGAATTGGGACCGGCCACAAAGAAGCTGATCACAAAATCATCGATGGACAGGGTGAAAGCCATCAGGGCTCCGGCCACCACCCCGGGCAGGATCATGGGGAAGGTCACATACCGGAAGGCCTGCCAGGGGGTGGCGTACAGATCGCTGGCGGCTTCTTCCAGATCCTGCCGGCAGCCTTCCAGCCGGGCACCTACGGTGATGATCACAAAGGAAATACAGAAGGTGATGTGGGCGATGATCAGGGTGGTCTTTCCCAGGGGAACGCCGGTCTGGGAGAACAGCACCAGCAGGGACAGGCCCATGACGATTTCCGGGATCAGGATGGGCAGGTACAGCAGGCTGTTGATGAGAATTTTGCATTTGTACTGGTACCGGTGGAGAGCCAGAGCCGCCAGGGTCCCCATGACGGTGGTGACCGCCGTGGTGATGGAGGCGATGAGCAGGCTGTTTTCCAGGGCTTCCAGCACCCGGTCGTTCTGGAGCAGGGATACATACCATTTCAGGGTGAACCCGGTCCAGACCGCATTGATCCGGGAATCGTTGAAGGAATACAGGGACAGGATCAGCAGAGGCAGGTACAAAAAGGCCAGGATGGCCAGGGAATAGGCCAGGAGGGTGGCGTTACGCCAGCTTTTCTGCATGGGATTTCCCTCCTTTCTGGGCTTCCAGGGCTTTGTAGTACAGGACGATCATCACCAGGGACAGCAGCGCCAGGATGATGGACAGGGCGGAACCGAAGGGCCAGTCCCGGGCAGCCAGGAACTGGTTCTGGATCACGTTCCCCATAAGGGCGCTTTTGGCACCGCCCATGATGTCCGGCACCACGAACATTCCCAGGGAGGAGATGAACACCAGGATGGAGCCGGCGGCCACTCCCGGCAGGGTAAGGGGAAGGGTAATCTTCCGGAAAGCGGTGAAGGGAGCGGCCCCCAGGTCGCTGGCCGCTTCCAGCAGCCGTTTGTCCATCTGTTCCAGGGAAACGTAGATGGGCAGCACCATAAAGGGCAGCAGGGCATACACCATTCCCAGCATTACCGCATAATTGTTGTAGAGAAGGCTCATGGGCACCTGGATCACTCCCAGGTGGAGGAGGAAGGTGTTCACCAGCCCCTGGGCCCGGAGAATGATCACCCAGGAATAGGACCGGATCAGGAAATTGATCCAGAAGGGGATCATTACCAGAATGATCCCGGCCTGCTGCCATTTCTTGGGAAGCACCATGGCAATGGTGTAGGCCACCGGATATCCCATGGCAAAGGTGAACAGGGTGGTGATCAGGGCCGTGGCCAGGGTGGACACGAAAATGGTCAGGTACAGGGGTTCCAGGAACCGGGCATAATTTTCCAGGGTCCACTGGAACACCACCTGGCCGTAGGCGGTGCGGGAGGCAAAGGAGACGCCCACCACGATCAGGAGCGGCAGGGCAAAGAACAGCCCCAGCCACACCATGGACGGCAGCACCAGCATCTTCCCCCGCTTCATTTCGTCACCTGGACGCCGTCTTTGGCATCCCAGCTGATGGCCACCCGGTCATCCACTTCCCACTTCCGGTATTCATCATAATATTGGTAGGCTGTGATGGTTTCCCGGGTGGCGTCCAGCCGGATGAACAGTTTGTCCAGGGTGCCGCAGAACTGGATCTGTTCGATGGTTCCGGTATGGACGGGCCGGATTTCTTCCGCCGGGACTTCGTCCAGGGAGCGGACATTGATGAACTGGGGCCGCACGGCCATCAGCCGGCTGTCATCCCCGGGGATGGGGAAGAAATTGTTTTCCCCGATGAACCCGGCGGCAAAGCGGCTCCGGGGATACTGGTAGATCCGGGCCGGGGGATCGTCCTGCTCGATGCGGCCGCCGTTGACGATGATGACCCGGTCGCTCATGGTCAGGGCTTCTTCCTGGTCGTGGGTCACGTAGATGAAGGTAATGCCCAGCCGCTGCTGGAGGTTCTTCAGTTCCAGCTGCATGGTCTTCCGCAGTTTATAATCCAGGGCTCCCAGAGGTTCGTCCAGCAGCAGGACCTTGGGATTGTTCACCAGGGCCCGGGCTATGGCCACCCGCTGCTGCTGCCCGCCGCTCATCTGCTGGGGTTTCCGGTACCGGAGCTCTTCCAGCTGGGTCAGCTGGAGCACTTCAGCCACCCGTTTCTGCTGTTCCTTCCGGGGCACTTTTTTCATCATCAGGCCGAAGCGGATATTCTCTTCCACAGTCATGTGGGGGAAGAGGGCATAGTGCTGGAACACCATGTTCACATTCCGCTTATAGGGGGCCAGATGGGTTACGTCTTCATTATCCAAAAAAATATGGCCCGCCGTAGGCGTTTCCAGACCGGCGATCATGCGCAGCATGGTGGTTTTCCCACAGCCGGAAGGGCCTAAGAGGGTCACGAATTCCCCGTCATAGATTGTCAGGTTCAGGGTAGGGATGATCAGGTTGTCTTCGAATTCCTTGGTGATTCCAACCAGACGGATCATTTCTTTCATCTTTGATTCTCACGACCTTTCTGCAGTTTGCAATTCAATTATTATAGCATGTTTCCCCGTTGAGGAATACAGAAAAAACAGCGAATTGTCCAGAGAAAAACTCATGAAAGAAAGGAAAAAACTTGCTTTTTTCTGTTTTTCGTAGTATACTGGCAAGGCTGAATGTGAATTTGGCACTACCGCCCGGAGAGGTTTCCCAAAAACTCCGGAAGGAGTTACCGTATTCGGCGAGTCTTGAAATGAGGGAGGTGCAGAATATGTACGCTATTATCCGTACAGGTGGCAAACAGTACCGCGTCAGCGAAGGCGATGTACTGAACGTTGAAAAACTGAACGTTGAAGAAGGCCAGGAAGTCGTTTTTGACGAAGTTCTGACTGTTGTCAACGATGGCGATGTGAAAGTAGGGGCTCCTACCGTAGCCGGCGCCAAGGTAACCGCCAAGGTTGCCAAACAGGGCAAAGCCGATAAGATCTTTGTTTTCAAATACAGAGCAAAATCCAACTATCGGAAACGCCAGGGTCATCGTCAGCCGTTCACCCAGGTTGAAATCACTTCTATCGAAGCCTAAGCCATGATTGCCGTAGATATCTACTACAACAGACATGGCAGAATCAGACGGTACAGAGTGTCGGGGCATGCAGAGTACAATCCGGAAGGGTTCGACGAAGTGTGCTACGCTGTATCGCTGAATACCCAGGTGGCCGCCAATGGCCTCAATGAAGTCCTTCACCGGAAGGTGGACTACTCCATTGACCAGGAAGACGGCAGCCTGGCAGTAAGACTGGTGGATGAGCCTGATGCAAAGACGGATGCAGTGCTGAAGACCATGGTCTGCGGCCTGCGCCATCTGCAGAAGACCTATTCCCAGGATTATCTCATGATCAAGGAACACAGGAGGTGAACATCGTGTTCGAATTAATCCTTCAATTACACGCTCATAAGAAAGGGTCCGGTTCTACCCACAACGGCCGTGATTCCAACGCACAGCGCATGGGGACCAAAGCCCATGACGGTCAGCTGGTAACCGCAGGTTCCATCATCGTCCGTCAGCGCGGCACCCGTTTCCATATGGGCCAGAACGTTGGCATGGGCAAGGACTACACCATCTATGCGAAAGTGGCCGGCAAGGTTGCTTTTGAAAGATGGGGCAAGGACCGCCGTACCATCAGCGTTTATCCGGTGGAAGCCGAAGCTTAAAGACCAGAAGGGCTGTCGCTTTGCGGCAGCTCTTTTTTTTCTGTCCAACAGGAGGGAAAGATGGAGGAAGCCATGCGGGAACAGGTGCGGGCCTTTGCCGCCCGGGGCCTGGAAAGCCTGGAACAGGAAGATCTGCCGGACGCCCGGGGGAACCTGGTGCTCACCTGTGAGGCCCTTCGGGACCGGAAGGGAGCGGAGACCTGCTGCAGCCGGGAGGAAATGGAAGCACTGGACCGGGTGCTCCGGGAACTGGAAGCCTTCCCCAAACTGGCGGCCAATGCGGGGGATTCCCTGCTGGATCTGGAAGGGGTCCGGTGCTATGGAGCCGGCCGGTTCCTGATCTTCTACCGGTACAATTCCAATTACGGTCTGGTCACGGTGATCCGGCTGGCCCTGGACCATCCGGAATGGAACGGGCTGATCCGGGACGGGAAAAAATTCCATTAAAAGTTTCACGGAAAATTCACATATACAATTGGCGAAAAATCGCATTATATGATATAATTATCGTCCATGAAGTTTGCAAAAGCAGGATTATATAGGTTTCGCGAGTGCTCAGTGGTTGGACATCGCGTTCCCGCTCAAGTGAGGAGAGGAGCACGAAATGCTGACTGAGAGACATTGCAGGATACAAGGCTGATCAATCTTGATTGTGTTGACTGCCTTGTTTTTTTTGTGTAATAGATTTCTTGGTACTTTCTTCGAATACCTGCCTAGAGAAAAGGAGTGAGAGACCACATGTTTAAGCCGGTACATAATGGCGACCGCATCCGGTACAGTTATGCTCGGATCAAAGAAGTCCTGAAGATGCCTCATTTGATCGACCTGCAGAGAAAATCTTATGAGTGGTTCATAAGAGAAGGACTGCACGACGTTTTCAAAGACGTTTCTCCCATCAAGGATTTTACGGACAACCTGGAACTGAGTTTTGAAAACTTCACCATCGGGGATCCCAAATACGATATCGAGACCTGCAAGGAAAAGGACGCCACCTATGCGGCTCCTTTGAATGTGGACGTCCGTCTGCTGTACAAAGATACGGGCGAAATCAAGGAATCCACCGTATTCATGGGGGACTTCCCCCTGATGACCGATACCGGTACCTTCGTGATCAACGGGGCGGAACGGGTCATCGTCAGCCAGCTGGTCCGTTCTCCCGGTGTGTATTATGCCAAAGACATGGATCCCATGGGGAAATTTCTCTACGGGACCACGGTCATCCCCAACCGGGGTGCCTGGATCGAATATGAAACCGATCTGAACGACATCATCTATGCCCGTGTGGACCGGACCCGGAAACTGCCGGCAACGGCATTGCTCCGTGTCATGGGGCTGCCCACCAACGATGACATCATCCAGACCTTCGGGGAACATCCTTTCCTGATGGCTACCCTGGCCAAGGATACCACCAAGAACGAAGAAGATGCCCTGCTGGAAATCTACCGGAAACTCCGTCCGGGCGAACCGGCCAACCTGGAAAACGCCGCCCAGCTGATCAAGAACATCTTCTCCGACAACCGGCGGTATGACCTGGCCAATGTGGGCCGGTACAAGGTCAACAAGAAACTGGGCTGGCGCCAGCGCCTGCTGGGCAAAGAACTGACTTCTCCCATTGCCTTCGAAAATCCCGACGGCACCCGGGGCGAAGTGGTCCTGCCGGCCGGCACCATCATCGGTGATGAAGAAATCGACAAAATTGAACAAAGTGGCATCTACAGCCAGCCCGGCTATGCGGAAGTCTGGGTGAAATATCAGGAAAAACCGGAACAGATGATCGTGACCAAGGACATCGATTCTTCCGTCCGGGTGATCACCCCTGCTGACGTAATCGCTTCCTTTGCTTACCTGCTGAACGTAATCGACGGCATGGAAGGCAAGGACGATATCGACCACCTGGGCAACCGGCGTGTCCGCTGCGTAGGGGAACTGCTCCAGAACCAGTTCCGGATCGGTCTGAGCCGTATGGAACGGGTGATCCGGGAACGGATGACCCTCCAGGATGCCGATGTGATTACGCCCCAGGCTCTGATCAACATCCGTCCGGTGGTGGCCGCCGTGAAGGAATTCTTCGGCAGCAGCCAGCTGTCCCAGTTCATGGACCAGAACAACCCTCTGGCTGAACTGACCCACAAACGCCGTCTGTCCGCTCTGGGGCCCGGCGGTCTGTCCCGGGAAAGAGCCGGTTACGAAGTCCGTGACGTGCACGTTTCCCACTACGGCCGTATGTGTCCTATTGAAACCCCTGAAGGTCCGAACATCGGTCTGATCGGGTCTCTGGCCGCCTACGGGGTGGTGAACCGGTACGGCTTCATCGAAACTCCTTACCGGAAAGTGGACAAGAAGACCGGCAAGGTCACCAACGAAATCGTCTACATGACTGCGGACGAAGAAGACAACTACATCGTGGCACAGGCCAACGAACCCCTGAACGATGACGGGACCTTCGTGAACTCCCACGTAACCTGCCGGGAACGGAACGACGTACTGTCCATTCCTCCCAGCCGGGTGGACTTCATGGACGTATCCCCGAAACAGGTTATGTCCATCGCCGCCGCTCTGATTCCTTTCCTGGAAAACGACGACGCCAACCGGGCTCTGATGGGTGCCAACATGCAACGGCAGGCAGTGCCTCTGCTGAACCCCAAGGCTCCTGTGGTGGGGACCGGGATGGAATACAAGGTGGCTGTGGACTCCGGTGTCTGCATCCTGGCCAAACACGCCGGGACGGTGAAATACGTCAGCGGCGACAAGATCATCGTGACCCGTGCCGACGGTGCCGGTATTGATGAATACAACGTACTGAAATTCAAACGCTCCAACCAGAGCACCTGCGTGAACCAGCGTCCCATCGTCTTCAAGGGCGACAAGGTGGAAGAAGGCCAGGTACTGGCTGACGGTCCTGCCACCGATCACGGCGAACTGGCCCTGGGCCGCAATGCCATTGCCGCCTACATGCCCTGGGAAGGCTACAACTATGAAGACGCCGTACTGCTCAGTGAAGACCTGGTGAAGGAAGACGTTTTCACTTCCATCCATATTGAAGAATACAACTGCGACGCCCGGGATACCAAACTGGGGCCTGAAGAAATCACCCGGGATATCCCCAACGTTTCGGAAGAAGCCCTGAAGGACCTGGATGAAGACGGGATCATCCGCATCGGTGCGGAAGTCCGTCCCGGGGACATCCTGGTAGGGAAAGTCACCCCCAAAGGGGAAACGGAACTGAGCGCGGAAGAACGGCTGATCCGGGCCATCTTTGCCGAAAAGGCACGGGAAGTCCGGGACAGCTCCCTGCGGGTACCCCATGGGGAATCCGGGATCATCGTCAGCGTACAGATCTTCACCCGTGAAAACGGCGACGAACTGCCCCCTGGCGTAAGCAAACAGGTCCGTGTCCACATTGTCCAGAAACGGAAGATCAGCGAAGGGGACAAGATGGCAGGCCGTCACGGGAACAAGGGTGTCGTTTCCCGGATCATGCCCCGGGAAGACATGCCTTTCCTGCCCAACGGCGAACCGGTCCAGATCGTACTGAACCCTCTGGGCGTACCTTCCCGTATGAACATCGGGCAGATCCTGGAAGCCCATCTGGGCTGGGCTGCCTGTGCACTGGGCATGCGGATCGAATCCGGAGACCCGAAACTGGCCGGCGAACTGAAGGAAGCCGGTTACGATGTGGATAAATACGGCATGCCGGAAACCGTTGATCATGCGGTTCCTGTGGCTGTGCCCGTGTTCGATTCCGCGCGGGAAGACGATATGGAAAAGACCCTGCAGCTGGCCGGTGTGGATCCCAGCGGGAAGACCACCCTGTACGACGGCCGTACCGGGGAACCCTTCGACAACCCGGTTACCGTAGGCTGCATCTACTACCTGAAGCTCCACCATCTGGTTGCTGATAAGATCCATGCCCGTTCCACCGGTCCGTACTCCCTGGTTACCCAGCAGCCTCTGGGTGGTAAAGCCCAGTTCGGCGGACAGAGATTCGGGGAAATGGAAGTGTGGGCCCTGGAAGCATACGGGGCTGCCTACACCCTGCAGGAAATCCTCACCGTGAAGTCCGATGACGTGGTGGGCCGTGTGAAGGCTTATGAAGCCATCGTGAAGGGCGAAAACATCCCTGAACCGGGTGTGCCTGAATCCTTCAAGGTGCTGGTGAAAGAAATGCAGAGCATCGGTCTGGACATCCAGGTGCTGGATGAAGACGATGATGAAATCGATCTGGACGATGAAGACGAAGATATCGGAATGGGCGACATCGCCAGAGAGCTGGATATGGACATGGCCAACAAGGCTCCCCATACCGCAGCCAATGTGGGCGAAGAACACCCGGAACAAAACAGCGGTGAAGAACTGAGCCCGGATGAAGACCAGCCGGAAGGCAGCGACTTCGACGTGATTGCCGATATCGGGAACATGAGTCTGGATGATTCCCATGATGATGGCGATGACAACGGGTCTGATGCAGAGTAGGAAGGAGTGAGCGCTCTTGTTGGACGTAAATAAATTTCATTCTATGAGAATCGGTCTGGCCTCCCCGGAGAAGATCAGAGCCTGGTCCCACGGGGAAGTGACCAAACCGGAAACCATCAACTATAGAACCCTGAAACCGGAACGGGACGGTCTGTTCTGCGAACGGATCTTTGGGCCCACCAAGGACTGGGAATGCCACTGCGGCAAGTACAAACGCATCCGTTACAAGGGCGTTGTCTGCGACAAATGCGGCGTGGAAGTCACCCGCTCCAAGGTCCGCCGTGACCGTATGGGCTCCATCGAACTGGCTGCTCCCGTATCCCACATCTGGTATTTCAAGGGGATTCCCTGCCGGATGGGGGCCATCCTGGACATCGGCCAGAGAGCCCTGGAAAAAGTCCTGTACTTTGCCAGCTACATCGTCCTGGATCCCGGTGATACCAACCTGACCAAGAAACAGCTGCTCACCGAAGCGGAATACCAGGAAAAACTGGATGAATACGGTCCCACCTTCCGGGTTGGCATGGGTGCAGAAGCCATCAAGGAACTGCTCCATGAAATCAACGTGGAAGAACTGACCAAAGAACTGCGGGCTGCCCTGAAGACCGAAACAAGCCTCCAGAAGAGACGGAACATTGTCCGCCGTCTGGATGTGTGCGAAGCCTTCCTGAAGAGCGGCAACAAGCCGGAATGGATGATCATGGACGTGATCCCGGTCATCCCTCCCGACCTGCGCCCCATGGTCCAGCTGGACGGCGGCCGTTTCGCCACCAGTGACCTGAACGACCTGTACCGCCGGGTCATCAACCGGAACAACCGTCTGAAACGGCTCCAGGAACTCCAGGCTCCGGACATCATCGTCCGGAACGAAAAACGGATGCTCCAGGAAGCCGTAGATGCCCTGATCGACAACGGCCGCCGCGGCCGTGCCGTAACGGGTCCCGGCACCCGTCCTCTGAAATCCCTGTCCGATATGCTGAAAGGGAAGCAGGGCCGTTTCCGTCAGAACCTGCTGGGGAAACGGGTTGACTACTCCGGCCGTAGCGTAATCGTGGTAGGGCCTGAAATGAAGATGCACCAGTGCGGCCTGCCGAAAGAAATGGCACTGGAACTGTTCAAGCCCTTTGTGATGAAGCGCCTGGTGGAAACCGGCGCCGCCACCAACATCAAGAGCGCCAAACGGATGGTGGAACGGGCCACCAATGCCGTATGGGATGTACTGGAAGATGTCATCAAAGAACATCCTGTACTGCTGAACCGTGCTCCGACCCTGCACAGACTGGGCATCCAGGCCTTCGAACCGATCCTGTCCGAAGGCCGGGCCATCAAGCTGCATCCTCTGGTCTGCACCCCCTACAACGCCGACTTCGACGGGGACCAGATGGCTGTCCACCTGCCCCTGTCCGCTGAAGCCCAGGCCGAAGCCCGGGTGCTGATGATGTCCGTCAACAACATCCTGGCACCCAAAGACGGGAAACCAATTACCGTTCCTACCCAGGATATGGTTCTGGGGGCCTACTACCTGACCATCTTCAAGGATGGAGCCAAAGGGGAAGGCCGCCGGTTCATCAGCTTCGACGAAGCCCGTCTGGCTTATTTCAACCATGTGATCGACCTCCAGGCCCGGATCAAGGTGAAGGTTCCCAATGCGGAAATCTTCCCGGAACCCTCCGACCAGGGCGAAAGCCTGGTGACCACCTCCATGGGCAACATCATCTACAACTGTGAACTGCCTGTGGAAATGCGGTATTATTCCAAGCAGGAAGACGGCACCTGGCTGCTGGGCAAACTGATCGACAAGAAGGAACTGGGCCGCCTGGTTGCCAAAGCCCACAAGCTGTACGGCAACTTCGGTACTGCCCGGGTCCTGGATATCGTCAAGAAGCTGGGCTATGACAACGCCTGCAAATCCGGTCTGTCCATCGCCGCTTCCGATATCAAGATCCCGAAAGAAAAGGCTTCCATCCTGGCCGCCGCTGAAAAGCAGGTCGATAAAGTGGAAACCATCTTCAACCGCGGTCTCATGAGTGATGACGAACGGTACCGCAAGGTCATCGCCATCTGGGACAAAGCCACCGAAGACGTGGCCAACGCCCTGATGAAACACACCATGGACCCCTTCAACCCTGTATACATGATGGCCAACTCAGGTGCCCGTGGTAACGTGCAGCAGATCCGTCAGCTGGCCGGTATGCGTGGTCTGATGGCTGACCCTTCCGGCCGGATCATCGACCGACCCATCAAATCCAACTTCCGTGAAGGCCTGACCATTCTGGAATACTTCATTTCTTCCCACGGTGCCCGGAAAGGTCTGACCGATACCGCACTGCGTACCGCTGACTCCGGTTACCTGACCCGCCGTCTGGTAGACGTGGCCCAGGACGTTATCGTCCGGGAAGACGACTGCGACGTGACCGGCATGAATCTGGTCCGGGAACGGGCACGGTTCTGCAAAGCCGTCCTGGGTTCCAGCCAGCATAAACTGAAGGACTATGCCATTGGCCGTACCCTGGCTGCCAGCGTGATGGATCCGGAAGGGGATTCCATCCTGGCCGAAGCCGATACGGTGGTGACGGAAGAAGTGTACGATCGTCTCATGGCCGCCCATATCCTGGAAATCAGCCTGTATCCGGCTGACGAGGAAAGCGGCGAAGAACCGGAAACTCTGGCCATCAACGTGCCGGAAGACAAAGTCAAGGCTGCCTTCCGGGAACACATGACCCATCACTTCCTGGACAAACAGGTGGAAGAAGACATTGTCAACGAAAAGGATGAAGTCCTGGCCAAAGCCGGCGACAAGTTCACCGCTGACGTGATCGAAAAGATCCTGGAAGACGGGACTGTGAAGGAACTGAAAATCCGGAACAACGAAGTGGATGGTGTCTATGTGGAAGCCATCACCTCCGGCAAAAACAAGAGCACGGTGCTGGAATCTCTCCGTGACCGTCTGGTGGGCCGTACCCTGGCCGAAGACATTGCTGACAAAGACGGCAAGGTCATCTACCATATCAACGACTACATCACCGAAGACATGGCCGATGTGATCGCTGACCTGCGGGAAAAAGTGAAGATCCGTTCCGTACTGACCTGCAAATCCCACTTTGGGGTCTGCCGTGCCTGCTACGGCCGCAACCTGGCCACCGCCAAGAAGGTGGAAGTGGGCGAAGCCGTCGGCACCATCGCTGCCCAGGCCATCGGCGAACCGGGTACCCAGCTGACCATGAGAACCTTCCACACCGGCGGTGTTGCCGGTGCTGACGATATCACCCAGGGTCTTCCCCGTGTCGAAGAACTGTTCGAAGCACGGAAACCGAAACATCCTGGCATCCTGACCGAAGTGGCCGGGACCGTGGATATCCAGGAAAAGGACGAAGGCCGTTTTGTGGTCATCCGCAAGGAAGATGGTACGGAAGAATCCTACCATATTCCGTATGGTGCCAAGATCCATGTGGCAGAAGGGGACAAAGTGGAAGTGGGCGACCGGCTCACCGAAGGTTCCCTGAACCCCCACGACATCCTGCGGATTTCCGGTCCTGCCGCCACCCGGCATTATCTGGTGCAGCAGGTTCTGGGCGTCTACAAATCCCAGGGCGTGGAAATCAACGACAAACACGTGGAAGTCATGGTCCGTCAGATGATGCGGAAGTACAAGATCGACGAAGCCGGCGACACCAACATGCTGCCGGGCTCCGTAGTGGATATCGCCCAGTTTGAAGACGAAAATGATGAAGTCCTGGCCGAAGGGAAACAGCCGGCTACCGGCCATCCCATCCTGCTGGGGATCACCAAGGCTTCTCTGGCCACCGATTCCTTCCTGTCCGCCGCTTCCTTCCAGGAAACCACCCGGAACCTTACCGATGCCGCCATCAAGGGCAAGGTGGATCCGCTGCTGGGCCTGAAAGAAAACGTTATCATCGGGAAACTGATCCCGGCTGGTACGGGCATGCCCAAGTACCGGAACATCCAGCTGAAGATCCATCGTCCGGCAGAAGCCGCCGAGGAAGCTCCCGCTGTGACATCCGAAGCCCCTGCCGCAGAAGCTCCTGCTGCAGAAGCACCGGTGGAAGAATAAACAATACAAAAGAAGAGAGTGTTGCACGAAACGTGCAACACTCTCTTCTTTTGTCAACTGTCAACAGTCAGCGGCCAAAGACAGCCAGGATTTCCTGGCGTTTTTTTTCGGTGATGGGATCCAGGTTCCGCTGGCGGATCCATTTTTTCAGTTCCGGCAGGCTCAAGGCGTGGGACCGGGCTCCTTCGTCCAGCTGGAACACCGGTTCTGCATAATTATCCGCTCCGATGACGAAGGTATGGATGGGCAGCTGGGGACTGTGGGCGGCTTCCAGCGATTTTTCCAGCTTTTCCCGCTCTTTCTCCAAAAGCTGCAGGGGATTGGGTACGGAAATGATTCCAGAATTGTCTTTCAACTTCCATTGTTCACTCCGTTCCGAACCTTGTATCCTGTATCCATGATACACTACCCGTAACAACAGGATGTCATGGGGAAGGAGAATACAGAGGGAATCCGGGGAAAAATCGAATGTATAGGAAGAAACATCGGTGAAATCCTTCCGGGATCCCGATTTTACCGCATCCAATGTCCTTTTTCTGCCGCCTTCCCATGTCCGGTTCTTTTTCATCCGGCGGATCCAGAACCGGAACACCAGGAATCCGCCCAGGAGCATCAGAAAGAAAACCAGGTATTCCTTCAGGGAATGTAGCTTCCACACGGTCATATTGGGGAAAATCTGTATCACAACTTCTTCCATTTTTGTGTTCCGCCCTTTCCTGTTACAAATTTATAAGTGAAAACTTGTACAGATTATAACATATTGAAAGTATACACGTCCAGAGGAAAGAATCACTGGACAAGGAAAGGAAAACAGTGCTATTATATAAACGATTCAAGGACCATGAATAAAAATGTTTGATATTCTGGTTGCGATGCAGTTTTTGATATACTGCATTCAGCATACAAATATTTTATTTAAGGGGGTTGTCATTCAATGGTTGCAAAAAACGCAGCAAAGCAAACGTGGGTGGACCGTTTCCTGAATACCATCGAAACGGTATGCAACAAACTGCCGCCGCCCGCCATCCTTTTCGTGGTCTTATTCCTCATTACTGCTGTGATTGGTGCCGGATTGACCAGTACGGGCTTCAGCCTGACAAACCCGGCAACGGGGAAAGCCGTTGTCTCTCAGAATCTGTTCTCCAAAGCGGGGGTCCAGTGGCTTTTGACCAACCTGGTCAAGAACTTTACCGGATTCGCTCCTCTGGGTCTGGTAATCACCATGACCATGGCCATCGGGTTCTGTGAAGAATCCGGTCTGCTGGTGGCCATGCTGAGACGGTCTCTGAAAAATGTGCCGCCCGGTGTGGTTCCGTATCTGATCGCTTTTCTGGGAACCTGCGGGAACATCGCATCCGATACGGCCATGATCGTCATTCCTCCTCTGGCAGCCATTGTGTACATCGGGGTCAAGAAACACCCGGTAGTGGGCATGATGGTGGGGTATGCCGGGGCACAGGCCGGGTTCACCGCCAACCTGATGGTGGCCGGTACTGACTCCCTGCTCCAGGGCCTGACCAACCAGGCCATCGATGCGTTCCTGGGAGCGCCCGGGCTGTTTGCTGTGGACGTTACCTGCAACTGGTACTTCCTGTTTGTATCCACCTTCCTCTGCGGTGCCGTCATCGGCTGGGTTTCCATCCACATCATCGAACCCCGGTTCCCGAAATATGAAGGATCCGAAGAAGAATCCCTGATGGAAGAAGTGACTCCCCTGGAAATCAAGGGGCTGCACAATGCCGGCCTGGCCTGCCTGGTCTACATTGCCATCGTTATCGTGGGCTTCAAGACCCAGGTCCTGTCCAAGGACGGTGTGACCGTGGTGGGATCCCTGATGCTGAAAGGCCTGATTCCGCTGCTGTTCTTCCTGTTCAGTATTGCGGGCATTGTATATGGGAAGACCACCGGAAAGTTCACCAATGTGAAGAGCATCAACTCCGCCATGGTGAAACAGATGAGCGGAATGGGTGCCTATGTGGTGTTCTGCTTCTTCTGCGGCCAGTTCCAGGGTCTGTTCAACTGGACCAAACTGGGCACCCTGCTGGCCATCAGCGGGGCAAACTTCCTGAAGGGTGTGGGCTTCACCGGGATTCCCATGTGTATCGCCTTCATCCTGATCTCCGCCATCGTGAACATCTTCGTGTCTTCCGGTTCTGCCAAGTGGGCCATTTTCGCCCCCATCTTCGTTCCCATGTTCATGCTGCTGGGTTACCATCCTGGCTTTACCCAGCTGCTGTATCGGTTGGGTGACTCTCCGGGCAACTGCTTCACGCCCATGAGTCCCTACATCTGGATGATCCTCAGTGTGGCTCAGGAAAAATACATGCCGGACTGCGCCATCGGGACCCTGATTTCCAACATGATCCCCATTGCCGTTGTCCTGCAGATCGCCTGGATCATCTTCCTGGTGATCTGGATGATGCTGGGTCTGCCTTTCGGACCGGGCGTGGGCATTGCCCTGCCGGCCGGAGTGCTGTAAGTTTTGTGTGCCGCCAGGCGGCACACGGTCTCGGGTTTCGGGCCATGAGTCTCGAGCCGATGGATAGAACCCGTCCCAAACGGACGGGTTCTTTTTTTATTGCAGAATCCATAGTGGAGAAGAGGGGCATCCGAACGATGATCCTTGTTGCCGGAACCATGGGGAAACTGGATGGAAATGACAGGGGACAGTGCTGGCGGATGGTGCTGTTCTTTCCGGGGCATGGGGGAATACACTTTAGAGTGGAAAAGCAAGAAAGTACAATATTCTGTAAAAATTACAAAAAGATGTACTCGCAGTAGGGTTAACGGGACTGAAAACAGGAGGGGGCAGGAACCGGAACAAAAAACGGAAAATAATCCGAGAATGTCCGTGTGAAATAGACTTTTCTTCAGAAAAGTATTGAAAATTCAACAATTCAGTCCCGCTTTCTGGTATAATATAAGGGAATTCTTGTAAATTTTTTAACATTGTCTCTGAAAAATCTTTCGGAGAACAAAGGGCTCTTTTGCAGAGAGAAAGGAACTGTCTCTTCCCAAAGGAACCTGGATCAAAGGAGGACTCTCAATGGAAACAAAGAACGCAACAAAAGGCAGTCTGCTGGACCGTTTTCTCAACACCGTGGAACGGGTCTGCAACCGGCTGCCGCCCCCGGCCATCCTGTTCTGCATCCTGTTTGTGATCACAGCCGTGGTGGGGGCCATCTGCACCCAGGCGGGATTTGCTCTGGAAAACCCCGCTTCCCACAAAATCGTCACCTCCCAGAACTTTTTCACCAAGGCCGGCATCCAATGGCTGCTGACCACCCTGGTGAAGAACTTTACCGGGTTTGCTCCTTTGGGCCTGGTGATTACCATGACCCTGGCCATCGGGTTCTGTGAAGAATCCGGCATGCTGGCGGCTCTGCTCCGCCGGTGCATGAAAGGGGTACCGCCTTCCCTGGTGCCCTTCATCGTGGCGTTCCTGGGGGTCTGCGGCAACATCGCCTCCGATACGGCCATGGTGGTGATCCCGCCCCTGGCGGCCGTTGCCTACATCGGGGTGCGGAAACATCCTGTAGTGGGGATGATGGTGGGCTTTGCCGGGGCAGAAGCCGGCTTCGGGGCCAACCTGATGATCGCCGGTACTGATTCCCTGCTCCAGGGGCTGACCAACCAGGCCATTGACGGGTTCTTCGGCAAGGCCGGGGTCTTTGCGGTGGATGTAACCTGCAACTGGTACTTCATGTTCGCTTCCACCTTCCTCTGTGCCCTGATCATCGCCCTGGTATCCATCAAGATCGTGGAACCCCGTTTCGGGGTCTATGACGGACCGGGGGCCGATGAAGAACTGGGAGAGGTGAAGCCCATCGAAGTGAAGGGGCTGAACCGGGCCGCTCTTGTGGTGGTGATTTATATCCTGATCCTGGCTGCCGGGTTCTTCACCGGTGTGCTGTCCAAGGACGGGCACACTTTTGTGGGTTCCCCGCTGCTGAAAGGCCTGATCCCCCTGCTGTTCGTCATGTTCAGCCTGGCCGGGCTCACCTATGGCTTCACCACCGGTTCCTTCACCTGCATCAAAGACGTGAACAAGGCCATGGTCCATCAGATGAGCGGCATGGGCGCCTTTGTGGTGTTCTGCTTCTTCTGCGGCCAGTTCCAGGCCCTGTTCAGCTGGACCCATCTGGGGACCCTGCTGGCCATCGGAGGCGCTGACTTCCTGAAGAACGTGGGCTTTACCGGACTGCCCATGTGCGTGCTGTTTGTGCTGATTACCAGCCTGGTGAATATCTTCATGTCCTCCGGGTCCGCCAAGTGGGCCATCTTCGCCCCCATTTTCATCCCCATGTTCATGCTGCTGGGGTATCATCCGGGCTTTACCCAGCTGCTGTACCGGCTGGGGGATTCTCCCACCAACTGCTTTACGCCCATGAACCCCTATCTGTGGATGATCCTCAGTGTGGCCCAGGAAAAATACATGCCCAAGGCCGCCATAGGGACCCTGGTCTCCAACCTGATCCCCATTGCCGTCTGCCTGCAGATCGTCTGGATCATCTTCCTGATCGTCTGGATGACCCTGGGCCTGCCCATCGGACCGGGAGTGGAAATGGCTCTGCCCGCAGGGGTGCTGTAAGTGTGCAGGGCTGTTGCATATGCAACAGCCCTGTCAACGGTCAGCTGTCAACTGTCAACGGCCATAAGAGAAAATCGGTTGGGATTTACAAAACTGAATCTTCAGTCTGCACTAACAAGCCCGCGACTCACGACTCGCGACCTGTGACCAAAGGGGGCTGTGAAAAAATGATTTCTCATTTTTTCACAGCCCCCCTTTTTTATTGACTGATTCCAGTAAACGAAGCTATAATTTAACTTTATGGAGGATGTTATGGAACCGATCATTGAAACGAAAAATCTGACCCATACCTATGTGGATGGGCAAAATCAGGAAATGACGGCACTCCAGGGAATCGACCTGTCCATTGCTCCCGGCGAATTTGTGGCTATTATCGGGACCAACGGCAGTGGAAAATCCACCCTGGCCCGTCATTTCAACGGTCTCCTGACCCCCACCAGCGGTCATTGCCTGGTGGGCGGCCTGGATACCGCCATAGAAGAAAATCTCTGGCCCGTGCGCCAGACCGTGGGCATGGTGTTCCAGAACCCGGACAACCAGATCGTGGCAGCCATTGTGGAAGAAGATGTGGCTTTCGGGCTGGAGAACATCGGTGTCCCCGGGCCGGAAATCCGTCCCCGGGTGGAAAAAGCCCTGGCGGCCGTGGATATGCTGGATTATGCCAAACGGGCTCCTCACCGGTTGTCCGGGGGCCAGAAACAGCGGGTGGCCATTGCCGGGGTGCTGGCCCTGGAACCCCGGTGCATCGTCTTTGACGAGCCCACCGCCATGCTGGATCCCAAGGGACGGAAGGAAATCGTCTCCACGGTGCTGAAGCTGAACAAAGAAAAGCATATCACCATTGTGTACATTACCCATAAAATGGAAGAGGCCATCCTGGCCGACCGGATCATCGCCATGGAAAAAGGGAAGATCGTCCTGGAAGGGACACCCAAGGAAGTATTCACCCAGGTGGACCGGATCCGGGGCCTGGGGCTGGAATGTCCCCTGGCGGCGGAAGTGGCGGATGCCCTGGACAAACAGGGCCACCGGCTGCCGCCCATCATTACCCATAAGGAGTTGTGTGAAGCATTATGTCCATCCAAGTAGACCATATCTCCTATACCTATATGACCCATACCAGCCTGGAAAAGAAGGCCCTGGATGATGTGAGCTTCACCCTGGAAAAAGGGGAGTTCGTGGCTCTCATCGGCCATACCGGCAGCGGCAAATCCACCCTGGCGGAGCATCTCAACGGACTGCTCCATCCCATGGCGGGGAAGGTGCTGGTGGACGGGGTGGACCTGGCGGCAAAGACTCCGGAAGCCAAGACGGCCCGGAACCGGGTGGGCATGGTGTTCCAGTATCCGGAACACCAGCTGTTTGCGGAAACCATCTACGAAGACATCGCTTTCGGGCCCCGGAACCAGGGAAAGTCCGAACCGGAGGTGGAAGAAGCGGTGCGCAGCGCCATGGAATTCGTGGACCTGGATTTCGACACCTTCGCCCAGCGGTCACCCTTCCAGCTTTCCGGGGGGCAGATGCGCCGGGTGGCCATTGCCGGGGTGGTGGCCATGGAACCGGATTACCTGATCATGGACGAACCCAGTGCCGGGCTGGATCCCATCAGCCGGGACAGCATCTTCGGCCAGTTGCGGAAAATCTTCGAGAAACGGAAAATGGGGGTGCTGCTGATCACCCACAGCATGGAAGAAGCCGCCCAGTACGCCAGCCGGCTCCTGGTCATGAGTGACAGCCGGCTCCAGCTGGACGGTCCGGCCCGGGAGCTGTTCACCCATGAACGGGAAAAACTGGAATCCCTTTCCGTGGACGTGCCGGAAAGCGTGAAACTGGCGGAAGAACTCCGGAACCAGGGCCTGCCCATTGAAGGGACGCCCCTCACCAAAGAAGAACTGATCCGGGCCATTGACAAAGCAAAGGGGTGGAAAACATGCTGACAGACATTACCCTGGGACAGTACTATCCCGGGAATTCCTGCATCCACCGGCTGGATCCCCGGACCAAGATCCTGGCGGTGCTGTTCTATATGGTCATGGTGTTCCTGGCCAATTCGCCCCTTTCCTACGGGATCCTCATCGGGTTCATCGTGCTGGGGGCTGCCCTGGCCAAACTGCCGGCAGGACTGCTGCTCCGGTCCATCAAGCCCCTGTGGATCATCATCCTGCTGACCATGGTGATCCATTTTGTCACGGATCCGGGGGAAGCCCTGTGGCACTGGAAGTTCATCACCGTCACCAGAGAAGGAATCGTGCTGGGGGTGAAGATGTCCCTGCGGCTGGTCCTGCTGCTCCTGGTGTCTTCCCTGATGACCTTCACCACGTCTCCCATTGTGCTGACCGACGGCATCGAATCCCTGCTGCGGCCCTTCAAGAAAATCGGGGTGCCGGCCCACGAGCTGGCCATGATGATGACCATCGCCCTCCGGTTCATTCCCACCCTGCTGGAGGAAACAGACCGGATCATGAAGGCCCAGATGTCCCGGGGGGCGGATTTTTCCTCCGGGAACATCATGAAGCGGGCCAAAAACATGCTGCCCATCCTGATTCCCCTGTTCATCTCCTCCTTCCGCCGGGCGGACGAACTGGCTCTGGCCATGGAAGCCCGGTGTTACCGGGGCGGGGAAGGACGGACCCGGATGCATGAACTGGTCTACGGCAAAGCCGATGCCCTGACCGGGCTGGTGATGCTGGCCCTGTTTGCCCTGCTGGCCTTCCTGCGCTGGGGGATCCCCGCATGATCCGGACCATTAAAGCCACAGTGGCCTATGACGGAACCCGTTACCAGGGGTTCCAGCGGCAGAAAAACGGGGTTGGGGTCCAGCAGGTGCTGGAAAAGGCCCTGACGGAAGTGCTGAAGGAACCCATCCTGATCAAGGCCGCCGGACGGACCGATGCAGGGGTCCACGCCCTGGGCCAGGTGATTTCCTTTGCCACCAGTTCCCGGATCCCGCCGGAAAACTACCGCCGGGCACTGGAACCCCATCTGCCGCCGGACATTGCCATCCGGGAAGCGGAAGTGGTCCGGGATGATTTCCACGCCCGGTTCGACGCGGTGGACAAGACCTACCAGTATAAAATCTATTATTCCCCCCTGCCGGATCCAACCCAGCGGAACACCACCTGGGAGATCCGGGAGAAACTGGATGTGGAAGCCATGAACCGGGCGGCGGCCCTGCTCCTGGGAAAGCATGACTTCACCTCCTTCAAGAACCAGGGAAGCCAGGATACCTCGCCGGTGCGGACCCTGACCGAAGCCCATTGGGTCCAGGCCGGAAATCTGTACACCTTCACCATTACCGGGGACGGATTCCTGTACCGGATGGTCCGGAACATCGTGGGCTGCCTGGTCCGGGTGGGCACGGGCCAGTGGAATGAAGAAGATTTCGCCCGGGTGATGGCGGCCAAAAACCGGAAACAGGCCGGCATGGCCGCCCCGCCCCAGGGGCTGTATCTGATGCATGTGAGTTATTGAGACAGGGGGTGTGAAATAATGCTTTTTCACACCCCGTCACTAGTCACTAGTCAATAGTCACTAGCTGATGGAAGCCAGCTAACGCTGGCGAAATAAAGGCGCTGTGGATGATTTTTTCACAGCGCCTTTTGCTATTCCTTTAATCTATAGGAATCCATAACTTCAGTCTACTTGTGTTATAACAGCAGATAGGATAGACTAATAGAGAACTATTCTATGAAAAAGAAGGGAAGTCATCGGATGAAAGAAGTGTGGAATCAAAAACTGGCTGCCGCCGTACTGACGGCCGTACTGGCCGGCAGTACTTCTGTGGTGTGGGCCGCAGAACAGGATCAGGCAGAAAAACCTGCCCAGGAAATCGTGATTACGGCCAACCGGCTGAAGAACCAGAAGGTGGATACGCCGGCGGACGTCACCGTGATTACCAGCCAGCAGATCTCCGACCGGGGATATCGTACCGTAACGGATGCCCTGGAGGATGTGCCGGGGGCACGGATTCTGGATACCAGCGGCCCGGCTTTTCAGCGGCGGGTGGTCCTGAATGGGGACGACCGGGTGGTCGTGATGGTGGATGGCCGCCGGTTCAACAACAGCATGGGACTGACCGGCGGGAAATCCACAGTTGACGCCAACACCCTGCCCGGGGTCAGCATGATCGAACGGATCGAAGTGGTGAAGGGGGGCGCTTCCACCCTGTACGGCGCCGATGCCGTAGGGGGCGTCATCAACATCATCACCAAGACTCCGGAAGAGACCACCGGCACAGTCCATGTGGGATATGGTTCCTGGGGAACCCAGGACCTGGGACTTTCTTTCGGCGGGAAGCAGAACAAGACCGGGTTCCAGGTAGGGGTGAACCGGAACAAGGCTTCTTATTTGAAGTACAAGGATACCAACGGGGATACCAAAAGATGGGACGGCCAGTCCGACTACACCCAGGATGCCATTTCCCTGAAACTGACCCAGGACTTTACCAAAAGTGACGGACTGACGGTGAACTATGATTACTCCAATCTGGATGGGAATTTCCGTTACGGGCTGTATACCTATGATTCTTATTCAAAAGCGTATTATCCCAATACGGACCAGCGTCATGCGACGAAAAAGACCAACAATGTGGGAATCCGGTATGACTGGAACCGGGACGCCGGAAATGCCGGGTATGTACAGGCCTACAGAAATTACTATGGGTATACCAATTTCGGGACATTCTCCTATAATGACGGGGATATGAATGAAACAGACTGGGGGCTGGAAGGACAGCAGAATTTTGTCCTCAGTGATACCAACACCCTGGTAGCTGGCCTGGAATATCGGAATGCCAAAGTGGATCACGTGGGGATCTATACCGATGGCAAATACAACAACAAAGCAGTGTTCCTCCAGGACCAGTGGAAATTCGCTCCCACCTGGCAACTGAATACCGGCGTCCGGTATGACGACCACAGCAAAGCCGGAAACCGGACTACCGGCAGTGTGGCAGTGAACAAGAAATTCAGCCAGGACAGCAATGCCTACTTCAGCTGGAACTCTGTATTCCGAGCACCTACCACTGATGATCTGTTTTATCGGGATTCCTATGATTCCATGCGGGGCAATGAGAATCTGAAACCGGAAACCGGGAATGTATGGAGCGCCGGATACAACTTCAAAATCGATGCGAAAACCGAGGTGGGGATTACAGGCTTTTACAGCCAGCTGAATGATGCCATCCGGTGGGTCGATTATGGGTATTACTGGCAGGTGGAAAATATCAACAAGCAGAAGAAACGGGGCATGAGCCTGTCCGTCACTCATCACCTGAACAAACTGTGGGAACTGAATGCCGCCTACACCTATGTGAAGGTGGAGGACAACAAGAATGATGGGAAGGGCTATGTGAAGGATGTAGACTATGCACCCAATTACTATCAGGCCGGTGTCCGGTACCATGACACCAAATGGAACGTGTCCCTGACGGGCCGGGGTGGTTCTGGGCTGTCCGGCGAAAAGTACGGGGAACACAATTACTTCACCCTGGATCTGGCTGCCCGGTACAAGTTCACCCACAACTGGACCGGCTTTGCCAACTTCTACAACCTGAACAATGCAGCCTACGCGGAATACAGCGGTGTATTCAACAACCAGGACATCTATCCCATGCCCGGCCGGCGGATCATTGTGGGAGCGGAATACTCCTTCTGATTGCAGGAAAAAGGGAAGAGTGCAGAGTAAAGAGTGAAGAACGGGACGGCTGGAATCCGATGCCCCGTTGCGATCCTGTAGGGGCTGCACGCCGGGCAGCCCGCCAAACCGCTGCTTGTCCGTGCATCCAGCGGGCCGCCGGGCCTGCGGCCCCTGCGGTTCGATATGAGCTTTTCAAGGCGCACCGCACCGTATCTGGCTTCTTGCAATCCCATACAGATATGATATAATATTTCCGGAACAACATCATAAGTTTTGTCTTTGGGGAGGGGTGCGATTCCCTACCGGCGGTAAAGTCCGCGAGCCTTGGCACGAATCGGTGAAATTCCGATACCGACAGTACAGTCTGGATGAGAAAAGACAGGTTCGGAAAAGTATATTTGCCGTGCTATCCTCCCCGGATGGCACGGCTTTATATTTGGCAAATCATGAAAGCGGGTGAAACAGTGACAGACGAAGAATATATGCAGATGGCCCTGGACCTGGCGGAAAAAGCCCGGGGCTGCACCAGTCCCAATCCTCTGGTGGGCTGCGTCATCGTAAACCCGGAAGGGCAGATCGTTGGCAAAGGCTACCACCACAAAGCCGGCCAGCCCCATGCGGAAATCATGGCCATGGCGGATGCCGGGAACCAGGTGGAAGGCTGCACCGCCTATGTGACCCTGGAGCCCTGCTCCCATTACGGCCGTACGGGCCCCTGCTGTGAGGCCCTGATCCGGGCCGGCATCAAAAAAGTGGTGGCGGCGGCGGACGATCCCAACCCGAAAGTGGCCGGACGGGGCTTTGCCCGGCTCCAGGAAGCGGGGGTGGAAGTGGTCCGGGGGGTACTGGCGGACAAAGCCAACCGGCAGAACGAAGTGTTCATGCACTGGATGAAGACGGGCCGTCCTTTTGTGGCCCTGAAATACGCCATGACCCTGGACGGGAAAATCGCCACGGCCTCCGGAGATTCCAAATGGATCTCCAATGAGCAGTCCCGGACTTATGCCCACAAGCTCCGGAGCATCTACGACTGCATCCTGGTGGGAAAGAACACGGTCCTCAACGACGATCCGTCCCTGACCTGCCGGCTGGTGGAAGGAAAGAATCCCCTGCGGATCGTCCTGGACAGCCACTGTCAGCTGCCCATGGACCGGAAGGTGTTCACCGACGGGGAAGCCAGGACCCTCCTGGTCACCTCCCTGAAAGCGGACCGGGACAAAGCGGCAGCCTTCCAGGCCCTGGACCAGGTGACCGTATGGCAGATCCCGGAAAAGAACGGGGCCCTGGATCTGGGCATCCTGCTGGACAGACTGGGACAGCAGGAAAAGACCAGCGTGCTGGTGGAAGGAGGCAGCCAGGTCCATGGTGCCTTCTTTGACGGCAGGCTGGCCCAGCGGGTCTATGCCTTTATCGCTCCCTGCCTGATCGGGGGCAAGCGGAACCTGGGTGCCATCGGGGGCCGGGGGGCCCGGAACATGGACCTGCGGGTGACCCTCCAGGAACCTCAGTACGAAGCCTTCGGCACGGACCTGATGGTCACGGGCCTGTTGGAAAGGAGCTGAGGCCATGTTTACGGGACTTATTGCGGAACTGGGCAAGGTGGAGGACCTGCGCCGGGAACAGAATTCCTACCGGCTCACCATTGCCGCCCAGACCATTCCGCCCCTGCTGAAAATCGGGGAAAGCGTCTGCTGCAACGGGGCCTGCCTGACGGTGACGAAGTTTGACAGCCAGCGCTTCACCGTGGATGTGATGCCGGAAACCGCCCGGCGGACCACCATCGGTTCCCTGAAGAAGGGGGACCGGATCAACCTGGAACGGACTCTTCATGTAGGGGACGGACTGGATGGGCACATTGTCAGCGGCCATGTGGACGGGGTGGGAACCATTGTGAAGATCCGCCCGGAAGGCATTGCCAAAGTCACCACCATCAGCTGCAGCCCGGAGCTGCTCCGGGGCATGGTCACCAAGGGATCCATTGCCATCGACGGCATCAGCCTGACCATCACGGAAGTGACGGACACCACCTTTTCCGTCTCCCTGATCCCCCTCACCGTCCAGTTCACCACCCTGGGCTTCAAAAAGACCGGAGACAAGGTGAACCTGGAAACGGACATCCTGGGGAAATATGTGGAACGGATGCTGGAAATCAGAAAATCAGGGGGGCTGACCAAAGCCACCCTTTTCGAAAATGGATTTATGTAAGGAGAGAAAATCATGGATAAAAAATTTCAGTTTGCCCCCATTGAACAGGCCATTGCGGACATCCGGGCCGGGAAAATGGTCCTGGTCACCGACGATCCCGACCGGGAAAACGAAGGGGACCTGATCATGAGTGCGGAGTATGTGACTCCGGACGACATCAATTTCATGGCCACCCACGCCAAAGGCCTGATCTGCATGCCCTGTGACGGGGCCATCCTGGACCGGCTCCAGATGGAACCCATGGTGGCCAACAACACGGACAACCATGAAACGGCCTTCACCGTTTCCATCGACCACAAGGACACCACCACCGGGATCTCTGCCGTGGAACGGGCCTACACCATCAAGAAATGCACTGACGAAAGCGCCAAACCGGAAGATTTCCGCCGGCCCGGCCATGTGTTCCCTTTGCGCAGCCGGGAAGGCGGGGTGCTGCGGCGTACCGGCCATACGGAAACCACTACGGACCTGTGCCGGCTGGCCGGACTGAAACCGGTGGGCATCTGCTGTGAAATCATGAGCGCAGACGGTACCATGGCCCGGACTCCGGAACTGATCGAATTCGCCAGGAAGTTCAACCTGACCTTCATCACCGTGGCGGATCTCATCGCCTACCGGAAAAAGAACGAAAAGATGGTGCACCGGATCGCCAATGTGGCTCTGCCCAGCAAATATGGGACCTTCCGGGCCATCGGCTACGAAAACGACCTGGACGACAAATGCCATGTGGCCATCATCAAAGGGGATGTGGCCGGCAAGAAGGATGTGCTGGTCCGGGTCCATTCGGAATGCCTCACCGGGGATGCCCTGGGGTCCCTCCGCTGCGACTGCGGGGATCAGCTGGCCACCAGCCTGAAGATGATCGAAAAGGAAGGCTGCGGCGTGGTGCTGTACATGCAGCAGGAAGGCCGGGGCATTGGCCTGGCCAACAAACTCCGGGCCTATGAACTCCAGGATCAGGGACTGGATACAGTAGATGCCAATGTAAAGCTGGGCTTCAAACCGGATATGCGGGATTACGGCATCGGGGCACAGATCCTGGCGGACCTGGGGCTCACCAGCATCCGGCTGATGACCAACAACCCGGCCAAACGGGCAGGGCTTTCCGGTTATGGGATCACCATTACGGAAACCGTACCCATCATTATGAAAGACAACTGCTACAACCATCGGTACATGGTTACCAAACAGGTCCGGATGGGCCATGAATTACATGAAAAAGTGGAGGATGCAAAATGAAAATTCTGGAAGGTCAACTGTTAGCGGAAGGTCTGAAAATCGGGATCGTGGTGTCCCGTTTCAACGAATTCATCACCAGCAAACTGCTCAGCGGGGCGGAAGACACCCTGCGCCGGCATGGGGCCAATGAGGATGACATTACCGTGGCCTGGGTGCCCGGTGCCTTTGAAATCCCCCTGATTGCCAAGAAAATGGCCAAAAGCGGCAAATATGACGGCATCATCTGCCTGGGCGCCGTGATCCGGGGTGCCACCAGCCATTACGACTATGTGTGCAACGAAGTCTCCAAAGGGGTCGCCCTGGTGAACATGGAAACGGAAGTTCCCACGGCTTTCGGGGTGCTGACCACTGAAAACATCGAACAGGCTGTGGAACGGGCCGGCACCAAGGCCGGGAACAAGGGTTCCGATGCGGCCATGGCAGTCATTGAAATGGTCAACCTGACCAAGGAACTGTAAGAGGTGCCTATGGAAGACGTGTTAGTCAAGGCCACTGCCGGGGATGCCCGGATCTATGCCGTGACCACCACCCATCTGACCCAGCACATGAACGAGATCCATCACTGTACCCCTCTGGCAGCGGCGGCTCTGGGCCGTACCGCTGCCGGGGCCCTGCTGCTGGCCGCCACCATGAAGGCCGGGGAAGCGGTGACGGTCCGGTTCAAGGGGGATGGCCCCCTGGGCCAGGTGATGGCCGATGCCCGGGATTATCAGGTCCGGGGCTTTGTGATGCATCCGGAAGTAATGCTGCCGCCGAAAAACGGCAAGCTGGATGTGGGCGGCGGCGTGGGCCACTATGGGGTGGTCACCGTGACCCGGTGCCCTCTCCAGGGAGAACCTTTCACCGGGGTTTCCACCCTGAAAAGCGGGGAAATCGCAGCGGATTTCACCCGGTACCTGGCGGTGTCCGAACAGACTCCCTCCAGTGTGGCCCTGGGCGTGCTCATTGAAAAAGACGGGTCCGTGGCTGTTTCCGGCGGGTACTTCGTCCAGCTGCTGCCGGATGCCTCGGAAGAAACCATCAAGACCCTGGAAGACAATATCCTGACCCTGCCCTATGTGACGGAGCTGCTCCAGACCGGTCTGGATGCGGAAGGGATGATCCGGAAGGTGGCCAAGGGGCTGCCGGTGGAAATCCTGGAATCCCATCCTGTTTCCTTCCACTGCGGCTGCAGCCGGGAAAAGGTGGCCGGGATGCTCTGCGGTCTGCCTCAGAAAGACTTTGAAGAGATCCTCCAGGATCCCCAGACCGAAGTCCACTGCCAGTACTGCAACAAATCCTACGTATTCACCCAGCAGGAACTGAAAGATCTCCCCAGAAAAGCTTGACTTTACGAACAAACGTTTATATACTAGATAGAGCAACTGTGGTACAAGGAGATGACAACATGAGTTTGGATGCGGAGAAAAATAAAGCGCTGGATGCGGCCCTGAAACAGATCGAAAAGGATTTCGGCAAGGGATCCATCATGAAGCTGGGAGCCGCCAGCGCCAAAATGAATATTGAAACCATTCCCACCGGGGCCCTGTCCCTGGATATTGCACTGGGGGTCGGGGGGATTCCCCGGGGCCGGATCATTGAGATCTACGGACCGGAATCTTCCGGGAAGACCACCGTGGCCCTGCACATGATCGCCGAAGCCCAGAAACGGGGCGGCTATGCGGCTTTCATCGATGCGGAACACGCCCTGGATCCGGAATATGCCCGGCACCTGGGAGTGGACATCGACAACCTGCTGATTTCCCAGCCGGATACTGGGGAACAGGCCCTGGAAATCTGTGACGCCCTGGTGCGCAGCGGTGCCATCGACATCATCGTCATCGACTCGGTGGCGGCCCTGGTGCCCAAAGCGGAAATCGAAGGGGATATGGGGGATTCCCATGTGGGCCTCCAGGCCCGGCTCATGAGCCAGGCCCTGCGGAAACTCACCGGGGTCATTGCCAAATCCCGGACGGCGACGGTGTTCATCAACCAGATCCGTGAAAAAGTAGGGGTCATGTTCGGAAATCCGGAAGTGACCACCGGGGGCCGTGCCCTGAAGTTCTACTCCACCATCCGGATGGATGTGCGCCGGGTGGAAAGCCTGAAGAGCGGCAACGACATCATCGGGAACCACACCCGGGTGAAAGTGGTGAAGAACAAGGTGGCGCCTCCCTTCAAACAGGCGGAATTCGACATTATGTACGGGGAAGGGATTTCCCACGAAGGCTGTCTGGTGGATCTGGGGGTCCAGTACAACATCCTGAACAAGAGTGGTGCCTGGTATTCCTACGGAGACCAGCGGATCGGTCAGGGACGGGAAAATACCAAGACCTTCCTGAAGGAACATCCGGATATGGCCGCAGAAGTGGAAGCCCGGATCCGGGCGGCTGCCGGCCTGCCGGCGGACGGAAAACCGGTGCCGGTCCAGGAAACGGCCCAGGAACCGGACGGACTGGTGATGACTCCGGAAACGGATGGAGACCATGTGGAGTAAATCCAAAAAATCCCTGACCACCCATGCGGAAGCCTACAATTACTGCCTGGACAAACTGGCCCTCCGGGACCACAGCACCCGGGAACTGCGGCAGAAGCTGGGGGAACGGGGCTGCCCGGAAGAACTCCAGGACCAGGTGATCCAGAAGCTGGCGGACCATCATTTTGTGGATGATTTTCGCTGTGCCCATTCGGTGCTGGACGCCTGGCGCCGGAAAAAGTTTTACGGGAAGCAGTACCTGCGGCTGATGCTTACCCGGCGGTGCCTGTCCGGGGAAGAGGCCCGGGACGCGCTGGGAGACGTGACGGAAGAGGAAGAAACCCAGCGGGCCCTGGCCCTGGCGGAAGCCCAGGGGGAGAAGATCCGGCGGAAATATCCGGAAGATCACCGGAAAGCCAAGGCCGCTCTGGCAAGGATGCTGGCCAGCCGGGGCTTCGGCAGCGGCGCCATAGCCAGCGCACTGGAAGATTTTTCAAAGGATTCATAGGAACCCGCAGCCCGGGTTCCCTCCACTGGCTAGAGACTGGGGACTAGTGACTAGAGACTAAAAAGGGACTGTTGCCCAGGCAACAGCCCCTTTTTATTGACACCTCTGTGAAAATACTATAAAATATTTCTGTCCAATCGTGTTCATTGGGTGTTAAGGCGACCTCGGGTTGCCTTATTTATTGTATGAGTAGGGTTTGATGAAAAATACGCAAAAGAGGAGGTGCTCATCATAGATCCCATGAGTGTAGTTATTGCTGTAGTCCTTTGTTTATTAGGCGTTGGAGGCGGATATCTGGCTCGTAAAAACGTAGCAGAAGGCAAAATCGGTTCCGCAGAAGAGACTGCCAAACAGATCCTGGAAGAAGCCAAAAAAGCAGGCGATGCCAAAAAGAAGGAAGCGCTGCTGGAAGCCAAGGAAGAAATCCACCGTCTCCGGTCCGAAATGGAACGGGAAAACAAGGAAAGAAGAGCAGAGCTCAGCAAAAATGAACGGCGTCTGGTCCAGAAGGAAGAAAACGTCGACAAAAAGATGGATGCTTATGAAAAGAAGGAAGAAAAACTTCTGGAACAAAGCAACCGCCTGCGGGAAGCCCAGGCCAAAGTCGATGCCCTGTATGACCAGCAGATGGTGGAACTGGAACGGATTTCCGGGCTCACCAGCGAAGAAGCCAAACAGGAATTGCTGGACAATGTGCGGGAAGAAGTCAAACATGACAAAGCCCGCCTGATCAAGGAAATGGAACAGGAAGCCAAGGATACCGCGGACCAGAAGGCCCGGGAAATCATCTCCCTGGCCATCCAGCGGTGTGCGGCGGATCAGGTGGCGGAAACCACGGTTACGGTAGTGCCCCTGCCCAACGATGAAATGAAGGGCCGGATCATCGGCCGGGAAGGCCGGAACATCCGGACCCTGGAGACCCTGACCGGTATCGACCTGATCATCGACGATACGCCGGAAGCGGTGATCATTTCCGGCTTCGACCCTGTGCGCCGGGAAGTGGCCCGGATCGCCCTGGAGAAGCTGATCAACGACGGCCGGATCCATCCGGCCCGGATCGAGGAAATGGTGGAAAAAGCCCAGAAGGAACTGGATCAGAAGATCAAGGAAGCCGGGGAACAGGCCACCTTCGAGGTGGGTGTCCATGGCATCCATCCGGAACTGATCAAGCTGCTGGGCCGGCTGAAATACCGGACCAGCTACGGGCAGAATGTGCTGAAGCATTCCACGGAAGTGGCTCATCTGGCCGGCCTGATGGCCGCCGAACTGGGCGTGGACGTGAACTCGGCCAAGCGGGCCGGGCTGCTCCACGACATCGGCAAGGCCGTGGACCACGAAGTGGAAGGGTCCCATGTGGACCTGGGGGCGGAAGTGGCCAAACGGTATCACGAATCCGATATCGTGATCAACACCATCATGTCCCACCACGGGGATTGCGAACCCACGTCCGTCCAGGCCGTGCTGGTTTCTGCCGCCGACGCCATTTCGGCTGCCCGTCCGGGAGCCCGTCGGGAAACCCTGGAAACGTATCTGAAACGGCTGACACGATTGGAAGAAATTGCCGAATCCTTCGACGGCGTGGAAAAATGCTATGCCGTCCAGGCCGGTCGGGAAATCCGGATCATGGTGAAACCGGAAAAGGTGGACGACGATGCCGCCACTATCCTGGCCCACGATGTGGCCAAGAAGATCGAAGAGGATATGGAATATCCGGGACAGATCAAAGTGGTCATCGTACGGGAAACCAGAGCGGTGGATTACGCAAAGTAATAAAAAAGAAGCCTGTATCCCTAGTGGATACGGGCTTTCTTCATGTAACGGCAGAAATACGGCAAAAATATTTAGTACAAGGATCCAATGGCTTCCGCAGCTACCTGATTGATGTCTTCCGTGTAGTTGACATAGACACGGGAAACGGTTTCTACTGAATCTCCCAGGATGTGGGCTACCAAGTTGATGTCTCCAGTCCGGGATAACAGAAGCGTTGCGAAAGTATGGCGCAGGGCATGGATGGACCGCCCAGGGAAATGCTTTCTAATCAGGGCGTTCAGTCTGGTTTGCAACGGCTTGATGCTCTTCAGCTGAAAAACGGTTCCAGTGATTGTCATTGGCATGGTTTTCTTCCAGACCGCTAGGGCCTGCAGGACAGTCTGGGACGCTGGGATGATCCGATTGCTGCTACGGGTTTTGCAATAGGTGATTCCATATTTATTACGCCCAATCAGGTTGTACTGTTGCTTTACCTTTATGGTTCTGGCGGTCCAGTTTATGGCGTCCCAGGGCAGCCCCATGATTTCTCCGAACCGCATGCCTGTGTTGGCTCCCAGGATGACTATGAGTTTGTAGGTAGGATTATGATCTACCAGTCTGAGCAGCTGATCTAGTTCTTCGCGACTGAATGCCCGCAGCGTTTTTGGTGTCTTATCCTGGGGCAGCTGTATCCCCTTTGCCGGGTTGACATTGAGGATTTTATAAACCTTGACCGCGTGCTCTAAAACCGGCATAATGAACCGCAGCCGGATCTTTTTGCTGGATGGTTTTCCGTCGATCCCCATAAGAGCATTGGTCAAATCTGCCGTTGTCAGCTCTCGGATGGGAATGGCAGCTGTATCCCCTAGGCTCTTGATGCCGTAGTAATAATTCTTCAGTGTGTTTGCAGCCAGGAACTCTTTCCTGTCCCGGGCAAAAATCGGGAAGAAATCCCGGAGGGAGATATCCTTCAGTCGGATATCATCCGTCAGCCCAGCGGTTTCTTTTACCTGGGCCAGGAGGGTATCCTGGTATTTCCTGGCTTCTCTTTGGGTCTTGAATCCTTGTTTGGTCTTCTGCTTCCATCTTTTCCCGACCTTGTAAGACAAAATCAGGCATACGGATCCATTTTTCTCTCGATAGCTGAAACTGTATTCCATAAAAAATCGGCCTCCTTCTGGGCAGAAAGGGGCCTCTGTGGTACAATGATAGAGTAAACCCCTTTGGTAGGTGGGTTACGCTTCTCCCTGTCGGTATTCGCAGTACCGGCGGGGATTTTTTATTCTTCGATATAATCGCTTAATAAATCATAAAAAGTTTCTTCACTGATAATTTGCAGATCCTGACCCTTTAGAATCAATGATTCTGCTTTTTTCATCTTTCCACTTTTCCCATCTTTCACTAAAGGATTGTCTTCCAATCCCCCTATGATGAGGAAATTTGTTTTTTTAGTAACGTTATCATCGCATATTCCGCCAATATTACAAACAATCTGAGCAGCATCTTTTCTAAGAAACTTTTTGAGAGTGCCAGTAAAAACACAATGTTTCCCATAGAAGGGATGCGTCTTGTCATTTAGAGATACATTACTTTTTAAAGAGGCGAGGGAAACTTTATGGTAAGCCTTATGGATAGATAAATCTATTTGTTTATCTTCCACAATGGATAACAATTGGGAAAGAATTTCCTGAGTGATTTTACAGTCATTCATTGCTCTATGCTGGGTTTCCGTGATATTGAAAACCTTGCATAGATCCTTTAAACGATGGTGCTGCAAATCTGGCAGCACGATTCTGGCCAGACGCATGGTATCCATATAATCATTGGAAAATTCCTTTCCTATGGTGGAAACAAAATTGTCATAAAGGAAGTTTATATCAAAATTCACATTGTGGCCAACGATAAACGCTCCATCAAGATAGTTAAACAAGGGCCTGGCAATATCTTTGAATTTGGGCGCATTTTGAAGCATTTCATTAGTGATGCCGGTTAGCTCTGTAATGAAATCATCGACATATACAGTCTTTCCATCTTCGTCAAAAGGCTCTGGCTGTACGTAAGAGTGAAAGTTATCCACTTCTTTTCCGTCAGCAAAATGAACACACGCGACTTCGATGATTTCATCAAAAGAAGGATTTAATCCAGTAGTTTCCAGATCAATCACGATATAGTCTTTTGGAATCGTTAAAAGAGAACAACCCTTGTTTCGCTTGTTTTTCATGCTTGCTTTGGAACTATTAGAAGAATCTACCGTTATAGAGCAACCATTCAAAGAAAATTCGATAGCCAAGATTATTCACCATCTTTCACATAGATTTCTACATTTTCATTAATCTGAAAATTAGCGGTATCGCTATGACACGAAGCCTCTATGGTATTAATGCTATCCTCTTTGTAAATGTCACCTCCAGTTATATGTTTGACTTCGTGCCGAAAAGCCTCTTTGCGGCCTTCTTCAGAAAGATCTTTATTGACGATGATTGTATAAGAATCATCGGGATTGGCATGGACCAATGCGGGGACACTAGGGGGAAGTGGCTGGTAAGTTAAGATAATGGTCATTCATCTATTCCTTCTTTGGCCTTCAGGCCTTTAATTACAGTCATCACTACTTTTATATCTTCAGGAGTCAAATTTCTGGATGCATCAAATAGGATTCTCTGGCCAGGATTATCTTTCAATTCTTGCGCTAGTTTGGCCGTTTCTGGATCCAGGTAGTAAGGCTTCTCATCATTGCTTTTTTCGTTTGGGTCATCCCAGTCAAGAAGATCTGCGACCGTAGTATTCAACGCATCTGCAAATGCTTTTAGCTTTGATTGGGTCAAATCGTTCACACCAGATTCCAGTTTAGCAATTGTAGAACGTGATTTATACCCTAGTTTATGAGCAAGCTCATCTTGTGATAGCCCAGCTTCTTCTCGTCTAATTCTGATTTTATCTCCTAAAGTCATATTCACCACTATCCCTTCTGACACATGTCCATGGCTTAATTATATTATTTTAGTTACTATAAATCAACAAAAATAAAAACAGAAAAACTTATGTTGACAATAAATCACAAAAGTTGTATTATCAGCTTGTGATTAAAAATCAACAAAGGAGGTGATGGAAATGACTGATACTGCGGAACTGAATGCTGCTATTGCAAGAGCCGGAATAACTAAAAAAGACTTAGTTAAGGCTCTAGGCCTTACTTATGCAGGATTTTGGAAGAAAATCCATAACCTTTCGGAGTTTAAGGCAACGGAAATCAAGAAGCTTCAGGAACTGCTGAAGCTAAGTGACGAAGAACGAGATCATATTTTTTTTGCCGAAATTAGTGATTAATAATCACTAATAGAAAGGAAAAATGTAATGAAGAATATGGAAATTTTTAAAAGCCTGAAGTTTGGTAGTGTTCGGACCTTAACTATAAACCACGAACCGTGGTTCGTTGGCAAGGACGTTGCTGAAATACTCGGATATGCAAAGCCCGAAAATGCCATTGCAAACCATGTAGATGAAGAAGACAAAACCAGTACCCTGATTCAGGGGAGTGGTTCAAATTACAAAAGCAAAGCAATCATTATCAACGAGTCCGGGCTCTACAGCCTGGTGCTATCCAGTAAGTTACCGTCAGCTAAAGAGTTCAAGCGGTGGATCACCCACGAGGTCATTCCTGCCATCCGACAGCACGGTGCCTATATGACGCCGGAAGTCATCCAGAAATCCCTGCAGGATCCGGACTTCATGATCCAGATCCTCCAGAACCTGAAGCAGGAACAGGAACGAAACCGGGCCCTGGAAGCCGACAATGAGCGGATGCGACCCAAAGAGATCTTCGCCGATGCTGTGAGTGTCAGCAAGGACGGCATCCTGGTGGGAGCTTTGGCCAAACTAATCCACCAGAACGGAGTGGAAATCGGGCAAAAACGCCTGTTCCAGTGGCTGCGGGATCATGGATACCTGATGAAATCCGGGGCAGACAAGAATATGCCGACCCAGCGGGCCAGGGACATGGATCTGTTCAAGGTAAAAGAGCGGACCATCAACAACCCGGATGGCTCCGTGAGACTGACCAGGACAACCCTGGTGACTGGCAAAGGCCAGCAGTTCTTCGTGAATAAGTTTCTGGCAGGGAGGGAAGCCCATGACTGAAGAGGGGAAAAAGAAAGAGCCCTGCAAAAGCAAGGCTCTTGTTGAAAGAAAGCTTAGCCAGGAAAGGCTAAAGAAGCTGTTGCATGTGTCGATGATCTTGACGGAAGCTTCCCAGACAGCTGACAGGGACCTTCTGGAAGCTTACCAGGAAACTTCAGAGCACCTCGACCGCTTAATAGTGGCAGAGGTTAGATGCCAAGAAAAGACATTGTAACATGTTCGGCAATTGTCTTGACGATGGACAGAGACGCTTGACCGCCGACTGAAGCCAACTTTTCTTTGGTCTTTTCCCAAATTGATGCTGACCGGATGGAGTCTACATAATCACAACCATCATTAGTCAGCCATTTCACCAGGTATTGCGGGTAGTAGTGCCCGATTGTATTGACTTCATGAGCGTCAATATATCCGGCATCTTCCAAAAGGTACAGATGGTAATCCACAATATTCTGGTCCGGCTCCAGATCCGCGAAATCGGAGCTGCTTAGAGTGGCATTTTTCTCATTGGTTTCAATACGAAGAAGAATGTTACGGATTAAATCGAGATTTCTCTTCACCAGGATCACCTCCTTTCTCTTGGCATTATACCAAAAGAGGATGTGTATTCGTGTATAGAGATTGTGGAAACAAAGGAGGTGACAGCTATGGAAGACGAGGCCATCGGAGTCAAGGAAGTCATGAAAATCCTGAAGTACTCTGAATCACAGGTCTACAAGATGGTGGCCAGCGGGGCACTGAAAACCTTGAAAATACCCGGCGTCCGGTTTTCCAAGCGTTATATCATGTCCATCCTGAACACTGGAGGGGCCAATTACAATCCGGAATGTGCCATGCTGGAACGGCGCCTCAAGGCAGAACAGGAAAAGAACAGGCAGCTGCGGGCTCTCCTGGTTGAAATCGCCAACCGGAGCCTGGAAGGTGTAAAAAAGGAGGTTTTGGACTAATGAAAAGATTTTATCTGGTTGATGATGACTTTCTCGATGCGGTAGACGACCTGGCCGATAAAGTCGGAGATATTGACGTTTATGGCCATCCTGTGCTGGATGCCAGCGCGGTGATGATTCTGGGCAAAGATCTGGATGACCTGATGACCAAACGTCAGGTTGTCATGGACAAGCTGGATGATGGGTTTGATGTGATGGAAGACGGGAAGGATGATGGCAATGAAGACTCATGACAAACTGGCAGCTGTGGTCCTTGTTTTGGCTGCCCTAACTCTCCTGAGCCACGAAGTATCAGCGGTTGAACGGGAAAAAGCTCCGTATGAGACATATTCCCGAGTAGTCCTGCCAGGACAGTCTCTCTGGGACATCTGTTCTAAATTGAAAAGTTCGGAAGATATCCGGACTATTATCGACCGGTGTCGGGTAGACAATGACATCCCGGATCCAGGAGCTCTCCAGCCCGGCAAGGTGCTGCAGATCCGCGCAAAGAGGTAAGGAGGTGATCATATGGCAAAAGACAAGACCAAATGGCGGGCAGCCATCGGCATCAACTGCTGGGAGCTGATCCGGACCAACCGGCAGACGGGTTCCATCGAAGTGTACCCGAAGAAGTTCGCTTCCAGGGCAGTTGCCGAAGCGGCCAAGCTGGTCCTGAATGGCCAGAAGGCAAAATAAAAAACCGTTGGCACAGCACTGCCAACGGTAGTCAAAAGGTGATAATGCTTCCCAACACTATCACCTCCATTCTATCACGGGAGGATGAAAAATGAAACTTTTGAAATTGAAGCTGGAAAATTTTAAGGGAGTCCGGGAGTTCAGCCTGGATGCAGATGGTAAGAACGTAGCGGTCTACGGATCCAATGGGACAGGGAAATCTACCCTGTTTGATGCCTTCACCTGGTGCCTTTTCGGGAAAAACTCCAAGGACGAAAAGGATTTTGGCATCAAGACAAGGAATGCCCTTGGGGATGAAATCCCCAAGATGGAGCATGCCGTGGAAATGACAGTTGAAAACAAAGGCAGGACCATGGTACTGCGCCGGGAGTATAAAGAACGGTGGCGGAAGGCCAGAGGCACTGACCGGGCAGTTTATGATGGCAACACCACGGACTTCTACTTCGGGCCGGTCGGGGAAGTCCTGACCAAGGTTCCGGGCAGACGCTACCAGGAAATTGTGAGCAGCATGATCCCGGAACAGCTGTTCAAATTGCTGACAGATCCACTGTTCTTCAATGAAAAACTATCCTGGAAAGAAAGACGCAGCATCCTCACCAAGGTGTGCGGGGAAGTCAGTGATGCTGATGTGGCTGCTGCGGATCCTGCCCTTGCAGAAGTGACAGCCATGGCTGCCGGCCGGTCGATTGATGAAACCCGGCAGGCCCTCAGGCAGAGCATCAAGAAGACCTCCGATGCCAGGGCTGAATGTGAGCCCCGAGCCGACGAATGCCGGAAGGCCATGAAACCGCTGACCGCTGAAGAGCATGAGAAGGCAGCAGCCGTCGACCACCTCGAAAAAGTCCTGTCAGATTTACAGGCACAGAAAGCTTCTATCCTGGCTGCAGGGGCACAAGCCAGACTCCAGAGCCAGAAGCTTTCTGTGGAAAACAAGATCCGAGAGCTGGAAGCCAAGCGGCAGGAAGCATACCGGACAGAAGCCAATGAAATCCAGGAACGGCTTGATGCCGAACAGCGCACAGACACCCTGCTTAAAAGAAAGGCCGATGACCTGATATACAAAACAACGGTGGTCAAGGTTGAAATCAACCATGCTGAAGAACAGCTCCAGGATCTCCGGAAGTCATGGGATGACGAATACGGAATACAGTTCGAGGGAGGGGAAATCACGACTATCTGTCCCACCTGTGGACAAACCATGCCGGAAGAAAAGCTCCAGGAAGCCAGGGAATGGATGGAACGTGAGGAAGCTGCCTTCAACACCCAGAAGGCAGCAAAGCTCAAACAAATCAATGAATGCGGGAAAAAGTTGACTGAACAAAAACGGAAACTGACCGAGGAACTGAAAGACCTGACCGATCAGGCAGCTGCCCTGGGCCCTCAGCTTGACGAATCCAGGAAGATTGTGAACGCCATCCAAGCTAAGCTCACAGCCCTGGAGATGCCTCCAGCCGGGAATACGGAAGTGGCTCTCCGGAATTCTCTGGAGAAAATCGAAGATCAGCTTGCTGCCGGTCGGCCCAGTCATGAAGCAGAAGACCTGGATAAAGAAATCTGGAAGGCCAATGAACAGCTGAAAGCAGCCCAGCAGATCCGGAACTACGAGGACGTCAACCAGAAGATACAGGCCAGGATTGGAGAACTGCTCCACCAGGGTCGGGAACTGGCCCAGAAGCAGACGGACCTGGAACGGAAGCTGTACCTCTGTGACCGCTTCCTGCGGAAGAAGGCGGAAATGGTCAATGCCCTGGCAGCCAAGAAATTCAAGTATGTCCGGTTCGTCATGTTCAAGCCGAACATCAGCAACGACGGGATCGAAGAGTGCTGCGAGGCTTCCTTCCAGGGAGTCCCTTATAAAGATTTGAACACGGGCTTCCGGGTGAATGCTGGCCTGGATGTTATCAACACTCTGATCGATGTGTATGGGGAAGATGCCCCCATCTTCTTCGATAACGCCGAATCTGTGACCAAATTGATCCCCACCAAAGCCCAGATGATCAGGCTGGTGGTCAGTGAAAAAGACAAGACCCTGCGGGTAGAAAAGGAGAACTGAAATGAACGATTCCAAGGAAGTAGTGAAAAGTACTGGAAAAGGCTTTGTGCAGACGGTTGTGGAAGTAGGCGGACAAAATGGATTCCAGCCGACTAACGCCCAGCTTAACCTAATCCGTGGTTACCAGACAGCTATGACAAACGCATTGCAGAGCAAAGGAATCACCTGGGCAGATATTGTGCTGGACCAGAAGCTGTACCAGGATCTGGTGAACAATGCCCAGATGGGATTTGATATGCGGGTGGAAAATACGCTCTTCCCGATTCCCAGACGGGACAAAAATGCCGGGAAATTCCGGTTCACCTTCCAGCTTGGATCCAACGGATATCTGTGGCGGGCGATGAAGTACAGCTATGGGAAAGTCCAGGATGCGACGCCCAGGCTGCTCTACAAAGGAGACACTTTCATTCCCCATTTCCGTGACATGAACCATCCCTACGACACCTTTGAATACACGCCTAAAGATATCCTGGCAGAGAAGAAGGATGAAGACATCGTGGGAGGCTTCGTTTACATCATCTATGACAACCCCATGCAGAACAAGCTGGTAATCATGAACCGAGCTGAAATCAATAAGCACAGAGCCCTGGCTCAGAGCGACAATGTATGGAGCCAGTGGTATGGGGGGATGGCCAAGAAGACACTGATCATCAAGGCAGCCAAAGCCATTCCCCTGGACCCCAGCAAGATCGATGACGTATACCAGCAATCCAGAATCATTGAAAGCGAGGGGTCCGACCTGGACAACCAGAACAAGATACTGGAAAAACAGGCTATCGGCGAAATCATTGAAACCAAGGAACTTCCGTCGGCTGCTCCTTCCTTGCAGGCACCTATTCCCGCTACAGTTCCGCAGCAGGATCATAAAAGCAGCAGCGTCGTCATGCCGGAGAAAGCCTTTTGAGCATCGATATTAGGACGATTGCCACCGGGAGCAAAGGGAATTGCTACCTGCTGACCAACTCCCGGGGCGAAGTCCTTATCCTGGAATGCGGCATCCCCTGGAAGAAAATCGCCGAAGCGATCCAGTGGAACCTGTCCAAGGTTGTAGGATGCTGCATCAGTCATGAACACGGAGACCATGCCAGGGCAGTGAATGATATCCGGAACCATCTGATTCCTATTTACTGCTCCCAAGGTACTGCCCAGCAGCTAGGGCTGGAACAATCGATGCTGTTCCGGAGAGTCGGGTACAAGTTCGCCGGTTGCCATGCCCATCACTTTTTCATTTCCGCTATCCCCGCCATCCATGATGCTGCGGAACCGCTGATCTTCATCATCCGGGAATGGGACGCCAATGAAGATGGTGATGTGGTCTTATTCGCCACGGATACCGAGTTCATTCCCTATCGGATCCAGGGACTTACCAAAATGATGGTGGAAGCGAACTATAACTTTGACTACATCAATGATTCCCTGGTTAAGGGTGACCTGATTAAGGCCAGAAAGAACCGGACGGTGAAGACCCATATGGAAATCGGAACACTGGAGGCCTGGCTGGAGGAAGAAAAGAAAATCGGGGGACTGGATCTGCTGTCGGAAGTCCATCTGATCCATGTAAGCAAGCAGAATGGAAATCCGAAAGAGTTCATCAGGCAGATCCAAAGGATAACAGGAGTCCCTGTCTATTGTGAAGGAGGAAAATGAAATGGAGCAGATATACGTCAACAGCATCAAGAACGACCCTGAGAACCAATGCTGCTATGTGGTGGATTATCTGATTCGACGGGACAACAGTCTGACTGACCATATTGTCCTGGAATGTGAAGAACCAGCACGACCGGAACTGGATGCAGCCATTGCCACGATGCCGGAATATTTCTGCCGACTGGCTGAAATGAGACCTTATTCTGTGATTCCGAGTGACAATGAATCGAGTCTCATGCGGAGAGTCAAATTTCTAAAGGCATCCAGGGTGCGGGGAAAGAATGGCATACGGTATTCCCTTGCCGTGAAAGTGTACAACCACCTGCTGGGAAAATATGTGACGCTCTCTCTTACCGGGATCCCGGAAGACGCTCTCTCATCCATTGAGCCCTTCAAAAACCTTTTTGCCGAAGCGGAGCTGTATGCTGGTGGACATCGGGGGCAGAAATCGCTCTTTGAAGAGGAAGAAGAGGCCACTGAACCGGAAATAGTACCTCTGCATCAGGCATCCTGACGGAAATCTTTGGAGAAAGGAGGTGATTGCCCATGGCCGATGGCATGAAATGGATCAAAATCGTCACGGATATTTTCGATGACGAAAAGATCCAGTTAATCGAAGCACTTCCCAGTGCAGACTCTATCCTGGTCATCTGGTTCAAGCTATTGGTATTTGCTGGAAAACAAAATAATGATGGTGTTTTCCGGTTAAATCAACGTATCGCTTATAATGACGAAATGCTTTCGACCCTTTTCCGTAGAAAACTTTCTACCGTTCATGAAGCTATGAAAACTTTTGAAGATTTTGGTATGGTCGAGCGAATTAATGGGGCTTATGCCATATCAAATTGGAGCAAATACCAGAGTGAATCTGAGAAATTTGACATAGCCCGTGCAAAGAACCGTTTACGGCAAAAGAAATGGAGAGAAAAACAGAAAAACACGCTTTTACAAGCGAGTTGCGATAAAAATAACGTTACGGAGACGTTATGTCACGCCAACGTAACGCTTACAGACCAAGACCCAGACCAAGACTTAGACTTAGATAAAGACCCAACCCATAGGGACGTTTCTACTGTGCCTGTGGATAAGTCTGTGGATAACTTTCCTGTAGACCATGGGCGGGCGGGCTCTTTGAGTGATTCAAAGGTTGGGCAAGAGCTCCTGGCCTTCAGTGACGACTCCAATCTCCAGTCGGCCTTGAAACGGTGGGCCGAAATGCGGGACGGAAAAGGGAAACCGCTGAACCCTACAACGGTACGGAGAAATCTCAGAGAGCTGCGAAAACTGTCGTCTGATCCAAAAGTCCAACGGGCAATCATCGAACAGTCCATCGAGAAGAAGTGGATCGGATTCTACGCTCTGGACAAGAAGAATGACGGAAAACCGAAAAAAGATTGTCCTTTCTGCCATGGCTCTGGGGTCTACCAGGGAGATGACGGGAAGTACTACATTTGCCACTGTAAGGATGGGTGAGGAAAATGGCATTATCAATGACGGGTATAGAGAGCCTTCGCCTTGTGGCCATGGCTATCCAAAAGGCAGCAGAACACGCACAGTTGTCCATGTTTCTTGAAACAATAGCATCCGAACCAGATCTCGAGTCAATCGAAAAAGAGTTCAGGAAGCAACTGCGTATTTGCGAACGGGCTATAGTGCTTATCAAAGAACAGCAAAGGGAAATTCTTGCTGATCTTCAAAATGCAGAAAGAAGGAACAGAAATGAGTAAGCCAAACGAAGCTACAGCGAATCTTTTGAAACTGGCGGCGGAGAATCCCACCCTTCCAATTGTGGCCATGGTGGATTTTGAGGTCGTGTCAGGAGATGAGTTTGTCTACTGGGTCGGAGAGATTAACAACGTGGACATCAAGGAATTGTGGTTAAGCCCATATGATGATGCCCGTTCCTGGGAACGGGAAGACGCCGAGACCGAATACGAGGAATTCATGGAGGCTTATGCCTCAAACGAGGAACTAATGAGAATTGAATGCTTGACTGACGATAAGCTGCACAAGCAGGCGGCCATGGAATGGATTGCTGGGCTGCCATGGACCAAATGTATCGTGATTTTTGTTGATACGCCCGACAAACTGACCAGAAAAGGAGAAAGAAAATGGGAGGAAAACCGAGATTGAAGGGCCGGCTGGTGATCATGCAGCGGTCTGACTATGATGACCTTGTCGCAGTGATCTGCGAAGCGGACAGAATCGACGAAGCGTGTCTCACGGACCATGCCAGAACTCAGGAGGCACTGACCATCCTGAAACGGGTGAGATTTGTCGGGCCAGAACCTCCGACAGTCAGCAGTGGTCCCGATGCTTGACCTGGCTGTAATTGGAAGCTCAATGCGTTACTGTGCAGAAAGGAGAATGAAAATTCATGGTTTTCCAAGCTTGTAAGGGGTGCGAACACCTCCATCAAATGATTTCGGGTGACCGTGTCAAAAATATGTGTCTGAGAACCGGGACACCCAAACGGCCGCCGTCCCCAATCGAATCTATGCACAAATGCCCAGGATTTAAAAAGTCTGGCGTTCAGTTGTGGGAGACAGTGGATGTCGGTGACTGCTACGTTGTTGCCCGAAAGAGAAAAGATGGAAAAGGCTCAACAGTACTCACGATCAGAAATGAAACCACCGCTACTCCTGAATGGCTATACTTTTTTAGCAAAAATGCAGCCGAGCTGACTGCCGCATTGCTGAACCAGGAGATTTATGCACGGATGATCCAAAGAGTCATTGAAAAAAGGAGGACTGATGGCTATGAAAATGAATAAGAGGAAATTCAGAACGAGGTTATGGTGCGCCATGCAGAACCTGATGAATGACGTTGAAATCCATGAGACTGGATGGCATGAGCCCATCAGAAGCTATATGAAATATTCCTTCTTCCGAGGAAACCGGAACTACAAAAAACTGAAATGGAGACTTTTTGGGAAGGAGGCTTGAAAAATGAATAGAATCATTCTTTTGGGCCGACTGACCCGTGAACCAGAAGTAAGGACCACCCCGACCGGCAAAACAGTTGTCGTTTTCTCACTGGCTGTCGACCGGCCTTACAAAGGCAGAGACGGCAAGGCGGAGACCGACTTCATCAACATCGTGACCTGGAACAAAACTGCTGATTTAGTCGTTACCTACGTGCATAAGGGAAAACGGCTCCTGGTGGAAGGTCGTCTGCAGATCCGCAGCTACGATGGGAAAGATGGGCAGAAACATTACGTGACGGAGGTCATTGCCGACCGTGTGGAATTTATCGAAAAGAAAGGCTCTGGAAGCCATTCTGCCGGCCAGCAGAAATCTGAACCGGAAAAACAAGGATTCGAAAGGTTCGGACAGGATGTGACCCATGATTCTGACTTTCAGTTTGATGAAGAAGTTCCGTTCTAGGAGGTGGCAGCATGGTCAACGGGAAAAAGAAAGGCAAGAACGGGGAACTGGAAGTGGTCCGGCTCTGCCGGGCACAGGGCTATGAAGCCAGGCGCTCTGCCCAATACTGTGGCAATAACGAAGAGGGCACTGCGGATGTGGTAGGGCTGCCAGGCATCCACATCGAGGTCAAGCGGGTGGAGCACCTGAACCTGGATGACGCCCTGGCGCAAGCCACCAGAGACGCAGGGAAGACTACGGGAAACATCCCGACGGTTTTCCACCGGAAGAACGGAACGGGCTGGAAGGTGACCATGGGAGCCGATGACTGGTTCCGGCTCTACCGGGAATGGGAAGCGGGGGGAAAACCATGAAAGCCATGGACGCCAAAAAGCAGGAAGCCAGGATAAAAAAACGCTGCACCGGATGCCAATGGGCAAGTCCCAAGGAGTTTCAGCGGTACGATCGGCTTTGGCCGTTTGTGACCTGCGGGGCCAGTGACGGAAGGAAATGCGTTGATGTGACGGCTTGCCCCAGGAGGGAATGAAATGAGCATGTACAGCTTCAAGGGGAATTTCAAAAAATGTGAAGAGTGCGGGGAGACTTTTTATAAGCCTCCCTCTGTAGATAGATGGAAGTATAAAACCCATGACTTTATGGGTATCCATTGGTTCTGTGGGTATAACTGCATGATGCAATGGGAACGTCGGAAGGAGCGGTACATGGCCAGAAAAGGAAGGAGGCAAAGATAGTGGAAAACATGGTGATCTTTGGATTAGGCATGCTTCTGGGCGGATTCATTTCTGGATTCGTCCTGAGCCTGGTCATGATTCATAGGCGTTTGGAGGATTAGGTATGGCAAGAAGGAATAGACGGAAGATCTTCAAAGGATTGGATGAAATGCAGGAACTGATTGACAGAGAAGACTCCAGACGGATCTATTTTGGGAAATGTGCTTATTGTGGTCGGAATCTTGGCCCTGCAGACTGGCATTGGATGTGGGACGAATTTGGCCAACGGGTCCGAAAATGCAATAACGAGAGGCGCTGCTATGCCAGCCGGAAACCGGAAGCGGATGCAGCCTTCAGGAGAGCAATGCGGAAATAACGAACAGGCAAGGGAGGAAAGGGAATGAAAAGCAGTACGAAAACGATTCAGGACCTTTTGGAGCATTATAATGAAATCCAACAGTACATTACCAATGTGAATGCAGACATCGAGGACTGCCAGAGAATGTTGGATCTGGAAGCAGCTCCGAAATCTCCCTGCCTTTCAGCAGTTGGCGGCAGCGGAGGAGAAAAGTGCTCCTCTGAAGAAAAAGATGTTTTCCATCGGGAAAAGCTACAGACACAGTTGGAAAACTACCGGGCAGAACTAGATAAAATCGAACCGACTTTCAACCGGCTGAAGAGGAGCTTGGAAAGCCTGAAGTCATTTGACTTTATCCAGTTCCGGATCCTGAAGGTGAAATACATTCAGGGCAAGACATGGGACGCAGCCTCCTATTATTCCGGACTGCCGAACAGCACCTGCAGAAGCCAGGCTGATATGGCTCTTTACCGTTTAAGCATCATGGTGTTTGGCTTCAACGAAATACCGGAACAGCTTTCCCTGGACTTTTTGCGGAGCTAGCAGATTTTCGCAGATTCCCGCAGAATTTAAGCAGAAATCAGTGGATTTCCGTGATAGACTGTTAGTATCAAATTTAATAAAGAAAACAAAGTCATGCAGACAGCATGGCTTTTTCTTTTGCCCAAAATAAAAACAAAAATGAAAATCGAAAATCAAAAGTGAACCGGGAAGTGAAAATGAAATGGCCAGGGATTTCAGTCGGGACATCTACAACAGCCACCGCTGGAGGAAGGTGGCCAAGGCCTATGCTGAGAGCCAGCATTACGTATGTGAGAGGTGCGGCAATCGCAGCTTTGTTGGCATGGGCAAGCCTCCGCGCTTCATCGTCCACCATCGTGTCCACCTAACGCCAGAGAATGTGAAGGACGACAACGTGGTCTACGGGTGGGACAACCTGGAGCTCCTCTGCATCTACTGCCACAATGCAGTGCACGGGCAGGGGCTGGACCGTGAGGTGCTGTTCGACGACGAGGGGCAGCCGGTGGGGCTCATAAACCACAATACAATCTCAAAAACAAAATGACTTTGAGCCTATACCTGCTAGGGGTACCCCCCTGCCGTGGGGGCCCAGGGGCCAAACGTCGACGCCGGGGGCGGCCCTTCGCTTAAAACGCAAGGTGACCGCCAGGGGGGTGTAGTTATCCTCAAGTTAAGGGGGGTATAGGTAATCTAGCAAAAACAAGAAGAAGGTGAGGAAATGAGCAGGCTAAAACCGGAAACGCAGATCAAGAGACGGATCCAGGAGATAGAAGGCATCCTGGCTACGGCAGATGAAGACAAGCTGGCCCTGGTGAGGCCGCTGATTTCCCAGGTAGCCCACCTGGAAGTCCAGCTGGAAGGTCTGATGGCCAAACTGGAAGCCGAAGGCTTCGTGGAGGAGTACAAAAATGGTGAAAATCAGTTTGGGACAAAAGAGAGCACGGTGTCTAAAGCATATTCATCCACCTTCAAGAACTATGTCAATGCAGTCCGGACACTCATTCAGTGTCTGCCAGTGGCGGCCCAGCCGGACGCTGAGGATGCCCTGACGGACTTCATCAAGGAACGGCCACGATGAACTACATCGAAAAGTACTACAACCAGATTGAATCCGGGAAAGCTGTGGTCTCAGAAAAGGTCCGGAGGACCTACAAGCACCTGATGGACAAGCTGGTTCGGGGCGGGGACTCTGCTTACATCTACGATGACCGGAAGGCTCAGTACGTCATTGACTTCATCCAGACATTCTGCAAGCACTCCAAGGGCAAGTGGGGCGGCAAGCCGGTGGTCCTGGAATTATGGCAGAAGGCCCTGATCAGTGCCCTGTTTGGTTTCGTGGATAAATACACGGGGCTCCGGGAATACCGGCAGCTGATCCTGATCATCGGCCGGAAAAACGGGAAATCCACCCTGGCCTCCTGCATAGGGCTCTATCTCCTTGTGGCCGACGGGGAAGCAGGTCCGGAAATCTATTCTGCTGCTACGAAAAAAGACCAGGCCAAAATCATCTGGAAGGAAGCCCGATCCATGATCAAGAAAAGCCCGGCCCTGGCCAAACGGCTGGCACTCCGGGTGGCGGAAATCCGCTGCGGGTTCAACGAAGGGACCTTCGAGCCCCTGGGGTCCGATTCTGATAAGCTGGACGGCCTCAACGTCCACGGAGTCCTGATCGATGAACTGCACGCCTTAAAGGACAAGAACCTGTACGACGTCCTGGTGGACGGCATGACGGCCCGGGAACAGCCTCTCTGCGTGATTACTACTACAGCCGGCACGGTCCGGGACAACATCTACGACCTGAAATACGACGAATGCGAACGAATCATCAAAGGTTATGACGATCCGGAAGGCTATGTAGACGAAACGGTTCTGCCGATTGTCTATGAGCTGGACAAAAAAGAGGAATGGGTCTATCCAGACTGCTGGGCAAAGGCCAACCCGGGACTGGGAAGCATCAAGAACCGGGAAATCCTGGCTCAGAAGGTCTACCAGGCCCAACATGATGCCCTGCGGGTGAAGAACCTGCTTTGCAAGGACTTCAACATCCGGGAAACCAGCGGGCAGGCGTTCTTCTCCTTCGACCAATTGAACAACGAAGCAATCTATGATCTCCAAAGCCTCCGGCCCAAGTACGGCATCGGGGGTTTTGACCTTTCTGAAACCACGGACCTGACCTGTGCCACCATGCTCTTCTGTGTCCGGGACGATCCGAACATCTATGTGAAGCAAATGTACTGGATCCCGGAGGAACTGCTGGACAAACGGGTGCGGGAAGACCAGGTGCCCTATGACATCTGGAAACAGAAGGGGTGGTTGCGGACGTCTCCGGGGATCCGGAATGACCACCGGCTGATCCTCCAGTGGTTCGTGGACGAAATGGAACAGGACGATATCTACCTGTTCAAATGTGGGTACGACCGGTGGTCGGCCCAATATCTTGTCCAATCCATGGAAGAACGGTTCGGGAAAGACATCATGGTCCCGGTAGCCCAGGGGAAGCAGACCCTTTCCGGGGCTATGAAGAACCTGGCAGCCGATATGACGGCCGGACGGATCATCTACAACAACAACCCCATCCTGAAATGGTGCATGGCCAACGTGGCTGTTGACGTGGACCGGAACGACAACATCCAGCCCTGCAAGACCAGCAACCCCAGGAAGCGGATCGACGGCTTTGCCAGTCTCCTGGATGCTTATGTGGCTTTTGAACAAAACAAAGAGGACTATCTGAACCTTATATGAAAGGGGGTGAAGCCGATGGAAATCAGATCCATGTTCAGTACCATCTTTGGCCGTCTTTTCGGCGGGCCCCGGAATCTGACACGGGCCAAGCTCCTGGACGGCTATTCCAATACCTTCATCCCATTCGACGGGGAGGCCTATGACAATGCCACTGGCCGGAACTGCATCGACACCATTGCCCGGCATGTAGGAAAGCTGCATCCGCGGCATATCGTCCGAAAAAACGGGAATATCGTCAAGAATGCGGACAGCCGGCTGCAGTATCTCCTGGGCAACAGACCGAACCCTCTCATGACGGCCAGCGAGTTCCTGGAAAAAATCACGGCCCAGTATTACTGCTACAATAACCTCTTTGTTTATGTCCAGCGTGATATGAACGGAAATGTGATGGCCCTCTGGCCACTGAATTTTGCCTCCACAGAGCTTTTTGAGGACGACAAAGGGAATCTATACTGCAAGTTCTTTTTCGGCTCTGGAGAGCAGGCTACGGTCCCATACGGTGAGCTGATCCATATCCGAAGGCACTTCTGCCGGGATGAACTGTTCGGGGAGCCGGAGGGCAAGATCCTGGCCGAAGACATCAACCTGCTGAAGGCTGTGAAAACGGCCGTGATCAATGTGGTGAAGAACTTCACCAAGCTCCGGGGCATCATCCAGTGGACCGGAACGGTCCGGCCGGAAGACCAGGAGAGCATGTGGCGGAAATTCGTGGAAAGTTTTGCAGGTCCTTCTAATGGCAGCGGGATCGGCTCCCTGGACAACAGGGGCAAATTCCAGCAACTGACCACTGATACCCAGACGTTTAGTGACAAACAGATGAGGTTCGCACGGGACAACCTGTACAAGTATTTTGGTGTTTCAGAGCACATCGTTTCCGGGGAGTTCACGGAAGAAGAGTATCAGGCCTTCTATGAAAGCACGGTAGCTCCCATTGCTTTGAAGCTTTCCCAGGAATTCACCGAAAAGATTTTCACACCGAAAGAACGGGGATATGGGAACGAAATCGTGTTCGAAGGGAACCGACTGACCTACATGAGTACGCGTTCTAAAGTACAGATTGCTGCTGCCATGATTCCGGCTGGGGCCATCAAGCGGAACGAAATCCGGGAACTGTTCGGGTATGCCGGCCTGCCTGGCAAGGAAGGTGAAGAAATCGTGGTCTCTCTGAACTACGTCAAGAGCCAGGATCAGAGTAAGTATCAGGTCGGGGCTGACGAAGACCAGTACAAAAAGAAGAAAAAACGGACGGAAGATGACGACACAACGGAAGGAGGTGATGGGGATGACGAATAGAGTTGAAATCCGGAATGTCGAAATCCGGGCGGCGGACGGAGGAGGGGAAGAACTCCATGTGGAGGGGTATGCTGCGGTTTTCCAACAGCGGACCCTGCTTTGGGAATCTCCCTTCAGCGGCACCAAGTACTACGAAATCATTGCTCCGGAAGCCGTGGACAGCCGGACGGACATGAGCGATGTGATTCTGCGGTATAACCACAGCGATGCAGCCTTGATCCTGGCCAGGAGTTCCAATGGGACGCTGACGGTCACTCCGGATGAAACCGGCCTTAAAATTTCCGCCAAAATCGCTCCGACTACGGCCGGCAAGGATATCTACCAACTGATCAAACGGGGAGATATTTCCAAGATGTCCTTTGCCTTTGCCGTAGACAAAGACGAATGGGAAAATGACCAGGCAAACAAGACCCAGACAAGGACCATCCGTCATATCAGTATGGTCTACGATGTGTCCCCGGTGGATGTCCCTGCTTATGACGGCACCAGCATCACCGCCCGGAACGGGCAATCCGTTGTTGACGAATTGAAGGAGCGGGAAGCCCAGGAAGAACTGCGGCAGAAGCTCATTGCCCAAACCTATCTGTGAGAAAAGGAGAAAATCATGAATCCGAGACTGCTTGAAATCAGAAAGAGAAAAGAAGAAATCCGTGCGGCCCTGAATGGCAACGAAAAAGTGGACCTGAAGACTCTGCAGGAAGAACTGCGAAGCCTGGACGCCGAACAGAAAGACCTGGAAGAACGGGAAAAGGTGGCCCAGTCCATTACCCTTGGCAATGTGCCGGAAAACGTCCAGCAGCGGCAGAATCCTGCGGCAGCAGCACGTCCCGCCCAGGGACTGGACTCTGAAGAATACCGGAAAGCCTTCATGGCCTATGCCCTGCGTGGTACCCCTATTCCGGCTGAATTCCGGTCCGATGCGGTAGCCAGTACGGCGGATGCCGGGGCGCTGATCCCTCCGACTACGCTGAATCGCGTCATTGAAAAGGTGCGTACCTATGGCAATATCCTGCCTCTGGTGACCCGGACCGCCTATAAATCCGGCCTGGCCATCCCGACTTCCGACGTGAAGCCTGTAGCCACCTGGGTAGCCGAAGGCGCCGGCAGCGACAAACAGAAAAAGGTCCTGGGGACTATTACCTTCAGCCACTTCAAGCTGCGCTGTGCTGTGGCGGTTACCCTGGAAGCTGAATACATGACCCTTTCTGCCTTTGAAGACGTGCTGGTGAACAACGTTTCCGAAGCGATGGCAGTTGCTCTGGAAGAAGCCATCATCAAAGGGAACGGAACCGGTCAGCCGACCGGGATCATCCATGATCTGAGCAAAGGTCAGACTCTGAATGTAGCATCCCTGAGCCTGGAAACCCTGGTCAAGGCGGAAGCTGCTCTTCCCCAGGCTTATGAAGCCGGATCTGTCTGGGTGATGACCAAATCCACCTGGATGCAGTTCGTGGGCATGACGGACAGTGCCGGCCAGCCCATTGCCAGAGTCAATGTCGGAATCAACGGGGTACCGGAACGGAACCTGCTGGGACGGGACGTTAAACTTTGTGACTATCTGACCGACTTCTCCAGCACCCTGACCAAGACTGATGTGTTCGCTTTCATTTACCGCATGAAGGACTATGTACTGAACACCAACTACAATGTCGCCATGAAGGTCTACGAAGACAATGAAACCGATGACATCATCCGAAAATCCATCATGGTGGTTGACGGGAAGCCCGTAGATTTTAATTCCCTGGTGCTGCTGACCGGCAACAAAACTGCCTGAACGAGGTGAGAACTATGGCCGTGACGCTGTCTCAAGCCAAGAACTGGCTGAAAATCGACTCTGACATCACGGAAGATGATGAACTGATCACGGAGCTGATCTCTGCGGCCAACGAGTACATCGAAGGAAGAACGGGGAAGCGGAACAACGGATCGGCCTTGTATGACCAGTGTATCAGGCTTTTGGTCTGCCATTGGTATGAGAACAGGGCTATCTACAGCTCCAAGCCGGGAGCCATCAACCCGATTCCTCATTCAGCCGATGCACTTATCATTCACATTGCTCAGTGCGGCATTTTCCCCGTGATAGGAGATGATGCCCCATGATCAACGTGGAAATCGGCACCCTGGACAAACGGATCCGGTTGCTGAAATACGCTGAAACAGAGGATGAATATGGGTTGACACACCAAACCCTGGTGGATGCTATTGGGCACAGACTGTGGGCCAGAATCGAACCGGCCAGGGGCAAGACCTACTATGAGCAGTACAAGGATAAAGTGGAGCTGGTGACGAAGATCACCGTCCGCTACCGTCCGGGAATCACCGATGCCATGCTGGTACAGTACGGTGGCCAGACCTACAAGATTACCTCTGTGGTGGATCCCTACCAGGCTCATGTGAAGCTGGAGCTGATGTGCAATCTGAAGAGAGTGGGTGAGGCTGATGGGGATTTCCATTGACGAATTTGTGGGGAAGCTGGACAAGATGGCTGCTGCCTATGGATCCGACGCTTCCGACGTGCTGGAAGAGGGTGCGAAGGATATGCAGAAGGCCCTCCGGAAAGACTCTCCAGTGGGCCATGCAAAACACAAGCACAAATTGAAAAATTCCTGGAAGATGGAAGTCATCGACCGTCTGGGACAGGAACCGGAAGCTCATATCCGGAGTACGGCTCCTCATTTCCATCTGGTCAACCGTGGCGTGCAGCATCCAAAGGATCCACATGGGAAAGATAAGCCACAGTGGCTGGATGCCCTCAACAAGCATGTGGGATTCATGCAGCGTTCTGTAGAAGAACATTGGCCAGAAATCAAAAAGAAAATGGCCGAAGGGTTCTATGGGAAGGTGCGTGGGCATCTTGGCTGAAGTCGTAAAACAGGCCCAGGTTCTGAGCCTGATCATTCAAAAATTAACAAAAGAGTTCAACTGCAAGGTTTATTCCGATGAAGTCAAGGAAGACTTCGGGAAGCCTTGCTTTTTTATTGCCGCAACCAGTGTGATGAAGCCCATGACCGTGGCCTGGATGCAGAAAGAACTGACGGTTGGTATTACCTACTACCCGAAGGATCGGGACAAGAACGAACTGGTCTACTTCGATGTGATTGACCGGATCCAGGCTCTTTTCCAGGTTGGAATCCAGCTGAAGGAACGGAACCTGAAGATAGAAAGCATCGAGGACGACCGGGTGGGAGAAGAACAGGACATCTTGCAGGTCCGGATCACGATCCCTTATCTGGAACAGGTGACCGGAGAACGCAACCACGGATCCGATCTCATCGAGGAAGTGGACATGGAAACCATCCATGACGGCGGCAGAAACCACCAGGAAATCTTTCCTGATGTCATTGCAAAGGAGTGAATAAGATATGGCAAAACTTGGAATGCCTTCTGTCGATATCGCCTTCGTAGAAGCCGGTATTGAGGCTATCCAGCGCAGCCAGCGAGGAATCGTGGCCCTGCTGCTGGAAGAGCCCCAGGATACCATCACCAAGCTGCTGAAGGACCATGAAATCACCAGCGGGAGCGGTGATACGGCGTCCACTACTAAAGTGAAGGCTATCAGCAATCCTTTTGTGGTCTATACCAGCGACGACATTCCGTCCGAACTGAGCGAAGAAAACAAGGACTATATCACCAAAACCCTGATTGGCTATACCAAGGCCCCTTACAGAGTGCGGGTTTACCTGATGGCTAAGGATGAAACCAATGATTCCAAGGCCGACAAATTCGCAGAGGCTCTGAAAGGAATGGCAACGGACCGCTGGGATTACCTGGCTATCCCGACAATTACCCAGGCCCAGTGCGAAAGCGTGGGGACATGGCTGAAAACTAACCGGGAAAACAAGCATAAGCGCTCCAAGGTGATCCTGCCTGGCTATGCCGGGGACTATGAAGGAATCATCAATTTCAGCAACACGACCATCGTGACGGCCAATAAGACGTACACCGGGGCTCAGTATATCCCTCGGATTGCCGGCTTGCTCTGCGGGACGCCTATGACCATCAGTGCCACCTATGCCCCGCTGGCTGAAGTCATCGACTGCGATCGATATACGGCTGACGAACGGGATGAAAAGGTCAATAGAGGGGAGTTCTTTGTCTGGTTCGATGGGGAAAAATTCAAAATGAGCCGGGCCATGAACTCCCTGGTAACTACTACTCAGGGCAAACAGGAAGCCTACCAGACCATTAAATCCGTGGACATCATGGACATGATCTATGACGACATCCGGAAAACCTGCGAAGACAGCTACATCGGGAAATATGCCAACGACTTCGACAATAAAATGCTGCTGATCAGTGCCATCATGGGTTACTTCCGGGAACTGGAATCCGGCCGGCTGCTTCAGAAAGAATACTCTACGGGGTATCTGAACGAAGAAAACATTAAGAACTATCAGCTCCAGCATGGCCTCTACACCAAGGACGAACTGGCTGATATGACGTCTCTGGAAATCCAGAAACTGGATACCAAGAAGAAAGTGTTCCTGGGATTCAACATCAAGATCCTGGACGCCATGGAAGACTTTGATCTGCCAATCAATATCTAGGGGGTGAGGAACAATGGCTGAAGCAATGGATGCCCAGCAGGTTATGAGCGGGACCGAGGGCGAAGTATGGATCGATGGGAAGTATATGGCCCAGGTGACGGCCTTCAAGGCTGTAGTGAACTTGGAAAAGGTGGAAGTAAACCAGGTGAAGGTCCGCGGCAAGAAATACAAAACTACTGGTTGGGAAGGCAAAGGCAATGTGAAACTGAACCACATGAGTTCTTTCTTCATCGACCTAATGGGCGACAACATCAAGAAGGGACATCAGACCAAGGTGACCATCCTGGCCAAACTGGATGACCCGGACGCCATCGGAGAAGAACGGGTGGTCATCCGGGATGCGACCTTCGATAAGCTTACCCTGATGGACTGGCAGGCGAAGAAACTGGTAGAAGATGACTATGATTTCACTTTCACTGATTATGATGTTATGCAAACTGCTAGCGAATAAGGAGAAAGAATATGAATTTAGCTGAAGCACTGCTGGCTGCGGATGCCGGTAAAATCGCCAGAAAGGCTACTGAACAAATTGAAATCCCCAGACTGACGAAACTGTTTGGGGTTCCCTTTATCCTGGACCTGAAACAGATCCCCTATCGGAGAATCCGGGAAATCCAGGACAATGCTACCAAAATCAACAAGGATAAGACCATCACGGTAAGTAATGGCGAAATGTACATGGCACTGCTGTGCGATGGGATTGCCAATAAGGAATTCGACCAGCTTGAAGTCTTAAAAAATTTCGGCTGTGCTACCCGGAAGGATCTTTTTGCAAAGATTTTTTTGCCGGGTGAGATTCAGGATATCGCAGATGAGATCTCCAAGCTGTGTGGCTACAGCACTAAGAATATCCAGGAACTGACGGACTCCGTAAAAAACTGATCAGCTCTGACGGGGATGTTCAGGCCATGTACTGGCACTACGTCCGGCATGGCCTGAAACCGTCAGAATACTACCAGATGGGATACGGGGAACGACTGGTTCTCCGGGCCTTCATGGAAAAGGAATGCCAGGAGATTAAAGAAGAGGAAGACACTATCAAGAGAAAGGCGAAAGGGGGGATGTGACCATGGCAGAAATCATTGATGTAATCATGAGACTGAAGGACGAAACGACCAACAGCCTGCGCCGGATCCGGAATGGAATGGAAGAGACCGCCAAAGCCAACATGAAGCTGGGACGGGATATCACAAATGCCGGGAGAGGCATCGGGAACATTGCCCATGCCATGGCCCCTCTGGCTGCCGGGATTGCAGGCGTTGGAGCCATTTCTGCCAAAACCTTCATGGACTTTGATGCAACCATTACAGGGGCTGCTGTAAAGGCAGGAGCCACGGCCGAAGAGATGCAGAAGATGAAAGATGCTGCTGCCGCCATGGGAGCTAAATTCCCAACCACGGCACGGGATGTGGCGGCCGGCATGGACCGGCTGGCAGCAGGAGGCTTCAACGCCGAACAGTCTATCGGAGCCATGCCGGGCATCATCGAATCGGCCATTGCCTCCGGGGAAGACCTTGCAACTACCTCTGACGTGATCACGTCCGCCCTTTCCATTTGGAATCTGACACAGGGGGATGTGGCAGCGAACACCACTCATGTGGCCGACGTTGTGCAGGCTGCGGCCAATGCATCCAAGCTGGGCATGCAGGATTTCGGGGTGGCCATGCAGTACGCCGGGGCTCCGGCTGCGGCATTAGGCATCAACATCGAAGAACTGGGCACGGCCATGGCCATCATGAGCAACAACGGGATCGAGGCGTCCACCATCGGTACGTCCATCCGGTCCACACTGTCTCGTCTGGCAGATCCACCGAAAAAGGCTGCTGCTGCACTTGACCAGCTGGGCATTTCCATGGCGGACCTACAGAAGGGAGACGGCAGCTTCATCGGACTCTCCGGGGCGGTCTCCCTGCTCCGGGATAAGATGAGCGGGATGACGGACGTCCAGCAGGTCGCTATGGCCAAAGCCATTGCAGGGCAGGAAGCCTACTCCGGGCTGCTGGCTCTGATCAAGACGGCTCCAGGTGATTATCAGGCGATGACCAATACCATCACCAATTCTGCCGGATCGTCTCACGCGGCTTACCTGCGGATGCAGGATACTCTGAAGGGATCCATCGATGCCATGAAGAGTTCTATCGAAGCACTGGCCATATCCTTTGGCTCTGCCCTGGCTCCTACTATCCGAAAGGCAGCGGGGGCCATCAAATGGGTGGCAGATGTTTTCACCACCATGAACCCTAACACCAGGCAGATGATCATCAACATCGGGGCAGGCGTCATTGCCTTCACGGGGCTTGCATTTGCAGTGAGCAAGGTCTTGACTACTGCCGGAGGGCTGGTGAGCACCTACGGCATGATCAGCCGGGCTATGGCTGGCCATGCTATCCGCAATAAGGCTCTGCAGTTTGCTGTGCAGGGAACCATCAAAGGCTTTAGCCTTATGAAAGCCGCAGCCACTGCCATGATGGGGCCTATGGGGTTGGTGGTAGCCGGGATTGCCCTGGCAGCTGTTTTGATCTACAAGAACTGGGATAAAATCGGACCGTTCTTCGTCAGAATCTGGAGTATCGTCAAAAACTCTTTTGCCGGGGCCATTGAACTTATCCGGCCGGCAGTGCTGAAGCTGCAGCTCGTATGGATGAACCTGGTCAATGCCTGGAACAATGGCACGGGTGTCATCGGTCTGGTGAAAGGCAATCTACAGTTTTTGGCGGGGCTCCTGGGAGGCGTCCTGACGGGCGCTATCATAGTGGTATCCAGTGTGATTACCGGAGTACTCACCGGAGCTTTCCGGATCATTACGGCGGTGGTCGGTTCGGCCATCGGTGTCTTCAGCGGCATCATTGAGTTCATCACGGGTGTGTTCAGCGGGAACTGGGAAATGGCCTGGCAGGGCGTGTATGACATCTTCTCCAACATCTTCGGCGGAATCACTGGAGTGTGTGAAGGTGTGCTGGAAGGCATCAAGAGTGCCATCAACGGAGTGATCTCTGGCATCAACGGGATCTCCGTGGATATCCCTGAATGGGTGCCTAAGTTTGGCGGTTCGCATTTCAGCCTGAATATCCCATTACTTGCTCATGGTACGGACAACTGGACTGGTGGGCCAGCTATCATTGGGGAACGAGGTGCCGAATTCGTGAACCTGCCCAAGGGATCCAGTGTGACGTCTCATGACAGATCCCTGCAGCAGGCTTACGCCATGGGAGCCAATGCCAACCGTGGGGACGGGATCACGGTCAATATCAACGGGGCTGTGATTTCCGGAGCCGATGACATCAAGGCTCTGGCCAGAAAAGTGGCTGAAGAGATCCAGGAACAGATGGAAAAAGTGGCAATCAACAGCACAGTGGGGGCGATCTAATGGCAAGCTTTTTGAACTTCTTTTCTGAGGCTTCCAGCATCGTCTCTGAAGTGCTGGGGGTGTTTGGAGACGGCAGCACGGGAGGGCTTTTCACCCTGTCCGGTGGGACTGAAGCTGTGGTATTCCCGGTGAATCCACCATCTTTTGATGTATCCAATGGCTACAAGCATACGGTGGTGAATATCCAGAACCTGGGGGATATCAACTTACTGGGCAAGCGTGGTCTGGCTTCCATCAAGTTCAGTTCCTTCTTCCCGGCCAATGACTATGAATTTGTCCAGCTGCTGACTGTCCAGGCTCCCTATGTGTATGTGGGGGTCATCAAGAAAATGGCGGAATCCAACCAGCCCTGCACTTTATCTATCACTGGGACGGATGTCAGTACTCCGGTGACCATTGACGAATTCACTTTCGGTGAAAAAGACGGCACGGGAGATGTCTACTTCAGCCTGCAGCTGAGGGAATACCGCTATGTGATGCCGGCATCATCTCTGACCAGTGCTGTCACTGACCTGAAAAGCAGGGTGGCGACTACATTGGAAAACAAGACGACCACAGTCCTGGGTGTCAGCCAAGCAGATTTGGACACGGCCCAGCGGGCAGTGCAGAAGACCACAAGCATTGTCAACCAGGGGAAAAGAGCCCTGGGGATTTGGAAAGCTATGGTGAAAAGCGGCGGAGTGAAGCCTGGAACCATCCTCAACACCATGCAGGCCGGGGTTATGGCTAACGGTGAATGGTTGAAGAAGTTTTAGGAGGGATGCTGCATGATCATTTTGAGATACAGCGACCCTCCAGAAACCGAAAAGGAAGCTAAAGCCCGGAAGGACAGCAATGGGGCTGAACCCCTGGACAACTTTGATATTTCTGCCTATGTGCGGAAAGTAACCTGGTCCGGGGACTGTGACCAGGCTGCCCGGAAGCTGGACTTTTCCATCGCCTACAATACCATTAACAAGGATAGGACATTCCAACCACTCAACCTGAAACTGGGCGGATTTGTCTATATGTTTTACCAAGAAACGGTTGCGGATCCGGAAATGGAAGTATTCCAGGGCCGGATTTTTTACAGAAAACGGACCAGTGGGAGCTACAGCTTTGAATTTACCTGCTTTGACGATCTGATCTACCTGGCCAAAAGCCAGATGCGGATAGTTATCAAGGGAACCGTTGCTGATGGAATCCGGCAGGTCTGCCAGGAAATCAACATCCCGGTAGGGACTTTACCTCAGGATCTGACGGCAACCGTAGACCTCTTGGTGGACGGAAAATCCGGCACAGAAGCTCTCCGGATGCTCCTGGATCAGCAGCAGGTGGCCGATAAAACAGCGGGTAAAGATACCGCCTATTTGCCTGTTTGCATGAAAGGCCAGGTCAATGTGGTGGCCAAGGGTTCTCTGATTGAGGGCTATACAGCCGCTGCTGATACTAACGTGATTTCTGCCGACCACTCTGAGAGCGTCCAGGACATGGTGAACAGAGTCAAGGCGGTGGACGACAACGGCACCGTCTGTCAGATGTTCACCATTAATAATGATGTGACCCACTTCGGGATGATCCAGAAAATCTACAAGATGCAGCCACCGAAGAAAGATACGGCAGTGGACAACACAGCTGCTGCCAAGGCTACCCTGAAACGGCAGAAAGACGAATCTTCCCTGAAAGGGACTGGCTTCATCCAGTGCATTACAGGCTATTCCATCCTGGTCCAGGAGGAGCAGTTGCAGGGAAAGTTCTACATCAAGTCAGATTCCCACCAGTTCGAGAATGGTCAGCATATGATGAGCCTTACTTTGGAATACATGCCGGATAATCCAGAACAGCCGGAGATCGAGCAGGTTGACTATGCACAGCCGGTGTTCAAGTCATCTTCCGGGAAAATGAAAGCAAATAGGGGAACCGGGAATGGCACAGCTGATGTTGACGCTGGCATGTCCGCCGGCTGGGATGCCTGGGGCGGTACTACCATGGATAATGGTCCGGAAGGGTGCGCAGAGTTTGTTGGCAAGTGCGGTTCCTACTACTCGCAGTTTTTAGCACAGGAATGCAATGATGGCGTTGTGGGAGTTGAAGGCATGGTGTCCGATGCGGATTCTGCGGGGCTCCTGTCCTATGACACAAGCGACCTGCAAAAGGGAGATGTGCTGGTTTATGACGATAACGACCATGTTGTCATCTATGATGGCCAGGGTGGCTACTATGGCAATAGCAGCAGCAGGAATGTTACCGTCCATGGCGGTGATTATACAGAAATGGATGGTATGCGGGTGACCAAGGTCATCAAGGCCAGCAGGGGGTGAGTGCATGAAAACGGAAAATCCTTACAAGGCCCTGGTGGCCATGCACAGGAGGATTGCCCAGGGGGCAGCCCTGCAGCCGACCATTGGAATCGGCATAGTGGTGAGCCCCCCGCCTGCAATTAAAATCAGATACAACGGCTATGAGCTGGATGCCAGCCGGCTATGGATCGATGACTACTGGATCCCTGGACATACCAGGCATATGGTGGGAGCGACTTCCTTTCGAGGTGGCGGATCCGGTGAGCCGGCTTATGAAAGCCACAATCACCCCATCGACAACGATGAACAGCTAACTGACACCTGGAGCTCTGGAGACAAGGTGCTGCTACTTCCGGTGACTGGAGAAGACAACCGGACAGTCAAACAGTTCGTGGTCCTCTGCAAGCTCAAAAGATTGGATGGTGAGTGACTATGGCGAATCCTTTTGTCGTTGGGCCAACGACGACAACCGAAACTGCCCAGGGAAACCTTCCTATTTTTAAGGAGTTTGCCTGGGACTTTGACAGGAACCAGTTCCTCTATAATGACGATGGCTCTCATAAGATTGTAGAGGGAAACGAGGCCATCAAGGTATGGGTACTACACTGCCTGTTGGTGGAGCGGTACCGGTATCTGGCCTACTTTGATGATTACGGCATCGAACTTGAACCTTTTGTAGGGACGGGCCCCAATGACAGCCAGAGGGCCAGTGAGTTGTACCAATACATCAAGGATGGGTTGCTGGTCAATCCTTACATCCTGGACGTCATTGCCATCAGCACGGAACAAGTCCATAAAAAAATCAAGATGAAGCTGCAGCTGGCTACGGTCTACGGCAGCACATCTGTAGGAATCGAGGTGTAGGACGATGTTTGAAGCGGAAACCAGAGCAGCCATCCTGGAACGATTAAAAGAGTACCATGATGAATTCCAGGGAGCCGGAACCAGCGCGGTTGAAGGCACCTTCGCTTTTGACACGCTGGCAGCTAACGCCAAGGAGTTTGAAAAAACCTATGCCGAAATGGACCTGATGATGGAAGCGGCCTTCCCCCAGACGTCCTGGGGGAGCTACCTGGATTACCTGGCCGATGAACTGGCCGGGCTATCCAGGCGGAAGGCAACGGCCGCTACTGCAGTTTTGACCATCAGCGGCACAGCCGGAGCAAAGATCCCGAAAGGCAGCGTTTTCAGCACGGGGTCGTTAAACTTCACGACCAAGGCTGAAACGGTGGTTGAATCTGATGGAGTCGTAAATGTGAAAGCTATTGCATCGGCAACGGGAGCCGGCGGGAATGTGGGAACAGGGACTATCATCAAAATCCCCATACCCATTTATGGTGTAAGCCAGGTGACTAATAAAGAAGCTGCATCCGGTGGGTATGAAGAAGAATCTGATGATGCCTTGCGGGAACGGTTGCTCTTTGCGGTACGGCAGCCGGCCACATCCGGGAACGTCTACCACTACATCGAATGGGCTACGGCCGTCCCTGGTGTGGGTGCAGTTAAGGTGCTCCCGCTCTGGAACGGAAATGGTACTGTAAAAGTGATTGTGGTTGATGCCAACAAGGACAGCCCTGGAGACGAGCTGCTCCAAGCAGTACGGGATGCCATTGCTGTCCAGGCTCCCATTGGAGCAACGGTAACGGTAGTGGGTCCAGTGCTGACTACTGTGAATCTGGCCTTGAAAGTAACATCTGGAATCGGGAACGCGGAAGCCATTAAGACAGTACTGACTAAATATTTCAAGGGAAGCGTATTCGGAACTGACTACACGAATATGGCTGCGATGACTGATACTGTGACCATCTCTTATGCGCAGATCGGGCGGATTATTCTGGACAATGCTGACAGCACCGGAGTTAATGACTACACCGGATTGACCATCAACGGTGGGACGGAAAATGTCGTGGTGGGTGCTGATAACCTGCCTGTAGTTGGGACGGTGACGCTGACATGAAACATGAATGGATGAGGCAGGCTGCCATTAACATCCTACGATATCTACCTGAATTCCTGGCTAAGGACAAGACCTTCAAGGCAACAAACGATGCCGACAGCAGGGAACACAATACTATCCGAATTGACTTGCAGGAACTGCTGGATCAGTTTTTTATCATCAGTTCCACCTATGGACTGGCAGACTGGGAAAATCTAGTGGGCATCGAAACAGATCCGACCCTGGATCTGGATGCACGCCGTCAAGCTGTGATGGCTAAACTACAGAACCCGGAAAGCGTGACGGAAAATTTTTTGACCAATCTGGTAAACCGATACATTGCGGACCGGCAGGGCACCATCCTGAGCTATCCACAGGAATATCGGATAGAAATCCTGTACCATGGCGGGCAGGTCCTGGATTACGGAAAACTGCGAAAAGCTATCAACACCTACATCCCGGCTCACATCGGATACAAACTGGTGACTATTACCCAGGCCAATCTGGAATTCCACGGGACAGGAATTGTCCGCTCTTATAAAAAAGAACTGGTCGATATGAAAACAGGATACAGCCTGGAAGCAAACAAGACTACCCTTTATGCTGCAGGTTTCGTATCTCATCAATATAAACTTTTGTCCATTACGGGGGGGCAATAAAACATGGCTAAATTCCCATCTCTTACATTTACCCAAAAGGGTATGCAGATGCTGGTCCAAGCCCAGAACAGTCATACGCTGACTTTCACTTGCGGGAAGCTGGGTTCCGGCATGCTAGCAGACTCTGATGACATCACGACTTTTACGAATCTGAAGACACCGAAAATGACGCTGCCTATCGTCAAGGCAGACGACAGCAACCCAGAAAAGATTATCCTGACGTTTAACACATCCAATACGGAATTGTCTGAAGGCTTTGTGTCCAGGGAACTGGGTATTTTTGCGAAACTTGACGGGGGTGCGGAAACTCTCTATGCCTACAGCAATGCGGGGAACAACTACGACTACATCCCATCGAAAGACACCCCATCCGATGAAAACCGGCTGGAAGTCAGCCTGATAGTGAGCTCTGCGGCTAATATTGCGGTACAGATTAATTCCTCTATTGTCTATGTTCACAAGGCTGATGTGGAAGAAATGATTGCTGCTCATAACGCATCTGAGGATGCTCACAGCAACCGGCTGTATGTATCCGATACCGCAGGAAAGCCGGCCAGCATGGCGGATAAGGGAATCTGGATTGAACTACTCGAGTGAGGTGGTGACCTATGGTTGATGTCCGAAACAATGACATCCGGATGACCAGGGGAGATACGGCTATCCTGAACCTGGCCATCAACAATGCTGACGGGACTCCCTACCAGATCACGGGAGATGACACCATCCTTTTTACCGTCAAGAAAAACACGGCAGCCAGGGATGTGATCATCCAGAAGGCAGTGTCAGAGAGCAAGGTAACCATTACTCCAAAAGAAACGGAGTCCCTAGAGTATGGGACCTACTGCTATGATGTGGAACTTCGGAGGGCCGATGGCTTCGTGTCCACTATTATTACGCCGCACATCCTTGTCCTTTGTGAAGAGGTGACGTTCTGATGAATAAAATTACCGGAACCATATTCGCAGAAGGAACCTTACAGGGCACGCTGTCCGCAACATGCACATTGGTTGGGACCATTACGGCAGGAAAAACTTATGACCAGGACTATGCAACGGATGCAGATATCCTGGCCCTTTTTGAAGGAGGAAACATCGATGGCAACTGACAAATTGGTGAGACTGAGCAATCTGAAGACATTCCTGGCATCTCTGAAAAGCCTCTTTGTGGCGCAGGAATCCGGCAAGGGCCTGAGCTCTAACGACTATACCACCGCTGAAAAAAGTAAGCTGGCCGGGATTGCAGCAGGCGCAAATGCGTATGTTCTCCCGACCGCTTCCAGCACCGTTCTAGGGGGGGTGAAGATTGGCAGCAATTTAACAATCTCGAACGGGGTTATATCTGCGGTGCAAGGCAAGGTAGACCTGACGCCTTATGCGAAGACGGCTGATATTGCCAGCACTTATGCAAAAAAGACGGATATCTCTACGGCCTTCCGCTACCGGGGCAGCGTCGACACCTACTCCGCACTGCCGACCAATGGCGTGGCGGTAGGTGACGTATACAACGTTGTTGCTGCTGATGCCAGCCATGATATCAAAGCAGGGGATAATGTTGCCTGGAATGGCAACAGCTGGGACAACCTCTCTGGTGTGGTCGATCTGAGCGCTTACCTGAAGGGCACTGATGCTGCCAATACCTACATGGCCAAAGCCGACTATCCGACTGCCACTGACGCGGACATCACGGCTCTTTTCTCCTAACGGAGGTGATGCCATATGAAAATGGTTAGCCTGACGGGGCTTAAGACTTTTTTGACAAAGCTGAAATCCACCTTTGCCACTAAGTCGGAAGTCAACCAAAAACAAGATAAACTGACTTTTGACAGCACTCCGACTTCCGGCAGTACAAACCCGGTCACCAGCGGTGGCATCTATGATGCCCTGGGCCCTTCCCTTTTCCTAGCAGATCAGGACACCGGGGAATGGGTGGGAGTGCCAATCAGATCTAAATCAGGGATCGTCCTATCCGACACAGAGCCGTCTGACCATGATGTCATTTGGCTCAAAGATGTTTGATTTGAAAGGAGATAGTGAAAAATGAGCATTAGAAAAAGCTTGATGCACTATTTTGACAAAGCATCCAGCAAGCATATCCCGTTCCATCCGCAGACGGAGAGTGCGGCCATCACCGACTGGCACGAGTCCATTATTAAGTCCCTGGCCAGCAAGGTGCTGCCGACGGTGGTGTCTGAGCTGACTACAGACTCCGTGATGGGCAAGCTCATTAAGATGCTGCTCAATGCCTCCGGGGTGAAGTACAGCATCGATACCAACGGCTATGTCTGCCTGGGGAGCTTCTTCGGAGGGTTAATTATACAGTGGGGAATTGCCACTTTGAAAGACGATACCGGTGGGTGGGCCACGTACCCTCTGACTTTCCCCAATGCCGTATATAACCTGGAATGCACGCATTACAACTCTTTATCTTCTGCCATTAACGTCTATCTGGAAGTATCCTACTTAGATGCGGGTCAGGCTTATATACGGAGCGGTAGAAGTTCCACACAAGTGCATTTCCTGACTACTGGCCATTAAACACCAATGGAAATCCACCACAGAGCATCTTGATAATGCGTGCTGATGTCGGCAGATGCGTATCCGAAAAAACCTGATAGGCTGACATCTTTAGCGTCAACACCCGGGGTAGCAGGTGAATATCGCGAGTTCCGCTGAGCGACCAGCACCACGAATACGCTCCGAGGAAAAGCAATGTTAAAAGGTGTGGATTGCTCCGCATGGGTTTGTCCCCACTGTTTAACGGAAGATGCCTAAAGCAAAGCCATTAACCCCGGCTGTAGT
>ERZ506905.77-NODE-77-length-67677-cov-19.8933_pt1 | contig 67677 bp, 70 predicted proteins | sample MGYA00513175_ERZ506905 | MGnify/ENA metagenome assembly ERZ506905
GCGAAGGCGGCCATACCGTTGGCGCCGGTGTTGTTACCGAAATCGAAGGCTAATCGAATCATCTGGATGTAAAACTGAGGCCGACCTATCCATCGGCCTCACTTTTTTGTTGACATCCTGACGGTTCTATGATAACCTTTATAGGCGGCTTTTGGGAATCAAGAGTTTGAATGTAAGTGAGGTGTTAAGGAATGGCAGCTGGAAACCGTGTGGGTATTACCCTGGCTTGCACCGAATGCAAACAGCGTAACTACCAGACTACGAAGAATAAAAAGAACGATACTGAACGTATCGAAATCAAAAAGTATTGCAAGTTCTGCAAAAAGCATACGATGCATAAAGAAACGAAATAAGGTGGAGCAATATGGCAGCATCTCAGATCACCCCGGATGGGAAGAGCACTCCTGGAACAGGTGGTTTTCTCCGAGAAGTGAAAACCGAAATGAAAAAGGTAACCTGGCCGACGAAGCGGGAACTGATCGGATATACCGTGACGGTTATCCTGTCCTCTCTCTTTGCAGCTTTTTTAATCTGGGCCATTGATGCTATTTTGTCCGTACTGTTCCGTTTAGTGATGGGAGTGCAATAAGCATGGAAAATCAAAAGCACTGGTATGTCATTCATACTTATTCCGGATACGAGAATAAGGTAAAGATGAATCTGGAAAGCAAAATCCATTCCCTGGGTATGGAAGAGCAGATCTTCCAGGTGCTGGTTCCCATGCAGAATGAAGTGGACGCAAAGGATGACAAGCAAAAGGTCGTGGCACGGAAGGTATTTCCGGGCTATGTGCTGATCGAAATGATCGTGGACGACCGGACTTGGTATGCTGTGCGGAACACCCCTGGTGTAACCGGCTTCGTTGGTACTGGCACGAAACCCATTCCTTTATCTGACCGTGAAGTGGAACGCATCCTGGGGGCACAACCCAAAGAAGGCGACAAGGCGGAAGCGGCCGGCAAGGCTGTGGAAGAACCGGTTGTCCGGATGGAATGCCCTGTAGGTTTGAATGATACCGTCCGCATCAAAGCCCCTGGCTTTACCGATATGGTCGGGACGGTAGCGGAGATCAACGACGAACAGCAGAAGATCAAAGTCATGGTTGAAATGTTCGGACGTGAGACTCCCATTGAAGTTAAATTCACCCAAGTGGAAGCTATTGAATAAGTAAGGAGGTGTAAATTATGCCTAAGAAAGTCGTAAAGATGGTTAAACTGCAGGTACCTGCTGGTAAGGCAACTCCGGCACCTCCCGTAGGTCCGGCACTGGGCCAGGCTGGTATCAACATCATGGCCTTCGTAAAAGACTTCAACGAACGGACTGCCAAACAGGTTGGCCTGATCATCCCTGTCGAAATCACCGTTTTCGAAGATCGTTCTTTTACTTTCGTTACCAAGACTCCTCCTGCAGCTGTTCTGCTGAAGAAGGCCTGCGGTATCGAAAAGGCTTCCGGTGAACCCAACAAGAACAAAGTTGCCACCATTAAACGTGACAAAGTTCGGGAAATCGCTGAAAGCAAAATGAAAGACCTAAACGCTGGCTCCGTTGAAGCTGCCATGCGCATGGTCGAAGGTACTGCCCGGAGCATGGGTATTACTGTAGAAGACTAATGTCTGAAAAACTGTGGGAGGCAAAAGCCGCTTGACCACAAGGAGGAACAAACAATGAGTAAAGCTGGTAAGAAATATACCGACGCCGCAAAGCTCATCGAAGCTGGCAAGGCATATTCCCCCAAGGAAGCAGTAGAACTGGTAAAACAGACTTCTGTGACCAAATTCGACAGCACTGTTGAAGTTTCCGTCCGTCTGGGCGTTGATCCCAAGTACGCTGACCAGCAGGTCCGCGGTGCTATGGTTCTCCCCAACGGTACCGGCAAATCCAAGACCGTGCTGGTATTCGCCAGAGGCGCTAAGGCCAAAGAAGCCGAAGCTGCCGGCGCAGACTTTGTTGGCACTGATGAATACGTGGAAAAGATCAAAGGCGGCTGGACCGACTTCGACGTCTGCGTAGCCACTCCTGACATGATGGGTACTGTTGGCCGTCTGGGTAAAATCCTGGGCCCCAAAGGCTTGATGCCTAACCCCAAAGTGGGTACTGTGACCATGGATGTCACCCGTGCCGTCAACGAAATCAAAGCTGGTAAAATCGAGTACCGTACCGACAAAGCTGGTAACGTACAGACTGCCATCGGCAAGGTTTCCTTTGACGCTGACAAGCTGCTGGAAAACTATCTGACTCTGATCACCACCCTGATCAAAGTAAAACCCTCCGGCGCAAAAGGCCAGTACATCAAGAGCGTAACCCTGAGCACCACCATGGGCCCTGGCGTTCCCGTTGACGTACTGAAAGCCGACAGCAACAAATAATCAAATAGAAAATGACCATCGGACCCAAGACAGCAGGCGCGCAAGCCTAACGGATTTCCACCTGCCTAGGTCGGAGTGTTGATAAACATGACCTCCGGCTGACCTGCCGAGAGGTCTTTTCATTGATTAATAAAAACTGACGCAAGGAGGTGTACTACTGATGCATGACATTAGACCTGAAAAAGCTGGTAAAGTAGCAGAACTGAAAGATCTGCTGTCCAGTTCCAAAGGTGCTGTTCTGGTTGACTACTGCGGTCTGACCGTAGCTGAGGATACTGAACTGAGAAGCAAGATGCGTGAAGCCGGTGTGAAGTACATGGTTGCCAAAAACACCTTCATCCGCATTGCCGCCAAAGAAGCTGGTATTGAAGGACTGGATGCTTATCTGGAACACAATACCGCCGTGGCCTTCTCCGCTGAAGACCCTGTGGCTCCTGCCAAGATCCTGAACGATTTCAGCAAGGACCACAAAGCTCTGGAAATCAAAGCCGGCATCCTGGACGGTAAAGTAATCGCCCTGGACGAAGTCAAGGCTCTGGCAGAACTGCCTTCCAGAGAAGAACTGCTGGCCAAACTGGTTGGCAGCATGCAGGCCCCCATTTCCGGGCTGGTCAACGTACTGCAGGGGACGATCCGCAACTTTGTGTATACCCTGGAAGCCGTACGGCAAAAGAAAGAGCAGGAATCTGCTTAATCGAAAAACAGGCTGACGCAGTCGCCTGAGTAAAACCATTACCCATTTCATTTAAAATTTTGGAGGTATGAAAAATGGATAAAGATCAAATCATGGAAGCCATTGAAAATATGACTGTTCTGGAACTGGCCGACCTGGTTAAGGCCATGGAAGACAAGTTCGGTGTTAGCGCTGCTGCTCCTGTTGCTGTAGCTGCTGCTCCTGCTGCCGGCGCTGCCGCTGCTGAAAAGACCGAATTCGACGTTGTTCTGAAAGATGCTGGTGCCAGCAAGATCAACGTAATCAAAGTTGTTCGGGAACTGACCGGCCTGGGCCTGAAAGAAGCCAAAGCTGCTGTTGATGCTGCTCCCAACGCCATCAAAGAACATGTTGCCAAAGCTGACGCTGAAGCCATGAAAGCCAAACTGGAAGAAGCTGGCGCTACCGTAGAACTGAAATAATTTCTGCTGGTACGTACCAAGAGGGACTGTTGCTCTGCAACGGTCCCTCTTTTTTACTGTTTGAAAAAAAAATACAATTCCTCTTGACAAAATACCCCCCTCATAGTAGGATATAGGCATATTGAAAAAAGCGATGAGCGGAACCAGTACCTTTGGGAAAGGTCCACAGAGAGTCCGGTGTTGGCTGAGAGCCGGGCGGCGGGAACCTTGGGGAATGCCTCCGTGAGCTGGGCCTCGAACCTTCAGTAGAGCGCCCCGGGCTGGCAGCCGTTATTTCTGCCGCAAAGGCCGGTCTTTGGATGCCGGTGAATCAGAGTGGAACCACGAACCATCGTCTCTGGAGAGACGGTGGTTCTTTTTGTTTACTCAGCAAGAGGTGTTGGATTTGATCAAATTTCAGGATATCAGCAAAACGTTTAAAATCGGCAGCGGAGCGGTACAGGCCCTCCAGCATGTGGACCTGGAAGTGGAAAAAGGAGACATCTTCGGGGTCATCGGTTTCAGCGGGGCCGGGAAATCCACCCTGCTGCGGATGGTGAATGCCCTGGAGACCCCTACGGAGGGCCATGTGGAGATCGAAGGGCAGATCATCGACCAGCTGTCCCACAATGAACTCCGGAAAGTCCGGAAAAAGATCGGCATGATCTTCCAGCAGTTCAATCTGCTGGATTCCCGGACTGTTTACGAGAATGTGGCCATCCCCCTGCGGCTGAACCATACGGAACCGGTACAGCTGGACCGGACGGTGAAGACTCTGCTCCAGTTTGTGGGACTGGAAGACAAGGCCGGGTCCTATCCCATCCAGCTGTCCGGGGGACAGAAACAGAGGGTGGGCATTGCCCGTGCCCTGGCCACCAATCCCAGCATCCTGCTCTGCGACGAAGCCACCAGCGCTCTGGATCCGGAAACCACGGAACAGATCCTGCAGCTGCTCCGGCGGATCAACCGGGAACTGAAGATCACCATCCTGTTCGTGACCCATCAGATCCAGGTGATCCAGCAGCTGTGCAACAAAGTGGCAGTCATGGAACACGGACGGGTGGTGGAACAGGGATCCGTGCTGGAAGTATTCAGCAATCCCCAGCAGGAAATCACCCGGAAGTTTGTCCGGACCGTCATCCCTGACACCATTCCGGAAAGCATCCAGGAAGATCTGAAAAAAGATCCCCGGCCCTTCAGGCTGCTGAAGCTGCGGTTTCTGGGGCGGCAGGCTTCGGAGGGAGACATTTCCGTACTCAACGAGGAAATTGGCCTGAAGACCAACATCGTCTTCGCCACAGTGACGGAACTCCAGCAGACCGCCCTGGGCATCTTCATCCTCCAGTGTCTGGATGAAGGGGACAAGCTGGCCCGGAGCGAGGAATATCTGACCCGGAAGGGAATTCTCTGGAAGGAGGTGAGCCTGTCATGATCGAGAAACTGGGAGTTCCCGCGTCCCAGCTGATCCTGAGCGCGGAACAAACTTTGTACATGGTGTTCGTTTCCCTGGTGGTGGGCTCCATTCTGGCCATTGTCCTGGCCATGATCCTGGTGCTGACCAACGAAAATGGGATCCTCAAGAACCGGCCCATCTACCTGGTGCTGAACACCATCATCAACATCATCCGAAGCGTACCCTTCATCATCCTGATGGTATTCATCATGCCGCTGACCAAGACCATTGTGGGAACCCGGATCGGGACCACCGCAGCCCTGATCCCGCTGATTGTGTTCATCACACCGTATCTCACCCGGCTGTTCGAGAATTCCATCCTGGATGTGAACCGGGGGATTGTGGAAGCCGCCCAGGCCATGGGGGCCTCCTATTTTGAAATCGTCTGGTACTTCCTGCTGCCGGAGGCCAAGGGATCCCTGATCCTGTCCATCACCACCGGTACCATCGGGCTGATCGGCGCCACGGCCATGGCCGGTGCCATCGGCGCCGGAGGCGTGGGGGACCTGGCCCTGACCTACGGGTATGAACGGATGAACACACCGCTGATGCTGTTTACCGTGGTGGTGCTGATCATCTTTGTCCAGATCATCCAGACCGTGGGCAATCACTTTGCTTATAAAACCAGAAATCATGGTTAATTATTTTGAGGGGGTAATACAATGAATACGGGAAAACTGAAAAAATGGCTGGTAATCGGATTGGCAGCGGTGATGACCACCGCACTGGTGGCAGGCTGCGGAAGTGATTCCGGCAAAAGTACGGACAAGGGCGCTTCCACCAAAAAGGAACTGAAGTACAGCAAGTCCCAGGGACCGTACTCCGATCTGTTTGAAAAAGGCGTAAAGCCCATCCTGGAAAAGAAGGGTTACAAATTCGTAGGCAAGGATATGTCCGATCTGCTCCAGGCTGATATTGCCCTGAACGAAGGGGAAGTGGACTTCAACGTGGAACAGCATACGGCCTATATGGAAAACTTCAACAAGAAGCAGGGGGGCCATCTGGCGGCCATCACCCCCATTCCCACCGTTCCCGCCGGGATCTTCGCCGGGTCCAAGACCAGTCTGGATCAGGTGGCTGACGGGGATACGGTAGCCGTTCCCAATGACGCGTCCAATACGGCCCGTGCCTATGCACTGCTGCAAAAGGCCGGCTGGATCAAACTGGATCCCAAGAAGGACCTGTCCACGGTGACCCAGCAGGATATCATCGAAAATCCCCATCACCTGAAATTCACGGAAATGAAATCCCTGAACATCCCGGCTGTCCGGAATGACTTCTCCTACATTGTGATCACCGGCGCCATCATCTACAACGCCAAGATCGATCCGGCCACGGCCCTGATGAAGGAAGACATCCTGCCGCACCTGATGCTGCAGCTGGTGGTCCAGGACAAGAACAAGGATGCCCAGTGGGCCAAGGATATTGCAGATGCCTACAAATCTGCGGAATTCCAGGAATACATGAAGAAAAACAACAAGGGTCTGTGGTTCGACCCCAATGCCAAGAAATAATATGGTGCAGAAAAACCCCGGAGGCCCAGGCTGATGGGGTTTCCTGCTGAAAAGGAGACTTTGTGATGGACGTAAAAGAACGGGTGGCAGCCCTTCAGCCGGAACTGGTCCGGCTGCGCCGCCATTTTCATGAAAAACCGGAACGGTCCTGGGAAGAATTCCAGACCCAGAAGGCCATTGAATCCTATCTGGATGCGCTGGGGATCCCCTATGTGGAATCCTGCAAATCCGGGGTGATCGCCACCCTGAAGGGACCCCATGCCTCGGACCGGATCATCGGGATCCGGGCGGACATCGATGCCCTGCCCATTACGGAACTGGGGGATCCGGCGTACAAATCCCAGAACCCGGGAACCATGCATGCCTGCGGCCATGATACCCATATCACCATCCTGCTGGGGGCTGCGAAGGTGCTGGCAGCCATGAAGGACCAGCTGACGGTGACCGTCCGGTTCCTGTTCCAGCCGGCGGAAGAGGAAATTGCCAACAGCGGGGCCGCCTACATGAAGGAAGAACCCCTGGTGAAGGAATGCGACCGGCTCATCGCCCTCCATATCTGGAGCAAGATCCCGGCAGGCTGGGCCTCTCTCCGGTACGGTCCGGTGATGAGCGCAGCGGATACTTTTGACGTGACGGTGGAAGGCAGGGGAGGCCATGGAGCCCTGCCCCATCAGACCGTGGATCCCATTGTGGCCGGGGCTGAATTCGTAACGGCCCTCCAGACCGTAGTGAGCCGGGAAGTGAATCCCCTGGAACCGGCGGTGCTCAGCATCACCCAGTTCCAGGGCGGCACCACCAGCAATGTGATCCCTGGAGAAGCCCATCTGGCCGGTACGGCACGGACGTTCAGCAAGGAACTCCGGGATGCCTATCCCGGGATCCTGGAACGGGTGGCCCAGGGAGTGAGTACGGCCACCCGGGCCAAACTGCGGACCGTGTATCATTTCGGACCGCCGCCCATGATCAACGACAAAGCCTGTGTGGATACGGGCCGGAAAGCCTGCGCCAAAGTCTTTGCCCCGGACAAGCTGGTGGACTGGGAACTCCAGATGGGGGGAGAAGATTTCGCCAAGTACAGCAATCCCAAATGCCTGCTGCTGCTGGGCGGGGGCTTTGCTGACGAAGACCGCCGGTATCCCCAGCACAGCCCCTATTTCGACATCGATGAAAAGGCCTTGGGCCTGGGGGTGGAATACTTCGTCCAGTATGTGCTGGAATGGGAGAAGGAATTGAAGAAATAAGAGAATTGGAGTAAAATAAGAAGACTGTTCCGTCAGGGGGCAGTCTTCAAGTGTCTTAAGAAAGGAAGGCGGATGATGCAGCCTTATCTGATTCTCGGTTTTATGATTGTCCTGGGGTATCTGGCCCATAATCTGACCGTATCCTATGCGGCCGGTCTGCTGGTACTGTTGAAACTGTTCCTGCCGGAAGAGAAAATGCTCTATTTTGGAAGCCATGGGGTGAACTGGGGGGTTATGCTGCTGATGGCGGCCCTGATGGTGCCCATCGCCACGGGAAAAATCGGTCTGGCAGAGACCCTGGGGGTGTTCAAGAACCCCATGGGAATCGCATCCCTGGTCATCGGCGCCCTGGTAGCGCTGTTGGGGCGCTGGGGCGTGGATCTGATGGGAGAAGATCCGGAAGTGGTGGCGGCCATGCTCATCGGGACCATCATCGGGGTATTCCTGTTCAAGGGGGTGCCTGTAGGCCCCATGATCGCCAGTGGCCTGCTGTACTGTCTGATGAAACTGATGCATCTGTTCTTCCATTAAAAAAAGGCACTGTGAAAAAATCATCCACAGTGCTTTTTTTTCGCTAGCGTCAGCTGGCTTCCATCGGCTAGTGACTAGTGACGGGGTGTGAAAAGCATTTTTTCACACCCCCCCTTTTTGTTTTTTATGCCAGCGCTTCGCCCAGTCCTTTGCATTGGGCCAGGGCTTCATCGTCCGGGGCATTGTTGGCCATGACCGGATCGGCGGCCAGCACGGCGCCTTCTCCTTCCGCCTCGGCTTTCCAGTTGTCCATCCATTCCCCGCTGCCCCAGCCGTAAGAGCCGAACAGGGCGATTTTTTTGCCTTTCAGGCTGCCTTTGACCTCATCCCACATGGGCTGGAATTCTCCTTCTTCCAGGACTTCCGCCCCCATGGCCGGGCAGCCGAAAGCAATGGCATCGTATTTGCTCACTTCGCCGGCGGAAAAGGCGGAAGCGCCGTATTCCACCACCTCAGCTCCTTTTCCTTTGGCCCCTTCTTCCACAGCCTTGGCCATGGCTTCCGTATTGCCGGTCCCGCTCCAGAACACCACTGCGATTTTGCTCATGTTTTTTCATCCTTTCTGCCGTCGAAACGGCTTGAAGCATTTTTATTTTAAGCCACTGCCAGCCTGCTGAGGGGAGTCCCGGCGCAGTAGCAGCGCCAGTAGATCCGGGTGCATTTCTGGCATTTGGCAAAATAACAGGCGGCCCGTTCCCGGTTTCCGTAGGCCTTCCAACACCCGGAACAAACACCTTTGTCCCGGGGGGAGGCCATATAGGCTTTCACATCTTCCAGAGGATAGTCCAGCAGAATGCCGATTTCATGGGGGAAGGGGTCCCGCCGTGCCAGGCGCAGGGCCATCTGGTCCAGGATCTCCTGACAGGTGGTACCCCCATAGCCCTGGCGTTTCAGGAAGGATCTGCTTTCCGGATCCTGGAGAAGGATGCTGAGCCGGTGGGGGCGGTATACATACAGGAGGGCACTCTGCCGGATGCAGTCATAGCTCAGGACTTCCAGGCGGATTTCCTTGGGCTCCAGACTGCGGCGGATTTCCGCAATCTGGGCAAAAGGACTGTCTTCCGGGCGGAACACAAAGCGGAACAGGCTGGCGGCTTTCAGTCCGGCCAGGGTGGGTGCACACTGGCGCACCAGTTCTGTTTCCAGTGTAATGGTCATGGGTGGAGCCTCCTTGGTATAGGTTAGTTAAAACTAATTTAAAATCAAATAAAAAAGCATTGTATCGAAAAATACAAGCCAATTTAGTTAGTGATTACTAACTAAATGCAGTATAACAGAAGTCGTGAGATTCTGCAACCCTTTTTTCTCTGTCTTGCCACAGGGAGTGTTTTGGGCTATAATGGATATATAATTAATCAGGCGAATAATTATCTTGCTGGTACAGATAGGAGCGATGGCCATGAAATGGTGGAAACCTGTGGTTGTGGGGCTTTCCCTGACCCTGGCACCCGGGCTGATGCAGCCGGCCCAGGCCGGGAAGAAGAACCCCCAGCCCAAAGCAGAAAAAATGCCTTCCTGGACGGAGCTGGCCCAGAAACATCCGGCGGCTTATGACCGGACCACACCGGAGGCCTCTCTGACGGAACAGCAGCTGGCAGACTGGTGGAAGACCTTCCAGGATCCCAAACTGGATGCCCTGATCGATCTGTCCCTGAAGAACAACCGGGATCTCCAGGCGGCCCAGGCCCGGGTGGAGGAAGCCCGGGCCCAGCTGGGCATCAGCAAAGGGGAAGCCCTGCCCTGGCTGAACCTGGGAGGGACCTATGGCCGTTATGAAGCCCCCCGGGGGATCAATGACAAAATCAGCGGTATGAGTCCCTATCCCGGGGCCATCAATCCCCCCGACCGGAATTCTTCCGTGGCCGGGCTGGGCATCGATGCCTCCTGGGAACCGGATTTCTTTGGCCGGCTGAAAGCCAGGAAGCAGAGTGCCGCCCACAATCTGGCGGCCCAGCATGCGGCCCTTTACAGCACCTGGGTGACCCTCAGTGCGGAGACGGCCCTCAACTATGTCTCTTTGCGGACCCTTCAGCAGGATCTGGATCTCCTGGAACGGCACGCCGCCCTGGAAGGGGAAAAGGCGGATCTGCTCCAGACCAACTACCAGGCGGGACTGATCAGTGCCTATCCCCTGGAAGCCATGCGGACCCAGGAACAGAATACCCGGGCGGAAATCCCCAGGACCCGGCAGGCCATCCAGGAAACCCTCACCCGGCTGTCCATCCTGACGGGATCGGAACCGGGTCAGCTGAATGATTTTCTGGATCCGGAAGATCTGCCGGAAATCGATCCGGAACTGTACCATGCCATTCCGGCCAACCTGATGCGCCAGCGTCCGGATATCCGGGCCGCAGAAGAACGGCTGGAGGCTCAGATCGCCCGGACCAAAGAAGCACGGGCTGAGCTGCAGCCCCGGTTCACCCTGGGCGGATTCCTGGGTCTGATTACCTTGGGCGGAGGGAATCTGTTCGGGTCCGGGGCCCGTTCCTTTGCCATTGCTCCTTCCTTCACCTTTCCCCTGTTCCATGGAGGGCAGCTGCGGCAGAATGTGAGGCTGCAGGATGCCCGGGCCAGGGAATATCAGGCCCAGTATGAAAATACGGTACTGAAGGCGGCCGGAGAAGTCCAGGACGCCATGACCGGCATCGTCCAGGAAAAAGAGCGGAAGGACAAGCTGAGTGCCGGGGTGGACAACGCCCAGGGAGCCTTTGACCTGGCGGAAAACCGGTTCCAGGCGGGACTCAGTGATTACCAGCCGGTGCTGGACAGCGAACGGACCCTGCTGACCATGAAACGGCAGGAGAACCGGAGCCGGGGCCAGGAACTGGCGGATCTGATCCATCTGTACAAAGCCCTGGGCGGCGGCTGGAAACCTTTGTCGGACGGGGAACAGGCAGAAATCAGCAGGGCAGAAGGGAAGGGTAAATGATGGCATTCTGGAACACACTTTTGCAGGATAAAAAGAAACTGGCGGCAGCGGTGGCCGTAGTGGTACTGGCCTGCGGGCTGGGGGGCTACGGGTATCAGCAGTACCAGGCCAAAAAGGCGGCCCGGCAGCTGACGCTCTACGGAAATGTGGATGTACGGGAAGTGGCGGTGGCCTTCCGGGAAAGTGACCGGATTGCAGAAGAACTGGTGGAAGAAGGGGACAAGGTCAAAAAGGGCCAGGTGCTGGCCCGGCTGGATACGGAAGAACTGAAGATCAAGAAAAGCAAGCTCCAGGCCCAGATTGCCGCCCAGCAGAGCGTGGTGGACAAACTCCACAACGGAACCCGGGCAGAAGATCTGGAGGCGGCCCGGGCCAAGGCCGATGAAGCGGCGGCCCAGGCCGACCAGGCCCGGCAGGACCTGGCACGGGTGGAGAATGCCTTTGCCTCTTCCCAGGGGAAATCCGTCAGCAAACAGGACCGGGATGCGGCCCGGACCAGGGTGGATGTGACGGCAGCCCAGGCGGAAGCAGCCCGGCAGGAATACGAAAAGGCCCAGGCCGGTCCCCGGAATGAAGATGTGGCCGGCGGAGAAGCCCAGCTGAAAGCTCTCCAGGAAGATGCCAAACACATCGATTACCTGCTGAGCCAGGCGGAACTCAAGGCGCCGGCGGACGGGGTCATCCGGTCCCGGCTGCTGGAAGTGGGAGATATGGCTTCTCCCCAGAAACCGGTGTTCAAACTGTCTCTCAATGACAAAAAATGGGTCCGGGTCTATGTAAGCGAAAAGGATCTGGGACGGATCTATGAAGGGATGAAGGCCCGGGTCTATACAGACAGCCACCCCAAGAATCCCATTGAAGGGCAGATCGGCTATATTTCCTCTACGGCGGAATTCACCCCCAAGACGGTCCAGACCACGGAGCTGCGTACTTCCCTGCTGTACGAAGTCCGTGTCTATGTGACCGATCCGGACAATGTGCTGCGGATGGGGATGCCCGCCACCGTGAAGATCGACACGGAGCAGAGCCATGACTGAATGGGTGGTCCAGGCTGAAAAGCTGGACAAACTCTTTGATGACAAGCAGGGAAAGGCCCATGCGCTGAAACAGGTGGATTTCCTGGCCAAAAAAGGAAAAATGACCGCCCTGATCGGTCCTGACGGAGCCGGCAAGACCACCACCATGCGTCTGATCTGCGGTCTGATGGATCCCACGGGAGGAAGCCTGAAGGTGCTGGGGCTGGATTCGGTGAAGGACGCTTTGGAAATCCAGTCCCGGATCAGTTACATGCCCCAGAAATTCGGCCTCTATGAAGACCTGACCATCCAGGAGAACATGGATCTGTATGCGGATCTTCACGGGGTTCCGGATGACGTGCGGAAAACCCGGTTTGCCAAACTCCTGGACATGACCGGTCTGGCCCCTTTTACCGGACGGCTGGCCGGGAAACTGTCCGGGGGCATGAAGCAGAAACTGGGACTGGCCTGTACCCTGGTCCGGTCTCCGGATCTGCTGCTCCTGGATGAACCCACCGTAGGGGTGGATCCCCTGTCCCGGAAGGACCTGTGGATCATCATCAACCAGATGGTCCAGGAGGAACATCTCAGCGTCATTGTCTGTACGGCCTATATGAATGAGGCGGCCATGTGCGATGAAGTCTATGTGCTCAACGAGGGGAACATCCTGTTCAACGGGACTCCGGAGGGCCTCAGCCAGGTGGCGGCGGGAAAGTGCTTTGAAGTGAATCCTCCTGCAGGACTGCCGTACCGGGTGCTCCAGGGATCTCTGCTGGATGACAAGGAGGAAATCATCGATGCGGTGCCCCAGAGCGGTACGGTGCGTTATATTGCCGCCCATCCGGGAACGGCGCTGCCGGCCCTGGAACGGTGGAATCTGGTGCCCAAAGCCGTGCCGCCCCGGGTGGAAGACGGGTTCATGATCCTCCTCCACCAGGCGGCCAACCTGGAAGAAAAACGGATTCCCCTGGCGCCCCTGGACAAAGTGCCTTCTGACCCCACCCAAAATGATGTGAGCATCACCGTCAGGGATCTGGTGAAGAAATTCGGGGATTTCACGGCGGTGTCCCATACTTCCTTTGAAGTCCACAAAGGAGAGGTGTTCGGGCTCCTGGGTCCCAACGGGGCCGGCAAGACCACCACCTTCCGGATGCTCTGCGGTCTTTTGCCCGCTACCAGCGGGGTCCTCAGCGTGGCCGGAGAGAATCTGCGGACTGCCCGGACCCAGGCAAGAGCCAAAATCGGTTACGTGTCCCAGAAATTTTCTCTCTACAGCAAGCTCAGCGTGCTGGAGAATCTCCAGTTCTACGGGGGGATCTACGGCCTGCCGCCCCGGAAACTGAAGGAGCGGATCCAGGCGGTGCTGGAGGAATTCCAGCTTACCGGCCAGGAAGCGCACAATGCCGGAGATCTGCCGGGAGGTTACAAACAGCGGCTGTCCATGGCCTGTGCCCTGCTCCAGGAACCGGAGATCCTGTTTCTGGATGAACCCACCAGTGGTATCGATCCCCTGGCCCGCCGGATGTTCTGGCGGCAGATCACGGACCTGGCCTGCCGGGGAGTCACCATCATCATTACCACCCACTTTATGGAAGAAGCGGAATACTGCGACCGGATCATGATCCAGGACCGGGGCAAATGCCTGGTGCTGGGGAGTCCCACCCGGATCCGGGCGGATCTGGGGATGCCCGATGCCAATATGGATGATGTGTTCATCGAAATCGTCCATCGGGGACGGGGAGAGGAGGCGGCTGGATCATGAAGGAAAAACTGCGCCGGATCCGGGCCCTTACCGTGAAGGAATTCCGGGAGGTGCTCCGGGACAATTCCAGCCTGGCCATGGGCCTGCTGCTGCCCCTGATCCTGATCTTGGTCATCGGCTATGGCATCAGCCTGGATGTAAAGCACGCCCCCATCGGGGTGGTGCTGGAAGATGCCTCTCCGGAAGCTCAGCAGGTGGTGGACTTTGTGGACGGATCAGAATACTTCCAGCCCACCTACCTGACCAGCATGCACCAGGCGGTCCGTGCCCTGGAACAGCGGAAAATCGATGCCATCCTCCGGGTGCCGCCGGATTTCACCCGGCAGCTCCATCAGGGGGATGGCCGTCTCCAACTGTTGCTCTACGGCACGGACACCACCACCGCCATGACCATCCAGAGCTATGTGGAAACAGCGGCGGCCCAGTGGTCCGCACGGCAGATGGCCAGCCGGGGGGTGGGGGCCGTGGACCTGGAGACCCGGCTCTGGTTCAATGATGCCCATGAAAGCACATGGTATTTCCTGCCCGGGCTGATCCTGATGATCGTGACCCTGGTGGGGGTGCTTTTGACCGCCGGGGTCATGGCCCGGGAATACGAACGGGGAACCTTTGAATCCCTGTTTGTGACTCCGGTGAAAAAAGGGGAAATCATCGTGGCCAAGATGATTCCCTATTTCTGCATCGCCATGCTGGGGGTATTCCTGTGCCTGATCCTGTCCCGGTTCCTGTTCCAGGTGCCTCTGGTGGGATCCCTGGCCCTGGTGATCTTCATGTCCATCCTGTACCTGTTGACGGCCCTGGGCATGGGGATGCTGATTTCCGTAGTGACCAAGGCCCAGTTCATGGCCATCCAGATAGCCCTCCTGGTCAGCTTCCTGCCCAGCATCATGCTCTCCGGGTTCCTGTTCGATCTCCGGGCCACGCCCCGGTGGGTCCAGTGGATCGGGGAATTCCTGCCCTTCAAGCATTATCTGGTGGTGCTGAAGACCCTGCTCCTGGCCGGGAATCTGTGGCCGGTGATCCTGCCCCAGACCGGGTTCCTGATTTTCTTCATGGTCCTGTTTGTGGGGCTGGCCCTGAAAACCATTCGAAAGAAGGTGGAGTAAATGAGTCCATGGCAGGTTTTCTGTCAGCAGGTCCGGTTCATCTGCCGGAAAGAACTGCTGGCCATCTGGAAGGACAAGGCCTTCCGGTATGTGCTGGTGATCCCCACCCTGGTCCTGGGGGTGGTCTTTGGCTATACGGCCACCTTCAACGTGGAAAATGTCACCTATGCGGTGCTGGACCAGAGCCATTCAGAAGCTTCCACCTCTCTTCTGGCCACCCTGGACGGCACCCGTTTCTTCCAGCGGGTGGCGGATCTCCAGAATACGGCCCAGATCCAGGAACCCATTGATCAGGAAAATGTGATGGTGGTCCTGTCCATTCCGGAAGATTTTGAAGAAAAACTGGCCCGGGGCGAAAAAGCGCCCCTCCAGGTGATCACCGACGGCCGGAACACCATGACTGCCAGCCTGGCTTCCGCCTATACCTCCCGGGTGGTCCAGCAGTGGCTGGAAGCCCGGACGGGCCGGCACCCTCCCCTTTCCGTGGAAGCCCGGACCTGGTTCAACCCCAACCAGCTGACACTGTGGTATTTTGCCCCCGGGATCCTGGGGCTCATGAGCTTTGCCCAGGTGATCCTCCTGGCCGGGATGTCTGTGGCACGGGAGCGGGAAGAAGGGACCTTCGAGCAGCTGCTGGTGACTCCGGCACCGCCCCTGGTACTGCTGATCGGGAAAGCCTTTCCCCCGGTGCTGGTGGGACTGATGCAGGGGACCCTGCTCCTGCTGCTGGACCTGTTCTGGTTCCAGGTGCCCTTTGAAGGGTCCTATCTGACCCTGTACCTGGTGCTGTTCGTTTATTTCCTCAGTTCCACCGGCATCGGGCTCAGCATTTCTTCCGTATGCAGCTCTATGCAGCAGGTCCAGGTGTATACCTATGTATACCTGATCCCCAATGCCCTTTTGAGCGGGGTGGCCACTCCGGTACGGAATATGCCCCAGTTCCTCCAGATCCTTACCTACGGGGATCCTCTCCGGTTCGCCCTGGACGCCATCCGGCGGATCTATTTCGAAGGAGCGGGCCTTGCCGCCATCGCCCCGGATCTGTTGCCCATGACCATCGTGGCTGTGCTGACCCTGTGGCTGGCGGCGGTTCTCTTCAGGAAGAATTTGGGGTAAAATGAGTGAAGAGCGAAGAGCGAAGAGTGAAGAGGAGAGACTGGACAGATTCCTCTGGACGGTTTTCTGCATGGAGACAAGCAATAGAGCTTGCGTTTGGCAGGGACAGAAACTCTGCCCTCTGGACGCTTCACTCTGCACTGGTCAAAAATGAAAGGAGCCATGCCCATGAATGATGTGCTGCGCAAAATGGTGGAGGACTATATCCACAACCGGATGCCGGAATACATCCAGACCCTGTATGATGTGATCACCATTCCTTCTCCCACCGGAGAAGAAGGGGAAAAGGCCCGGTGGATCCTGGACCAGCTGAAGGCCATGGGGGCGGAAGGAGCCTGCCAGGATGAAGCCGGGAACGTCATTTTTCCTTATTGTATCGAGGGCGTGGAAAAGTTCCCCCTGTACACCGCCCATATGGATACGGTGTTTGCAGGGGTGGAGAAAATCATGCCGGAAATCGACGGCCATACCCTGAAGGCCCCTTCCTGCGGAGACAACAGTTCCGATGTGGCGGCCCTGCTGTTCCTGATCCGGATGATGCTGACCCTGAAGCTCCGGACTCCGGCGGTCTTTGCCTTCAATGTGGGGGAGGAAGGCCTGGGGAATCTGAAGGGGAGCCGGGCCCTGACCGATGCCTTCGGAGACCGGCTCAGTTACTTCATGGCGGTGGACGGGAACAGTGACCGGTTCGTGAACCTGGCCGTAGGGTCCCGGCGGTACGCGGTCCATGTGGTTACGCCCGGGGGCCACAGCTATGCCGCTTTCGGAGCGGCCAACGCCATCAACGAAGCGGCGGGGATCATCCGGGACTTTTACGATCTCCAGGTGCCTGAAGATCCCAAAACCACCTACAATGTGGGGACCATCCAGGGAGGGACCACCATCAATTCCATTGCGGCGGAGGTGGAATTCACCGTGGACATGCGGTCCGTTTCCCATACGGAACTGGAAAAGCTGGATGCCGCTTTCCAGGCCATCCTGCAGGCCCATCAGAGGGGGGATGTGAAAATCGAAACCCTGCTCCTGGGAGAACGGCCCTGCAGTGAAGGAGTGCAGCATCACGAAATCCATGACCGGATCACGGCCATCCGGAAACGGGCCGGGCTGCAGACCACATTCAGTGCCAGCAGTACCGATGCCAATATCCCTCTCAGCCGGAATATCCCGGCCATCGCCTTTGGCGTCAGCCGGGGCAAAGGGGCCCATACCCTCCAGGAAGAACTGGATATGACCAGTCTGGAACCGGGTCTGAAGCAGCTGGCGGCGTTTATTTGGAATTTGTAAGAGCTGCTGCTGAGGCAGCAGCTCTGTCAGCTGACAAAAAGGGGGCTGTTGCGCAGGCAACAGCCCCCTTTCCTATTCTCCTTTTTCTGCGTATAATAAGAATCAGGAAAAAATGACGGAATCCCGGGCTTTGCCGGTTTCCGGAACGGAGGGGTATGGTTATGTCCAAGAAATGCAAACAGTGCGGCTGCGAACTGGAAGATGATGCCCTGTTCTGCGTCCAGTGCGGCGCCAAACAGGATCCGGTGGTAAAATGTCCCAAATGCGGCCATGTGAATCCGGCAGGCAATGATTTCTGCACCGAATGCGGCACCCGGCTGAAGGAAGCTGAACCGGCGGAAAAAACGTCTGAAGGGGAGAAACCGGCAGTGGAACCCCAGGAAGCAACGGCGGAAAACACCAAAGTGGTAGTGGCGGAACCGGTGACCGGCGGCCAGGGAGGCGGTGGAAACGGAGGCTTCCAGTCTTTCCAGATGCCTCCTGTGCCTCCGGAAGACCGGGGAAAGAAAAAGAAGATCCTGGCCATCATCGCTGCCGTAGTGGTGATCCTGGGCCTGTTCTTTGCCTTCGGGGGCAGCAGCAAACCCATCCAGGTGAAATCCGGAGAAATGGTGGATGACTACATCCGTGACCAGAGTTCCGGAGACAAGAAATACAAGGACAAAACCGTCCAGCTTTCCGGCAAAGTGAAATGGAAGGGACAGTTCAACAATTCCCAGAACTACAGCATCACCCTGGAAAGCCGGAACAATGGCGGCAAGACCTATCAGATCCTGGTGGATGTGCCGGCCAAACGGGCCAGCATCGTCAACAGCCTGAAGACCGGTGATTTCGTCAATGTGAAGGGGAAATGTGTGGGCATCGTGAAGCAAAAGAGTCCCACTCTGATCAGTGTCCAGATCAAATCCACCAAGATCAACGACCAGGACGCGGACTGAATCACAGGAGGAATGACGGATGGCCAGATATTGTGCGCACTGCGGGAATCAGCTGACGGAAGGGGAAAAATTCTGCCCGGTCTGCGGCAGTCCGGTGGAACAGCCGGCGGCTCCGGACCGGCCGGAGGGAGGAAAAAACACCGCGCCCCAGCCGGGGCCCCGGTCCCAGCAGCCTGCCGGCTCTTTCCAGCCCAAGGGAGACCTGCCCCATCAGAGCGGCCGGGGAAAATGGATCGCCCTGGTGATCGGGCTGATGCTGGCGGCTGTGGGTGCAGGAATCTTTTTTGCCCGGCAGAAGGATGACAAAAGTGCCGCCGACACCAAGCCGCCGGTGACCCAGGAAGAAAAGAAGCAGGAGGCTCCCAGGAAACCCGCCAACGGGGCGGCCCAGGGAGAAAAAAACCAGAAGGACGCCAATCAATCCTACGGGAAGATCACCGGTACCGATGTGCGGCTCCGGGCCGGTGCCGGAACCCATACGGATATCGTGGATTACTTCGACGAAGGGGAAAAGGTGGAAATCACCGGACGGAAGAACAACTGGTATCAGGTGAAACGGGCGAACGGGCAGACCGGGTACGTGTCGACCCAGTTCTGCCGCCGTCTGTAAACGGTTTCAGGAAGGAGGGGGACCATGGGAAAGTATCATGATGCGTACCAGAAGCGGAGATGGAAGGGTCCGGCCTGGGGTGTCTTTTTTCTCCTGGTCCTGCTCCTGGCGGTGGGCTCCGGTATCAAAGGCTGCCGGAACGGCCAGAAGGCGGAACCGGCAGCTGCCCCACCGGCAGAAACAGCTGTTACCGGGGACGTGCGCCAGACGCCGGAGCCCCATGACTACGCTCTCCTGATCAAAAAAGGGGAGTTCACCCTGTATCTCCTGGATCATGGGGAACCGGTGGCCAAGTGGCCGGTGGCCCTGGGGAAGAACCCCGGACAGAAGCAGGTGAGCGGGGATATGAAAACACCGGAAGGGACGTTCCCGGTGGATGAGATCATCGATGCGTCCAGCTGGTCCCACGATTTCCACGATGGCAAAGGGGTGATCCAGCACGCCTATGGGCCCTGGTTCATCAGCCTGGACACCCGGAATCTGAGCAAGGGCAAGTGGGACGGCATCGGCATCCACGGTACCCACGATCCGGCTTCCATCGGCACCCGGGCCTCTGAAGGATGCATCCGGCTGGAAAACGGAAACCTGCAGAAGCTGAAACCCTATGTGAAAGTGGGGATGAAGGTGACGGTGGAGGAGTAGAAAAAAAGCTGTCAGCGGCCAGGCCTTGAAAGGAGAAGAACCATGGAAACCATTCGTCTTGTGAAGGAACCGGAGAAATTCCGGGCGGCCCTGTATGACGGGGCGGAAGAAATCGGACAGTGCACCTATGTGAACGCCCGGCCCGGGGTCTGGACCCTGGACCACACCATTGTGGATCCCCGGTACGGGGGCCGGGGACTGGCCGGGAAACTGGTCCGGGCGGTGGCGGAGATGGCCCGGGAGGCCGGGGTGAAGATCATCCCCCAGTGCTCCTATGCCCGGGTCCAGTTCGACCGAAAACCGGAATACGCCGACGTGTATGAGAAAGAGTAGCCTGCAGGACAACAAAAGTACGGAAAAGTGTTAAAAGAGATACAAAAGATTACATCTTTCTGCTTTTCAGGGAAAATAGTTGACAAGATGTTCTGCCAGTGCTACTATACAACCATCAATTCAATACGAACCAGAAACCTTTGAGGTGGAGATAACGCCAGAAAATGTGCGCACAGAGAGTCCGGAAAGCTGAGAGCCGGATCGTGGCAGTCTGACAAATGGACCACTGAGGGCGCGATGAAATCTTCGGAAAGTATCCCGCGACGCAGCACCGACGTTACCGGTGAGGAATGTGTTGGCATTCTGCTTGAGGTGTGGGGCTCCGGCTCCATTACAGGGTGGTACCGCAGGTTATGACACCTGTCCTTGTAGGAGGACAGGTGTTTTTTTATTGCAGCGACAGGTTTTGCAATCCAGGTATCCGGGTGGAATGATCAGCCCGGATACCTTTTCTTTTGTCAGCAAGGAGGAACAGAAATGAAACAACAGAGTCTGGAAGAAATCAAAGCCCTGGCCCAGGGATATGCGGCAGTGCCGGTGGTCCGGGAAATCCTGGCGGATACGGCCACCCCCATCGGTCTGGTGAGCCTGGTACGGAAAGAAAGCAGCCGGTACTTCCTGTTGGAAAGCCTGGAACAGAACGATCAGGCCGGCCGGTATTCCTTCATCGGGTTCGATCCCATTGCCCGGATCCGGGCCAAGGACCGGAACACCCAGGTGGAATTTGCCGGCAGCCGGATCCCGGTGGATCCCAAACAGCCCCTGGAAGCCCTTCGGTCCATCCTGAAGGCCTACCGGGTGCCTACAATTCCTGGCCTGCCTCCTTTTACCGGCGGGTTCGTGGGATACTTCTCCTACGATTTCTTCCAGTACTGTGAGCCCAGTCTCCATTTCGACCCGGCCAAGGCCACAGAGTTCCCGGATTTCGACCTGATGCTCTTTGACAAGGTGATCGTTTTCGACCGGGTGCTCCAGAAAATGTATCTGATCGTGAATATCAAGACCGACGATCTGGAAGGGAACTACGCCAAAGCTCAGAAGAACCTGGATGCCATGGAAGCCCTGGTCCGCCAGCCGGTGGCGCCTCCGGCATTCACTCCGGCCCGGCTGGGCGAAATCACCAGCAACCAGGACCGGAAAAACTATGGTGAAAACGTGGAAAAAATCAAGGAACACATCCGCCAGGGCGACATTTTCCAGGCGGTGTATTCCCAGCGGTTCTCTGCTTCCTATGACCAGGATCTGTTCAACATGTACCGGATCCTCCGGACCACCAATCCTTCCCAGTACATGGTGCTGCTGAAGAACGACAAGGTGGAAATCGCCGGATCCTCTCCGGAAACCCTGATCAAGGTCCAGGGACGGGAAATCACTTCCATGCCCATTGCCGGCACCCGGCGGAGAGGCCGGACGGAAGAGGAGGACAATGCCCTGGAACGGGATATGCAGACGGACCCCAAGGAGCTGGCGGAACACAATATGCTGGTGGATCTGGCCCGGAACGATGTGGGCAAGGTGGCGGAATTCGGGTCTGTGAAGGTCCATGACCATCTGCTGGTGAAGAAATTCTCCCATGTGATGCACATGACCACCCGGGTCACCGGTACCCTGAAGGAAGACAGGGATGCCATCGATGCCCTGTGTGCCGCCTTCCCGGCGGGAACTCTTTCCGGGGCCCCGAAAGTCCGGGCCTGTGAAATCCTGGACGGACTGGAACCGGAACGGAGGGGACCCTACGGCGGAGGCATGGGCTACCTGGATTTCGCCGGGAACATGGATATCTGCATCGTGATCCGCACCGCCGTGAAATACGGGGACAGGGTTTCCTTCCAGACCGGCAGCGGCATCGTGGCCGACTCCAAAGTGGAGGATGAATTCATGGAAACCATCAACAAGGCAGCAGCGGTACGGCAGGCGCTGGAAGTAACCACGGAGGCATGACATGGAACTGATCATCGACAACTACGACAGCTTTACCTACAATCTGTATCAATACATGGGCACCCTGAACCCGGACATCCAGGTAATCCGGAACGATGCCATTACAGTGGAGGGCATCCGGAAGCTCCAGCCGGACCACCTGATCCTTTCACCGGGCCCGGGACGTCCCTGTGATGCAGGGGTCTGCGAACCGGCCCTCCGGGAGCTGAAAGGGGAATTCCCCATCCTGGGAGTGTGCCTGGGCCATCAGGCCATCGGAGAAGTGTTTGGAGGGACTGTGACCTACGCCCGGCAGCTGATGCACGGGAAGCAGTCCACGGTGATCCTGGACCGGACCTCTCCTTTGTTCAGGGGCCTGCCGGAACAGATCCTGGTGGGCCGGTATCATTCCCTGGCCATCGATCCGGATACGATGCCGGAAGTGCTGAAAGCTACAGCCACTACGGCGGACGGGGAAGTGATGGCGGTGGAACACCGGGAATATCCCATCTACGGGCTCCAGTTCCATCCGGAATCCATCCTGACCCCGGAGGGCATGACCATCATCCGGAATTTCCTGGATCTGAGAATCAGCAAATAACAAGCAGGAGGCATAGAAATCATGATTAAGGAAGCCATTATCAAACTGGTCAACAAAGGGGACCTGACCTGTAACGAAGCCAAAGAAGTGATGCTGGAGATCATGGGGGGAAAAACCACCCCCACCCAGAATGCGGCTTTCCTGGCAGCCCTTTCCACCAAGAGCACCAAGGCGGAAACCATCGACGAAATTTCCGGCTGTGCGGAAGCCATGCGGTCCCTGGCCACGCCCGTGCCCCATCCGGGGATGGAAGTGATGGAAATCGTGGGGACCGGCGGGGACGGCGCCCATTCCTTCAACATTTCCACGACTTCCGCCATGGTGCTGGCCGCCGGCGGGGTGAAGGTGGCCAAGCACGGGAACAGGGCTGCTTCTTCCCTGTGCGGTACTGCGGACTGTCTGGAAGCCCTGGGGGTAAACATCCAGCAGGATCCGGCCCTGGCCCTGAAGATGCTGCAGGAAACCAATTTCTGCTTCCTGTTCGCCCAGAAATACCATGCGGCCATGAAGTATGTGGGGCCCATCCGGAAGGAACTGGGGTTCCGGACGGTGTTCAACATCCTGGGGCCCCTCACCAACCCGGCCAAACCGGAAATGTTCCTGCTGGGGGTTTATGACGGATACCTGGTGGAACCCCTGGCCAAGGTGTTGTGCTCCCTGGGGGTGAAGCGGGGACTGGTGGCCTACGGACAGGAAAAACTGGACGAAATCTCCCCCAACGGGCCCACCACCATCTGTGAACTCCGGGACGGGTACTACCGGTCTTCGGTGATCCGGCCGGAAGATTTCGGCCTGGTCCCCGGGAAGAAAGAAGACCTGATCGGGGGCGCACCGGAAGAAAACGCCCGGATTACCCGGGATATCCTGTCCGGGAAACACCAGGGCACCAAGCGGAATGCGGTGCTCCTGAATGCCGGGGCCGGCCTGTTCGTGGCCGGGAAGGCGGATACCCTTGCCGGCGGGGTGAAGCTGGCCGGGGAACTCATTGACAGCGGCAAAGCCCTGGCGGCCCTGGAAAAAGTCGTCAAAGTGAGCAACGAATAAACGGAAGGTGGGGAACATGATCCTGGATACCCTGGCAGAAGCCACCCGGCAGCGGGTGGAAAAACAGAAAAAGGAAAAGGATTTCTTCACCCTCCGGCGGGAAGCGGAAGCCCTGCCCCGGGACCGGGCCGGCTGCTTCCGGAAGGCTCTGGAGAAACCGGGACTGAACTTCATTACCGAAGTGAAGAAAGCATCTCCTTCCAAAGGGCTCATTGCCCCGGATTTCCCTTATGCAGCCATTGCCCGACAGTATGAAGCCCTGGGCGCCGCCGCCATTTCCGTCCTGACGGAAACGGATTATTTCCTGGGCAGCGACCGGTATCTCCGGGAAATCCGCCAGGCGGTGGCAACGCCCCTGCTCCGGAAGGACTTCACCATCGATGCCTACATGGTGGTCCAGGCCAGGACCCTGGGGGCTGATGCCATCCTGCTGATCGCCGCCATTCTCAGCGACAGTCAGCTGGAGGAATACCGGCTGATGGCGGAAAGCCTGGGGATGGATGCCCTGGTGGAAGCCCATGATGAAGAAGAGGTGGAACGGGCCCTCCGGTCCGGGGCCCGGGTCCTGGGGGTGAACAACCGGAACCTGAAGGATTTCACTGTGGACATCGGCAACAGCCTCCGGCTCCGGCCCCGGGTACCGAAAAACATCCCCTTTGTGGCGGAAAGCGGCATCAAAAGCCGGCAACAGACCGCAGCCCTGGAACAGGCGGGGGTCAACGGGGTGCTGATCGGGGAAACCCTTATGCGGAGCCCGGACATGAAAGCCGCCCTGGCGGAACTGCGGGGTGAGATCCTGTGACGAAGATCAAGCTCTGCGGTCTCCGGCGGCTGGAAGATGTGGCCATGGTGAACCGGGCCAGACCGGACTATGCCGGCTTCGTGTTCGCTCCCGGGAAACGGCAGGTGACGGCGGATGAAGCGGAAATCCTCCGTCAGCAGCTGGATCCGGCCGTTGCCGCGGTGGGAGTCTTTGTGAAGGCCCCTGTGGAAGAAGCGGCGGCCCTGGCCAACCGGGGCATCATCCAGCTGATCCAGCTCCATGGGGACGAAGAGGAAGCCTATGTAAAAGAACTCCGATGGCGGACAAAGGCTCCCATCATCCGGGTACTCCGGGTCCGGGGACCGGAAAGCCTCCGGGATCTGGACCGGTATGACTGTGATTATTTCCTGCTGGACACGTTTTCCGGGAACGCCTTTGGCGGGGTGGGACGGACCTTCGACCACAGCCTGCTCCGGCAGGTCCGGTTCCCCAGACCATTTTTTCTGGCCGGAGGACTGGATCCGGAAAATGTGAAGGCAGCCATTGAACAGGTGGGTCCCTACGGGGTGGACACCAGCAGCGGCATCGAAACCGCTGGCAGAAAAGACGAAACCAAGATCCGCGCTTTCGTAAGCGCTGTAAGAAAAGAGGAAAAACCATGAGCAAAGGAAGATTTGGCAGACACGGCGGCCAGTATGTATCGGAAACCCTGATGAACGCAGTGCTGCAGCTGGAAGAAGCCTACAACCGTTTCAAGGATGATCCGGAATTTCTCCAGGAACTCCGGACCCTGTACCATGACTATGCCAACCGGCCCAGCCTGCTGTACTATGCGGAAAAAATGACCAAAGACCTGGGAGGCGCCAAGATCTACCTGAAACGGGAAGATCTGAACCATACCGGAGCCCACAAGATCAACAATGCCCTGGGCCAGTGCCTGCTGGCCAAAAAGATGGGGAAGAAACGGGTCATCGCCGAAACCGGCGCCGGCCAGCACGGGGTGGCCACGGCTACGGTGGCGGCTCTGATGGGGCTGGAATGTGAAGTGTACATGGGCAGGGAAGACACCATCCGCCAGGCCCTGAACGTGTACCGGATGGAACTCCTGGGAGCCAAAGTGGTCCCTGTGACCACCGGCACCGGTACCCTGAAGGACGCAGTCAGCGAGGCCATGCGGGATTGGTGCACCAATGTGGAAGACACCTTCTATGTGCTGGGATCCTGCATGGGGCCTCACCCCTATCCCACCATCGTCCGTGACTTCCAGAAAGTCATCGGGGAAGAAGTGAAGGCCCAGATGCTGGAAAAGGAAGGCCGGCTGCCCGATGTGGTCATGGCCTGCGTAGGGGGCGGCAGCAATGCCATCGGACTGTTCTACGATTTCATCCCGGACAGGGATGTCCAGCTGATCGGGGTGGAAGCGGCCGGCCGGGGCGTGAACACGGCGGAAACCGCCGCCACCATCGCCCGGGGGAAACCGGGGATCTTCCACGGGATGGAATCCTATTTCCTCCAGGATGAAGACGGGCAGATCGCTCCGGTGTATTCCATTTCCGCCGGACTGGATTACCCGGGCATCGGGCCGGAACACGCCAATCTGTACGATACCGGCCGGGCCCAGTATGTGCCCATCACCGATGATGAATCCGTAGAGGCTTTTGAATATCTGTCCCGGACGGAAGGAATCATTCCCGCCATTGAAAGTGCCCATGCCGTGGCCTATGCCATGAAACTGGCACCCACCCTGCCCAAGGACAAGATCATTGTGGTGAATCTGTCCGGCCGGGGGGACAAGGACGTGGCTGCCATTGCCAGATACAAGGGGGTTGACCTGCATGACTAGGATTACTGATGCATTCAAGAAACAGGGGAAGCTGTTCATTCCCTTCATTACCGCCGGGGATCCGGACCTGGCCACTACGGAAAAACTGATCTATGCCATGGAAGAAGCGGGGGCCGGCCTCATTGAAATCGGCATCCCTTTTTCTGATCCCACTGCGGAAGGACCGGTGATCCTGGAAGCGGATACCCGGGCCCTGGCTGCCGGGACCAAAATCAAGGACATCTTTGCCATGCTGGCCCGGGTCCGGGAAAAGACCCGGATCCCCATGGTGTTCCTGACCTATGCGAACCCCATCTTCACCTACGGCCGGGACAAGTTCTTCCAGCAGTGCCGGGATGTGGAGATCGACGGGGTCATCGTTCCCGATGTACCTTTTGAAGAAAAGGCCACCATCGCTCCGGAAGCGGAAAAATACGGGGTGGAGATCATCTCCATGATCGCCCCCACCTCCCATCAGCGGATCCAGATGATTGCCAAAGAAGCCCAGGGGTACATCTACCTGGTTTCCTCTTTGGGAGTCACCGGGGTGCGGAAAGAGATCACCACCAACCTGAAGGAAATCGTGGAGAAGATCCGGGAAGTGTCCGACAAACCCATTGCCGTGGGCTTCGGGATCTCCACCCCGGAACAGGCCAAAGAAATGGCAGAAATCAGCGACGGAGCCATCGTGGGCAGCGCCATCGTGAAACTCTGTGCCCAGTACGGCAAAGACTGCGTGGAGCCGGTGAAGCAGTACGTAAAGGAAATGGCGGAGGCCGTGGACGAGGCGAAGTGAAGAGGGGCTGTTGCTTCTGCAACAAGCCCTGCCAACGGTCAGCTGTCAACGGTCAACGGCCGGATGATAAAATTTACGGGTAAATTTTTATGAAAACAGGTCGGATCCGTAGGGGCTGCACGCCGGGCAGCCCGCCGAGCCATCGTCTGATCGGGTGTCCTGCGGGACGCCGGGCCTGCGTCCCCTACGGTTTTATCCAATAAAAAGAACCTGGACGAAGGATGGGTTCTGTCCAATGGCTGCTGACAAAAAGGGGTTGCAGCACGTGTGTGGTTTTTACACGTGCAACAGCCCCTTTTTCTTGTGCATCAATCTCTTTTTACGGTATAATAAAAATAAGAGAGGAAAACAACCACGAACTGTAACGTTTAAAGGAGATCCATCATGCTGGCAAAATATAAAGCGCTGATTGCAGGAATAACGGCCCTTGTGGTGGCGGTGGCGGGATTTTTTCTGCTGGGACAGGAGAAAAAAACGGATCCCGGCCAGACGGCCCAGCTCCATGGGAAACGGAACATCCTGGTGCTGGGGGTGGACCGGCGGACTGGGGACACTGGCCGGTCCGACACCCTGTTTGTGACCATGCTGGATACGTCCCGGAACCAGGCGGCTCTGCTGTCCATTCCCCGGGATACCCTGGTGCCCATTCCCGGCTACGGATGGGACAAGGTGAACCATGCCTATGCCTACGGAGGCCAGGAACTGAGCCGGAAGACCCTGGAGAACTTCCTGGGGATCCGGATCAGCAATTATGTGCTGGTGGATTTCCAGGGATTCATCAAACTGGTGGATGCCATCGGCGGGGTGGACATCGATGTGGAAAAGCCCATGCAGTACACGGATCCCTACGATGGGGAAAAGGGCCTGGTGATCAGTCTCCAGCCGGGAAAACAGCATATGGATGGAACCACGGCCATCCAGTACGTCCGGTACCGGGATGAGGAAGGGGACATCGGCCGGGTGGTCCGGCAGCAGAAATTCATGAAGGCTGTGTTTGCCCGGCTCCGGTCCGCCAGCCTGCTGACCCGGGCTCCGGAAATCGCCCATACCCTGTACCAGAGCATCGACACGGATCTTTCCGTGACGGACCTGGCTTCTCTGCTGGTGACCTTTGCCAAGAACGTATCCGGCACCTCCCAGCTGGAAACCGCCATGGTCCAGGGGAGTCCCGCCTATATTGATGACATCAGCTACTGGATCCCCAATATGACGGCTCTGCGCCAGCAGGTGGCCCGGCTCCAGGGCGAGGAGCCCGGGGAAGGATACCGGCTGGCCGCCCAGGCCGCCAAGGAAAAGTATGATGAGCTGCTGGGGACCAACAGTGCCGCCGGCAGCGGAGAAAAACGGAAAATCGAAATCAGGAGCCAGGAACTGAAGAAGGCGGTGGAACAGTCCCGGAAAATGGATGGGGAAAAGGCGGGGATGCCAGCAGGAAACGGCAGCAGCGCCGCCAGGGAAAGAACGGCACCCAATCTGCCGCCGCCTCCTCAAAAAAACCTCAAGGCATCCCTGGTGAACTGCAGCGGCAATCCCCGCTATGGGGTGGAAGCCGCCAATGATGCCCGGAATGCGGGATTTTCCATTGTCAGCATCACCAATGGCAGCCCCATGGACCGGACCCAGGTGCTGATCAACGCCGGCAGCACGGCAGCAGAGGAACGGACCGGGGCCCTGCCTTTCGACTTCCAGCTGATCCAGGGAGCGGTAAGCCCCAGCAGCGGGGATGTGGTGATCTATGTGGGGAAGGATTATGGGAAGTAGGGGTGCTGCCCAAGTAACACCCCTTTTTTACCCTACTAACAGCATATGAATTCACCAATAAATAAAAAAACTATGAAAAAACAGAAAATAATCTTGCATATTGTATACAAGCGTGCTATAATGTTCCTGTAAGTTGAAGTTGCCCCTCATTTGGCCCTTGTTTTACAGGGGCTTTTTTTTTATGCTTTTTCGGGAAGGGTTTGTGAAAAATGAGTCAATTGAAGAAAATAAAGTATGCTATAATGGCAATACTGTAAATAAATGGAAGAGGGGAAGCCTGTGGGATTTGAAGAAATACTCCAACTGCTGATGGATGTACTCTTTCCTCTGATCCTTGGATTCCTGTTCCGGCTGGATGTGGAGCTGACCATAGCGGCTTTCCTCCTTACTACGGCGTTCTATGTGGTCCTGGTGGTACCGCTGTTCTATCTGTACATCCGGATGGGTGGGATGCTGTAGGGGAGCCATTGACAAAACGGAGTTACACGCCTAAAATGGGAACCATAACAAATTGTATACAAAATGCGGGATTGTCCCGCAGAGCAGGAAAGTAGGATGGTAGAAAATGCATATCGATATCCATACCCGGTTCATAACCCTGTTGGGAGATCCCCTGGCCCAGTCCTTTGCGGCCCGGATGCAGAACCGGGGCTATGAGGCGGCCGGGCTGAATCTGGTGTACTTCTACACCGTCACCGGCCAGGAACACCTGGGTGACATTGTGAACGGGCTGCGGTACATGCCCGTTGCCGGGTTTGCTGTTACAAAGCCCAACAAGGTAAAAGTGCTGGAATATCTGGATGAACTGGATCCCCTCTGCCGGAAAATGGGCTCCAGCAACACGGTGGTGAAACTGCCGGACGGGCGGCTGAAGGGATACAATACCGACGGTACGGGCTTTTACACGGCACTGACGGAAGCCGGCATCGACGTGACGAAGGAAAGGTTTTTCTGCTTCGGCAGCGGCGGCGCCGGGCGGGCCATGTGCTCGGTGCTGGCCTATCACGGTGCGCTGAAGATCTGGATCACGGACCTGTTTCCGGAAAGTGCCCGCAGCCTGGTGGAAGACATCAACAAAAACTTCGCCCCGGTGGCCGAAATGGTTCCCTATGAAGATTTCTCCAAAGTGGGAGAAGCCACAGTGGTGCTGAACGCCAGCGGCGTGGGCATGGGGAAGAGCATCGGGAAAACGCCCCTGCCCCCGGAATTCATCCAAAAGGACCAGTTCTATTTCGACGCCTGTTACAACCCGGCCCGGACCCGGTTCCTGGAAAATGCGGAAAAGGCCGGCTGCCGGGTCATGAACGGCCTCACCATGAGTCTGTACCAGGGCACGGCCCAGGTGGAACTGTGGTCGGGGCAGAAGGCACCGGTGGAAGCCATGCGCCGGGAACTGGAGAAGATCCTGGAAGAAAAGAAGCAGCAGGACTGAGGGTCCTGCCCCCAAGCAGGAAAGTAGAATGGAGAGTATGATGATGGAAAATGTGAAGGAAAGCAGCAAGGCAGTACAACAAAAGAATTCTTTGAACGCTCTGATCCACTGGCTGGATCTGCACCTGGAAGAGACTTTTCTGGTGGTGATGCTGGTTCTCATTGCCGGCGTGACCATGCTCCAGGTCATTGTCCGGAAAATCCCCGGCATGGCCTCTCTCACCTGGGCAGAAGAACTGTGCCGGTTCCTGTGGATCTGGAGCGTTTTTCTGTCCCTGCCCTATACCATCCGGACGGACAGCATGCTCCGGGTGGGGGTGCTGAAGGATCTGCTGCCGGAAACCCTCCGAAAGGTGCTGAACCTGGCGGTGGACGGCATTACCCTGGGCTGCATGGGTGTCCTGGGGCTCTATGGGGTGGAAGTGGTTTCCGTCATCGGGGAAAGCCATGAGATTTCCCCGGCCATGCAGTGGCCCATGGCGTTTGTGTACAGCTTCATGGTATTGGGCTTTTTCCTGGCGGCGCTGCGGGCCGTCCAGATGCTCTGGTTCCATGTCCAGCATCTCCAGGAACCGGAACTGTCCACCCTGGAACAGACCCTCCGGGATGCAGCCGATGAAACGGCACTGGCCCAGGAAGGAGATGACTGACGGTGCAGGCGGTACTGATCTTTTCCGTTTTTCTCCTGGCCATTGCCCTGTCCCTGCCCATCGGCATCAGCATGATCCTGGGGGCCACGGCTCCCATTGCCCTGTTCCATCAGGGCGGGACCATGGGACAGGTGCTGAACAACGCGTTTTCCGGGGCCAATTCCACCCCCATCCTGGCAGTTCCCCTGTTCATCCTGGGCGGGGTGATCATGGCCAAGGGCGGGATTTCCCGGAAACTGTTCAATTTCTTTGCTTTTTTTGCCGGCCGGATCCCCGGGGGACTGCCCTGTGCCGTGATCCTGACCTGTCTGTTCTATGGTGCCATTTCCGGTTCCGGCCCGGCTACCACGGCAGCGGTGGGAGCCATGTGCGTCCCCTTCCTGACAGAACTGGGCTATGACAAAACCTGGAGTGCCGGGCTGGTGGCGGTGGCAGGCGGCCTGGGAGTCATCATCCCGCCCTCCATTCCCTTTGTGCTCTATTCCCTGGCCACCGGGGTTTCCACCGGCAAGCTGTTCCTGGCGGGAATCATTCCCGGGTTCCTGGTGGGGCTGGCCCTGATGGTCTATGCGGTGATCCACTGTCTCCGGAACGGGGAAGACAAGGCCAAAGTCCGGGAACGGATGGACGAACTGTCCCGTCTGGGCTTTTTCCGGTTGTTCCGGGACAGTTCCTGGGCCCTGCTCTGCCCGGTCATCGTTCTGGGGGGCATCTATACCGGGTTCACCACGCCCACGGAAGCAGCGGCGGTTTCTGTTTTTTATGCCCAGCTGGTGTCTCTTTTTGTTTACCGGACCATGACCTTCGGGGATATCCTGCCCATGCTCCGGGAATCGGTCCGGACCTATGGGGGACTGGCCTTCGTCCTGGCTTTTGCCACGGCCTTTGGCCGGGTACTTTCCATGACCCGGGCCACCAAGGTGGTGGAAAGCTTCATCCTGGGGAACTTTACTTCCGGGGTGGCAGTACTGACGGTACTGGTGCTGATTTTCCTGCTCCTGGGGATGGTCATGGATACGGGACCGGCCATCATCATCCTGGTGCCGGTGCTGCTCCCTGCCTGCAAAAAACTGGGGGTGGATCCGGTCCATCTGGGGGTGGTGCTGGTATGCTGCCTGTCCATCGGGCTGGCGACGCCGCCTTTTGGACTGGATCTGTTTGTGGCCGGGAACATTGCCGGGAAGCAGCCCATGAGCGTGGCCCGGAAATCCATTCCTTTTATCTGTGCGTTTCTGGCGGCGCTGGTGGGAATCACCTATATTCCGGCTCTTTCCACCTTCCTGCCGGCCCTTTGGTAACGATCCTGTACAGAGAGAGAGGAAAATACAATGGAAAAACCATGGAAAAAACTGGCCGGTCTCTGTCTGGCAGGACTGCTCCTTTTCGGGGTCACCGCCTGCGGGAAAGCACCGGCTGCCGCAAAGCCTGAAGAAAAAACAGCGGGGCCCTATAAGAATCTGCCCCAGGTGGTGCTGGTAGGGGGAGATTCTGCCGGAAAAGGGTCCGTGGGCCAGAAGTTCGGGGAACTGGTGGCCCGGAAAGTGGAAGAGAAATCCGGCGGACGGCTGAAAATCGATTACCATCCCAATGCGGAACTGGGAGGGGATGAAGACCTTCTCCGGCAGCTCCGGGCCAATGATATCCAGCTGGTGGTGGGCCAGATGGCTCCGGTGACGGCTTTCGTGCCGGAAGGAGCGGTGTTCGACCTGCCCATGGTCTTCGCTCCCTATGACGGAAAGACCATCGACCGGGTGCTGAACGGACCGGGCCCCTTCCGGCAGAAACTGGCCGCCGCCTACGAAAAAGCCGGGCTCCATTACATGGGGACCCTTCAGAACGGGACCTACCGGCTGATGACCTCCAACCGGCCGGTGAAGACGGTGGAGGATTTCAGGGGGCTGAAGATCCGGACCATGAGCAACCGGAACCATATGGCCTTCTGGTCCGCTCTGGGCGCCAATCCCACCCCCCTGGCCTGGCCGGAACTGTATTTCTCCCTTCAGAGCGGCATCGTGGATGCGGAAGAAAATGCGGCGGACAGCATCCTTTCCGCCAATTTCAACGAAGTCCAGAAATACGTGGGGGAAACTAACGTGATTCTCTATGCCAACGAAATGGTCCTGAACCAAAAAGCCTGGGACAGCCTACCGGAAGCCTACCGAAAGGTACTGGACCAGTCCGTCCAGGAGGCCCTGGAAGAACTGTCGCCCACCCTGGTCCAGGTGGACCGGGACTGCAAAGAGAAGCTCCAGAAAAAGGGCATGACCCTGGTCACCTACGGACCGGAATTCTACCAGGAAGTCCGGAACCAGCCGGCAGTCCAGGAACTGTACAAAAAAATCGACGCCCAGACCGGTGGCCTGGGAACGCTGATGGTGGAAGAGTTGGGGAAATGAAAGACGGGGGCTGCTGCAGGCCAACAGCCTTGTCAACGGTCAGCTGTCAACTGTGGCTGCTGACCGCTGACAAAAAAGGAGATGTGAAAAAATGAAAAATCATTTTTTCACATCTCCTTTTTCATACCCTCGGCAATACCTGGGCCAGCAGATCAGCCGGGAGCTGGCCCGGTGCGGAGGCCGGACCGGCGGTGGCGAAGGTCACGGCGGAACCGAACCTCCCGCCTCCGATCCGGGTAACGGCCCCCATGGCTCCCATGGACATGGTGATCACCGGGGTCCGGGGATGTTCCTCCTTCATTTCCAGGGTGGCTGCCAGCAGGGTCAGCACATCCTGTTCCGTTTGGGGCATCACTGCGTATTTGGCCAGATCACAGCCAAGATCCTGCATGGTGCACAGGGTACGGACCAGCGCTTCCCGGGAGGGGGTCTTCTGGAAATCGTGGCAGGAACCCACCACTTTGATTCCCTTTCTGTGGGCCCGGTCCACCAGGCGTTCCATCACCTGGGAGCCCCGGGACAGTTCCACGTCCGCCAGATCCATGGCGCCGCTGTCCATGGCCTCTTCCAGGAGCTGGACATAGGCCTCCGTGGAAATGGCCAGGTTTCCGCCTTCCGCCGCCGTACGGATGGTGAAAAGCAGGGGCAGGTGGGGAATCCTTTCCCGGAAAAGGGCCAGGGGAGCTTTCCAGCTGCCCGGTTCCCGGATGGGACCATAGCAGTCCGCCCGCCATTCGACCAGGTCACAGGGACATTCTGCCAGCTGATCCAGGGCTTCTTCCAGTCCGGACAGGGTGGGGGCTGTCAGTGGGACGGCAATTTTCGGCTGTCCTTCGCCGATTGCCAGATTTTTTACAAGTACAGGTTGGGCCATGATGGATATGCTCCTTTTTTCTTCTTTGTTCCAGTATACGGCAGCCGGTGGAAAAGTGTCAATAAAGGCTGCTGGCTGCATACAGGAAGGCTGAAGTTTCAGGACAGTCCTCCCGTATGTTTTCCTGTCAGATAAAACTGTGCAAAAGTTCGAAAAATTCAAAAATCCATGGTATAATTTTCCTGTACCCTGCCGCAGACAGCGGCTGTATCACCAAAAATGCCATTGCAGAAAGAAGGAATGCCCCATGGCGGATCAACCCAAGAAACAAAGAAAAATGCTCAGTTCCTATTCCATCGTTTTCCTGTTCCTGATCTTCACAGCCATCCTGACCTGGTTCGTGCCCCAGTCCGTGGTCATCAACGACCATGGAACCAAGAAAATCATCTATGATGCCATCCTGGTGAAGGGAAAAGTGATGGCCGGCCAGGGGCTCCAGCCCATGGGGCTGTGGGACATCATCATGGCCCCGGCCAAGGGGTTCGTGAAGGCGGCCCAGCTGTGCTTTGCCCTCTTGATGGCCGGAGCGTTCCTCCATCTGCTGAACTATGTGGGAGCCATGCGGGCCGGGATCGGCTGGCTGCTGAAGCGGTTCACCGGCAAGACCCTGATTGTGGTGCTGACCTTCTTCTCCGCCCTTTTCGGGGCCGTTTACGGCCTCTGGGAAGAGATCCCCGCCTATTCCATGGCGGTGGTGCCCCTGTTCGTCCTGGCCGGATATGATGTGGTCACCGGCATCGGGGTGCTGACGGTGGGGGCCACGGCCGGCAACATGGCCAGCGTGGTGAACCCTTTCTCCCTGGGGGCTGCCGTGGGGGCCATCGGCAATGAAAGCCTGTCCCTGGGCAGCGGCATCGTCCTGCGGCTGGTGCTTTTCGCCGTGCTCTATCTGGTGGCCCTGGCCTATGTGCTCCAGTATGCGGCCCGGGTGAAGAAAGATCCCTCCAGATCCATTGTGGCCGGACTGCCGGTGAACACCATGGTGGAGGAAAGGCAGGAAGAGGTGGAAATCACCTCCCGTCAGGCTCTTTCCATCGGGCTCCTGGTACTGATCGTCATTGCCATGATCTGCGGCTATGTGCCCTGGGACTCCATTAAATTTGCGGATGGAACCACGGCAAAGACCCTGGTGAATCTGCCTTTTACCACCCTGGCCAAGGTACCGGTACTGGGGAACCTGCTGGGCGCGGAACATTACACCCAGTTCGGAGACTGGTATTTTGAAGAATTTTCCTTCGTATTCCTGGCCGGTGCCCTGCTGCTGGGAATCATCAACAAGATCCCGGAAGCCACCTTCATCAAAGAATTCATCGCCGGAGCCCGGGACCTGCTCAGCGTGGTGCTGGTGCTGGCCATTGCCAATGGGATTTCCGTGATCATGGGCAGCAAGACCGCCGGCATGTCCGTCACCTTTGTGTACTGGATCCAGAATGCCCTCCAGGGCGTGCCTTCCTGGGCTTTCTCCCTGGCCGTCATCCTGTCCTATGTGGCCATCGGGTTCTTCATGCAGTCCACCAGCGGGGTAGCCGGGATCACCATGCCCATCCTGGGGGCCGTGGCCTATGCCCTGTATGAAACCGCTCCCATCGGGCCGGTGGGGGGCCAGGTACTGCTGATCGCCAGCTTCACCATCGGGCTGAACTTCACCAGTGCCCTGTATCCCAGTGCCACCAACATGGGAACTTTGGAACTCTACAAGGTACCCTATGACATCTACCTGAAGTTCATCCTGAAAGGGGCCCTGCTGCTGCTCGTTACCGGCGGGATCATCGTTTCCGTGGCGCCCATGCTGGGCATCCTGTAACCTTTTGGGGTATAATGGAACCAATCAACAAGAAAAGGAGTTTTGCTGTCATGACCGTACTGGATTCTCTGGAACCCCGCCGGGTGTTCCATTTCTTTGAAGAAATTTCCCGGATTCCCCATGGGTCCGGCCATACCAAAGCCATCAGTGACTGGCTGGTGGAATTTGGCCGGAAACGGGGCCTGGAAGTCCGTCAGGATGCCCTGAACAATGTGGTCCTGGTGGGACCGGCTTCTCCCGGATATGAACAGGCAGAACCGGTGATTTTCCAGGGCCACATGGACATGGTCTGTGAAAAGGCCCCGGACTGCCCCAAGGACATGGAAAAGGAAGGCCTGGACCTGGAAGTGTCCGGGGATGAAATCACCGCCCGGGGGACCACCCTGGGGGCGGATGACGGGATTGCCGTGGCCATGGGCCTGGCCCTGCTGGATGATCCCTCCATTCCCCGGCCCCGGCTGGAAGCGGTGTTCACCGTGGACGAGGAAATCGGCATGCTGGGAGCAGTGGATCTGGATGCCAGCGGACTTGCAGGCCGGCGGATGATCAATATGGATTCGGAGGAAGAAGGGGTCTTTACCGCAGGCTGTGCCGGCGGAGTGGATGTGAACTGCGCCCTGCCCGTCCGGCGGGAAGCCTTTGCCGGCACCTGCCTGGAACTGAAGATCAGCGGCCTGACAGGGGGCCACTCTGGAGCGGAAATCCACAAGGGAAGGGCCAACGGGGACAGGCTCATGGGCCGTCTCCTGCTCCATCTGGACCGGGAAGTCCTGTACCGGCTGGTGGAAGTGGAAGGGGGAACCAAGGACAACGCCATTCCCCGGGAAGCCAGGGCGGCTGTGCTGACTCCCGAACCGGAAAAACTCCGGCAGGCAGTGGCGGCTTTTGACCGGATTCTCCGGCAGGAATTCCAGGTGACCGATCCGGACCTCCAGGTGACGGCAGAGCCGGCAAGGGCGGAACGCCTGCCCATGGACCGGGAATCCACGGAAAAGGTCCAGTGTCTCCTGACCAGTCTGCCGGGAGGGGTCCAGGTCATGAGTCCGGAACTGGAAGGCATGGTCCAGACCTCCCTGAACCTGGGGATCCTCTATACGGAAGACGGGCAGGTGTGCGCCGGCCTGCTGGTGCGCAGCAGTGTGGAAAGCCAGAAGGAAATGGTGGCGGAACAGATCGAAGGGCTGCTGCGGCAGCTGGGAGGACAGGCCATCCGCTCCGGGGACTATCCGGGCTGGGCCTACCGGGCAGATTCGCCTCTCCGGGACCTGTTTGTCCAGGTGTACCGGGAACAGTATGGAAAGGAACCCAAAGTGGAAGCCATCCACGCCGGGGTGGAATGCGGCATGTTCGCCGCCAAGCTCCCGGGACTGGACTGCATTTCCCTGGGGCCCACCCTGACGGAAATCCATACGTATCGGGAAACCATGCACATCGCTTCCGTCCAGCGGACCTGGAACCTGCTGCTGGAAGTACTGAAACGGATGAAATGAGGGTGTACACCATGAATGATATGGAACAGCGGACCCAGGCCATCATCGAAGCCTGTGCCCAGGAAAAGGAAACCAATCCCCTGGCCATTTTCCGTCATGTGGCCAGCAGGGATTTTGTCCGGATCCATGGACCGGAACATCATGTGCTGGATGGAGCCTGCCTGCTGACAGCGCTCCACAATGCCGGTATGGAATTTGATCTCAGGGAGCTCCTGGGCAGGCTGCGGCAGGAGGGACTCCAGATGCCCGGGGCCATCTGCGGCCACTGGGGCGTCTGCGGTGCCGTGGCTTCCATAGGGGCTGCCCTGGCTCTCCTGGAAGAAACCGGGCCTTTGACCACGGATTCTTCCTGGGGCAGCCACATGACCTGCACGGCCAGGGCCCTGGCCAATCTGGCGGCCATTGGCGGGCCACGCTGCTGCAAGCGGGACGCATATACGGCTTTGAAAACCGCCATTCCCTATGTAAAGGAACGGTTCGGGATCACCCTGCCGGAAGAAAAAACCGTTTGTGGTTTCTATCCCAGGAACCAGCAGTGCCTGGAGGAAAGGTGTCCGTATAATCCGCAGTTTTGCGACTAGCGGTCCGAAGGGGCTGTTGCTCAGGCAACAGCCCCTTTCTTCTTCTTTGATTCTAGTGTAAAATAGATTCAATACGTCGATGCTATGATACTGTATTGGAGGAACAATGTATGAAGAAGAAATACTGGCTGGGGTTTTGGGCCGCGGCTGTTTTTTTGCTGTTTTTCATGAACTCGTCCCTGCCCTTGACGGACAGCGTGGAAGGGAACTATGCCCTGACGGCCAAGGAAATGGTCCTCAGCGGAGACTGGCTGTCTCCCCAGATCTACGGCCGGTACTGGTATGACAAACCGGTTTTCGCCTACTGGATGATCGCCCTGGGCTTCAAGATTTTCGGGTTCAGCGAATTCGGGGCCCGTTTCTTTCCGTCCCTGTTCGGACTGGGAGGCCTGTGGCTGACGGTGCAGGCGGGAAAACGGCTGTATCGGGAAGAAGTGGGCTTTTTAAGCGGTGTCCTGTTGCTGATGACCCTGGAGTTTTTTACTATTTCCAAAAGTGTCCTGACCGACGGCATGCTGTTCCTGTTCATGGACGGGTCGCTGCTGTGTTTTTTCCTGGGATACAGCAGCCGGGAAAAGAACTGGTATTACGGGGTGTATCTCCTGTCCGCTCTGGCCACCCTTACCAAAGGGCCCATCGGATTTCTCATGCCCGGGTTCATCATTACGCTTTTCCTGCTGTACCAGAAGGACTGGAAATGTCTGAAAGACGCCAAACTGGCCACCGGGATCCCGCTGTTCCTGCTGGTGGCCCTGCCCTGGTACATTGCCATGGCCCGGGTCCATCCGGATTTCCTGGGCAGTTTTCTGGGTACCCAGAATGTGCTCCGGGCTACGGTTTCTGAACATCCCCGGGACAATGTGATCTGGTACTATACGGCGGTAAATATCCTGAACGCCTATGCCTGGGTGGGCTTTGTGCCCGGCATGCTGTGGAACCTGCTGCGGAAAAACGGAAAATGGAATTATCCGGCTGCCCAGGAAGCTTTCCTGCTGCTGTGGATGGCGGCCATTTTTGTGTTCTTCCAGTGCATGGCCACCAAATACATTACCTACACTTACCCCCTGCTGCTGCCCCTGTGCGTGCTGACGGCGGACTATATCTGGAAAAAGGGAAGCAGCCTGCCCCTGAAGGGGATGCTGCTGGGCAATATCCTTTTCTACGGGGCCCTGACCTTTGCCGCTTCCAAAGTGACCAAACTGGCCCCCGGGGTGTTTCCCAATCCCGGCAATCTCTTCTATTTCATGCTGATCTACACACTCTGCATGGTTGTGCTGGCCTTCCACAAATACAAGGGGAAAAGCAGCCAGGAAGTATTTTCCACCGTGGTGATGCTGACCATTGCCTTCCACTGCTGCAGTCTGGATCTGCTGGCCAAACCTCTGATGGAGGACGTGACCGGGAAGACTGCGGCCCAGTTCATCAACGCCCTGGTCCCGGCGGATATGCCCATTTACATCCGGGGCGGCGGCTATCCCACTTCCGGGGTGTTCTACACCGGCCGGGAAATGGTGATGCTGGTGCCCGATGAGGAGGCGGAAGCCTTCAAACCCAGGCAAGACAGCTGGTCCGCCAAGAACATCATGCCCTGGACCACCTATGGTCAGGTCCGGGAACAGCAGGGGAAGGCCCTGGTGCTGGTGGACACCAAGACACGGAAACTGAAGACAAAGCTGGAGGAAGACTGGCCGGGTACCTGGAAACGGGTGAAGCTACCCGGACAGTGGACGGTTATGATCAAAGAGAGGTAGGAAAACATGGACGAAGAAAAAATCCGTTCCTATCTGGAACGGCAGGAGTTTATTGGATTCCGGGTGCGCCAGGAGGAACTGGACCATCCGGAACAGCTCCAGCGGTATTTCCAGCTGCTGGAGTATGTGGGGAGCCATCCGGCTCTGGCCCGGAAGTTCTGCAGCCGCTGGGGGCTTTCCTTCGGGGAGGACTGCGGTTCCACCCTTTGGACCAATCCGGCAGCGGTGGCATTCGTGGAGAAAATGGCAGATGCCTTTCCTTTTCTCTTCTTTCTGGCGGAAAAGGAGGGGGAAACCCTGAAACTGCTGGTGATGCTTACCTGCCAGAGCGACCGGGTGGAAGGGGACAATCTGTCCCTGGACCCGGAGAAATTCAACCGCTTTCTGAAACAGCAGCTGAAGGGGCTGCTGCTGCTCAGTGAAAAAGCGGGGTTGAGCCCGGAAAATGCCCAGGGACTGATCCAGAATATCTATGAATATTTCGGGTTGTCTGACTGAAGAGTCAAATTCACAAATCATTCAAGAATTTGCCCTTCCTTTGACACAGGTCATGGGTATACTGATAACCGTAACAGGGATTACCCCTCCTTGTTACATCTTCCCCATCAAATCATCATAAACAACTTCCTTTCAAGGAAAAAGCCTTCTGCTTCCCCAGCAGAAGGCTTTTTCCGTATGGTACGGTTTTTACGGTTTTTCAATGGTTCCATGTTCCTGGGCAAATTCCAGGAAGGTCCGGATGGTTTCATTTTCCAGGGCACTATTCTGCCACAGCATCTCGATTTCATAATACAGAGGCGGGGTCAGGGAAAGAGGAACCAGGTCCGGTTCCCGTTCCGCCACTGCACGGTACAGGAATCCGCCGGCCACTCCGCTGCGGAGCAGCTGGATCTTGGTGTAAAGCTGGGAGGTGGACCACTGGATCCGGGGGGTGCAGTGATCCTGGTGGAACCGTTCCAGGACCGTTTCCCTGAATTTCTGGCTGTTTTCGATTTCCACCAGATCCTCCTGGGCCAGCTGGGGAATGGAAATGGCCGTTTCCCGGGCCAGGGGATGGTTGCTGCTGACACAGTAGACAATTTCGCAGTGTTTCATGGCACGGGTGGCCATGTCATCCTGGTCCGCTCCCTTGCCGCTGACAATGGCAATGTCGATCCGGCCATCCTGGAGGGCTTTCCGCAGGGAAAGGGAGTTTCCGTGATGGAGTTCCAGCCGGATTTCCGGATGCTTTCTGTGGAAAAGAGCCAGAAAGGGGATTTCCAGGGCTTCCATCATGGGGGGCAGTCCCACCCGGATGGAGGTGTTTTTCTTCTGGAGACGGGTCATATCATCGGCAATCTGATTGGCCTTCTGGAGCAGTTCTTCCACTTCCAGAGAAAAATAGGATCCTTCCGTGGTGAGCACCAGCTTTTTGTGGGACCGCTTGAACAGCTTCAGGCCAAATTCCTCTTCCAGTTCCCGGATGGCCGCCGAAACAGCAGGTTGGGATATGTGAAGTTCTTCCGCTGCCTTGGTGATGCTGTGCTGACGGCAGACCTCCTGAAAATAGCGCAATTGATGTAATTTCATGGATGTTCCTCCCAACCTGGGGGTACAGCCAGGACAAAAATATCCTGTACTTCCTACCCAGTAATGTCTTGTATTGTATACATTATATACAAAATAGTCGGGAAAAATAACAGCAGGTTCACTTATGATTATTATAAAAGAAATAGATAATTCCAAAAGAAAGAAATTTGTAGGAAAAACAACGGTGCAAAAAGACGATCCCTGTTATAATAGAAAAGATATCACCGTCCTTTCCTCTGCTTTTTCGAGAAGGGACACAAGGAGAGAAGTACATGAAGGAAAACCATGCACCGTTGGCCCTTTGCGGCTTGTTTACGGCTCTGATGGCCGTGGGAGCGTTCATCCATATCATGGTACCCCTGGGAATCTGGCAGGTGACCATTTCCCTGCAGATTTTTGTGGCCGTGCTGGCAGGTCTTTTCCTGGGCCGCCGGCTGGGGTTCCTCAGCGTCCTGGCCTATCTGGTCCTGGGGCTGGCAGGGCTGCCGGTCTTTGCCCATGGCGGGGGACTGGGGTATCTGATGAAGCCCACTTTTGGCTTTCTGCTGGGGTTTCCCTGTGCGGTCTGGATGACCGGTCTGCTGGCGGGCAATCCGTCCCGGTCCGGGCTGAAACGGCTGCTGGGGGCAGCCTTTGGCGGAGAAATGGTCTACTATGCCTGCGGGCTGGTCTATTATGATGTGATGTTCAATCTGGTGCTCCAGAATACCGGAGGCATCGGACTGGTACGGCTGCTGGAGATCTGGTTCCTGAGTACGGTGCTGCCGGATTGGGTCCTTTGTGCCCTGGCCGTCCTGGTCTATCGGAAGCTGGCACCCATGGTAAGGAGATAAGATGAAAAAACTGATTGTGGCCACCCGGGGCAGCCGCCTTGCCCTGGCACAGACCCATATTGTATGCCGGCTCCTGGAGGAAGCGGGGGTGGAGACGGAAATCCGGACCATCACCACGGCCGGGGACCGGGACCGGATCCATGCTCTGGTGAAAATCGGCGGCCGGGGGATCTTCGTCCGGGAAATCGAACGGGAACTGCTCAGCGGCGAAGCGGATATCGCCGTCCACAGTGCCAAGGATCTTCCCTACCAGCTGGCGTCCGGGCTGGTGATCGCCGGGACGCCTTCACAGGCGGATCCCCGGGATGCCCTGGTGCTGCTGAAGGAACGGAAACTGGAAGCGGGCTCCGTGGTGGGGACCGGGAGTCCCCGGCGGATCCGGGAAATCAGCCGGGTGCTGCCGGAACTGGTTTTCCGGGATATCCGGGGCAATGTGACCACCCGGCTCCACAAACTGGAACGGGGAGAATATGATGCCATTGTGCTGGCCATGGCCGGTATCCAACGGCTGGCCCTGGATATGGAACAGTTCCAGATCAGACCTCTTTCCACGGAGCAGGTGATCCCGGCCGGCTGCCAGGGCATCATCGGAGTGGAATGCCGGCAGAAGGACCGGGAACTGGTCCGGCTGCTCCAACAGATATCCGATCCGGAAACCTGGCGGCGGTTCCAGTGGGAACGGCAGCTGTTCACCAGCATGAAAGTGGACTGTTCCCGTCCGGTGGGAATCCACTGCCGGCTGCTGAAAAGCGGCCGGATGGAACTGCTGGCCATGGTGGACGGGAAACGGGCCCGGCGGCTGGGAATGGAGAAAGAGGGGAAGGCCCTGTGTGCTTCTCTGAAGGAGGAACTGTATGACTGAAAATAAAGGCCCGGCAGGCGAAGTGTGGCTGGTGGGAGCCGGCTGCGGCAGGGGTCTGCTGACCTGGGAAGGGCGGGAAACCCTGGCCCGGGCCCACACCGTGCTGTACGATGCCCTGGTGCCCCTGGACGGACTCCGGGAAATCAATCCCCGGGCGGAATGGCTGCCGGTGGGCAAACGCAGCGGCCGTCACAGCATGGATCAGGAGTCCATCAACGGCCTGCTGATCCGGAAGGCCCGGGAAGGGAAGATGGTGGTGCGGCTGAAAGGCGGGGACAGCTTCGTCTTTGGCCGGGGCGGGGAGGAAGCCCTGGCGCTCCAGGCCGCGGGGATTTCCTGGCATGTGGTGCCCGGCGTCAGTTCTTCCATCGCCGTGCCGGAACATTTCGGGATTCCGGTGACCCACCGGGGGCTGGCCCGGTCCTTTACCGTGGTCACCGGCCACACCCGGGACGGGCAGGAAGAGGACTGGCAGGCCCTGGCCCGGCTGCAGGGGACTCTGGTTTTCCTGATGGGGCTGGAACGGCTGGAAACCATCTGCCGCCGGCTGATCCTGGAAGGAAAGGCACCGGATACACCGGCCAGCATCCTGTGCGGGGGATACACTTCTCAGGAAATCCGCCTCGACGGGACCCTGGCGGATCTGCCGGAAAAAGCCCGGGCTCAGGGAGCCTTTGCCCCGGCCATTATCCTGGTGGGTCCTGTAGCCGGATTGGGACTTCGGCCTGCCCGGGAAGCCAATCCGGAAAAGATCCTGGTCACCGGGACCCCGGTATTCTGCGGAGAAGTGGCCAGAGCCCTGGCGTCGGTTAGAAAAACGGTCACGGAACTGCCCATCCTGGAGCTGGAACCCTTGTTCCAGAATATCCCGGAAGATTTTGACCGGTATGGCTGGCTGGTCTTTACCAGCCGGAACGGGGTCCGGCTGTTTTTCCGCTGGTTCCGGTCTGCCCGGCAGGATTTCCGGCGGCTGGGACAGGTGCGGTTTGCCTGTATCGGCCAGGGTACGGCGGAAGAACTGGCTGATCAGGGATTCCAGGCGGATCTGATGCCGGAGGTGTTTACGGCGGAAGCCCTGGGACGGCTTCTGGGAGAAACCCTGGAAGCCGGGGACCGCTGTCTTCTGCTCCGGGCGGAAGAAGGATCCCCGGATCTGGTCCGGGAACTGGACAGGGCGGGACGGAAATACCGGGATGTGCCTCTTTACCGGATCCGTACCCGGAAAATCCTGACCGGGGCGGAAACCCGCCTGGCACCTCAGGTGATGATCTTTGGCAGCGGCCGGGGGGTCCGGGAGTTTTTCCGGCGGTTTACCCTGGCTCCGGAAACCAGGGTGCTGTGCATCGGACCGGTTACGGCCCGGGCTGCCCGGGAAGCCGGATGCAGCCAGGTGGAAACGGCGGCCATCCATTCGGCGGCCGGCATCCGGGATGCTCTGGAAAAGAAAGGAAGCCGGCCATGAGTTATTTTCCCCTGATGATCCAATTGGACCAGGCACCGGTGCTGCTGGTGGGAGGCGGCCGGACTGCTTTCCACAAGGCCCGGATCCTGGTGGATTTCGGGGCCTGTGTCCGGGTGGTGGCGCCGGAGGTGCTGCCGGAACTGGAACAGCTGCCGGTCCAGGTGGAGCGGCGTCCTTTTTCCGGGGCGGACCTGGAACAGTCGGACTGGACCCTGGTGGTGGCGGCTACGGACTGCCGGACGGTGAACGGGCAGGTCAGCCGCCTCTGCCGGCAGAGACGGATCCCGGTGAATGTGGTGGATGATCCGGAACTTTGTTCTTTCTATTTCCCGGCGCTGCTCCGGGAGGGGGAAGTGGTCTGTGCCGTCAGCAGCGGCGGACGGAGCCCCCTTGTGACCCAGTATGTAAAGAAGAAGATCCGCCAGGTGCTTCCGGCCGGCCTGGGATGGATCAATGAGCAGATGGGAGCCTTCCGGAAACAGCTGAAAGGGGAAGAAACGAATCCGGACAAACGGAAAAAACGGCTCCAGGACAGGCTACGGTCCCTGTTGGAGAGCCAGGAACACACTCTGTAAAAGAAAATAGTAGAAATGGAAAAATATTTTCCAAAAAGACTTGCATTATTTTAACAGTCTGCTATAATAATAACCGTAAGAGATAACTACTATCAATAAATACCGGTTCCTTAAAAAAGAACCGGATATTCAGGGGAGGAAAATCGTATGAAAAAATTCATTTGCAGAGTGTGCGGTTATGTGTATGAAGGGGAAGAAGCTCCGGAAAAATGCCCGCAGTGCGGCGCCCCGAAAGATAAATTCGATGAACTGAAGGAAGGCGTAAAAGAATACGCTGATGAACACGTGGTTGGCGTTGCCAAGGGCGTGGATGAACGGGTGCTGGAAGGCCTGCGTCAGCACTTCACCGGTGAATGCTCCGAAGTGGGCATGTATCTGGCCATGAGCCGTGTGGCTGACCGGGAAGGGTATCCGGAAGTGGCGGAAGCCTACAAACGGATCGCTTTCGAAGAAGCGGAACACGCTGCCAAATTCGCTGAACTGCTGGGCGAAGTGGTCACCGACAGCACCAAGAAGAACCTGGAAATGCGGGCTGCCGCCGAACAGGGTGCCTGCGCCGGCAAGAAGGAAATCGCCACCCTGGCCAAACAGCTGGGCTACGATGCCATCCATGACACCGTCCATGAAATGGCCAAGGACGAAGCCCGTCACGGCCGTGTATTCGATGGTCTGCTGGCCCGTTACTTCGCAAAATAAAAAAAGACAAAAAGGGGCTGTTGCGTGGGCAACAGCCCCTTTTTCTATGGTACAATGAAAGGAAAATGCTGGATGAGGGGGAAATGACATGCAGGAAGCACTGAGAAGACGGAATGAACTGCTGGCCCAGGTGGTGATCCGGGGGCTGGCATCCCGGAACATGAAGGGATACTATGCCGCCAATGTGGAAGAAGCGGTACAGAAGGCCCTGGAACTGATTCCCCAGGGCAGTGTGGTGACCATGGGGGGCAGTACCACCGTACGGGAAAGCGGCCTGGTGGAACGGCTGAAGGCGGGGAACTGGACGTTCATCGACCGGGAGGAATATCCCTCCCGGCGTCCGGCCCATCTGAAAGCCTATGATGCGGACTGGTATCTGGCCAGCTGCAACGCCATGACCCGGGACGGGATCCTGGTGAACATCGACGGCAACGGGAACCGGGTATCCGCCATTTCCTACGGGCCCCATCACGTGCTGTTCCTGGTGAGCCTGAACAAGGTGTGCTCCAGCCTGGAAACGGCCCTGGACCGGGCGGAGAATACGGCGGCTGCAGTCTGCGCCCAGAAGTTCGACATCCAGACTCCCTGCCGGACCACCGGGTTTTGTTCCCACTGCAAAGCGCCGGAAACCCGTTGCTGTGAAATCCTCATTACCCGGTACGCCCGGCACCCGGAGCGGATCCATGTGATCCTGGTCAATGACCAATTGGGGTTCTGACAGGAGAAGAGAACGGAAGTTGGCGGACCAACCACTCCGTTCTCTTTTTTGTGATATAATGATAGGACTTTGAAACCTGAAGGAGACCAGAATGTCTGATTATTTTATTTCCCAAGTATATCCTTCCGACAAGCGGACCAATGCCCAGGTGGACGCCTTGCTGGAGCAGGAGGGAATCCGCCGGGATGCCAACCTGGATTATACCTGTGTGATGTTCGATAATGACTACCATGCCATTGCCACCGGCAGCTGTTTCGGCAACACCCTGCGCTGCATGGCCGTGGACCATCATCACCAGGGAGAAGGGCTGATGAATGAAATCGTTTCCCACCTGGTACAGTACCAGTATGAACGGGGCAACCTCCATCTTTTCCTCTATACCAAATGCAGTTCCGCCAAATTTTTCGGCGATCTGGGATTCTATGAGATCGCCCGGATCGAAGACCAGATCGTCTTTATGGAAAACCGGAAGGATGGTTTTTCCAGTTACCTGGACAATCTGGCCCGGAGCCGGGTGGAAGCTCCCAAAGTGGCAGCCATTGTCATGAACGCCAATCCCTTTACCCTGGGGCACCAGTATCTGGTGGAAAAAGCCGCGGCGGAAAATGACCTGGTCCATCTGTTCATGGTCAGCGAGGATGCCAGCCTGTTCCCCTATGCCGTGCGGAAACAGCTGATTCAGGAGGGCACCCGCCATCTGTCCAATCTCCGGTATCATGACAGCGGTCCCTACATCATCAGCCAGGCTACCTTCCCCAGCTATTTCCAGAAGGATGCGGAAGCGGTGATCGCCAGCCATGCCAATCTGGATCTGGCTATCTTTACCAAAATCGCCCATCGGCTGGGCATCACCGTCCGGTATGTGGGGGAAGAGCCCACCAGTGTGGTGACCGGTCTGTACAACCAGGTGATGCAGCAGCGGCTGCCGGAAGCCGGCATCCAGTGCATCGTGGTGCCCCGCCGGGAAGAACAGGGCCAGGTGGTCAGTGCATCCACCGTCCGGAAGGCACTCCAGGAAGGGAACTGGGCACTGGTCCGGGAACAGGTGCCTGCCACCACCCTGGAATTCCTCCAGAGCGAGGCTGCCCGTCCCATCCTGGAACGGATCCGGAAAGAGCAGGACGTGGTCCACTATTAAGGGCCCGTCTTGCATTTCCCTACTGTGTTTGTTATAATTACAGGGCTAAATCGAATACAGCTCATCAAGAGTGGCGGAGGGAATGGCCCTATGAAACCACAGCAACCATGGCCTGTGGCCAACGGTGCTAATTCCTGCAATGCGGTTTGTCGATTGTAAGATGAGAGTCCTATAAGTGCTCTCATTTTGGGAGTATTTTTTTTGTGCAAGGAGGAAACAATGAAAAAAGTATTTACGTCTGAATCCGTTACGGAAGGCCATCCTGACAAAATCGCCGATCAGATTTCTGATGCGGTGCTGGACGCTATCCTGGAACAGGACCCGGATGCCCGGGTTGCCTGCGAAACCCTGGTGGCCACCGGCCAGATCCATATTGTAGGGGAAATTTCCACCAGCTGCTATGTGGACATTGCCAAGATCGCCCGCCAGACGGTGATCGATATCGGCTATGACCGGGCCAAGTACGGCTTTGACGGTTCCACCTGCGGGGTGCTGATTTCCATCGATGAACAGTCTCCGGACATTGCCCAGGGGGTGGATGAATCGGACGAATCCAAACAGGGTGCCCAGGATGAAACGGAAAAAATCGGTGCCGGTGACCAGGGCATGATGTTCGGGTATGCCACCGATGAAACCCCGGAATACATGCCCCTGCCCATTTCCCTGGCCCACAAACTGGCCCGCCGGCTGGCCCAGGTGCGGAAAGACGGCACCCTGCCTTATCTCCGCCCGGATGGCAAGACCCAGGTTACGGTGGAATATGAGGATGACCAGCCCGTACGGGTGGATACCATTGTGGTTTCTGCCCAGCACAGTCCGGAAATCACCATGGAACAGCTGCGGAAGGATATCCTGGAACAGGTGGTCCGTCCGGTGGTGCCTGCCGGCCTGCTGGATGACAGGACCATCTATCACATCAACCCCACCGGCCGGTTCGTCATCGGCGGGCCCCAGGGGGATTCCGGTCTTACCGGCCGGAAGATCATCGTGGACACCTACGGGGGCATGGCCCGTCACGGGGGCGGCGCTTTCTCCGGGAAGGATGCCACCAAGGTGGACCGGAGTGCCGCCTATGCAGCCCGGTATGTGGCCAAGAACGTGGTGGCTGCCGGCCTGGCCAAAAAATGCGAAATCCAGCTGGCCTATGCCATCGGGGTGGCCCGTCCTGTATCCATCAGTGTGAACACCTTTGGTACAGCGGCCATTCCGGAAGAAAAAATCGTGGAACTGATCGAAAAGAACTTCTCCCTGACCCCGGCCGGGATCATCCGGAGCCTGAACCTGCGCCGGCCCATTTACCGGCAGACGGCGGCCTATGGCCATTTCGGCCGGACCGATGTGGATCTGCCCTGGGAACGGCTGGATAAGGTGGAAGTGCTGAAAAAAGCACTGGAATAAGATGGAATACGCCAAGGTTGCCATCAATCTGCCTGCCAAAAACATTTTCCGGCAGTTCACCTATCATGTGCCGGAAGCCCTGGATTTCCTGGGCCAGGGCTGGCGGGTGGTGGTGCCTTTCGGCCAGCAGCTGCTGGAAGGCTTTATTGTGGAAGAGGACCGGGAACCGGATCTGTCCCGGGAACTGAAGGATATTGCGGATGTGGTGGGGACGGAACCCTGGTTCGACAGTGAGATGCTGGCCACGGCCTACTGGCTGTCCCAGTATTACCTGTGCACCCTGGCGGAAGCCCTGCGTCTGTTCATTCCAGGCCGGAAAAGCCTGGCGGCAGTGGGGAAATACGTGCCGGTGCCGGAAGCGGAAGGATTGTCCCGGCCGGAGCAGGAACTGTATGATTTCCTGACCCTGAAGGGGCCGCTGCCCCGGAAGGCCATCCGTCGGATCCCCGGGGGAGAGACGGCCCTGAAGGGACTGATTGCCCGGAAGGCCGTGGTCCTTTCCTACGATGTGAAATACAAACTGCGGGAAAAAACCGAACGGACCTTCACAGCAACGCCGGAAGGACTGGCCGCACAGGAAAACGGAGAGGTCCGGGGCAAAAGCCAGCAGGCTGCCCTGGACCTTTTGCCGTATGGAAAGACCGCCAGTGCCGGAGAGCTGGAAGCCCGGGGCATCACCTCCGCCGTCCTGCGGAATCTGGTCCGGAAGGGGTGGCTGCTGGAAGGCAGGCGGCGGGTCCTCCGGGACAGCTATCAGGGCCTGGAAGCCCGGAAAGAAACCCTGGAACTGACGGAGGAACAGCAGGCGGCCATCCAGGCAGTGGACGCAGCCCGGGAAAACCGGGAAGCCCGGACCTTCCTGCTCCAGGGCATCACCGGCAGCGGCAAGACGGAAGTCTATCTGCGGCTGGCGGCCAGAGCACTCCAGGCTGGCCAGCAGGTGATGGTGCTGGTGCCGGAAATCGCCCTCACCGGGCAGATCGTCAAACGGTTCAAGGCATGGTTCGGAGCCGGAGTGGCGGTGGCCCACAGCCGTCTTTCCGCCAGTGAGCGGGGGGATGTGTGGAGCCGGATGCGGTCCGGCCAGGCCCGGGTCCTGATCGGGGTGCGGTCGGCGGTGTTCTGCCCCTTTGCGGATCTGGGACTGATCCTTATCGATGAAGAGCATGAAGGAACCTACAAACAGGAAGAACGGCCCAGCTATCATGCCCGGCTGGTGGCCCAGTACCGGGCCCATTACCGGAAGGTGCCGGTGGTGCTGGGATCGGCTACCCCCGACCTGGAATCGTATTATCTGGCAGAAAAGGGGGGCTATACCCTCCTTCGGCTGACCCATCGGGCCAGGTCCGGCAGCCATCTGCCCAAAGTCTCGATTGTGGATATGCGGGAAGAGCTCCATCAGGGGAACCGGACGGTGCTTTCCGAAGCCCTGCGGACCCGGCTGGAGCATGTGGTGCAGAACGGGGAACAGGCCATTGTCCTCTTGAACCGCCGGGGCTTTTCCACCTTTGTCCTGTGCCGGGACTGCGGGGAATCCCTCAGCTGTCCCAACTGTGCGGTTTCCCTGGTGTACCATGCCCGGGAGCAGCTGATGGAATGCCATTACTGCGGCTATACGGAACCGGTGCCCACCAAATGTCCCTACTGCGGCAGTCCCCGGATCCGGTTCTTCGGGACCGGGACGGAAAAGGCGGAACGGGAAATCCGGGAGCTGTGTCCGGGAGTGAAGCCCCTGCGCATGGATCAGGATTCCACCAGCGGAAAATTCGCCCATGAGCAGATCCTCCAGGCCTTCCGCAGCGGACTGTACAATGTGCTGCTGGGGACCCAGATGGTGGCCAAGGGCCACGATATCCCCAATGTGACCCTGGTGGGGGTGCTCAGTGCGGATTCCCAGCTGAACCTGCCGGATTTCCGCAGCGGAGAACGGTGCTTTGCCCTGCTGACCCAGGCAGCCGGCCGGGCCGGCCGGGGGGATAAGCCGGGGGAAGTGATCTTCCAGGCCTATGATGCAGAAAATCCCATCCTCCAGCTGGCGGCCAGGCAGGATTATGAAGGCTTCGCCAAAATGGAACTGGAGCAGCGGAAGGAACTGGGCTATCCGCCCTTTACCCGGATGTTGAAGATTACCGTCCTCCACAAAAAGGAGGAAGAGGCCCTGGCCATTGCCCAGAAACTGGTGAACGCCCTGGAGGCCTGGCAGCTGGAAAGCGGGCATCCCCTGGAGATCCTGGGACCTTTCCCGGCCATTGTGGCCCGGGTGAACCAGATCTACCGGATCAACGTGCTGCTGAAAAGCCCCCGGATGAAACCGGTGAAAGAATGGCTCCGCCAGTCAGAATACCGGGAACTGCCCAATGTGTATTTTGACGTGGATCCCATCAGTGTGGTGTAGGGGGAGCTGTTGCATGGGCAACAGCCCCTTGTTGGAGTCGCGGCTCGCGACCCGTGACCTGCGGCCCGCGACTGGGGGGTGTGAATTTTTTTCACACCCCCCTTTTCCATGTCCTATGGTATAATAGAGAGTAAAAATTGCGATAGGAGTCGATGATATATGGCAATCTATGACATTGTGAAAGTCGGGGCCCCGATCCTTCGGGAGAAGGCAGTCCCTGTTACCCGTTTCGATAAAAAGCTGGCCCGCCTGCTGAAGGATATGGCGGAAACCATGTATGCGGCCAATGGCTGCGGCCTGGCCGCCCCCCAGATCGGCCTCAGCAAACGGCTGGTGGTCATCGATGCCGGAGACGGTGCCGGCATCCGGGAATTCGTGAATCCGGTACTGACGGATCCGGAAGGAGAGGCAGTGGATTCCGAAGGATGCCTCAGCGTCCCTGATTACGAAGGGGAAGTGAAGCGGGCCGCCCGGATCACCGTCCATTTCCAGGACCGGAAAGGGGATCATTACCGGCTGACCGCCGACGGGCTCCTGGCCCGGGCTCTCCAGCATGAATGCGATCATCTGGAAGGGGTCCTGTTCATTGACAAGGCCGTCAGCCTGTCTGCCAAGCCGAAAGAAGGCCGAGAATGAAAATTGTATTTATGGGAACGCCGGAATTCGCCGCTGCCAGCCTGAAGGCACTGGTGGAAGCCGGGAACTGTGAAATCGCCGCGGTGGTGACACAGCCGGACCGTCCCAAAGGACGGGGCCACAAGGTCATGATGAGTGCGGTGAAGGAATATGCCCTGATCCAGGATCTTCCGGTACTCCAGCCCCAGCGGGTGAAAACCCCGGAATTCCAGGCAGAAATGGAAAAAATCCAACCGGATCTGATCGTGGTGGCTGCTTTTGGCCAGTTCCTGCCCAAAGAGCTCCTGGATCTGCCCCGGTACGGGTGCATCAATGTCCATGCGTCCCTGCTGCCCCGGTACCGGGGAGCGGCCCCCATCCATTACGCCATCCTGAAAGGGGAAAAGGAAGCGGGAGTCACCATCATGCAGATGGACGTGGGCATGGATACCGGCGCCATGCTCAGCAGGACGGCGGTTCCCGTAGGACCGGAAATGACCCAGGGAGAACTCCATGACATCCTGAAGGAAAAAGGCGCCCGGCTGCTGCTGGACACCATTCCCCGGATCGTGGCGGGGACCGTACAGCCGGTTCCCCAGCCGGAAGAAGAAGCAACCTATGCATCTCTGATTACCCGGGATATGGAAAGGGCTGACTGGAACAAAAAAGCGGAAGACCTCCACAACCAGTTCCGGGCCTTTGATCCCTGGCCGGGTTCCTTTACCCTGCTGCCGGACGGAAAGCGGCTGAAGATCTGGAAGAGCCGGATCCTGGCAGGAGAAGGCAGCCAGGGAGCACCGGGAACGGTGCTCCAGGCGGACAGCCGGGGATTCCGGGTGGCCTGCGGACAGGGTTCCCTGGAAATCCTGGAATGTCAGCCGGAAGGGAAAAAACGGATGCCGGCGGCTTCTTTTGTCAACGGCGGCCATGTAAAACCGGGGGACAGACTGGAATAAGATCATGAATATGGGAATTCGGCCGAAAAAACGGCTTTTTATGGCGCTGGCGTCCCTGGCTGTCCTTTTGGCCGGGGCAGCGGCCTACGGCCTGTGGCAGCTTCTGGTACCGGGGCTTTCCCAGATCCATCCCTGGCTGCCCCAGGTGGTGGGATGGGCAGTGCTGCTGCTGATCCTGTCCCTGCTTTCCGGGGTGGTGGGCATCGTCCTGGCCATCCTGGGGTTTCCCACCATCCGGGTCTTTTATTTCTGGGCCTGGCACATCATCAATTTTCTGTATCCCCTGTCCCTGTTCCTGGGGAAGCTGATGGGCATTTCCAAGCGGCGGGTGGAACAGTCCTTTATCGAAGTCAGCAACCATCTGGTCCGGAACCAGCATGTGCGGGTGCCGGCCAACCGGCTGCTGATCCTGACGCCCCACTGCATCCAGCTGGATACCTGTCCCTATAAAGTCACCCGGGACATCACCAACTGTCATCAGTGCGGCCGGTGCGGGGTGGGCCAGCTGCTGGCCCTGTCAAAGAAATACGGGGTCCATGTGGCCATTGCCACCGGCGGGACCCTGGCCCGGCAGGCGGTGAAAAAGGCACGGCCCAAGGCCATCCTGGCGGTGGCCTGCGAACGGGATCTTACCAGCGGGATCCAGGATGTGTTCCCGCTGCCGGTCATCGGCGTACTCAATGAACGGCCCAACGGCCCCTGTTTCAACACCCGGGCGGATATGGGCAAAATCGAAGAGGCCATACGGTCATTTATTCTGGAAGAGGATGGACAATGAAGGGAACTGCCAAGAATCCGCGGGAAGCGGCATTACTGATACTGGAACAAATCTTTCTCAGGGGAGCCTATGCAAACCTGGCTCTGGCTCAGGGCCTGCGGGGGGCTCCCCTGTCCCCCCTTGACCGGAAACTGACTACGGAACTGGTCTATGGCACGGTCAAGACCATGGGGACCCTGGACTGGTATCTGTCCAAGGTGGTGAACCGGCCGCTGCGGAAACTGGATCCCCTGGTGCTGGTGATCCTGCGGCTGGGGGCCTACCAGCTGCTGTACCTGGACCGGATCCCGGCATCGGCGGCCTGCAACGAAAGCGTCAAGCTGGCCAAGAAGTGGGTCCACGAAGGGGCCGGCAAGCTGGTGAACGGAGCATTGCGTCAGCTGGCCCGGACCCGGGACCAGTGGAAATTTCCCCAGGGACCGGACCATGAACTGGAGCGGATCGCCCTGGAATATTACCATCCGGAATGGCTGGTCCGACGGTGGAAATTCCGGTATGGACTGGAAGAGGCGGTAAAACTCTGTGCCTTTGACAATGCCCGTCCGGCTTTCTCGTTCCGGGTCAATACCCTCCGGGATACCCGGGAAGGGCTCCAGGAAAAACTGGCGGAAAAGGGCATCCGGACCCGGCCGTCCCAATGGTCTCCGGACGGACTGCTTTGTGACAGCCTGCCTTCTCTGGATGACCTGGTGGAAGGTTTCGGACCGGATATCTACATCCAGGACGAAAGCTCCATGCTGGACGCGGCAGTGCTGGATCCTCAGCCCGGGGAACGGGTGCTGGATCTGTGCAGTGCCCCGGGAGGGAAGACCACCCATCTGGCCCAGAAAATGCAGGACCAGGGAGAAATCCTGGCTCTGGACTTATACGATCACAAACTGGCCCTGGTCCGGGAAAATGCCCGGCGGCTGGGAATCCACTGCATCCGGACGGAAAAACAGGATGGCACTGTTTTTGTGCCCGAATGGGAAAATACCGCCCACCGGGTGCTGGTGGATGCTCCCTGCAGCGGCCTGGGAGTCCTGAACCGGAGAGCGGAAGCCCGGTGGACCAAGGAAGAACGGTCCCTGAGTCAGTTCCCGCCCCTGCAGAAAAAGATCCTGGCCAACGGCGCCCGGTATGTGATGCCCGGGGGACGGCTGCTGTACAGCACCTGTACCCTGGAACAGGATGAAAACACCCGGGTGCGGAAGTGGTTCCTGGAAAACCATCCGGAGTTTGCTCCGGCCGCTTTTCCCCATCCCCTGACCGGGGAGCCGGTGGAAGAACTCCAGATCCTCCCCCAGCGGGACGGGATCAATGGATTCTATCTCTGTCTTTTTGAAAAACGAAAGTGAGACATACCATGTGCAAAAAAGAAATCATGGGACTGACCCTGGAAGAACTCCAGACGGAGCTGGCCGGCCTGGGCATGAAAAAGTTCCGGGCCGAACAGGTCTTCCGCTGGCTGTATGAAAAGGCTGCCACGGACTTTTCCCAGATGAGCAACCTGAGCAAGGACGCCCGGCAGCAGCTGGCCGACCGGTATACCATTGCCACGGCCCAGGTGAAGGTCCTGAAGGAATACCGTTCCCGGGACGGGCTGACCCACAAGGTGCTGCTGGAACTGACGGACGGTGCCACAGTGGAAACGGTGCTGATGCACCATGACTACGGCTACAGCGTATGCCTGTCTTCCCAGGTGGGCTGCGCCATGAACTGCGCCTTCTGCGCCAGCGGGCTCCACGGTTTTGTCCGGAATCTGACGGCAGCGGAGATCCTGGCCCAGCTGTACTTCTTCCAGAGCGGGCTCCAGCCCGGGGGGGAACGGGTCAGCCGGATCGTGGTCATGGGCAGCGGGGAACCCATGCTGAACCTGGACAACGTCCTCAAGGCCCTGGATATCCTCCACAGTGACCGGGGCCAGTGCATCGGGTACCGGAACATGACGGTTTCCACCTGCGGGGTGGTGCCGGGCATCCAGGAACTGACCGCCCAGGGCCGGAACATCAATCTGGCCATTTCCCTCCATGGGGCCTCCCAGGAACTGCGGAACCGGCTGATGCCCATCAACCGGAAATATCCCTTCCCGGAAGTGATCCAGGCGGCGGATGCCTACGAAAAGAGCAATGGACGGCAGGTCATGTATGAATACATCCTGCTGGCCGGCATCAACGACCGGCCGGAAGATGCCCGGAACCTGGCCGATGCTCTGGAACACAAAGAATGTGTCATCAACCTGATCCCCGCCAATCCGGTGCCGGAAAAAGGGTTCGAACGGCCCAGTGACCGGGCAGTGGACCGGTTCTTCCAGATGCTGAAGAAACGGCGGCTGAACGTGACGGTCCGGAAAGAAATGGGAAAGGACATCAATGCGGCCTGCGGCCAGCTGCGGGCCAGTGCATTAAAGGAGGCACAGAATCAATGATCGCAGTGAGCCGGACCAACCGGGGAATGGTGCGTCCCAACAATGAGGACAGCATCCTGGTGCGGGAACCGGATCTGTATGCCATTGCTGACGGCATGGGCGGAGCAGATGCGGGAGAAGTGGCCAGTTATGAAGCCGTGCACCAGTTGAGCCGTCTGGACCTGAAAGGGCTCCAGAGAAAGGAAATCCTTCCGTTTTTGGAACGGAGCATCCAGAACATCAATAAAAAAATCTGGGAACTTTCCCGGGAAAAAGAAAATTTCACCGGCATGGGGACTACCCTGACAGCGGTCTATCTGCCCAGTCCCCACAGCGCCTTTGTGGCCCATGTAGGGGACAGCCGGATCTATGTGTGGCAGGACGGGGTTCTGCGGCAGGTGACCAGTGACCACAGTTATGTGGCGGAACTGGTCCGCCAGAAACAGATGACCCAGGAGGAAGCGGAAACTTCTTCCCAGAAGCACATGATCACCCGGGCCATCGGGGTGGATCCCCAGGTGCAGGTGGACACCTTTGAAATCCTGCTGGACGGGGCCCAGAAGCTGCTGGTCTGTTCCGACGGACTGACCAACATGATTTCCGAAGCGGAAATCGAACGGACCCTGGGAGACCGGAACCTGGAGCGGCTGGCGGACGGCCTGATGAACGGCGCCATGACCGCCGGCGGCGATGATAACATTTCATTCATTGTCATTGATCTGGAGGCTGCAGAATGGAAGGTAGAATAACGCTCAATGGCCGCTATGAAATCATTGACAAAATCGGCGGAGGCGGCATGGCTGAGGTGTTCCACGGGTATGACACGGTACTCCACCGGGATGTGGGCATCAAGATCCTCCGGGATCAGTTCATCCAGGACAAACAGTTTGTGGCCCGGTTCCGTCAGGAAGCCTGCAATGCAGCCTGTCTGTCCCACCCCAACATTGTCAATATCTACGACAGCGGCAACGAAAATGAGATTTACTATATTGTGATGGAATATGTGGTGGGCCGTTCCCTGAAGGAAGTCATCCAGGAAAACGGTGCCCTGGATTACAAGACGGCCGTCCGGTATGCCATCGGCATCGCATCGGCCCTGAAACAGGCCCATGACCATTCCATCGTCCATTGCGATGTGAAGAGCCAGAACATCCTCATCGACACCAAAGGGGTGCCCAAGATCACGGATTTCGGCATCGCCCGGGCCTTTGGCCAGCCCAGCAATGCATCTGAAAAAAATGTCATCGGTTCGGTCTATTATCTTTCACCGGAACAGGCGGCCGGTCAGCCGGTGACTCCCCAATCGGATCTGTATTCCCTGGGGGTGGTGCTGTTCGAGATGCTCACCGGGAAACTGCCCTATGACGGGGATACGCCGCTGGAAGTGGCCCGGATGCATCTGGAATCCTCCACCCCTTCCGCCCGCCGGTATGATCCGGATATTCCCTATTATCTGGACAACATCATCACCAAGGCCCTGGCCAAGAATCCCCGGCTGCGGTATGCCACGGCGGATGATTTCCTCACGGACCTGAAGCATGCCCAGACCCATCTGCTTGGAGATCTGGGAGGGGACGAGGATGCCTGGAGCAATCCCCGGAAGCATCCGGTGAGCGATGAGACTATGGTCATCAGCAAAAGCGACATGCTGGACGGGATCCTGAAACCCCAGAGGGCGGAAGCGGCGGAAAAACGGCCGGAAGCCCAGACGGAAAAGCCCCAAAAGGATGGGGAGGATTCTGCGGGCGGTCTGTTGGAAAAATACGGGAAAAAGAAACTCCTGGCCTTCTTCATGGCGGCCATCGTACTGCTGTCCGGGATCATCTATGCCATCCTCAGCTATACCAGCGGGGATGTGACGGTGCCGGATCTGAAAGGCAAGACCATTGTGGAGGCGGAAGCCATCCTGACCAGGGATAAACTGGGGTATACCCTGACGGAGGAATATGATCCCAAGGCCACTCCCGGGGTGATCATCAAGCAGAATCCGGCTGCCCACAGCCGGGTCAAGGCAGGAAGGAAGATCCACCTGGTGGTCAGCAAGGGACCGGAACCCGGGGTGGTGCCGGACCTGAAGAAGAAAACCCTGGCGGAGGCCACCACCATGCTGGAAAAGGCCAGGCTGAAAGTGGGGAACGTAACCGTGAAGTATGAAGCGGGAGCCCCCAAGGGAAGCGTGCTCTCTCAGAGCATTGCCCCCAAACAGAAAGTCAGCGAAGGGACCAGTGTGGATCTGGTGGTGAACATCAGCGGCAACCAGACCGTGGTGCCCGATCTGTCCGGCCTGAGCCTGGCAGAAGCCCGGAACCAGCTGAGCAGTGTGGGACTGACCATCGGCAGCATCCAGGCCCAGGAAAGCGACAAGGCCAAGGATACGGTACTGTCCAGTGATCCGGGCAGCGGGTCCGTGATCGACCGGGGCGGAGCCGTCAGCCTGGTGGTGTCCGCAGGGAAGAAGGAAGAAAAGAAGAGCCGGAGCAGTTCCGGCAGCAGCGGGGGCAGTTCCCGGACCATCGGGTACACGGTTCCCGGCAGCGGCAGTGCCAAAAACGTGAAAATCATCGTATCCGATGAGAACAGTACCCGGACCATCTTCTCCGATTCGGTGGCTCCCGGTACCCGGATCACCCGGACGGTTACAGTAGGCTCCGGGGCCAGCGTCCAGATCTATGTAAACGGAGAATTGGCGGAGGATAAGGCTCTGTGAGTACGGCAACAGGGAGAATCATCAAAACCTACAACGGGTATTACTACGTGGCGGGAGACGACGGAGTCCTGTACACCTGCAAGGTGAAAGGGCGGATGAAGCAGAAACGCTTCATCATGGCCGCCGGCGACCGGGTGGAACTGGAAGCCCAGGGGGCGGAAGGGATGATCCGCCAGGTGCTTCCCCGGCAGAACCTGCTCCAGCGCCCTCTGGTGGCCAATCTGGATTGTCTGATGGCGGTCTTTGCCTGCGGGGATCCGGATCCCAGTTTCCTGCTGGTGGACAAACTGCTGGCCCTGGCGGAAGCGGCGGGGATCCCGGCGGCTCTGGTCCTGAACAAACGGGACCTGGCGCCGGCGGGACTCATCGACCGGTTCCGGTCCATCTATGAGCCCCTGGGCTATCCGGTACTTCCGGTGGAGGCCCGGGAAGGCCTGGGACTGGAACCCATCCTGGAGCGGGTCAAAGGCCATACGGTGGCTTTTGGCGGCCCTTCCGGGGCCGGGAAATCCACCCTGCTGAACCATCTGGATCCGTCCCTGACCCTGAAAACCGGTCACGTAAGCAGCAAGATCGGCCGGGGGCGGCATACCACCCGGTTTGCAGAACTGCTGCCCTTTGCCGGAGGATATATTGTGGATACCCCCGGTTTCGGGAACATCGACCTGTCCGAACTCCAGATGGACCAGGCGGCGGACGGGTTCCGGGAAATCCGGAAACAGGAGGGCCTCTGCCGGTTCACCGGCTGCACCCATACCCATGAACCGGACTGTGAAGTGAAAGCGGCGGTGGAACGGGGAGAAATCGCCCCCAGCCGCTATGCTTCCTACTGCACCATCCGTCAGGAACTGGCGGATCCAAAGAAAAGAGGTAAAAAATCATGACCATCATTGCTCCTTCCATTTTGTCTTCTGATTTTTCCCGTCTGGGGGAAGAAGTGGCCCGCATCCAGGATGCGGGAGCTGACTGGTGCCATATCGATGTGATGGACGGCCAGTTCGTCCCCAACCTGACCTTCGGGGCCCCTGTGGTGAAATCCCTGCGGAAACGGACGGAGATGTTTTTTGACTGCCACCTGATGGTGGAAAATCCGGAAAACTATGTGGACAGCTTTGCCGCAGCCGGGGCCGACCTGATCTGCGTCCATGCGGAAGCCACCCACCATCTCCACCGGCTGCTCCAGAGCATCCACAGCAAGGGCATCCAGGCCGGTGTGGCGCTGAACCCCGCCACGCCGCTGTGCCAGATCGAGGAAATCCTGCCTTATGCGGACATGATCCTGATCATGAGCGTGAACCCCGGCTTTGGCGGGCAGAAATTCATCCCCACCAGTGTGGACAAGATCCGCCGGCTGAAACAGATGATCCGGGAGCGGGACCTGAAGACCCTGATCGAAGTGGACGGCGGGGTCAATGGGGAAACGGCCAAAGCCTGCCGGGAAGCCGGGGCCGATGTGCTGGTGGCCGGATCCTTTGTGTTCGGAGCGGCGGATATGCAGGAAGCGGTAGCGGCCCTGCGGTAAGACCATGAAAGCCTTTCTGCAGAAACACCGGCGGAAAATCAAATGGATCCTGCTCTGCGTCCTGGCCAGTTTTCTGGTGCTGGCATGGCTGGCCTACATTGCCAGTATCCATGCGGCCCAGATCTTCAACCGGGAAATGGCCAGGCAGCATTTCTTTGACGGGACCATTACCGTGGAACGGCTGACGGCCACCCCTCTGGGCCATGTACGGTTTGAAAATCTGGAATGGAAGGGCAGCCATGACGGCAACCGGGTATTCATCCCCAGAGGATCCTTCCAGGTGAAGCCCATGGATATCGTCCTGAGGAAAATCAGCACCCGGACCATCCAGGAACTGGAGCTGAACGAGGCGGAAATCGATCTGACCTTTACGGAGCATATGCATATCCGGGGCATCCAGGCGGCGGAACTGTCCCAGCCGGCGGCCCGGAAGGGAAAGAAGAAATTCGACATCAAGCTGAAAAACGTGGATGCCCGGGTGAAACTGAATCACTGCCGGATGACCGCACGCTACAGACAGCGGATCCATACCTTCCAGGATGTGAATGCGGATCTTCGCTACAACAGCAATGACCGGCTCACCATTGATTTTTCCACCGGGGAACTGGGCGGGACCCTGGAAGGAAAAGGGGTGGACATCCAGGGCAGTGTGGATCTGAAGCCTCCGGTTTCCACCTATGATCTGAAACTGGGCATCAAGGAACTGAATCCCTCCTCTCTGGGTACGGGGCTGAATATCCGGGAACGGGTCACCGCCAGTGCCACGGTAACGGGAGAGCTGCCGAAACCGGTGATCGTGGGAGAACTGTATATGCCCAATCTGAATCTGCCGGGTCTGAAGTTCACCGAGGTCAAAGGAAATTTCAAATACGAAGATGGATACATCGATGCCCAGAATGTAACGGCGGACATCTTCGAGGGGAACTGTGATGCCCGGGGCGGCTTCAACATCGACACCAAGGCCTATACGGTCAGTGTCATGGGCCATGACCTCCACAGTGAAGATGCCACCAACATCCCCTATTTCCGGACCCTGGTGCAGCTGGACCTGAAAATGCTCTGCGATGGGGACAACCGGTCCACCCTGACCTACGGGTCCTTCTATTCCGGCAAGGGCATCTATGCCATCATCAAGTTCAACTCCATCAAGGGGACTTTTTCCAACCAGTACAAGCAGCTGAAGTTCAGCGATGTGGAAATCAAATCGGACGGCGGCGACATTGTGGCGCCTCAGTTCGAGCTGGTGGACGGGAAACTGCAGATGGGAAATCTGTACTATGTGGCGCCGGGAGGCGCCCGGGCACGGATCCACTTTTTCGGATAAAACAGGGGCTGTTGGAGAAACAGCCCCTTTCTTTGGGTAAAAAGGAGGAAGAGAATGAAACTGCTGCGGATCCTGGGGATCCTGTTCCTGCTGCTGTCTGCCGGATGCGGACCGGCCGCACCGGAACAGGGGGGCTATACGGTGACCGATGTGCGGGGAAAGACCGTGCATCTGCTCCGTCCGCCCCGGAAAATCCTTACCGACTCCCTCCATCTGGATGAGACCCTGCTGACCCTGGTGCCGGCGGATCATCTGGCCGGCGCCTGTTACCTGGACCGGGAGTCGGGGATTTCCTTCATTGCAGAAGAAACCCGGTCCGTGGAGCCGGTTCTCCGGGAGGTGACTCCGGAAACGGTGGCAGGGACCAAACCGGACCTGTTTCTTGCTTCCACCTGGTCCGATCCGGGGCTGATCCAGAAAGTGGAGGAACTGGGAATCCCGGTGGTGGTGTGCCGGGGTCCGGTGACCCTGGAAGAAATCCGGGAAAATGTTCGGCTGATGGCCCGGGCCCTGGACCGGGAGACGGTGGGGGAAAAAGTCCTGGCCCGGATGGATGACCAGCTGGAAAGGACGGAAAAGACCCTGGCCGCGCTGAAGGAGCCGGAACCGGTGGGAATGCTGGTTTCGCTCATGAGCCGGTATGGAGGCGGCGGATCCCTGTATGACGACTTGTGCCGCCGGGCCCATGTGGGCAACGGGCTGAGCCGGGCCGGTCTGCAGAACGGACAGCCCCTGACCCGGGAAGCCATCCTCCAGGCGGATCCGGATTTCTTCCTGATTTCCCTGCCCTATGGGGAGGAAAAAGCGGACTATGAGAAATTCCAGCAGCAGTTCTTTGCCGATCCGGCTCTCCAGGGACTGAAAGGGTATGACCGCCGGGTGGCCCTGCCGGACCGGTATGTGTATGATGCGTCCCCCATGGCGGTTTACGGTATCCAGGCCCTGGCCAACGGAGCCTATGGGAGACTGCTATTTCCCCTGGACTGGGAACCTCTGCTGAAAGGATACTGATATGGAACTGACAATGGCAAAAGGAAAGGTGGGCTATGGTGGGAAAACAGTCCTGGAGAATCTGGATCTGTGCCTGAAACCGGGAGACTGCCTCGGCCTTGTGGGACCCAACGGGGCCGGGAAAAGCACCCTGCTGAGGACTTTGGCGGGGATCCTGCCTCTCCAGGCCGGAGCACTGACCCTGGGAGACCGGCCCCTGGGAGAATGGAACCGGCGGGAATGGAGCCGGCAGGTGTCCTATCTGCCCCAGGAAAGAGAACTGCCCTTTGGCTATACGGCGGAATCCACTGTGCTGATGGGCCGGTATCCCTATCTGGGCTGGCAGCAGCAGGAAGGCAGCCGGGAAAAAGCACAGGCCAGGGCCTGTCTCGGACTGTTCGGGCTGGAAAAAATGGCGGCACGGCCTGTCACGGAACTGTCCGGAGGGCAGCGGCAGCGGGTGCTGCTGGCCCGGATCCTGATCCAGCAGACCCCTGTGGTCCTGTTGGATGAACCTACGGCGGAACTGGATCTGGTCTATGAAAATACGGTACTGGGGCTGAGCCGGCAGCTGGCCCGTGCCGGACGGAGCGTGGTCCTGTCCCTCCACGATATCGGTCAGGCTGCCCGGTACTGTACCCGGCTTGTTTTGCTGGGGCAGGGAGGGATGCTGGCCCAGGGGTCCCCCCGGGACGTGCTGACGGAAGAAAGGCTGGAGGCGGCCTATGGGGTACCGTTCCTGGTGCGGGAACAGGAGGGGGAACTGACGGTCCGGGTCCGGCGGGATCCGGACCGGGAAGCCCGGGAAGAAAAATGGCTGGAGCAGATTTTGGAAAATAGGGAGGCATAAGCGTATGATTGGATGGCTGGAGTATGGATGGATGTATTTTCTGCGGGGCGGGGTGGTGATGTGGCCCCTGCTTCTGTGTTCGCTGGTTTCTCTGACCCTCATCCTGGAACGGGGGGCTTTTTTCCGGCGGGAAGATTCCGGCAGGGACTATCCCCGCACCTTCTGCCGGATGGTGCGGCAGAAACAATGGCAGGACCTGCTGGCAATGAGCCGCCGGACCCGGGGTGCCCAGGCGGAACTGGGAATCCGGCTGCTGACGGCTCCGCCGGAGGCCCGGGAGAAGGAAAGTTATATCCTGGGAGAAAGCCAGCAGCTGGTAAGCCGTTTTGACAAAGGGCTGAATTACCTGTCCGTCATCGTTACCCTGGCACCCATCCTGGGACTCCTGGGCACCATTACCGGCATGATGTCCTCTTTCCAGGCCCTGGGGGACCGGTGGGACAATCCCCTGGGGGTTACAGCCGGGGTGGCGGAAGCCATGATCACCACTGTGTTCGGCCTGCTGATCGCCATTGGGACCATCTGCTTCCACACCTATTTTTCCCAACGGGTGAATACGGTGCTGGAAGAAGTGGAACAGATGGACAATGCCTTTATGGAAAACGCCGGGGATATGCCCCGTGAGGGAGGGAAGAGAGTATGATCCATCTCCATCGGTCAGGGGGAGAGAAACATCCCTCCATCCAGATTTCACCCATGATCGATATGGTGTTCCTGCTGCTGATTTTTTTCATCGTCTGTACCATGTACATGACCCAGCAGAAGGGTGTACCGGTGGAACTGCCGGCAGGACGGGGACAGCTGCAGCAGAAAGCCCATGTGGAAGTGACCCTGTCCAGGGACGGGACCATCTGGTACCAGGATCATCCGGTGACTGTGGAGGAACTGGTCCGGGAAGCGGCTGCGGCGGCCAGGGAAAACCCCCATCAGACCATAAACCTGCGGGCGGACAAGGAAGTCAGCTATGGCCGGGTCATGGGAATCATGGGGGAACTGAAACGGGCGGGACTGGAAGAATTTTCCCTTTCCGTTTCCACAGGTGAAGCCCATGGCTAAGCCGGAATGGAACCGGTATTTCAGCCTGTCCCTGCTGGCCCATCTGCTGATCCTGTCCTTGGGAGGGGCCCTGCTTTATGCCCATCGGTCCCTGCCGGAAACGCCGCAGGAATCCATCCGGGTCCATCTGGCGGGGCCGGACAGAGGCAGGGGAAATGCCGGAACCCCGGGAAAAGGAAAGGATTCCGCAGCACAGCAGGGAAACGGGACGGCCCATGCCGGGACCGGAGAACAGGACAGGCTGTTGGAACAGCTGATGGAAGCCCCCAGCCGGGTCAATGACCGGGGTGAAGTGGAGCGCCCGGAAAGGAACGGCGCGCAGGAATCGGGGGGAGAGCAGGCTGGGGTCAGTCCTTCTTCTGGCGGATCCGGAGAAACTGGGGGAAGCGGGAACCTGGCAGGAAACGGACAGGGGAACGGTTCCGGCGGTCCTGGTGCAGGGGATGGATCCGGAGCATCCCAGGGCGGCGGGGAAAGCCTGGAGGACCGGAGCCGTGATGCCAGTCTGGAAAGCTACAGCAAAATCTATCCCCAGGCCGCCCGGGCTTCGGGAGAAGAAGGGACGGCCCAGGTGGGGGTGGAAATCAGTGCCGGAGGAGAGGTGCTGTCCGCCTGGCTGGAAAGCAGCACCGGCTATGACCGTCTGGACCGGGCCGCTTTGAAAAGTGCCCGGCAGTGGACATTTTCCCCGGCCCTGGATGCAGCCGGACATCCTGTGCCTTCCCGGAAAAGCGTCACCGTGGTGTATTCCCTTACGGAGTAGAGGCGGAAAAATCCCGGCTTGCACCGGAAAAGGACTCTTTGTATAATACAGACGATGGAGAAAAGGGAAAGGAAGATGTGCTATGGTCCAGAAGAAAATCCGTACCCTTGCCTGCAGCACTCTGCTGGCAGGATTGTGGATGCTGATGGGAGCGGGGGCTGCCCAGGCGCAGCCGGCCACCGCCTCGGAAGCCGCCCACCATGTAATCGAACAGGAGCTCCAGAGCCATGTGCCCGGACAGGCTGTGTATGCCCGGAACGGAGTGGTGATCCGGAGCGGGATCCTGGGGGAAAAAGACCTGCTGATCCATTATCCCCAGGTAAGAGTCATGGGAAATCCCCAGGCATCCAGGAAGATTTCCCGGTATTTTGCAAAGCAGGCCAATCTGTCCCGGGAAAACTACAACAAGGCCAATACCATGGAAGAAAAACTGACTTCCCGGGTGGATTTCCAGGTAAGTTACCATGGAAACCGGTATCTGTCCTTCCAGACGTATGGCTATGACTATGTGGAACGGGCGGCCCATCCCACCAGCTGGGAACTGGGGAAGACCTTTGATCTGACCACCGGGGAACGGGTACCCTGGCAGAAAGTCATCCGTCAGGATCTGCGGGATCAGTTTACCCTGAAGAAAATCAATGAAGCCCTCTGGAATACGGAATATGGGAAAGGCCATTATTTCTTCCAGGATTTCAAGGGCCTGGAAAAACTGCCGGAAAACTATTATCTGGACGAGAAGGGCCATGTCCATTTTGTCTTTGGACAATACGAAATCGCCCCCTATGCGGTGGGGATCATCGATCTGAATATGGGGCTGGGAGTGTAACGAAGGAAACGTTCTTTTCGGCGGCTGGAGCAGACAGCGGGCAAAAGTGGCCTGGCTGTCTGTTTTGGTTTACAATAAAGGAAGAAGGGAATTCCGGTCAGAAGAAGGAAGAAGGAGAGGATAGAGATGAAAGTGTGGAAGAAGAAAATGATGGGGTGTGTCCTGGCAGGACTGGTGGGGCTGGGGACTGCATTTGGAGCCGTACCGGCTTCTCAGGCGGAAGCCGGCGGCGTGCTGGTGGATGTGCTGGGAACCGCCATTGCCGGGACTATGTACCGGGACAAGGTCATGGGGGTCTACAAGACGTACAACAACACGGACAAGGGCCGGCAGGAATGGTTCGAACATATGAAGGAAGAAGAAGGGGTGGTGGACAATGAGTATCTGAACAGCCGTCTGGATACCATTATGGCCAACGTAACCGCGGGAATCGGGGCCGTGGATCCTACGGTATACAAGAAACCCTATCATTATTTCATCAGCCCCCATGATGATGCCAACGCGTACTGCACCATCGGACACAATGTGAATGTATACAAGGGGATCTTCAATCTGTTCCCCACCGATGATGAAATCGCAGTGGTGATTGGCCATGAACTGGGCCATGGCCAGAAAGACCATCCCATCCAGGGCGTGAAAAAATCCCTGAATGCAGCAGTACTGGCAGAGATGGCCAATGCAGCCACCGGAGGTATGGCCAGCGGAGCCATTGGACAGCTGTATACCTATACCCGGAACGTCCATTTGTCCAAACCCATGGAATGGGAAGCGGACAATCTGGCTTTTGACTATATCACCCACACCAATTACAATCCGGGCGCCACGGCAGCCGTATGGCAGCGGTTCCTGGAAAAATATGGGAATATGAACGTCCATTGGAGCGACCATCCCACCTGTACCGAACGGCGGGAGAACTACGTGAAAAAACTCAACGCCTGGAGCAACAAACATGTGGATAACAAAGACGGCGTGGTGTATGTGAACAAGAAAGAATTCATCACCCCCAGCGCCACCGGCTCCATGTCCAGCAAGGAACGGTCCTACTTCGTCATGGGGAATCTGGCCGCCGTGTACCACAACAACAAGACGGCCCCGGAAGCTTATGCCAATGGAGATACAGTGATGATGGGAGAACAGCCTATTATGACCAGTACCGGGGATGATCCTACGGCAGAAGAATTGGCAGCCAAACTGAATCGAATCAAATGATGGAATAAATAAAATAAAAGAGCGTTTAATTGTCCGTGACAGGCCGAACAATTAAACGCTCTTTTAAAAATAGAACGAGTTGAAATAAAACAAAGAGTAAAAGAATGTAAAAAATACATATGAAAGTAAAATATACGTAAATAACCGTAAATAAGAAAAATATAAACGATAATATGGAATTTGAAGGATCGATATAAGTATGGTATTATAATTAAGCATTCTCGAGAGAGAATGCAGTCAGAAATCAGCTTCAACAACCAGATGTTTTCGAAAGAAAATAAAAAAGTTGTTGACAGAAACAATGATTCCTGATAAAATAAACAAGCTGTCGCTGAGACAGTGAGACGAACTTTGAGAACTGAATATTGTTGACAGATGTGCGGGTCAAGTCACCTTTACGGTGATGAGATC
>ERZ506905.80-NODE-80-length-65087-cov-42.0198_pt1 | contig 65087 bp, 61 predicted proteins | sample MGYA00513175_ERZ506905 | MGnify/ENA metagenome assembly ERZ506905
CATCAGCTTGGAATCTTGCACTTCTGCTTCCATCTATAACTGTTCCATTTTTTATTAGAATTTTTGACATGAAAATTCCTCCTATAATTTTTGAGTTACTTTCTTTTAAAAATTTATTTTTTACTAACAACTATCTCTCTTTATAATAAAGAGTATTGACTGATAATTTTATCAAATCAATACTCTTCATACACTGAATATTTATTACTTAGCTAAGTAAGCTTTTAATATTGCATAGAATCCTTCTGTTACTTTGAATAATTGATCTAATTCTATGTACTCATCTATTGTATGAGCAATATTTTCTTTTGATGGTCCATATCCTATTGTTCTTATTCCTTTTTCTCCTCCATAGTGAGAACCATTTGTACAGAAGTTATAATGCATTATTGTAGGATCTTGTCCAATTCCTTTTAATGCTTCTACTGCTTTTTGAACATACTCTTCTTTCTCATCAAATAACCATCCAGGGAAGAATCTCTCTCCAGTTATTTCATTTCCTGTCCAACACATCTCTTTTCCTACTGCATAAGAAACTTTTGCTTTTAATGTTTCATCTTCTTTCATCATTCTATCTAATAATTCTTGTAATGGAGCTAATACAGACTCAGGAGTTTCTCCTACTAAAAGTCTTCTATCATAAGTTGCTCTACAATAATCAGGTACTACTGATGCTCCTGGATATGGAGATGATTTAATATCAGTTAATTCTAGGATTCCATATCCTAAATCTTTGTGATGAGTCATAGGTAATTTTTGAATTTCTCCTATTATATTCATCATTTTATATACAGCATTGATTCCTTTTTCTGGGTTAGCTGAGTGAGCTGGTTTTCCGAAAGTTTCTACAACTATCTCTCCTCTTCCTCTTTGTCCTATTTTAAGGTTTAATTGAGATGCTTCTCCAATTATTACGATATCTGGATTTACATAGTTACTGATCTCTCTTGCTGCTACTCCTTCAAAGCACTCTTCATGTACTACTCCAGCCATGAATATTTCTCCAGCAAATTCTTTTTTAAGGTCTTGTGCTAAGTAAGCTCCTGCTAATATCATTGCACATACAGAACCTTTCATATCTGTAGTTCCTCTTCCGAATAATTTTCCATCGTGAACTTCTCCACCAAATGGTTTTTCAGTCCATTTTTCTTCATCTACTGGAACTGTATCAATATGTCCATCCATTAATACTTTTGGTCCTTCATATTTTCCTTTGATTGATCCAATTACGTTTCCATATTTGTCTATATGAACTGTATCATATCCTACTTCTTTCATTACTTTTTCAATATATTCTACTACTTCTTTTTCTTCTCCAGAATAGCTTCTTCTTTGAATTAAATTGCTAAGTGTTTCTATTAATTGTTGTTTTCTTGCTTCAGTTAACATTTTATCCTCCATTTTTTCAATAATATTTTTATATTAACTACAAACTACTTTATAAATTATTTATTTGGATGAGATCCATTCCATACTACGTTTTTATAACCTTCTACGTCAGTATCTCCCTCTGTACTGATACATAAAATTCTTGAATTTTCATCAATTTTTAATGCTTTCATTAATTCTACATACTCTTCTTTTTTCTCAGATAATACTGTGAATAATCCAAGTCCTACTGCTCCTGATTCTCCAGAAATTACTCTTTGGTCATTTCCTAAAGGTGAAGATAATACTCTCATTCCTCTTGCTGCTATAGAGTCATCACATGATACAGAGAAATCTGCATTGTCTCTTAAAATTTTCCAGCTGATTGTATTAGGCTCTCCACAAGCAAGTCCTGCCATTATTGTTGTTAAATCTCCAGTTACATTATGAGGTTTTCCATCATTAGCTTCCATTGATTTATAAATACAGTTTGCTCCGTGTGGTTCACAGATTATTGTTATAGGTCTGTCATCTCCATATAAGTGTGCTAAATATCCTTGAACTGCTCCAGCAAATGAACCTACTCCTGCTTGTAAGAATACGTGTGTTGGTTTTTCTTCTTTTGCAGCCTCTAATTGCTCAACTATCTCATTGATAATTGTAGAGTATCCTTGCATTATCCATAAAGGAATTTCTTCATATCCATCCCACGCAGTATCTTGTACCATTATCCAACCGTGCTCTTCTGCACCTTTATTTGCTAATCTTACTGCATCATCATAGTTTAAATCAGTGATTGATACATCTGCTCCCTCTCTAGCTATTGCATCAAATCTCATTTTAGCAGATCCTTTTGGCATATATACTACTGATTTTTGTCTTAATTTGTTAGCTACCCAAGCTACTCCTCTTCCGTGGTTACCATCAGTTGCTGTAACAAATGTTACATCTCCTAATTGTTTTTTTACTTCATCAGATATAAGTACATTAAATGGTAACTCGCTCATATCTCTTCCTAATTTTTGGCTTAGGTATTTTCCTATTGCATATGAACCTCCAAGTACTTTGAATGCATTTAATCCAAATCTTTTCGATTCATCTTTTAACCATAATTTTTGTACTCCATAATATTTTGCTAAATCATCTAATTCTACTAATGGAGTTGCTTTATATCCAGGAAGACTTTTATGGAAATCATAAACTTCCTTCATCTCTTTCTCTTCAAATCCTACTAATTTTTCTTTTGTATAATTTACATCTCTACTTTTAGTATTGTGTACCCATTTTAATAATTCCACTATTTTTCCTCCTTAGTTTCTTTTATTTTTATTTACACTACTTTATATAGCAATTTTTATGCCAAGTATAAAAAAATTTTTTTTGTTCATTATTTGATTTTTATGTTTTTTTTATAGTTATTTCTTAGTTATTATTTAAGTTACTATATCAAAACGAGAATTTTTTATTATAATGATAAATAAAAAGAGTTTTGTGCTATACAAAACTCTTACTTTGCCATTTTTTACTTTTCCATCTTATTAACATAGCCACTCCTCTACACCATTCATCCGCTGCATTAGCTATCCAAATTCCTACAAGTCCCCATCCCAATTTTAATCCTAAAATATATGAAAAAGGTACTGCTACTATAAAAATAAATATTATTCCCATAAACATTGGAAACTTTATATCCCCAGCAGCATGTAACGAGTTGATAATAACAATATTAAAAACTCTTCCTACCTCTAACAGTATCATCAATGGAAAAACTTTAAGAGAAGCATCTAAAATATCAATATTATTTGTAAACATATTCATTATTGGTCCTCTTAGTAAAACTACTCCTGAAGTAACTACAATTGCTAATATTACTGATAATCTTAAGCTTTTGAAACATTTATCATAAGCCTCTTCTGATTCTTTTGCTCCTACTAATTGTCCTACTTGTATAGCTGTAGCTTGACCCAAAGCTATTGAAAAAGTCATTACAAAACTTGCTACTAACATTAGATAAGTACGTGATGCTATCATCACTGTTCCCATAGTATTTACCATTGCCATTATCATAAGTTGTCCTACATTCCAAGCTAAATTTTCTCCAGCTGTTGGTATTCCAATAGATAAAATATTTTTTATTACGTGGAATGGAAAAGGTTTTAAAAATTTTCTTCTAAATTTAAAGTTACAATAGTGGCTCATAACTAAAAATCCTACTACACACCCTATTGCTCTTGAAACAACTGTAGATATTCCAACTCCAGTTGGTCCTAATATAGGCATTCCAAACCAACCAAAAATAAATACTCCATTACCAAATATATTTAATAGATTAACTCCAATATTTACAAACAACATCTGCTTTGGATTTCCATGACTCTTCATAACAGCTCCACAAGTCAATGTAACAGCCTGAAATACACAAAGTCCTCCTACCAGTTGAAAGTATAATTTCCCTATTCCTATTAATTCAGAAGGTAATTGTATTTTTTCTAATATAAATCTCCAAAATATAAAATATACACTTCCTAATAAAATTCCCAATAAAAGATTTACTATTAAAGAAACTGTTATTACCTCTTGAACTCTCTTTTTATTTCTAGCTCCTATAAACTGTGCACACAATATACTTGTCGCTAAGTTGATAAATCCAAAAATAACATTCTGAATATTTAAAACCTGACTTATCCCTCCAACTGCTCCAACTGCTTTATCGCTATAATGCCCTAGCATAATAGTATCAATATTTCCTACTATTGTAATCAAAAGTAACTCAAAAAATATTGGAATTGTTAAAGAAACTAGCGATTTTACTTTTATACTACTCATTTTTCCTCCCCTGTTAACCTCATTTCATATCTTCTTATTTTATAATTTTTTTTATAAAAAATCTAGTAAATCTTTCATATTTATTTTTAATAATTGTAATATAAAAAATTATTGAACATAGGTATTTCTCATTAAATATGCTATAATATAAATGTATATAAAATTTTTATAAAGGAGTTTAAAATGGAAGTAATAAGTAAAGATAAACCAAAAGGAAAAGCCTACTCTATTAACAAAAAAATGAAAAAAGCAAAAAGATTAGAGGAAGAAAAAAAGTTTAGAAGACTTACTGAAAATAAAAGAAAAAATGCAGAAAATAGAAAAGAGAGAGCGATAGAGAGAGCTGAAGCACAAAGAGCTTCAGAGGTTATATTAAAAGGTTTTTCTAAAGGAATGTTAATCATTTCAATAGAAGGAAAAGAAGAGAAAAGAGCTCCTCTATTTGATAAGAAAAAAATTACTAAGAAAAATATTGAAGATGAGATAGATAATTTTGAAATAAAACTCTACGGAAGTAACTGGAAAATATCTATACTAGAGGGATATGAAGATATCAGAGAACAACTAATTTGGGAAATTTCTGAATTATTATAACTTAAGGAGGATACTATGGAAAAACATCTTTTAAAAAATGGGAAAGAACTTATTATTAGATTAGCTAAAGCTGAAGAAGCACAAGAGTTTTTAAATTATGTTAATCAATGTGGAAAAGAAACTGACTTTTTGAGCTTTGGTAAAGAGGGAATCGGTTTAAATGTAGAGGAAGAGAAAAAATACTTTGAGAGTTTTACTGATAAAAACTTTATGTTGGTTGCTTTAGTTGATAATAAGATAGTGGGAAGCTGTAGTCTTAGAACTAATGAAAGTAGAATGAGATTAAAACATATTGGAGTATTAGGTATAACTATTCTTAAAGATTACTGGGGTATCGGTATTGGAAAATCACTTATTCTATCAGCTATCGAAAAAGGAAAAAAATCGGGACTAACTAGAATAGAATTGTTGACAAGAGTAGATAATGAAAAAGCCATTTCTCTTTATAAAAAACTTGGTTTTGAAATAGAGGGACAATTAAAAAATGCTGTCTATATAGATGGTAAATATTTTGATAATTATATAATGGGATTGATAATCTAATGAAACTAGAAAAAAATTTTTTCTTAGTAGATGGAGTAACTCTTGCTAAAAATCTTTTAGGAAAAGTGCTTGTTAGAAAAATAGATAATAAAATTTTAAAAGCTAGAATAGTAGAAACTGAAGCCTATATGGGACCCCTAGATAAAGCAGCTCATTCTTACAAAAATAGACGTACTAATAGGACTGAACCTATGTTTCTTGAAGGTGGTCACATATATATTTATCTCATCTATGGTATGTATCATTGCTTCAATATTAGTGCTAATAAAAAAGATATTCCTGAAGCTGTTCTTATTAGAGCGGTTGAGCCTTTAGAAAATATAGAATATATGAAACAATTAAGAAATGTAAAAAAAGATAAAGATATATCTAATGGTCCAGGAAAACTTACAAAAGCATTGGCTATTGATAAAAATCTTAATACTCTTGATATAACTGAAAGTGCAGAGATTTGGTTAGAGGATGATAATTATACTATCACTAATATAATTGAAACTAAAAGAATAGGAATAGATTATGCTGAAGAGTATAAAGATAAACTTTGGCGTTTTTATATTTCAGAAAACAGATATGTATCTGTAAAAATAAATTTCAATTTATTAAATTTATAAAAATAATATATTTTTATTACTATGAATTCCTTCCTTAATATAGTATAATATTTTTATACTAATTTTTAGGGAGGAATTATTTATGAAAAAAAGATTATTTGGTTCATTTTTAACATTGATGACTTTAGTCTCATCAATAGCCCTTGCTGAAGGAAAAGATACTCTTATCATAGCTCAAGCTGCTGAAGCTAAAACTATGGATCCTGTTGCATCTAATGATGTTCCTTCACATAGAGTTTTTCTTAATATTTATGACACTCTTATTCAAAGAGATAAAGATGGAAAACTAGTTCCTGCTCTTGCAGATTCTTGGGAACAAGTAGATCCTCTTACATTAAAAGTAAATCTAAAAAAGGGAATTAAATTCCATAATGGAAACGATTTTAAAGCTAATGATGTAATTTTTTCATTAACTAGAGCTAAAGAAGCTCCAGCACTTATGAGTTTTTTTGGAGATATAGATAAAATTGTAGCATTAGATGATTACACAATTCAAATTACTACAAAACAACCATTTGGTCCTCTTGTTAACTATCTTGCACATAAAGGAGCTTCTATATTAGATGAAGAAACAGTAACTGCTGCAGGTCAAGATTATGCACAACATCCTGTAGGAACTGGTCCTTATGAGTTTGTATCTTGGAGATCAGGAGATAGAATTACTTTAAAAGCTAATCCAAATTACTTTGGAGGAAAACCTTTAACTGAAAATGTAATTTTTAGAGTTATTACAGAAGGAACAAATAGAACAATAGCTCTAGAAACAAAAGAAGTTGATATTGCTTATGAAATTGACCCTATCGATTTACAATTTGTAAAAGGTAATTCAAATTTAGTTCTTATGGAACAACCTGCTATCAATATCAACTATTTAGGATTTAATACAAAGAAAGCTCCTTTTGATAAAGAAGAAGTAAGACAAGCTATTGCTTATGCTATTGATGTTCCTAGTATTATACAAGCTGTATTTTTAGGTTCAGCTACTTCTTCAAATTCTCCAGTAGCTCCTGGAGTACCTGGATATAATCCAAATGCTAAAGAGTATAAACAAAACATTGAAAAAGCTAAGGAATTATTAGCCAAAGCTGGTTTCCCTAATGGTTTTAAAGCTAAAATATCTTTAAATGATACTGGAGTTAGAAAAAATATTGCTGTTATTCTTCAAGATCAATTAAAACAAATTGGAATAGATTTAGAAGTTGAAATTATTGAATGGGGAGCTTACCTTGATAAGCTTGCAAGAGGAGAACAAGATATGTTCTTATTAGGTTGGTCATCTTCTCCTGATTGTGATTCTGCTCTATATGCATTATTCCATTCTAAACATCATGGAAGTGGAGGAAACAGAACTTACTATACTAACCCTAGAATAGATGAATTATTAGACTTAGCGAGAGCAAGTACAAATCAAGAGGAAAGAAATAAATATTATGGAGAAATTCAAGATATTATTCAAGAAGAATTACCTATGTTTGTCCTTGTAAATCCATTTGATAATGCTGGAATGCAAAACAATATTAAAGGTTTCTATCTTGATCTTGAAAGCGAACATCGTTTATTAAATGTTAGTAAAGAATAATAATTAAATAATATAAAAATATTTTAAGTTTAATTTATAAGGCTGTTGCAATTTAATAAGTTGCAACAGCCTCTTTTTATATAATAATTACTCTTTAGAAAATGTATTAAATAATAAAAATAAAAGAGTTCAACTTTTTATAGCTAAACTCTTTTTCATTAAATATCTCAATTATTTATTTTCTTTTTTTATAGATTTCATAAAAGCTATTGCACAAATTGCTGCTAATATTATTCCTGCTATATTTCCAACTAACTCAACTGTACTTGTAGGAACTCCTTTAAAGAATCTTACAAATCCTTCTGGAGCTATTATAATATATGAAGTAACTACTACTGTCATATATATTGCTGGAATAAAAGCAATCTTATAATTTTTACCTTGATTACTTAAATATTTAGCTGCAGCCCAAAGTGCTATTGTAGCTAATGTTTGGTTAGACCAACTGAAATATCTCCATAAAATATTAAAATCTATAAAACATAATGCAATACCTATTACAAATAAAGGAATAGCAACAACGAATCTATTTACGATAGGTCCTTGTTTATATCCTATAGCATCTGCTATTGTAAGTCTTGCACTTCTAAAAGCAGTATCTCCTGAAGTTATTGGACATGCTACAACTCCTAATATTGCTAAAGCTCCTCCAACTTTTCCTAATACACTACTTGAAATTCTATTTACAACAACTGCTGCTCCTCCTTGTCCAAGAGCTTCTCCTAATCCTTCAGTTCCACCAAAGAATGACATTGCAGCTGCAGCCCAAATAAGAGCAACTATACCTTCTGCAATCATAGCCCCATAGAAAACTCTTCTACCTTGTTTTTCATTTCCAAGGCATCTTGCCATCATTGGAGATTGAGTTGCATGGAAACCACTTATTGCTCCACAAGCTATAGAAATACATAAATATGGGAATACTGAAACACCTTTTGGATGATAATTTTGTAAAGCTATCTCTGGAATCTCATATCCTTGAACTACTATTCCAACTCCTATACCAACAGCCATTATTAATAGACATATACCAAATACTGGATATATTCTACCTATTACTTTATCTATTGGAAGAACAGTAGCTATTAAATAGTAAATAATTATTATTCCTACAAAAGCTATAGTTGGTACAGATTTGATTAAATCATGCAAAATTGCAGCTGGACTTGTTACAAATACAACCCCTACTAAAACTAATAATACTACAGAAAAAACTCTCATCAATTTTTTTGCTTTATCACCAAGGTTTTCTCCTACTAACTCTGCAACACTAGCTCCATCTCTTCTAAGAGACATCATACCAATTAAATAGTCATGCACTGCTCCTGCAAAAATACAACCAAACACTATCCAAATAAATGCTGCTGGTCCCCACATTGCTCCTGCAACTGCTCCAAATATAGGTCCTGTTCCTGCTATATTTAAGAATTGAATTAAGAAAGTTTTCTTTTCACTCATCTCAATATAGTCTACTCCATCTTCCAATCTTTTAGCTGGTGTAAGAGCATTTTCATCTGGTCCAAAAATTCTTTCTACAATTTTTCCATAAATAAAATAACCTACTACTAAGGCAATAATTGAAACAATAAAACTAATCATAAACCTGTCCTCCTGTTATATTTTTTTACATTTTGAATGTATTTTACTTCTTAATAATTATTTTACTCTATTTTATTTTTTTTTATTGATTTTCATACTAAATTGCATTTTTTTATACTTAAAATGCAAAATATCAACCTTAATTTGCTTTTTAAATAAATTTATTTATGGTATAATCTTTCTAATAGGGGTGATTTGAGTGTTTGAATTAACAAGTAGACTTTTGAACAATCTTGGATACATTATTGCTTTAGCTTTTTTCTTTACTAAATTTAAAAGAGCTAAGAATATTTTTACTAAGAAAGAATATACTAAAACTGATATTATATTACTTTCAATATTTTTCTCATTTCTTTCAATTATAGGAACATATACTGGTATTTATTATCGAGGTGCTATTGTTAATACTAGAAATATAGGTGTTGCTGTAGCTGGAATAATAGGTGGTCCTCAAGTAGGAATAATAACAGGAATGGTTGCTGGGATACATAGATTTTTTGTTGATATAGAAAGTCCTACTACTATTGCTTGTGGTATTTCATCTATTTTAGGGGGATTTATTACTTCTGTCTTTTTTAAAAAAACCAATGAAAAAAATTGCTATATATATGGTTTTATTAGTGGCTTTTTAATTGAAAACCTCAGTATGCTATTAATACTTCTCACTGGTTTTTTCCTTTATGACTTTGTAATAGCTATAGATATTGTAAAAAATATTTATTTACCTATGATTTTAGCTAATGCCTTAGGAGTATCTATTGTTATTATCATAATAGAAGATTTAATTTCTGAAAAAGAGATTATGGCTGGTAAACAGGCTAAACTTGCTTTAGAAATTGCAAATAAATCTCTTCCTTATATAAGGAAAGGTAATAGTTTAGACGAAGTTTGTAAAATAATACTTGAATCTTTAGAAGCAAAAGTTGTTGTTATCACTGATGATAAAAATATTATAGCTAGCCATCTTATTTCTGATGAATATATTTTAAATCATAGTGAAATTAAAAGTAGTGCCACTAAACAAGTGTTAAAAACTGGAGAGTTTTTAATACTTGGAAAGGAAGAAAGTGATATTATAGATTTTCAGTGTATTAGTGGTAATATTAAATCTTGTATTATACTTCCTCTTTTTCAAGAGGAGAAAAAAATCTCTGGTACTTTAAAACTATATTTTGATACTCCTAAATTTGTTACAGCTAGAAAGCAGTATTTAGCTGAAGGATTATCTATGCTTTTATCTACACAAATAGAGCTAAGTAATATAGAAAATTTTAAAGCTATGGCTAAAGAAGCAGAGTTAAAAGCTCTACAAACTCAAATAAATCCTCATTTTTTATTTAATGCTCTTCATACTATTTCCTCTTTCGTAAGAATAGAACCAGATAGAGCAAGAGAAATAATTATAAATCTTTCTACTTACTTGAGATACAATTTAGAAAATTTTTCTAGATTACTCTCTTTAAAAGATGAATTAAGTCAAGTTGAAGCTTATATAAATATTGAAAAGGCAAGATTTGGAGATAAAATAAAAGTTATCTATAATATTCCTGAAAAATATATGAATATACAATTACCTAGTTTAATAATTCAACCTCTTGTGGAAAATAGTATTAAACATGGTATACTAAAACGTAGAGAAGGAGGAACTATAGCTATATCAGTTTCTGAAAATAAAGCTGAATATATTATAAGTATAGAAGATGATGGAGTAGGAATAGAGCAAAGTATTATAGATGGAATTGATGATAAAATAGAAAAAAATATAGGTTTAAAAAATGTTCATAATCGTTTAAAAATTCTTTATGGAAAAGGATTAAATATAAAAAAATTAGAAAGAGGAACCAAAATAACTTTCTATATAAGTAAGGAGGACAAATGTTAACTTGTGTAATAGTAGAAGACGAATTTCCTGCAAGAGAAGAACTTAAATATTTTCTTACTAAACATAAGGAAATATCCTTAGAAAAAGAATTTGAAAATCCTATCGATTCTTTAAAATATCTCCAAGAAAATAAGGTTGATATTATTTTTTTAGATATAAATATGCCTGAATTAGATGGAATGAGCTTAGGAAAAATTTTAACAAAGCTTAATCCAAATATAAAAATAATATTTATTACTGCATATAGAGATTATGCTGCAGAAGCTTTCGAAATAAAAGCTTTTGACTATCTTTTAAAACCATATTCAGAAAAGAGAATAACTGAAGTACTCAATAATTTAACAATGATAAAAGATAACTCTCCTACAAAAGAAGTGGAAAAAATTAATAAGGTAACTGTCTTTCTTGATGAAAAAATGGTAGTTTTATCTTTAGATGAAATATATTATATTGAAGTTTCAGAAAAAGAAAGTTTAGTCTATACTCAAAATGAAATATATACTTCTAAATTAAAAATTTCTAAATGGGAAGAAATTCTCCCCAAAAATAAATTCTATAGAACACACAGAGCTTATATTGTAAATTTAGACAAAATAAAAGAAGTAGAACCTTGGTTTAATGGAACTTTTGTTTTAAAAATTCAAGATTTAAAGTTTAAAGTCCCTGTTAGTAGAAATAATATAAAAGAATTTAAAGAACTATTAAGTATTAAGTAAACTTTGAAAAATTGTAATTTTTCTCTCAATTTTATATTTTTTTAAAATTTTTTTCAAAAAAATATAAAGTTTTTTTGTTTTTTATGATATAATCTTTGGTGATTGTAATTTTAAAAAAAGGAGAACAAATTAATGGGAACAAAAAAACTTAACTGGCGTACTTTAGCAATGATGGGATTCACAGTAGTTTGGGGATTTGGAAATGTTGTTAATAACTATGCCAATCAAGGTCTTACAGTTGTAGTTTCATGGCTACTAATACTTACTTTTTATTTCTTACCTTATGCTTTAATGGTAGGAGAAATGGGATCTGTATTTGAAAATAAAGGTGGAGGAGTATCGAGCTGGATAGGTTCAACTTATGGTCCAATGATAGCTTATCTTGCTGGATGGACATATTGGGTAGTACATATTCCCTATCTTGCACAAAAGCCTCAAGGAGCATTAGTTGCTATTAGTTGGGTATTTTTCCAAAATGGAGATATGATTAAAAATTTTAATCCTTTAATCCTACAGAGTATTGTACTTGCTATTTTTCTATTTTTCTTATGGTTATCTGCTAAAGGAATTAACTCACTTAAAAAAATAGGAGCTCTTGCTGGAACTTCTATGTTCTTTATGGGAATACTATATATTCTTCTAACAGTAGCAGCACCTTCTATTGTAGGTGCAACTTCTGCCACTACAGATTGGAGCTTAACTACTTTTATGCCAAAATTTGATTTTGCATATTTTACTACAATATCTATGTTAGTATTTGCTGTAGGTGGATGTGAAAAAATATCACCATATGTAAAAGAAGTTGATAATCCTAGTAAAAATTTCCCTAAAGGAATGATAATATTAGCTGCTTCTGTTGGAGTATCTGCTCTTCTTGGTTCACTTGCTATGGGAATAATGTTTAATAGTGGAAATATTCCAGCTGACCTTAAAATGAATGGACAATACTATGCTTTTAAACTTTTAGGAGAATACTATGGTTTAGGAAATCTTTTAATGATTTTATATGCTATTGCTAATACATTAGGACAAATATCTGCTCTTATGTTTTCAATAGATGCTCCACTAAAAATGCTGATTGGAGAGGGAGATAAAAATTTTATTCCTCAATCATTTACAAAAACTAATCAATATGGAGCTCCTATTAATGGATATAAATTAACTGCTGTGTTAGTTGGTATTCTAATCATTATTCCTGCCCTTGGTATTGGAGATATGAATAATCTTTATAACTGGCTTTTAGATTTAAACTCTATAGTTATGCCACTTAGATATTTATGGGTATTCTTAGCTTATATTGGACTTAGAGGATTTATTAGAAATAAAGGACTTATGGAAAAGGCAACATTTAAATTTATTACTAGTGATAAAGTTGCTACTTTAGTTGGAGTTTGGTGCTTTGTATTTACAGCTTTTGCTTGTTTAATGGGTATTTTCCCTAAAAACGTTGAAACATTTAGTTCAGAATGGATTTTCCAAATTACTTTAAATATTTTAACACCTCTTGTACTTATAGGACTTGGATTTATTCTTCCTAGAATTGCTAAAAAACAAAATAGATAAATTTGACATTTCTCCTTATCTGATGTATTATGTATACATAGTACATTTATAAGGAGATTTTTTATGATTATTGAAAAAAATAAATCAATGCGTGAAAAAGTATATGACACTTTGAAACAAATGATTATAGATGGAGTTATAAAACCTGGAGAAAGAATTATTGAAACTGAATATTCTAATAAGTTCCAAATTAGTAGAACTCCAATTAGGGAAGCTATTAGAATGTTAGAATTAGAAGGTTTAGTTGAAAGTCAAACTACTGGTGGTGTTATTGTTAAAACTCTTACAAGGGAAGAGATTTCAGAAATTTATAAAATTAGAATTGCACTAGAATCACTTATAATAGAAGAAATTATTAAAAAAATCAACAATCAGGATATCAAAAAATTAGAAAAAGTTTTAAAAAATACAAAAAAAGCTTTTGAAGTTAAAGATATTGAAAAAGTTTTCTCTCTATTTACAGAATTTAACCAAATATTATATGATATTGCCTCTCTTCCAAAAGTAACTGGTATGATTAATAATATCAACTTATACCTTAAAAGGTTTAGGAAGCTGTCTATTGATAATCCTTCTAGAAAAGAAGAAGCCTTTGAAGATCATGTCCAAATTTTAGAAGCAATAAAAAATAAAGAATTAAGTACCGCTATTTCTATAAATAGAATGCATTTAGAAAAATCTATGAATTTTATTCTTTCAAAATTATCTGCATAACTCAAGTATTTCAAATAAGGAAAGATTCTATTCTTTCCTTATTTATTTTTTTTATTTACTTCAAATATTTTTCCAAAAATCAAAGTCATTAAATTTAAACAAAAACTTAAAATTAAAAGATAATTTCCTATTTCCCCACCCATAATTTTAGAGATAAAAGCAAGTGTTCCACCAATTATTATAGCTAAAATTACAATTTTTTTATTAGTAGTATAACCTAAAATACCTAATAAAGTTGGTATAATAAAAGCTCCTGAATATATAGCAACTGCCATTAATAACGCTCCTAAAATATTTTTTAAATATAAAGCAATTATAATAGAAAATATTCCTAAAATTACTACCATTATTCTTGTTAATAACATAGCTTTTTTACTTCTTAAATCTTGTATAAATGTCTGTGAAAAAAGTGATGAAGCTGTTAAAAGAGTAGTATCTGCTGAAGAAATAACAGCTGACAACAAACCAAAATATAAAAAAATTGAAGTTACTTTATTTAATTTTTTTTCTGCAATTATAAGTAATATAGAACTATTATTATTTATTTCACCCAAAAATTTTGCTCCATAAATTCCTATTGCAGCTAAAATAAATCCTACTGGTATTAAAACTAACACCACTATTATTATGGAATTTTTCATAACTTTCATATCTCTAGCACAAAATAATCTAGAATATATATCTGGTCCTACTAAGCAAGTAGTTGAATATGTTAATATTAAAATTAAAACATCAATATAATTAAATTTATTATTTATAATCCCTAGGCTATTTATCTCTTTTATATCAACACCTATATAACCTATAGTTGCTAATAAACCAAATAATATAAATAATAGTTGAATAAAATCAGTTTTTATAATTGAAAGTTGTCCCCCCATATAAGTATAAATTATAAAAACTACACCACTTAACCAAACTCCTTGAGTATAATTCAGTGGACAAAGTATCATTATTATTTTTGCTGCCCCCATAATTTGAGAAGCTACTATTCCTATCCAAGCTATTGGTATTATAAAAGAAGCTAATTTTTGCACTTCAATTCCATAAGTTTTCCCCAAAATTTCTGGTAAATTATATCCTTGAAATTTATTTAGATATTTCAATAGTGGATATAATAAAATCAATCCAATGGCAGCTGATAACATCAACCAACTTCCTGCCCACCCTACATTATAAGCAAAATCTACGCTTCCTATAATGGCTGAACTTCCTAAAATAGTAGCTAATAAACTCCCAGCTATTTGTAAACTACTTCCTTGTCTACCTGCAATAAAAAAATCTTCATAATTTTTTATTTTTTTATAAGAAATTCCTCCAATAATTAAAATTAAAATAAAATATAAAAACACCAATTTTACTTCCAACTTTCCTCCTTAATCTTTAATACAAAAGGGAGAAAATTATTTTCCCCCTTATCAATACATTTATTTTACTTGTTTTATAACATCAATTACTGTTCCATCTCTATATTCAACAACTGCTACTATTTGATCTTGATATTCAGTTTTTTCTGGAGTTCCAGTCATCTTTTCAACTTCTTCTTTTAAATCTTTTATGTCTTTTAATTCTATTCCAGCATTTGTTAAAGCTTCTATTAAATCTGGTCTTCTAGGATTTACACAAATTCCTCTCTCTGTTACTAAAACATCAATAGTTTCTCCTGGAGTTATAACATTTGTTACTTTATCAGTAACTATTGGAATTCTTTTTCTCATTGTAGGTGCAACTACTACTGTTAATTTAGCTCCTGCTGCAGTATCTGGTGCTCCTCCTATTGCTCCCATTATTAATCCATTTGAACCTGTTAATGAGTTAATATTAAATTCAGTATCTATTTCAGTTGCTGATAATATCATTACATCTAATTGATGTGCACTACATCCTTTGTTATGCGGATTTGCATACATAGATGCTGACATCTCTATATGCGCTGGATTTTTTATTAATGAACTAGCTGTCGCTCCATCAAAACTTTGAGTATCTAATAAAGCTTCGAAATATCCTTCTTCTAAAAATTCAACCATTGTTGAAGTTATTCCTCCAGCTCCAAATGAACCTTTTATATTATTTGTTTTCATATATTCTTTTAAGTATTTACAAACTGCTAGAGATGAACCACCTGAACCAGCTTGGAATGAAAATCCATTTTTTATATATCCTGATGCTATTAATACTTCAGAAGCTTTTTCAGCAATTAATAATTCTTGTGGATTTTTTGTTATTCTAGTTGCTCCAGTAGCTATTTGACTAGGGTCTCCAATTGACTCTACTTCAACTACATAGTCTACTTGTGTCATAGGAATACTTATTCTTTTTAAAGGAAATGGCATTAAGTTATCTGTAATTGCTACTACTTTATCAGCATATTGTGCATCTACCATAGCATACCCCATAGCTCCAAATGCTGCCTTTCCTTCGGCACCATTCATATTTCCCATATTGTCACAAGCTGGAGCAGCTATAAATGCAACATCTATTTTTAAATCTCCAGCTTCAATTGCTCTAGCTCTTCCACCATGTGTTCTAAATACTATTGGTTTCTTTAAAATATTATTTTTTGATACTTCTTTTGCAATCTCTCCTCTTAATCCAGAGGTACTAATTCCAGTAACAACTCCACTTCTTATATGTTCAATTAATGGTTCATGAGCTTTAGTTAAAGATGAACAAGCTAGATTTATATTTTTTATTCCTAAAGCAGCTATTTCATCCATTACCATATTAAGAACATAATCTCCATTTCTTAAGTGGTGGTGAAAAGAGATAGTCATTCCATCTTTTAATTCACATTTTTCAATTGCTTCTCTTATAGATGATAAAAGTTTTGATTCTCCTGGTTTAGAAAATCCTTTTACAGTTGCATACTTTCTTCCAACTGGTTCAGTAGAAAAAGGTCCTGCATAAGGTTTTACTTCTCCATACCCTTCAATATATGTTGGGATTTCTCTATTTACTTTATTTAATACAGTTTTTATTTCCAATTTTTTCTCCTCCTACACAATTATTTAATCATACCAGCACTTTTTGCTAATCTAACAACTTTTTCAGCCTTTGCGATAACTGGAATATCAACCATTTTTCCATTTACAGTTATTACTCCACCTTTACTGATATCAGCGGCTTCTGCTGCTTTTACTATTTCTAATGATTTTTCTAATTCTTCCTTAGTAGGAGTAAAGATTTCATGTACTATTTTTACTTGTGAAGGGTGGATACATGATTTTCCTGCAAATCCCATATTTGCTGATGTTTTTACTTCATTTCTAAATCCTTCTTCATCATCTAAATCAGACCATACTGTGTCTATAGCATCTACACCAGCTATTGCTGCTGCCATTACTACAAGACTTCTTGCCATAAATATCTCTTTTCCCTCTTTTGTTCTTTCTGCTCCAAGAGTTCTAGTAAAATCTTCAGCTCCAAAAGAGATTGATGTTACTCTTGGAGAAGCTGTTGCTATACTTACAGCATTCATAACTGCTAGTGGAGTTTCTAATGAACATTGAATTTTACAGCTTCCTACCTCTATTCCATGTTCTTTTTCTACTTCTGTTAATAAATCATCTAACTCTTTTACTTGCTCTGGTTTTTCACACATAGCTAATCTCATTCTTCTAAGTCCAGCTGGAACTAATACTCTAACATCATCTTCTCCAAATTCTGTACTTAATGGATTTATTCTTGCAAAAATTTCTGTTTTTCCATAATCTACAGTTTTTAATGCTTCCGCTAATAAATCTCTTGCTGCATCTTTTTCTGCATATTTTACAGCATCTTCTAAATCAAATAGAACACAGTCTGGTCCATATAGATGAGCTGTAACTAACATTTTTGGATTATTTGCTGGAGAAAATAACATGGTTCTTCTTGCTCTTTTTTCCATTATTTTACCTCCTTTCCTGCCATAGCTCTTCTAACAGCAGTTCTTGTTCTTCCTTTTATTACAAAGTCAAGAGCTCCAAAGTCTTGAACTAATACTTTAGCATTTTCTACCTTCATCTCTGAAAGTACTTCTCTTACTGCTTTTTCCATTAATTTCCCAAACATCTTTTTTAATTTTGATTCTATTATTACTTCTATTCCAGTAACGTTTAAATCAACTGTTACTAAAACATCTGAATCTTTTTCATTACCACAAACTCCTACCATCTCTATGTCTCCTTTTTTTATTATATTTTATATTAAGATTAATTTAAAGCCCACTTTAATTCAACTAAAACACATTTAATAATATTCCTGCTGCTACTGCTGACCCTATTACTCCTGCAACATTTGGTCCCATTGCATGCATTAATAAGAAATTTGCTGGATTTTCTTCTTGTCCTACTTTTTGTACTACTCTTGCTGCCATTGGTACTGCTGATACTCCTGCTGCCCCTATCATTGGATTTATTTTTCCTCCTGATAGTTTGCACATTATCTTTCCAAATATTACTCCTCCTGCTGTTCCTACCGAGAAAGCTGCTAACCCTAATACTATTATCTTCAGTGTTTGAGGATTTAAAAATGCTTCTGCATTTGCTTTTGCTCCTACTGTCAATCCTAAGATTATTGTTATCATATACATCATTGTATTGGTTGCTGTTTCTGCTAATTTTGGTACTACTCCTGATTCCTTTATTAAGTTTCCAAACATTAACATTCCTACTAACGAAGCTGCACTTGGTAATAATAATGATACTAATACTATTACTACTATCGGGAATACTATCTTTTCATTTTTACTTACTACTCTTGCTTGTTCCATCTTTATCATTCTTTCTTCCTTAGTAGTTAGTAATCTTATGATTGGTGGTTGAATGATTGGTACTAGTGCCATATATGAATATGCTGCTAATGCTATTGGTCCTAATAGATTAGGTGCTAATTGTGATGTTAAATATATTGCTGTAGGTCCATCTGCTCCTCCTATTATTCCTATTGATGCTGCTTCTGGTCCTGTAAATCCCAATGCTATTGCTCCTAAGAATGAGAAGAATATTCCTAACTGTGCTGCTGCTCCTAGTAGAATACTCTTAGGATTTGCTATTAATGGTCCAAAATCTGTTCCCGCTCCTACACATAGGAAAATCAATGGTGGATAAATTCCTAACTCTGTTCCTTTATAGAGATAGTAGATTAATCCTCCTTTATCCATTAATCCTGCTAAAGGTAAATTTACTAATAACATTCCTGTTGCTATTGGTATTAATAAGTAAGGTTCATAACCTCTCTTTATTGCTAAATATAAGAATACACATGATATTAGTATCATTATTATTTCTTTATATGTTAATACAGAGAAACCTGTGCTTCCTATAAAATCTATTAATATATTAAGCATTGCTTTCCTCCTTTAAATTATAATGTTACTATTGCATCTCCTAATTCTACTTGTGTTCCTTTGGTTACATTTATTGCTGATACTACTCCTGATTTTGAAGAGAATATTTCTGTCTCCATTTTCATAGCTTCTAATACTGCTACTAAATCTCCCTCTTTTACTGTATCTCCTACTTTTACTTTTATATCTACTATTACACCTGGCATTGGTGCATCTACTGTTTCCCCATTTGATGATAATGGCACTACCGATGCTGGTGCTGTTTGTATTGGTTTACTTTCTGTTACTACTTTACCATCTACAGCTTTTACCTCTTCTAATTCTACTTCATATACTTTCCCATTAACTTTTACTTTATATATTTTTTTCATTATTTCCTCCTAAATTTGTTTTATACTTACTATTTTAAAATTATTGTTTTTATTTTCTCCTGTAGCTTCCATTGAAGCAACTATTGCTGCTACTAACATATCTTGGTCTTTTTCTAATTCTTCAAAAGTTATTCCTTTTGTATTTGCAACAACTTTTGCTGGAGTTGTAACTGTTTTAGCTATTACTTTCTTTTCTACTGATTTTTCTTTAAATACTAATTTAAATACACTTAATACTAATGAAATTACATATAGTAGTAGAAATACTATCAGCATTGATATTACTGAAAGTTGAACTCCTTCAAAAAAACTCATATTTATGTTCACTCTTTTCCCTCCCTATATAAATAAATTTATCTCATACTCTTCTACTTGAGGTTTATCTCTATTTTCTAAGAACTTTTTAGCATTTTCTGGGAATAATGCATACATCAGTACATCTTCTGTAGATTTTGCAAGTTCTCCAATCTCTTTTGTTAATTTTTCCATTTCTGGTTCTATTAAATCTGCTGGCCTACATTTTAAAGGTTCTACATCACCTATTATTTTCTTTTGAATCTCTTTATCTATTGGTGCTGGTGTCATTCCATATAATCCTTTTACATAATCTCTTATCTCTTTTGGAATAACTTTATATCTCTCTCCTAATAATACATTAAACACAGCTTGAGTCCCTACCATTTGTGAAAGTGGCGTTACTAATGGAGGGTATCCTAAATCTTTTCTTACTCTTGGTATTTCCTTTAATACATCTTCATATTTATTTAAAGCTTTTTGTTGCTCTAATTGAGACATCAAGTTTGATAACATTCCACCAGGCACTTGATAAGCTAATGTTTTTGGCTCTGTATCCATTACTTTTGGATTTAAAATTCCCTCTGTTCTATATTTTTCTTTTATAGGCTTAAAGTAATCTGCTATCTCCCCTAATAATTCTAAATTTAATTCTGGATCTCTTTTTGTTCCTTTTAAAAGTTGGGCAAATACTTCTGTAGCTGGTTGGCTTGTTCCTCCTGAAAATGGAGAAATAGCTGTATCTATTATATCTACTCCTGCTTCTATTGCTCTTGTATAAAGAATACTTGCTATTCCTCCAGTACAGTGAGTATGTAATTCCACAGGAAGTTTAGTAACATTTTTTATCATCTTAATCAATTCATATCCAGTTTCTGGCATTAATATCCCTGCCATATCTTTAATACAAACAGAATCTACTCCCATTCTTTCCAATTCTAAAACTTTTTTAACATAATATTCTACAGTATGAACATCGCTTGTAGTATATGCAATGCACCCTTGACAATGCCCATTATATTTTTTTACAGCTTTTATTGTTGTCTCTAAATTTCTATAATCATTTAAAGCATCAAAAGCTCTTATTATATCTATTCCATTTTCAATAGATTTTTTTACAAACTCTTCTACTACATCATCTGCATAATGTTTATATCCAAGTAAATTTTGTCCTCTAATAAGCATCTGTAATTTTGTTTTCTTTACTTTAGCTCTTATAGCTCTTAATCTTTCCCATGGATCTTCATTTAAAAATCTAATACAAGCATCAAAAGTTGCTCCTCCCCAAACTTCTAATGAATAATATCCAGCATTATCCATCTTTTCTAAGATAGGAAGTATCTCTTCTGTTTTCAATCTTGTAGCTATTAATGATTGATGTCCATCTCTTAATGAAGTTTCTGTTATTTTTAACTTCAATTTTATCCCTCCTTAATTTTATAAATATTTCAACATCTATACTCTTAGCTAATTTCTAACTTCTTCTAAATATTTTTTAGCTCCTCTTGTCATATATGGTGTTATTGATGTGAGAATAAATTTTGCTCCCCATTCTATAGCTCTCTTTGCTTCTTCTGAGTTATTTACAAATATTCCTGCTATCTTTCCTACTTTATTTATTTTTTCAATTGTTTCTTTTATTGTCTCTAGAACCTTTGGATCTGAATTTGAATATCCCATTGATGCCGCTAAATCGTTTGGTCCTATAAAGAACATATCTATTTCTTCTATTGATAGAATTTCATCTAAATTTTTTATTGATTGTGCTGTTTCTACCTGAATACTTATAAATGATTCTTCATTCGATTTTTTTAAATATAGATTTTTATCTTCTATCATCCCATAACGAGCCGCTCTTGTAAAAAATGCTATACCTCTATCTCCTTGAGGTGCATATAATGAAGCTTTTACTATATTTCTTGCATCTTCAGCTGTATTTATTACTGGAATTAATATCCCTTCTGCTCCCATATCCAAAGCCTTATGTATATTCTCAACATTATCATGAGTACACCTTACTATTGCTGGTACTCCCTGACATTGTGCTGCTCTTACCATATCTAATATAGTTGATTGATTTAAAATCCCATGTTCATTATCAATAACTATAAAATCAAATCCTAAAAGAGCTGTATATTCAGCTATATCTGCTAATCCAAAAGTTACAAACGAACCAAATAAAATATCTTGTTTTATTTTTTCTTTAAACTTCATACTTCAACTCCTAATTCTGTATTTCTATTTGTATATTGTATACAGTATTTATAAGATGATTATATTGCATTTTATATTATTTGTCAATACATTTTTTCTACTATTTTTTATCCTCATATACACATATATCTGACCATTAAGATTGGATATAATACAAAAAAAATAAAAAACTATTGACTTTTTAAAAAAAAATTGTATACTGTATATTAAGATATATTAGATTCTGTATGCAGAATGCTGTGTGTCTTGGGAAGATAATAACTAATGCTTGCAAGCTTAAATTTTACTCCCTGTTTACAAGGAAAATTTAATAAAGGAGATTTGATATGGCGAAAAAAACTTTTTCTGAATTATTTAGTCCCAAAGAAAGTAAATGGAGTGGACTATCATTACCTATGTTTTTAGTTCTATTAATATTAGTTGCTTTAGCAGTTTATGTTCCATTTGGTGGAAAAGAACTTGCTTTTGTTAGACCAAACTTTTTAATTATCTTTACTATATTAGCTGTTTTTGGTGTTCTTTTTGGAGAAATTGGAGATAGAATTCCTTTCTGGAACGACTATATTGGTGGGGGTACAGTTTTAGTATTTATAGCTTCAGCAGTAATGGGAACATATCAACTAGTTCCAGCTAAACTTTTAGATTCTATTAATGTATTTTATGGTGAACAACCTGTTAACTTCCTAGAGATTTTCATTCCTGCATTAGTAGTTGGTTCTGTTCTTACTGTAAATAGAAACGTTCTAGTTAAAGCTATCTCTGGATATATACCATTAATCTTAATAGGTGTAATAGGAGCAAGTATTGGTGGAATACTAGCTGGATTAATTTTTGGAATAAGTCCACTAGATGTTATGATGAACTATGTTCTTCCTATAATGGGAGGAGGTACTGGTGCTGGTGCTATTCCTATGTCAGAAATGTGGGCTCAAAAAACTGGTAGACCTGCAAGTGAATGGTTTGCTTTTGCAATATCTATACTTACAGTTGCTAATGTAATTGCTATACTTACTGGAGCTCTTCTAAATAAATTAGGATTCAAATATACTTCTCTTACAGGAAATGGTAACTTAATTGTTGAAGAGGGTAAAGAAGTAGTTAAAGATGAAGAGATAAAAATGGAAGTTGGACAAAAAGAAACTGCTGCTGCATTTATTTTCACTGGTGCAATATTTATGTTTTCTCATATTTCATCAGTTATTTGGTCTTCTTTTGGATTCTCTTTTGAAATGCATAGACTTGCATTCTTAGTAATCTACTGTATTATTCTTAATATACTTAATGTTGTTCCACCAACTTTAAAAGCAGGAGCTAAACACTTACAAACTTACTTCTCTAAATATACTATTTGGGTATTAATGGGTGCCGTTGGTTTTGGTACTGATGTTCAAGAGATTATAAATTCTTTGACTTTTGGAAATTTAGTTATAGCTATAGCTATAGTTTTTGGTGCTGTTGCTTTCATTATGATAGTTGCAAGAAAAATGAAATTTTATCCTATTGAAGCTGCTATCACTGCTGGACTTTGCATGGCAAATAGAGGTGGTTCTGGAGATGTAGCTGTGCTTGGAGCTGCTAATAGAATGGATTTAATGCCATTTGCTCAAATCTCTTCAAGAGTTGGAGGAGCAATGATGTTAATTCTAGGTTCATTTATGTTTGGGCTATTTGCTTAACTTAATCATTATACTATTTTGAATACTGTTACAATTATAAACTTATAGCAGTAGCTTTTGTAGAATAAATAATTTTTTATAAATAAAAATTTAAAACCTCTCTTGATTATTAGTTAATTATATTACATGATTATATTAATATCAAGGAGGTTTTTTATACCTAAAGAAGCTACTAGAAATATTATTAAATCTCAACCCTAATACTATCTATTCTTTTCTTGAGAATAATATAAAAGATTTTCTTCAAGAATCTTTGAAATAGAACTTAATATTCCATGTGATAAAAATGCTGAATTTGAATCTCATATCGCACATAAGTATTCGCATAATATTTCTAATTTAAATAAAAGAGAAGATATCCATAGTAAAAAAAGTAGACTATGTTGTATTAGAAGTTTGGCAAAAAGGAAAAAATATATTAGGAATCTATACTAGAGTTAATGAAAGTTCAAAGTTTTGATTAATGGAATTAGTGGAGAGGTTATATCTGTGTATAATAAATTTAATAGAAAAATAGAAATTAGGATATGCAAGAGACTGGTACTTAATTAGAGGACAATTGGCAATAGAATATGAAGAGAGACTGAAAAACATCTAAGTTCTTCAGTCTCTACTAACTAGGTTAATTTCTAATAATCAAGAGAGTAAATACACAAAATTAATTACACTCTCATTTTTTGTTATAAAAATTAAATTCTAATTTTCTTATAAAAAAAGCTACTCAATAAGTTTTTCAACTCATTGAGTAGTTTTTATATTTTAAGAGAGTTAATGGTTAATTTAGGTATCAGACAATTTTTTATACTTTTTTAGTTCTTTGACCGTAAGTTTTAAACTTTTCAGCCATTAGAGCCATCTCTTCATCTGGTAATACTACTGGTTCTCCTATACTTTTTGCCATATAATAAATTTGTGAACAATACTCTATCTCTTCTATTATATTAAAAGCATTTAATAAGTCATTAGCTCCTGCTAATATTCCATGGTTAGCTAATATTACAGCTCTTCTATCCATCATAGCTTTAGTTGCATTTACTGCTAACTCATGACTTCCATAAGTTGCATATTCAGCACATCTTACATTTTTTCCAGCTACTGCTATCATATAATGAGTTGCTGGTAGTTCCCAACGTAAACAAGCTAATACTGTTGCATAAGTTGTATGAGCATGAATTACAGCATCTAAATCTGTTCTTTCTTTATATTGTAATAGGTGCATCTCCCATTCACTTGAAGGTAATCTATCCCCCTCTACTATATTTCCTTCTAAGTCCATTATTACTATATCTTCTGGTTGAATTTCAAAGAAATCTATTCCTGATGGAGTTATAGCCATATATCCAGTTTCTCTATCAAAAACACTTAGATTTCCTCCTGTTCCTTTTGTAAGATTTGATGTAACTAATTTTTTTCCATATTCTACAATCTCTTTACGAGCTTTTTCCATTAACATAATTCTATCTCCTTAATTCTATTTTAATTTTATATATTATTTAAATAATGGTCCATAGTTTTGACATGCTCTATAATCTTGTCCTTCTTTATCCATTCCAAATGCATTCCAAGCTGCTGGTCTAAATATTTTTTCCTCTGGTACATTATGAGCTGCTACTGGTATTCTTAAGATAGAAGCTAAAGTTATTAAATCAGCTCCTATATGTCCATGAACTATTGCTCCGTGGTTAGCTCCCCAGTTGTTCATTACATCATAAGCAGTTTTAAACATTCCCTTTTCTCCATTACAGATAGGTGCAAACCATGTACATGGCCAAGTATAATCTGTTCTTTTCCATAATTTTTCAGTTACTTCTTGAGGTAATTTTATACTGTATCCCTCTGCTATTTGTAACATTGGTCCTAATCCTTTTACAAGATTTAATCTAATCATAGTCATTGGCATCTCTGCATCGGTTAAGAATCTTGAAGAATATCCTCCACCTCTAAAATATCCTAAGTCTGCTGGGTTCCATGTAGTTGCTTCTAAACATTTCTTTACATCTTTCTCAGTCATATCATAGAAAGGTTTTATACATCTATTTCCATTCTCATCTACTGCTTGAGCTGAATAATCTAATGCTGATGCTCCAGAGTTGATTAAATGTAAGAATCCATCTGCTTCTTTTGCTACTCCCTCTAACTCATATCCAGTAACACGTTTTACAGCATCTTTACTCCAGTAAGTTCTAACATCTGAGAAAAGAGGTGCTTTATTAGTTAAAAGTTTTTCAAATAACATCCCTATTCCATTTAGCACGTCATTTTCAGTAGCTAATACCATAGGTTCACGAGTTCCATTCCAGTCAAAGCTAGAGTTTAATAATGCTTCAGCAAAATCTCCATTAGGGTAGAAGTCTGTCCATTGTCTTTGTCCTTGGAATCCTGCAGCTATTGCATTATGTCCAGATCTTTCCTCTTCACATCCTGCTGGTAAATTAGGATTTCCTTTCATTAAATCTTTAATTATTATCATCATCTTAACTACAAATTCCCATTGCTCATCTTTTATTTCACGAGGATTTTGCATTCCTTCTGGGTTCTTATCAAAACCTTCTTTACAATATTTCTTAGTCCATTCCATAGCTTTTTTGAACTCTTCTTTATCATAAATTTCTTCAGTCATTCTTCTGATAATCTCTACCTCATCAACTGATTCTACTCTCATTCCTAAATACTCTTCTATAAAGTTAGGGTCAATTATAGAGCCTGCTATTCCCATACAGATAGAACCTATTTGTAAATAACTTTTTCCTCTCATTTGTGCAGCAGCTAAAGCAGCTCTACCAAATCTTAAAAGTTTTTCTTCTACATCTTTAGGTATACTTGTATCATCAGCCTCTTGTACTTCATGTCCATAGATTCCAAAAGCTGGTAATCCTTTTTGTGCATGTCCTGCTAATACTGCTGCAAGATATACAGCTCCTGGTCTCTCAGTACCATTAAATCCCCATACCCCTTTTATTGTCATCTTATCCATATCCATAGTTTCTGAACCATAGCACCAACATGGAGTTACAGTTAAAGTGATGTCTACATTTTCTCTTCTAAATTTCTCTGCACAAGCTGCAGCTTCATTTACACGTCCTATTGTTGTGTCAGCTATTACTACTTGAACTGGTGTTCCATCTGAATATCTTAAATTTTCTTCAAATAATTTCGCAGCAGCTTTTGCCATATTCATTGTTTGTTCTTCAAGAGACTCTCTAACTTTTATCTCTCCTCTTCTTCCATCTATTGTTGGTCTAATTCCTATTTTTGGATAATTCATATTTGTTCCCTCCTAATATTAATTTGCTTGATATTTATATACTTCTGATGATTTTTCTATAATATTAAATCCTTCTTCTAAAGATTTAATTTCATTCAATGCAATTTTTTGTATTAATATATTTCCATAAGCAGTAGCTTCAAAAGGTCCAGCTACTATATCAAGTTTTGTAGCATCAGCTATCATTTGACAAAGAAGTTTTGACTTTGCTCCTCCACCTATAATATGCAAATTTCTAAAATTTTTATTCATTATTTTAGATATCTGTTCAATAGTCTTTTTATATTTTTCAACTAAACTTAAATATACAACTTTGAAATAATCAAAATCATTATCTAAAGGAATGACTATAAGCTTATCTATCTCCTCTATTACATTAAATTCATCTTGTTGGAAAACTTCATTTTCTACATCTACTATCTCTTTCACATCACAACTGCTTACATAATTTGTAATCTCTTCAAAATTTATCTCTGTTCCTAATTTTTTTTCTAATTGTTCTTTTAGTTTTTCAAGAATATATAATCCTGTAATATTTTTAAAGAACATATTTGAACAATTATAACCTGTTTCATTTGTTAGTGAGTCTTTAAAAGCTTCTTCTGTTATAAGTGGTTTTTCTGAAAGACAACCTATTAAAGACCAAGTTCCACAAGATAGGAATAGAGTCTCACTATCTGTATATGCTTTTGTTAAAAGTACTGCACTAGCAGTATCGTGAGAAGCTATTGATATAACTGGTATATCAAATTTTCTAAGAGACTCTAATTTAGAATTTTTAGTACTTCCTACAACTTTACCAGGTTCTATCACTTCTGGAAAGATACTCTTATCTATTCCATAGCTTTCTAAGATATCATTACTATATTTTTTATTTTCTAGTTCAAAAAGTTGAGTTGTAGATGCTATTGTCATCTCTGTATAACTTTTTCCTGTTAAAAAATAATTTATTAAATCTGGCATCATTAATACAGTTTTAATATCTTTATAATTTCTATTCTCCTCTTTCAATGCTAGGATTTGAAAAAGAGTGTTGATAGACATTATTTGATTTCCAGTTTTCATAAATATATCTTTTAATGATAACTTCTCTTGAGCTTTTTCAAATCCTACAATATTGTATCCATCTCTGTATGATACTGGATTTTCTAATAACTCTCCATCTTTACCTAATATTCCAAAATCTACCCCCCAAGTATCTACTCCGATACTTGAAAGAGAATCTCCATATTTTAATATTGTATTTTCTATATTTTTAATTATTTTATTCCAATCCCAACGGCTACGTCCATTTTCTTTTATTCTTTCATGTGAAAATCTTAACACTTCTTCTGTTTTTAATTTTCCATCTTCTACATATCCAAGAATTCCTCTTATAGAAGTAGCACCTAAATCAAATGCTAAAGAATATTTCATTTTTTCCTCCATTAAATTAGAGATTTATATAATTCTTTTATCTCCTCTACTGACGTATCTTTTGGATTTCCTCCTGTACATACATCATTAAATGCTGATATTGCTAAGAAATCTAAGTCTTTCTCTTTTACTATCTCTTTTAAGTTTTGAGGAATTCCTACATCTTGAGAAAGTTTTTTTACAGCTTCTACTGCGGCTTTTCTATATTCCTCTTGTGTCATAGCATCTACATTTTCTACTCCAAATGCTTTTGCTATATACTTATATTTTTCTCCAGTATATTCTGCATTATATTCCATAACCGTTGGTAAAATAATGGCATTAGCTACTCCATGTGGTGTATCATATAGAGCTCCTAATGGATGAGCCATAGAGTGTACTATTCCAAGTCCAACGTTTGAGAATCCCATTCCAGCTATATATTGTGCTAGAGCCATCCCCTCTCTACCTTTATCCTCTCCATTAACTGCTCCTCTTAAACTTTGAGCAATTAGTTCAATAGCTTTTAAGTGGAACATATCTGTCATATCCCAAGCTGCTTTTGTAGTATATCCTTCTATTGCATGGGTTAAAGCATCCATTCCTGTTGCTGCTGTAAGTCCTTTTGGCATAGTTGCCATCATATCTGGATCAGATATAGCTATAATTGCCATGTCATTAGGGTCTACACATACAAATTTTCTTTCTTTTTCCACATCTGTTATTACATAGTTAATTGTTACTTCTGCTGCTGTTCCAGCTGTTGTAGCAACTGCTATTGTAGGAACAGTAGGATTTTTAGTAGGAGCACAACCTTCTAGACTTCTTACATCTGCAAACTCTGGATTATTAATTATTATTCCAATAGCTTTAGCTGTATCCATTGATGAACCTCCACCAACAGATATGATATAGTCAGCTCCTGATTTTTTAAACTCCGCTACTCCTGTTTGTACATTTTCTATTGTAGGATTAGGTTTTATATTTGAATAAATTACATACTCAAGATTATTAGCATCTAATAAATCTGTAACTTTTTTTGTGATATTAAATTTCACTAAATCTGGGTCACTACAAACAAAAGCTTTTTTAAATCCTCTTGCCCTTACCTCATCTGGTATAGCTTGTATAGCTCCCTTTCCATGATATGATACATTGTTTAAAATTATTCTATTTGGCATTTTCTTCACCTTTTCCTTAAAAATTCTTTTTATTATTTCTATATATCAATTATTTTGTTTTTTTACTATTGAATAATCCATAAAGGAATACAACTACAAAACAGATTAATGGAACATAATAACTTGTTCTTACTGCAGCTTCTACTCCTGAATACATAGGTGCTAAGAAAGCTAAACTTCCTGTATCAATAACTTTTCCCATATATGGAGTTATCAATGCTCCTCCTAAAATTGCCATAATTAATCCTGCAGCTCCAAGTTTTACCTCTTCTCCTAAACCTCTTAATGCTATTCCGTAAATTGTTGGGAACATTAATGACATACAACCTGAAATTATCATTAAGCAAACTATTGAACTTGATGCTGGTAAATAAATTGTTCCAAATGTTACTAAAATTCCTATAAAAGCTATTACAGTCATAAGTCTTGCTGGCATAAACTTTTTCATTAAATAAGTACATAACCAACGCATTACTATGAAAAGAACCATTGCATAAAGATATTTATTTACAGCAGTAGCTTCATCTAAATCAGTTAAAGTCATTACATACTTAGTCATCCAAGTCCATACTGCTATTTGCATTCCTACATAAAAGAATTGAGTTATTACTCCAAAAACATATCTTTTATTTTGTAGTAAACTATTTAGTGAATGTACAAAATTTAAATCTCCACCTTCATCTTTTTTAGATGATTTATTTCTTAAAAAGAATATCCAGATTACTAAAGCTATTGCTATAAGTCCCACATATGGAATGCATACCCATAAAAGCTCTGTTGATCTAATAGCATCTAACTGAGCTGGATCCATTGCTAATCTCTCTTCATAGTCAGCTGGATTAAGATTTCCAAGTATCATAAATTTTGCCATAAATAATCCAGCTAAAGATCCTAATGGATTAAATGCTTGGGCATAATTTATTCTTCTTATACTTGTTTCTTCATCACCTAATGATATAACAAATGGATTACAAGTTGTTTCTAATATTGAAAGTCCTCCAGCTAATATAAAAATTGAAACTAAAAAAATATTATAATTTTGTAATATTGTAGCTGGAATATATCCCAAGGCTCCTATAATATAAAAACCTAATCCTATTAAAACCCCATGTCTAAATGTATATTTTTTAATTATTATTGCTGCTGGTATAGCTAAAACTGCATAAGATCCATAAAAAGCAAATTGCACTAAAGATGAGTCAACTGCTGACATCATAAATATTTTTCCAAAAGCAGGAACTAAGTTATCTGTCATATTATTGAGTAATCCCCATAAGATGAAACATGAAACTAACATTACAAAAGTTACTCTATACTCTTTTGGTACTACTACTTTCTCTTCTCTTGGTATTTCTACTTGACTTTTTAAAACTCCTTCATTTTCAAATGCCATAATTTCCTCCTAAATTTTATTTAAATTACCCCTTTTTGTAATAAAATATTTGCATAAAGTGCTTTTTCACTTGTTGCTATAATACAATAAGATTTTTTTGCCTTATCATAAAAATCAAATCTGTCTATATTAACAAAGCATTTCTCTCCTCTATTATCATACTTTTTTACTATTTCTTTATACTCTTCCCAAATAGGAGTTTCTATTATATCTCCCTTTACTTTTTCCATTAAAATAACTGGAAAATCTACATAAGTATCTAATGGATAGAGTTTTAAAATAGCTTCTAATACCTCTGGCACATTATGCCCATCCATTCTAATTACTTTACTATCTTTTCCTATACTCTCTGCTGGAAAATTTCCATCAGCAATTACTAAATAATCACTATGTCCCATCTCTGATAAAGTTTTTAATAATTCTGGTAAAATAATTTTTGGAATATTCTTTAACATTACTTCCCTCCTAAAAATAATATTTCCTCTTCAAAACAGTACTATAAAAGTATTTTTTTCACTTTTTCCAATCATACATTTTCGAAAATGTTTATTATATTTTTATTTTACACTTGATTTTTTTATTTTTCTTGTGATATATTAAGAATAAATAGTATTTTTTTCACTTTTTTTAGTTAAAATTTTTACACTATGAAGGAGAATTATGAAAAATTTAGAATTTAAAGAAAAAATTTCACATGGAACAAAATTTTTTCCTTTTGCATATTACTCAGTAACACATATTCATCCTCGTTATACAATGACTGTTCACTGGCATGAAGAATGTGAGCTTGTAAGAATAATAAAAGGTAGCTTTAATCTGAAAATTAATACCAAATCTTATCATTTATCTGAAGGTGACGTTGCCTTTATAAATAGTGGATTTATTCATTCAGGGATTCCTAAAAACTGTATTTATGAATGTTTAGTATTTGATATATCTTTTTTAAAAAAAGAGAGAAGTTTCTCAAATAGTTTTTTAAATAGTCTTATCTCATTTCAAAAAGAGATAAAAATAATTTATACTAAAGAAAATAAAAATATTCTAAAAATATTTGATGAAATTTTTACTTTAATAAAAAATGAAAAAAAAGGATTTGAAATGAAAATTTTTGGTTTATTTTATTATTTTTTAGGAATAATAGAAGAGGAAGATCTTTTTTCAAATAAAATAAATATTGATTTTAACAATAAAAGAAAATTAATTCATCTAAAAAAAGTTTTATCTGTAATACAAAAAAAATATATGTATAATATTTCTTTAGAAGATCTTGCATCCAGTATTGATATGAATACAAATTATTTTTGTAAATTCTTTAAAGAATTAACTAATAAAACTCCTATGGAGTATTTAAATTATTATAGAGTTGAATGTGCCAAAGAAAGATTAAAAGAATCAAATTTATCTATAACAGAAATAGCTTATGATTGTGGTTTTAATGATATTAGTTATTTTACTAAAGTTTTTAAAAAATATAATGATAATCTTACTCCAAGAGCTTTTTTAAAACTATATAAAAAAAATTAATTTTTTAAAAATAGGGATGCTAATTCTACATTTCTATTTTTTATCCTCAAAATAAAAAATCCTTTATTGTTTTTTTTCATAATTAATGATAAACTTAAGAGAAAAAAATTACTTTAAAATTTTTACTTGGAGGTTTTTTATTAATGAAATATAATGAAAAAAGCAGTTTTATTGGTTTAGTACCATTATTAATCTTTGTAGTTTTATATCTAGGAACAGGTACATTTTTACAGTTACAAAAAGTTCCTATGGCTTTTTATCAACTTCCATCTCCTATAGCTATTTTCATTGGAATTATCTTCGCTTTTCTTCTTTTTAAAGGAAGTATAAAAGAAAAATTTGATACTTTTTTAGAGGGATGTGGACATCAAGATATCATCACTATGTGTATTATCTATCTACTAGCTGGAGCTTTTGCTGGAGTTACTAAAACTATGGGAGGGGTAGATTCTACTGTTAATTTAGCTCTCTCTTATATTCCTGTACATTTTCTGGCTCCTAGTATATTTATAGTTGCTGCTTTTATCTCTACAGCTACAGGGACTTCTGTTGGTTCTATTGTTTCTATAGCTCCTATTGCAATAGGATTAGCTGAAAAAAGCGGAGTTTCTATGTCTCTTGTTTTAGCTGCAGTTATGGGTGGAGCAATGTTTGGTGATAATTTATCTATTATCTCTGATACTACTATAGCTGCTACACGTACTCAAGGAGTAGAGATGAAAGATAAATTTAGAGTAAATTTGTCTATAGCTTTACCAGCTGCTATTTTAACTATAATTCTTCTTTTAATTTTTGGAGAACCAGAAACAGTAACTAATATAGATATTTTAAATTATAATCTTTTAAAAATTTTACCATATATAACTGTTTTGGTTATGGCTATTAGTGGTTTAAATGTTTTTATAGTTCTTACTAGTGGAATTATTATTTCTGGTTTAATAGGGATTATATCTAGAGATTTTTCTTTTCTTTCTCTTTCAAAAGAAGTATATAATGGTTTTTTAGGAATGAATGAAATATTTCTATTATCACTCTTATCTGGTGGTTTAGCCGCTTTGACTTCTAAAGCTGGTGGAATACAATGGCTTATTGAACATATTCAAAAATTAATTATAGGTAAAAAAACTGCAAAACTTGGTATAGGGCTTCTTGTTTCTGTAACTGATATAGCTGTAGCTAATAACACTGTTGCTATCATTATCAATGGTTCTATTGCTAAAAATATAACAAAAAAGTATAATATAGACCCTAAAGAAAGTGCTGCTATTTTAGATATATTTTCATGTATCTTTCAAGGATTATTACCCTATGGAGCACAGATGTTAATTCTTTTAAATTTTGCTCATGAAAAAGTATCCCCTTTTGATTTAATTCCTTTATTGTGGTATCAAATTTTTCTATTTATATTTACAATAATTTTTATTAGAATAAAGAATTAAAAAATCTGCTCAACTATTTTAATAGTTGGGCAGATTTTTAATTAATCTTCTAACTTTTCTTTTACATAATTTGGTAATGCAAAACAAGCTTTTTGAATCTCAGTATTATAATATTTTGTTTTTATTCCTAGTTTATTCCATCCTTCTATATTACAATCTTTAATTGGATTATATTTTTTTGAAGCAAATCCAAAAAGCCAATGTCCAGAAGCATATGTTGGTTGGTGAAATTGATAAACTTTTGAAATTGGAAAAATACTTTTTATTTTATCATGAGCTTTTTTCATTTCTTGAGCATATTTTTCATAATAAGGAGATTCATGTTGATTTACTAATATCCCTTCATCTGTTAAAATTCTAAAGCAATCTTTATAGAACTCTTGAGTAAATAATCCTTCTCCTACAGATATAGGATCAGTTGAATCAACTAAAATCAAATCATATTCTTTTTCTTTACAGTTTGCTACAAACTTTAATCCATCTTCAAAATAAAGAGTTACCCTTTTATCATTTAATTTTTCTGCTGTAAATGGAAGATACTTTTGTGAAAGTCTTACTACTCTTTCATCTATCTCTACCATATCTATTCTTTCTATTGATAAATATTTTGTAAGCTCTCTTACTGTTCCTCCATCTCCCCCACCTATTACTAATACTTTTTTTATGTTTAAATTGCTACACATAGGTACATGAGTTATCATTTCGTGATAAGAGAACTCATCTTTTTCTGTTATCATTATCAAGCCATCTAATGTAAAAAATCTTCCATACTCATTTGAAATAAAAAAATCTATTTTTTGAAAAGGAGTTTGTTCAGAGTACAAATGCTCTTTTACTTTTATAGAAAATTTAGTTTCTTCAGACCATTTCTCACTGTACCATAAATCTAACATACTTCCTCCTTTATTGTTTCTGGTTTAAAAGTTATCTTTCCTAAATTTTTAGGTGAAAAATTTCTAATTTTTTCTACCATTCCTCTTGGAACCTCAATTGACTCACTTCTTTCAGCTTTAAAAACCTCTTCTAAATATTTAAAAGCTGTCCATGGATTTATTTTATCTCCACAAGTAAATACATCTACAGCTGCATATCCATATTCTGGCCATGTATGAATTGCCAAATGAGATTCTGAAATAATTACAGCTCCTGATACTCCATATGGATTAAAATGATGAAATACTGATTGAACAATTGTAGCATTAGCTACTTTTGCAGCTTCATTCATTCTTTTTTCAATTACTTGAGGAGTTTTTAATATTTCCTCATCACAATTATAAAATTCAATTAAAATATGTCTTCCAAGTGTTTCTAGTTTCAATTTTCCCTCCATTTAACCAGTTTTAATATAAATTAAATTTAAAAATTAATATATTAAATTTTGTAGCAAAAAAATATATTTAAAATTAAATATATTAAACTAATGATATAATATAATTTTTTTATTATTTTGTCAATTGATTTTTTACTTTAAATAGAATATACTATAATTATTGAAATTAAAGGGAGTTTTTAATATGAATATAGGTAAGAAACTTAAAAGATTGAGGCAAGAAAAATACTTAACTCAAGATGAATTAGCAAGTCGATGTGAATTATCAAAAGGTTTTATATCTCAAGTTGAAAGAGATTTAACTTCTCCTTCTATTGCTAATTTAGCAGATATTTTAGAGGGATTGGGAACTAATCTAAAAGATTTTTTTAGTGATGATACTGATGAAAAGATTGTTTTTAATCTTGAAGATGCTTTTGAAGTGATTGACTCTAAAATGAAATATAAAGTTGAATGGATTATACCAAATGCTCAAAAAAATCAAATGGAACCTATCTTACTTACATTAGAAGAAGGAGGAAGATATAAAGAAGAAATTGCTCATGATGGACAAGAATTTGGATATATATTAGAGGGAGAGATAAATATTCATTTAGGTGAAAAAATTTTCCATGCTAAAAAAGGAGAATCTTTTTACTATAACTCTGGTAAAAACCATTATCTTTCTAACTGTGGTAAAGGTATTGCTCAAATTCTTTGGGTTGCTACTCCCCCTTCATTTTAATAAAATAAAAAATTAGAGTAGCTTTCAAAATTTAGCTACTCTTAATTTTTATAAAAATATATTAATTATAATTTAGAAATTTCTTCATTTTGAAACTTATTTATTTTAACGAAAAAATTATATAAAAACTTCAATTCATCTTCTGTAAAATTTTCCCACAAAAACTTATAAAAATTATTTTCTAATCCCTCTATCTTTCCACAAATGTCTTCATATGCACTTTTTCCATTTTTAGTCAATTCTACATAGATATCTTTTTTATTTCCTTCCTCTTGGTATGTTTTTATATAATTGAGAGAAATTAATTTTTTTATAACTTTACTGGTATATCCCTTACTATTTTTTATTTTTTTAGATAATTGAGTTATATTTATTTTATCAGTAGAACCTATACAATAAATATAGTTATAATCAGTTAAATTCAAATCATTATTCAATTTCTCTTTCAAGATATTAGTATATTTTTCATTGGCATAAATAAACTCTTGCATTTCTAGATAAATTTCAGGAATATAACTTGCTCCTTTATCAGTTTTTAAGAAATCTTTATAAAACTCCTTACTATCTTCTATTAAATTAAAAAATTTTTTTATAACTTTATTTGAAATTTTTTACACCCTCTTTCCATTTCTGATAGTTTCTTAGGAAACATTATATATTCTTTTCCTTTATTTTTCAAGGTTTTTCTAACAATTTAATGTGACTGTTTTATTTATGTATTGTTTCATAGGCAACTATTTTATTTAGTTCATTTTATGATGTTAAGTCCACTTTTGATATATTGACTTATAATTTAGAGTTAGGTATACTTATTGTGTAAACATAAAACTTATAGGAGGAATAATTTTATGAAAAAAGGATTTTCTATCTTACAAAGAGTAGGTAGAGCTTTTATGCTTCCAATAGCTGTATTACCAATGGCAGGTATACTTTTGGGAGTAGGAGGAGCTTTCACTTCAAAAGCTGTTATTGATACATATCATCTTACATTTTTAGAACCAGGAACTGTATTAAATAAAATACTTGTTTTATTTTCTAACTCAGGTTCATTTGTTTTTGCAAATCTTTCAGTTATATTTGCTGTTGGAGTTGCTATTGGACTTGCTAATCAAAATAAAGAAACAGCAGCTTTATCTGGACTATTAGGATTTTTACTTTTCCATACTGTAATTGGAACTGTTTTAGGATTTATGGGGTATACTGCTGATACTACAACTGTTCAAGCTTTTATGGATGCAGGTTTTTCTTATGATGTAGCAGTAGGTAAAGCAGCACTATATACTAAAGAACTTGGTATTTTTACATTGCAAACTGGTGTTCTTGGTGGTATTATTTGTGGTTGTGTTTCAGCTATGATTACTAATAAATTTTCTAACAAGACATTACCAGATTATCTTGCTTTTTTTAGTGGAAATAGATTAGTTCCAGTATTGACAATGGTATTCTTTATTCCATTAGGAGTAATTGTTCCTTTCATTTGGCCTGCAATATTTGCTGGAGTTGTTAAAGCTGGAGCAGCTTTTACAGCTATGGGACCTATTGGAACTTTCCTTTATGGATTTACTGCTAGACTTTTAAATGTATTTGGACTTCATCACGCTGTATACCCCCTATTCTGGTATACAGAGTTAGGTGGAACTATGGAAGTAGCTGGGCAACTAGTTGCTGGTGGTCAAAGAATTTTCTTTGCTCAGCTTGCTGATCCTACAGTTGTTCATTATTCAGCAGATGCTACAAGAACAATGACAGGTGGATTTTTACCTATGATGTTTGGATTACCAGCAGCAGCATTTGCTATGTATAGATGTGCTGATGCAAGTAATAAAGCAAAAGTAAAAGGAATTTTAGCCTCAGCTGCTCTTACAGCTTTTTTAACAGGTATTACAGAACCTCTAGAGTTTACTTTCCTATTTGTTGCTCCACCTCTTTATGTTATTCATGCATTTTTAGAGGGAGTAGCTTATGGACTTATGCACTTCTTAAATGTTGCTGTAGGAATTACTTTCTCAAGAGGAATAATAGATTTTACTTTCTTTGGACTATTACAAGGTATGGCTAAAACTTCATACCAATGGATTTTAATACTTGGACCATTTTATTCTATTATCTACTATTTTATATTCAAATTTATGATAGAGAAATTTAATTACAGTACTCCTGGAAGAAATGAAGCTGAAGCTAAACTTTACACTAGAAAAGATTACCAAGGTAATAGTAGTGATGATTTAACTGATGAAATAGTTGAAGCTCTTGGTGGAGTTGAAAATATCAAGGGAATAGATGCTTGTATCACAAGACTTAGAGTCACTGTAAAAGATAGCTCTAAAGTTGCCCCTGATTCTAGATGGAAAGAATTAAAATCTCAAGGTGTAATTAGAAGTGGAGAGGGAGTTCAAATTATCTATGGAACTCAAGCTGAAATTTATAAAAATAAAATAATTAAAAAATATGGATTATAATTAAATTTTTATATTATTTAAAATTAAAAGCTAGAGAGATTTGCCTTTCTAGCTTTTTTTATATTTCTTAACAATTATTAATACTATTATAATTATTGACATTAATAAAAATATCTCTTATACTATCTTTAGCTAACAAAAATATAAGGAGTGGTAAAAAGAATGAGAAAAAAATTTTTAGTGACGACACTTTTGGTATTGTCTGGAGTTATGATTTTAAATGGGTGTTCTAAAGAAAAGAACGAGGTAGCTGTAAAAGAAAAGCAGAACCAGGAGATAACATTTATGATTCCAGATTGGGGAGTACCACCACAGAATATGTTAGCTGAATTTGAAAAAGAAACAGGAATTAAAGTAAATGTAGAAACAGTTTCATGGGATGATATGAGAAATAAAATTGCAATAGCAGCAAGTGGAAATAAAGCAGCTGCTGATGTTTTTGAAGTAGATTGGTCTTGGATAGGAGAGTTTGAAAAAGCTAAATGGTTAGAGCCTATAGAACTTTCACAAGAAGATATCAATGATATTCCAAGTATTTCAACATTTATTGTAAATGGTCAAGTATTAGCAGTACCTTATGCAAATGATTTTCGTATAGGATATTATAATAAAGTGATATATGAACAAGCAGGTTTAGATGAACCTCAAACTTGGAATGATGTAATGACAGATATGGAGATGTTAAAAGAAAAAAATATTTTAAAATATCCATATACATTCCCATTAAATGCTAATGAAGCAACAACTACATCATTTATTTGGTTAACTTATCTAAGAGATGGAAAAGTTTTTAATGAAGATGGTACTTTGAATAAAGAAAATGCTCTAACTACTTTAAATTTTGTAAATGATATGTTAAAGAAAGAGCTTATTAATCCAGCTAATCTAACTTTAAATGGTTTAGATAGCTATAGACAGATTTTAAGTAAAGATGCAGCTTTTATGATTGGACCTACATCTTTCATAGCAAGAGCTGTTGACCCAGCTCAATCTAAAGCTATTGGTGAAATTGAAGTTATTCTTCCACCTGGTAAAGATGGAAAAACTACACAAACTATGGCTTTAACAGAAGCAGTAGGAGTATCTTCTCTATCTGAAAATAAAGAAGCAGCAAAAGAGTTTGTTAAATGGTATACTTCTCAAGATACACAAAGAGCTTTCTTTAAAGAGATTAGTGCTATTCCAACAAGAACTTCTGTTTTAAATGCTGTTATAGATGCGGGAGAGATTAAAAATCCTGGAGCTATGAAAGAAACTTCTGTTCTAGTAAAATCTCCTTTCCCTAATGGAGTACCAGCTTTTTATGCAGAAATGAGTAGTTCTATTTATAATGCTATTAATAGTATGGCTAGTGGAAATATTACTCCTGAAGAAGCAGTTAACCAAATTGATGTAAAAATAAAGGAGCTTCTTAAAAATTAATGAGTAGAAAAGATAAAATATTTCCCTACATTTTAGTACTTCCAGGGATTTTTATAGTAATTACAACAATACTATATCCAATACTACTTACCTTAATATATAGTTTACAATTTTACAAATTAACTAAGCCCTATGATAAAAAAATTATAGGGCTTCAAAACTATATTGAAATATTTAAAGACTTAGATTTTTATAGTTCGCTTATAAACACAAGTATAATTGTAGTTGTTGTTTTAATTATTGGAGTAATATTTAGTTTTATAGTAGCTTTAATTTTAAATAGAGAGGGAAAAATTAGCAATTTTCTTACAGCTATTGCTATTATTCCTTGGGCTCTCCCTCCAGTTGTAAATGGAGTTATTTGGAAGTTTATGTTTTATCCAGAATTTGGATTAATTAATAAAGTTCTTTATTATTTGGGAGTGGTAGATGGTGCTATACTTTGGTTAAATAATAGATATATCTCTTTAATAATTTTTGGAATAATACTTTCTTGGAGAGTAATACCATTTTGCAGTATTTTAATTTTAGCAAATATAAAAGCTATACCAGATGATATTTTTGAAGCAGCAGAAGTAGATGGTGCTTCAACATTTTATAAAATAAAAGATATACTAATTCCAATACTTAAACCTACATTTTTAATTGTAATAATTAATTTAATCTTAGCTAGTATAAATATTTTTGATGAAGTAGTAGCTCTTGTAGGATTTAGAAAATTAGGAGAACCTTTTATGTTATATAATTATAAGCAGACTTTTTCTTTTCTAAATATAGGTTATGGAAGTGCTATCTCTTATACATTAACACTTATTTTAGGAGTAATAGGTCTTATTTATATAAAATTTTTAAAAAGGGAGAAAAATGATGAAGAAAGATAAAAATAATCTTATTTATTATATTGCTGTTTTCCTCTTTTTAATCTTTATACTAGTTCCAATAATTTGGTGTTTTATTATAAGTATTAGTTTTGAAAAAGATATTTTTAATGATAAATTAGTTTTCTTCCCTAAGAGTATCAATTTTTCAAATTATTTAAAATTACTAAATCCGAAAGTAAAAGAGGGAAGTAATTTTTTACTTGCTATGAAAAACTCTCTTTTTACTAGTGCAATAACTATTATTATAGGTACACCTCTAGCAGTTATGAGCGGATACGCTTTTGCTAGATTTAGAAAAATAAAAGGAATTAAAATATTTATGACAATTCTTTTATCAACTATGGTTATTCCATTTTTTACTACAATAATTCCACTCTATACTTTATTTTCAAAATTAAATCTTTTAAATAGTATAGGATGGTTAGCAATAATTTATGTTTCATCTTTTCTTCCACTTGTAACTTGGATAACTATGAACTATTTTAAAGAGTTTCCAATAGAGATAGAAGAGACGGCATTAATTGATGGATGCACAAGATTTCAAGTAATACTAAAAATATTACTTCCAAATGTTTACCCTATAATCATTACTGGAATGTTAATCATATTTTTAAGAGCTTGGAGTCAATACCAGTTACCTTTAATATTAGCAGCTTCAAGAGATGTAAAACCTCTTACTGTTCTCTTAGCTGAGTTTTCATCAAAGGATTTAATATTGTATGGACAGATAGCAGCAGCAGGTATTTTAACACTACTACCTCCTATGATATTTTCATTTGTCTTTAGAAGATATTTAATATCAGGATTGACTAAAGGAATATCATAGGATTTGACATAAGGAGGAATTTTGTTTTTTATAGGAATAGATATTGGATCTACAGCAGCAAAAGTAGTTGTTATGGATTCTGAAAAGATAATAGAAAAGTTTACTCTACCAACTGGTTGGAGTTGTGTAGAAACTTCTGATAACATTTTAAAAAAATTAGAGGATATGGGATATATAAAAGAGGATACAAAAATAGTAGGAACTGGATATGGAAGAGTTTCAATCCCTTTTGCACATAAAACTATTACAGAGATAACTTGTCATGGATTAGGAGCTTACTACCTTTTTAAACAAGATTGTACTGTTATAGATATAGGTGGACAAGATACAAAAATAATTACTTTGCAAGATGGAATGGTAGCAGATTTTATTATGAATGACAAATGTTCTGCTGGAACAGGAAGATTTTTAGAAGTTATGGGAAATATATTAGGAGTAAAAATCAATGATTTAATAGAACTTTCTAAAAATGGTAAGGACTCTAAAATTACATCTATGTGTACAGTTTTTGCTGAATCAGAAGTAATAAGTTTAATTGGACGTGGTGAAAGTAGAGAAAATATAGCCTATGGTGTTGTAAACTCTGTTATTGAGAGAGTAAGTTCATTATGTAGGAAACATGCTAAAAATTCATTATTTTTCTTAACAGGTGGACTATGTTCAAATGAATATATTTTAGAATTATTGAGTAACTCCTTAAAAGGAGAAGTCTATTCAGACACAGAACTAGCTAGATATGCTGGTGCTATTGGAGCAGCATTAACAGCTAAAAAAATTAAAAATAGATAGTTTAAAAGAAAGGAACAGATATGAATAATTTACCGAAAGACTTTGAAATTTTTTCTGATGCTAGAAGACAAGGATTTTTAAAAGCTAAAGAGATAAAAGATAGAGGAGAAAATATGGTAGGAGTATTTTGTACTTATACTCCTAAAGAAGTTATTTATGCAGCAGGAGCTCATCCAGTTTCCCTTTGTGCTTCAAATGACGAAACTATACCAGAAGCTGAAAAACATCTTCCTAAAAATTTATGCCCTCTAATTAAAGCAAGTTATGGTTTTGCCTTAACTGATAAATGTCCATATATGTATTTTTCAGATTTGGTTGTAGGTGAAACAACTTGTGATGGAAAAAAGAAGATGTATGAACTTCTAGGAGAAATTAAAGATACTCATATAATGAATCTTCCAAATATGAAAAATGAAGAATCACTTGAGCTTTGGAAAAAAGAGATTGAAAAGCTTATCACTAAATTAGAAAATAAATTTAATGTAGAGATTACAGAAGAAAAATTAAAAGAGAATATCAAATTTTGTAATGAGGAGAGAAAAATTCTAAAAGAGTTTTATTCTTTAGGAAAATTAGTTCCCCCACCAATTTCAGGATATGAAATTTATAAAGTTTTAGAAGGAGCAAATTTTACCTTTGATAAAAAGGAGCAAAATGAGAGATTAACTAAGATGATAGAACATTTAAAAGAAGTACATAAAAATAATGAAGGTCCTATCTCTAAAAATGCTCCAAGAATTTTAATAACAGGTTGTCCTATAGGTGGAGTGTATGAAAAAGTTGTTAAACCTTTAGAAGAGTTAGGTGGAGTTGTTGTTGCCTTTGAAAATTGTAGTGGAATAAAAAATTTAGAGGAATTAGTTGATGAAAGTGAAACTCCTATAACTGCACTTGCTAAAAAATATTTAAATATTCCTTGTTCAGTAATGAGTCCAAATAAAGGAAGAGAAGAGATTTTAAAAAATCTAATAGATGAGTACCAAATAGATGGAGTAGTTGAAGTAGTATTACAAGCTTGTCACACATATGCAGTAGAAAGTTATAATATTAGAAAAATTGTTACTAAAGATAAAGAGATTCCATATATAGCTTTAGAAACTGACTATTCACAAACTGATTTTGGTCAAATAAAAATAAGAATGGAAGCTTTCTTAGAATTATTAGGATAGGGAAAACAAAAAATCCAGAAAGATTTTTCTCTCTGGATTTTTTTATCTAACCTCTACAAATTCCTTGCTCTTTTGCTAACTTTTCAACTGCACTTGCTACAGCTTCTGCTACTCTCTTATCAAAAGCATCTGGTATTATATAATCTTTTCTTAATTCTTCTGGTTTGATTAAAGAAGCTAATCCTTCTGCTGCTGCTATTTTCATTTCTTCAGTTATCTTTTTAGATTTAGCTCTCAATGCTCCCTTAAATAATCCTGGAAAAACTAGTACATTGTTTATTTGGTTAGGATAATCTGACCTTCCTGTTCCTACTATTGCTGCTCCTGCTTCTAGTGCATCCTCTGGCATAATTTCAGGAGTAGGATTTGCCATAGCAAATACTATTGCATCTCTATTCATACTTCTTACCATATCTTTAGATAATAAGTTTGGTGCTGACACTCCCACAAACACATCTGCCCCTACTATTGCTTCAGCAAGTCCTCCAGATATATCTTGAGAATTTGTAATCTCAGCTAACTCTTTTTTAGAGAAATCATATTTATCTTTATCACTTCTTCTTAAGATTCCTACTCTATCAACAGCTATTACCTCTTTAGCTCCTAATTTTTTTATAAGTTTTATAATAGAACTTCCTGCTGCTCCTGCTCCATTTACAACTACTTTTATATCTTCAACTTTTTTATTTACGACTTTTAAAGCATTAATAAGACCAGCTGCTACAACTATTGCAGTTCCATGTTGATCATCATGGAATACTGGAATATCTAATTCCTCTTTTAATCTTGTTTCTATCTCTATACATCTAGGAGCTGAAATATCCTCTAAATTTATTCCACCAAGCCCTGGAGCAATTAATTTTACTGTTCTAATTATCTCTTCAGTATCTTTAGTATCTAAGCATATAGGAATTGCATCTACATCTCCAAACTCTTTAAATAATACACATTTTCCTTCCATTACAGGTAAAGCTGCTTCTGGTCCTATATCCCCTAATCCTAATACTGCTGTTCCATCAGTTACTACTGCTACTAAATTTCCCTTTGAAGTATATTTATATACATCTTCTTTATTACCTGCTATTTTTCTACAAGGTTCTGCTACCCCTGGAGAATAAGCTAAACTTAAATCATCTCTATTTTCTACTTTAACTTTAGAAACTACTGATAATTTTCCCTTACTTTTCTCATGTAATTCTAATGATTTTTCATATACATCTGCCATTTTTTTCCTCCAGTTACTATTATTTCTTTCTAGCAATATTATATTCCTTTTCTTTAAATAAGTAAAGTTTTTTGTGTTTTATTTTAGAAGAAAACAACTATTATAGTACATTTATTTTTTGTTTTATTTATTATGAAAATATCTTTTTATCTACTATCATTCCTCCACCTAAAACAAAATCTTTATAATAGATTACAAGATGTTGTCCTGGGGCATTTTGAACATTTTCCTCAAAATATTCAAAATATATTTTTTCATTTTCTACTATGACTTTTCCTTCAGCACCAAAACTAGAAAATCTTGGTCTTCCTATAACTTTTTTCTCTATTATTTTTTCTAATTCAATTGGGGATTTAAAATCAACTAGTTCCACTCTTTTTCTAGCTAATTCTTTATACTCTCCTAAAGTTATCTCATTTTTCTCTGGATTTATAGCAGTTATAAAATATGCTCTTGGAAGTTTTAAATTGAGTCCTCTTCTCTGTCCAATAGTATAGAGTTGATATCCTTCATGTTCTCCCATTATATTTCCATCTCTATCTATAAATTTTCCTCTTTTGATACTATCTCCTAAATTTCTCTTTAAAAAATCTATATATCCTATCTTAGCAAAACATATCCCCTGACTATCTTTTTTATTATGTACCTCTAGTCCAATATTTTCTCCAATCTCTCTTATTTCATTCTTAGTGTATTTAAAAAGGGGGAAAAGAAGTCTTGAAATCTTGTCACTATCTAATCTATATAACATATAGCTTTGGTCTTTTTTACTATCTTTTGCTTTCTTTAAAAGTATCTTATCAAACTCTTCATTATATTCTGTAGAGCAATAATGTCCAGTTGCTACATAGTAAGCTTTCTCCTCATCTGCTATGTCAAAAAGTATTTTCATCTTAACTCTCTCATCACAAATTACACAAGGAGAAGGAGTTATTCCTTTAGAATACCCATCTAAAAAATTATTAACTACCTCTTTTTGAAAAATATCCTCAATATCTATAACCCTATGCTTTATATTAAAAAAATTAGCTACTTTTTTAGCTGAATCTATCTCTTCTTTTAAACTTTCCTCTTTCTTATGATTCAAAGTAACTCCTATTACTTCATATCCTTGTTTTTGAAGTAGATATACAGAAATTGAAGAGTCTACTCCTCCACTCATTCCTAATACAACTTTTTTTCTATTCATTAATCATCTCCTATTTTTTATATGAATCTCTCCAATATTAAACAGTTTCTCTTCTCCATCTATCTCAACTTTTAATCTTCCATCATAGACTATATCTTTAGCTATTCCACTTCCTAATGATTCTCCATATTTTATTATCTCTATCTCTTTTCCTTTTAAATAGTTATATGAGTTTATCTCCTTTAATACATATTCCCAATTTTCAGAGAAATATTTTTTAAACTCATTTATTATACAAAAAATTATATCCTCAGTAGAGTAAAATTTTCCTGTTATATTTTTTAATGATGTAGCTTTATCTTGAGCATAGCCAAAATCATCATTATTAACATTAACTCCTATACCTATTATAAAGAAATCTCTTATTTTTTCCACTAAGATACCACATATTTTTTTATCTTGTAGATAAATATCATTAGTCCATTTAAATTTATAATCTAAGTTCTCTATTTTCTTTAATCCACCCAATACTGATATTCCAGCTATTAATGGTAATCTCATATACTCTTCTAAAGAGAGATTTTTATCTTCTTGAAGAGCAAATGAAAAAATTGCCATTCCCTCATTGGATACCCATACATTTCCACGACGCCCTACTCCTGCTGTTTGAGTTTTAGCAATTACACAATCATAATCTTTTAAATCTTCTCTCTCTTTTAAATATTTATTTGTAGAATCTATCTCATTAAATCTAAATATTCTCATATCTCTCCCTTTATTTATATTTTATTTTCTATTACTTTTTCATAATTATACCATAATATGTGTAAAAAAAATAGAGAGCCTAAGCTCTCTAATTCTCACTCTTTACTCTAGATAGATATAGCCCTAAGGAGAATACCAACACATTGGATTTCCATATCTCTCTCCATACATTCTCAGTAAACCCACCTACTAAAAAGGCTACAAGCATACCCATTGTACCTACTACAAGATAGAAATTCAAATCTCTTTCTCTAGCTATACAGTATCTAAATTGTCTGTATAGGATAAATAGAAACATCCCTATAAAAGGAAAAGCTAGTATTCCTTCCTCAGCTAGAGTTGTGAAATACATACTGTGAAGATTACCAGAGCCAGCTATCTCTTTAAGATGAGCCTTTGCCCATTTATGCTTCATCTCATCATATTTATTATTCTTCTCCATATACTCTAAAGCATACTTACCAGCATTATCTCTTCCTACTCCAAAGGGAAGGTTATTTTTAAACATATCTATTGAGCTTTCCCACATAAATAGTCTTATCTTGTTAGATGTATCCTCTAGGTTTTGTATACTCTCAAATCTTTTAATATATCTATTATTCTCTAAACCTTTACTTGTAACTGCTCCTACTCCCAATACTCCAACTAGGATTACAGCAACTATAAAGAGCTTTTTATTTTTCATAAGTAGGAATACTACTACAAATAGTCCACCTAAAAATCCAAGCCAAGCCCCTCTTCCCTGTGTCATAACAAGATCTATTAGTGCCAAGATAAAGGCTAGAAGATAGATAGATAACTCCTTGTATTTTTTGAACTTTAGGGTATATATAAGGAGTGCAAGGAGAAGTAAGCTTCCCATAGCTAATATGTGTGCTTCATCTAGTGGATGGCTAGAGAAACTTATTAGCCTTGCATTGAAATTCCACTTAAGTTTTTTGTAGAAAAATATTCCATTGATAAAACTAATAAATATACTTAGGGAGAAAAGAGATAGAATTATCTTTATTACCCTTTCACTGGTTATAAAAAGAGGTATAGAAAAGATAGGTAGATACCTATATGACTTCTCTAAGGCTCTTTGAAAAGAGTGAGTTCCCCCTGCTGAGAAAAGACTAAATATTGGTAGTAGAACAAGGATAACCAATATATATTTTTCCTCTGTTGTTAAATTTATTTTTTTCCTATCCCAAAGATAGAGTAAAAAGGCTAGTAATAAAAATCCTAGTCCTATATTTACTCCAGATTTGGATATAAAAAGAGAGAGGGTGTAGATATATATACCTAACTCTCCTATTTTGTTGTATATGTTTTGGTTAATTTTAAACATAACTTTCTTTCTCCTAGATATTTTTAAGATACTCTAATAGTTCCTCTCTTGTCTCCTCATTTCTCAGTCCAAACTCTATATTTGCTTTAAGTAGTCCAAACTTATTACCTATATCATATCTCTTTCCATCAAAATTGTAAGCTAATACCTTCTCTCCATCCTTCATCATAGCTACTATGGCATCTGTAAGTTATATCTCTCCACCTTTTCCTGGTTCTGTTTTTTCTAAGTATTCAAATATCTTTGGAGTAAGTAGATATCTTCCAAGACAAGCAAGTCTTGATGGTGCTTCCTCTATGCTAGGTTTCTCTATAAAATCTGCCATCTCTACAGTTTTTTCATCTAATGATTTAGATGGTTTTACTATTCCATACTTAGATACATCAGATTCCTTTACCTCTTGACAACCTACTATACTAGATTGATATTTAGAATAATTATCTATTAATTGCTTAGCTACTGGTATATCATTGTATACTATATCATCTCCTAAAGCTATTACAAATGGCTCATCTCCTACAAAAGATTTAGCTTTTAATATAGCATGTCCTAACCCCTTTGGATGATTCTGTCTAACATAACAGATATTAGCCATAGATGATATACTTTCTACCTTTCCTAGTAACTTATCTTTTCCATCTTTTTTAAGAGTATCTTCTAATTCATAAGAGTAATCAAAATGGTCTTCAATACTATTTTTATTTCTACCAGTAACTATGATTATATCCTTTATTCCAGATTCTACAAGCTCTTCTATGATATATTGAAGTGATGGCTTATCTACTATTACTAACATCTCTTTAGGTTGTGCCTTAGTTGCTGGTAACACTCTAGTACCAAGCCCTGCTGCTGGTATGACTGCTTTTGTTACTTTCATAAATTATTGTGCCTCCACTTCGATCATATTATAAATCATAAAATTCTTTTAGTTTTTTTATATTTTGAGAATTTAAAAACTCTTTTATAATTTGATAAGCCTTCTCTAAACTATTTTCTTGGTAATAAGGATTTCTCATGTCTTTTAACTTACTTCTATATTCCTTTGCTAAAATTGTTTTTATTGCTTTATCTATTTCTCCCTTATTTGCTCTTACATCAATAACAGATTTTCCTCTTACTCTTCCTTTTTGTCTATCTCCAATATTTATAGTTGGCACATTTAGACTTGGAACTTCTATTAATCCAGAAGATGAATTTCCTATTAATCCTTTAGAATACTTAACCAATGATAAATATTCTTCTGATTTTACAGATGTTAAAAATTTAAAATTATTTTTATTAGTATAGTCGTTTAACATATTATAAATTATATTTGAACCAGTATCAGAGTTAGAACCAATAAATATAAAATTATAATTCTTTTTGTAAATATCTATTGCTTCTAATAAATTTACCATTTGATTTTCAATACTATTTTCTGTAAGAGTTTCTGGATGGAAAAGTACCACAAAATACTCTCTATTTTCTAATTGAAATCTATCTAATAAATTTTCATAAGAAAGTAGTGGTAATGTCAAACTATTCTCTGCACCTAAAGACCCAATATTATACACTGAATTTGGATTTTCTCCCAATTGAATAACCCTTTTTCTATATTCAGCTGTTGAAACTAGATGTAATTTACTCATCTTAGTTATACTATGTCTAATAAATTCATCATAATTCCCTAAAGTTATTTCTCCTCCATGTAAATGAATAATTGGAATATTTTGCATAGCTGCTGCTATAGCTACAGATAAAATCTCATATCTATCTCCAAGTAAAATTATTGCATCAAATTCATTATTATATAGATATTTTCCAAATTTATCCAAACATATAGCCATTGAATGAATAACTTTTTCATTATTGCTGTTATCTAATTGAATATTTATTAATTTATCTATATTCAATCCATCTTCCTCTATTACCTTATATGTCATTCCATATCTTTCATCCACTTGCATAGCAGTAGCCACTATTTTCAAATCAATTTCACTATCTTGATTCAATTTTAATAATAACCTCTTCATTATTCCATATTCAGCTCTTGAGCCTGTTACATACAATAATTTTTTCATAATTTAATTTCCTCTTGTAATATTTCAAGTAATTTTTGATATCCTTTTTCATTAAAATGTAATCCATCATAAGTATGTTCTAATTTTAAATTACCGAATTTATCTTCTAATTTCTCTAAAGAGATATATTCTATCCTATTCTCTAAATTATCTTTTAAATAAGTATTTAATTCTTCTATAATTTTATTATTTCTATCTGCTCTTGAAATAACTTTAGGAACTTCTAAAAAAAATATTTTAGTATCTTGATTGATTTTTTTTATATACTTTATACTTTCATCTATCCATAGTAACGTATCTTCCTTTTTCCAATTATTAATTACTATATCATTAGTTCCTGCCATTAAAAATACATATTTTCCTATATTTTTTATCAATTCTTTTTCAAAAATCATATTATTATATTGGATAGTATTTATTCCTCTTATCCCTAAATTATTTACTTTATGCCCTTGGAACACCTCTATATCCCAATTGTCCAAAATAGAATGTCCTATTAAGGTTATATCTTCCACTTTGTTAAACTTTTCTTTTTTTTCCTCTATCCTATTTTCAATATTTCTTAATAATTGCTTTTCCTTCTGCTTCATATTCATTAATAAAATAGCAAATTCAAAATCTAATCTGTCATCTATATCTATAGAATCTGCTTTATTCATAAAATAAGCTAAGGATTTTTTACCAAAAAAATGTTTTCTTTCTAGATACTCTTTATTTTTTCCAATAAATATTGCTCCATTAGGATAATACTCTTTATAGTTTTGTCTCTTATAATTTGAAAAATCCAAATCATAATGTTTCAAACTTTCATCTTCTTCTATCGGCTTAATTAAAGTTGAAGTTTTAGAAGTTTCTGTCATTGATACTAAAAAATCATAATTACTTATATTTTTTTCAAACTTTTCTATACTTTCATTTATATGTTGATAATTTCTAAAAGGAGAAGTTGGTTGTAATAATACAAAATAGTCATATTCCACTCCTAAATCTTTTTCTAACACATCCTTTATTACCATATATGATGTTGCAGAATCATTAGATAACTCTTCACCTCTCATAACTACTTCTGCACCATATTTTTCTGCTATTTCCTTATATTCTAGTGAATCAGTACTTACAATTACTTTAATAAATTTTTCTGATTGTATTGCAGCTTCTATTGTGTATGCTAAAATAGGCTTATCTAATAACATTAAAATATTTTTATTTACTAATCCCTTTGACCCTGATCTAGCAGGGATAATTGCTATTTTTTTCACAACTATACCTCCTGATTTTTAAATCTTGAATCTACTATCACTTCATCTTCTTCAAAATCTTTTTCAGCTTCTTTACCTAAAATATCATACCAATTCATTGGACTTATTCCATTTCCAGGTCTTTTAGCTGTTAAATTTTGCTCTGTAAAGATTTCACCCTTTTTTATTTTAGAATTTGCTATTATTGATTTTCTAGCTACTATTTTATTTTTTCCTTCTGAATTAGTTACTATCTTATCACAAACACCTAAACATTTTTCTATTATCCGTATTCCTTCACATAATTTTTTTAATTCTTCTGGAGTAACAGATGCTTTATGATCAGGTCCTCCAAAATTCTTATCTAAAGTGAAATGCTTTTCAATAAAAGTTATTCCATAAGTTACTGAAGCTATTCCTGCTAAATATCCTTCCGAATGATCAGAAAATCCTATTTTATATTCTGAAAACTCTTTTTTTAAATAAGATATAGCATTTAAATTTACATCTTCAAATGGTGTTGGATATTCAGTATTACAATGTAAAATAGTTATTTTTTCATTAGTCATTCCATTTGCTCTCAATATTTCTAATGCTTCTTTTATTTCTTGAACTGTAGCCATTCCAGTAGAAATTACAATTTCTTTTTCTGGAATATCTAATTTTGCTATTTTTTCTAAATAAGGAAGATTTGTTATCTCTCCTGATGGTATTTTCCATATAAGTTGTTTTTGAGAACTTAAAAAATCTATTGATTCAAAATCAAAAGGAGTTGAAAAAGAAATAAGTCCTAATTCATTAGCGTATTCTGAAAGTTTTACAAATTCATCGTATGGTAACTCTAATTTTCTAGTCATATCTAATTGACTTTCATTTGAATCAGTTACTTTTTTTTGATATTCTGCTTTAGGTGCATATTTAGATATTAATTTATCAGCCTTAAATGTTTGAAATTTTACAGCATCTACTCCACACTCTTTAGCAACCTCCACCATTTTTCTAGCTAAATTATAATCCCCATTGTGATTACATCCTATTTCTGCTACTATAAATACTCTACTCATTCTCTATTCTCCTTATTACTTTTGCTGGGATACCTGCCATAACTACATTTTTTTCCACATCTCTTATTACAACCGTTCCAGAACCTATAATACTATTTTTTTCTATTGTAATTTGTCCATTAACTACTGATGAGCTTCCTATAAAACAATTTTCTTTTACTATTACATCTCCATTTAAAACAGTATTCGTAGAAACATTTACATTATTTCCTATTCTACACCCATGTTCTATTAAAGCTTTTGTATTTATTACAACGTTCTCTCCAATTCTTGCATCATTATTTATAATAGCTAATTTACCTACAAATATACCCCTTCCAAAGGTTATATTTTCTGATAAGATGGCTGTTTTATCTATTACATTTATAATATCCAAATTTCTTTTTATTACTTCTTTATACCAATAAGTCCTTTTTTCATTATCACCAATTGATATGAAATAACAATAATCTTCTTTGTTTTCTAACTCGTCCAAATTATTAGCAAAAATTTTATAGCCTAAATGAGAACCACTTTTAATATTATCTATAAATCCTTCTATGCTATATTTTTTTTCATCAATTGAGTCAATTACTGATTTAGCAAATCCCCCTGCTCCTATTAAGATTAACTTCTTTTTCATATTTTCTCACCCTAAATCTCTTATTTATTATTTAATTCTTGTTCCAAATAATATTCTATTTTTTTTATATCTAAATAAGTATCAATATCAACAGAATATTTTTCTTCCATGATATATGCTAATTTTCCATCATTTAAACTTGTATTCAGATTAAAATATTCATCTAGTTTTTGAATATATATAGCTCCATCTACTCTATAAAATTTAGGAAAATCTTGTCTTCTCATAGTACTATTAAGTTGTAACATATTTTTAACAGTTCCATCCTCATTTAAAGTTCTCATTAATACTGGATTTTCTTCTACTTCTGTTATGCTTACTAGACTTCTCTCGTTACTAGAGAATAATTTTTCTATTGCCTCATCTACTTGCCAACTTTTTCTTAAGGGTACCGTGTTTTGAAGTAATACTAAATAATCATACTCTTCTCCATGTTCTTTTAACCAATTTACAGCATGCACTAAGCAATCTATTGTTTTAGAAGTATCTTGTGCTAATTCACTTGGTCTTAAAAATGGAACATCTCCTCCACATCTCTCTGAAACTTCTTTTATTTTAAAATCATCAGTAGAAATAATTGTTCTATCTATATACTTTGATTCTTTTGCACACTCAATAGAATATTGAATTAATGGTTTTCCATATATGTCTATTATATTTTTAGATGGTATTCCTTTACTTCCACCTCTAGCTGGAATTATTGCTAAAATTTTTTTATTTTTATACATTTATTTCCCCTTATCTTCTCTTTTTTATCATTTAGATAGCCATTCTTTTAATAAAATATATTTTTTATCCTTATCTTGTATTAGCTTCTTTTTGACTTTTATATATTCTTCTTTGATTTCTTTTTTTCTTAAAAGGGTATCTTGAAGTTCTTTTGAATATTGCTCAAAGAAGTTCTCTTGATTGACATCTAAACACCTTTCTTCTAATCCTATTTCTAAATATAAATCTTCTAATTTTTGATAAGTTTTTATCCCTATTGTTGGGATATTTAATGCTATTCCACAAACATTTGTATGAAATCTCATGCCTGTTAATAAATCACATTTTTCATAAAAATTAAAAAACTCTTTTTCAGAATCTTGTCCAGTAAAATATGGAGCTATTTCTATATTATATTTTATATTTAAATCTGGAAAAACTTTTAAAATATCTAATATTATTTTATAATCACTATATATATGAGGAAAAAATAGTAATTTGTATTCTTTATTTCTTTCTATAAATTTTAAGAATACCTCTCCTAGCTTTTTACAAAATTCCTCATAACTTATATTTTTTAATCTTTTATCTAACATATCACATGCTAAATTTATTCCTAAATATTTATTCTTTCCTTTTCTTTTTTCTTGATTTAAATCTCTCAAAAAAAATCCTCCATCAGGTACTACATGTAAATTTTTCGGAATATCTCCATATAAATTCTCATAATTTTTTTTTGAACCATCATTTCTAAAAGTTACAAAATATTTATCTGGATTCTCTAATAAGTAATCTAAAAATATTTTAAATTTATCTTTCGTTTCTTGAGTGTATCCTTTATTTATATCGAACCCTAATGCATTAAAAAATATTTTAGATTTTATTTGTTTTAAAAGTTCTAAAGATATATCTATCGTTGTCCCTGTACAAGAATATTCATGACAAATTTCAAAAAAATTTCCTCCTCCTATAATTATTAAATCATAGTAATTAGACTCTTCTACAAATTTTTCATCAAATTTCATCTTATTCCAACTTTTATAGAAATTTCTTATTTCTAAATTTTTCCATTCTATTTCTTCATCTATTAATTTTGAAAAATTTTTTCTAAAACCATTATGATGAGCATTATCTCCTATATTTCCATTAAAACTAGCTATATGTAATATTTTCATTTTTCTACAACTCCTCAATTGAAAAATTATCTTCTAAAATACCTTTATAATTTTTAAAAAATTTATCTAATACTCCTATTCTTAAAAATATATTTTTTATTTTATCTTTTAATACTAATGGAATATATTTTAAGATTTTTAAATTATTTAAATGTTGAGTTATTTTATTATTTAAAATTATTTTTTCTATTACACTTTCTAAATGTTTTGCTACTTCTCCATCAATTTTTCCATACATATCATGTATATAAGCTTTTAATTCCTCTGAGTTTTTATAATTATTTATTTTCTCTATAATATCTTCTGCTTTCTCTGCAATAGGAATATAGTTCATAAAATCCATTCCAAATCTTTTTTCAAATGGAATAGGAGCTAATACAAGGGTTTTCTTTTCCATTATTACAGCTTCTAATAAAGAAGTAGAATGCCAAACAATTATAATTTCTGAACTACTTATTGCTTCTTGTATGCTTCCTTTTCTCTCTATTATAATATTATTCGGCAAAGACTTAATATTATTTAATTCTAAAAATTTATTTTCATATTCTTTCATATCAACAAACGGATGTGGTCTCATCACTATATTATACTTTTTATATAATTTTGAAAATTTATATACTTCTTTAAAAAATAAATCTCTACTTTCTTTAGTAAATTTTAATTTTTCCTCTAAATTTTTTTGGGAAATCTCATCTCTTTTTAAATGAGATAAATAACTATCAGGAACAAATGTTATAGAAAATGAAGTAGGAATAAGAATTTTATTTTTCTCTACTTTTATTTTTTTTAAATAATCTAAACTTGAATCCACTCTAATAGAACCTGTAACAAATATATTTTTTTCTGGTACTCCTATTTCTATTAATTTTTCTTTATATTTTTCTCCCCATGAAGCATGAAAAACATTTTTACTTATTATATCCTGTGGTAATTTATACTTAACAGTACTTTCATTAGTTATCTGTTCAGAATGCAAATTTAAAACTAAAACATTATTATACATTTCTTTAAACATTTTTATATGTTTAGGAGTATTTTCATTATAAAAAAATGGCGTTATTATTATTTTAGGCTTATATTTCAAAATATTGGTATATATATTAAAATGAATAGGTAATACTACTCCTCTTAAGTGTTTTTCCTTTAATCTTTCATGTAATCTTTTTACTCCTTCTAACTCTCTAGAAACATGTTCATAATATATAATATAATCTATCTCTTTAAACATTTTTTTTCCTTTCTTTTAAAAAATTTTCTAAATCATAAAAATTATCAATTTCTTTTTTTATTTTTTTTTCTGACCAATCCCACCATTTTATTTTAAGGAGTTTATTCCTTTCACTTTCTCTAAAGCGATATCTTATTAATCTAGCTGGACTTCCAGCAACAATAGCATACTCATCTACATTTTTTGTAACTACACTCCCAGCTCCTATTACAGCTCCATCTCCTATTTTCACTCCCTTTTTAATAATACAACCTGCTCCTATCCAAACATCGTTTCCTATTTTTGTTACTTTTGAACTATCATTTCTAAATAAATCTTTTTCTATAAAACAAAATTTTTTTGAATATAAAAAAGGATGGGTTGATATATAAGATAATGGATGTTCTCCTAAACCTATAATATTTCCTAAAGCAATTGAAGTAAATTTTCCAATATGTGTATTTTCTATTACTGTTCCTGGTCCACTTATGTAGGAATAATCTTTTAATATTACATTTCTCCCTACTTTTACATTTTTTCTTATTATTACTTTTTTACCTAACTTTGTTTTTCTATCTACCATTTGACTTTCTATTTGTGTTAAATGGATTAAATTATAAATTTTCCAATAAAAATATTTTAAAATAATTTTAATCATTTAAATCAATTCTCCTATATTTTTTATTTATATCTAATAACAAGACTAGTAATAAGAAGAAATATATAAATAAAATATATATATTAAACTTTAATCCTAAAATAATATAACTTATTATATAAAAATAATATTTTTTTTCTAAATTTATCAAAAAAAATCTATCACTTCTATATTTTCGTAAACTTAGATTTAAAATTTTAATTACTAAAGTTGAAAGTGCCGCTCCATAATAATCAAATTTTATTATAAAAAAATAATTGAGAATTATATTAAAAAAACTACAAAATAGTGATATAAAAAAAGTTTCCAATGATTTTTTTTTATAAAAAAAACCTATTGATATAAAAAAATCTAAAATTGATAAAAAATAAACTATTGAAATGATTATAACTATCTTGAAAGCTTCTTGATATTCTTTTGGATATAAATAATTATATAAAATCTTAATAAAGAATATAAAGACTCCATTTAATAGCGGAACTACTAATATTGTTTTTTTCAAACGACTCTCTACTATATTTTTAGCATCAATTTTTTCATATATTCTTAAAGCTTCTGCAGGCCAATACATTGAAAAACCTTGAACCAATATTTGAACAATTGCCCCTATTTTAAATCCAGCTCCATACATTGCTAAAGCTTCATAGTTTAATAAAATTTTTAACATTATTTTATCTCCTAGCGATAAAATAATATTGTTTAACTTATTAAAAAAATTTGGAATAGAATAACTTAGTACTTCCCTCAATAAATTCATATAATTTTTTATGTGAATATTTATATTTCTTATTACAAATATTATTCCTAAACTACCAGAACAAATTTTTGATAAACTTAAAGATAAATTTACAGCTAAAAACTTATTTTCAATCTTATCTAAAATTATTATTCCTAAAAGTACACTTAAGATTAAATTTAAAATAACTAAAATTAAATACTTTTTTGTTTTCTCATTCATTCTTAATTCATTCATATATATATCTGAAGCCCCAAAACTACATATCCTTAAATATATACTTATTCCTATTAATAATGAATTACTAAATATTTCTTTATTAAATTTCCAAAAAATTAATATAATTAAGCTGTATAAAATAAAACCTAAGAAACATATATTTCCAACTATATAATTTATTTTTTTATTATACTTTTCATCTCTAAATTTATAAAATCTTAATTTAACTGTATCCATACCAAGTATTCCAAACGGAATAATAAACAAACATATTGTTAATAAATATTCATATTTTCCAAATTCATCTATTGTTAGATATTTTAAATAAATTGGCAATAAAAAATACATTGATATTTTTTCTAATCCGACTGCTAAAGCATAACTAAAAAATTTTTTTATCATTTTTTCCTCTTTAAATTATTTTATAATCTTTTTAATGTCTTGTGTTCTATCTTTTCTTGTTATAAGTAACTTATCCTTTTCTTTTACTATTACCAAATCACTTACTCCTAGTAATGATACCTCTACATCATCAGATATTACTATATTATCTTTTGAATCTAAATTTTTTACCTTTTGTCCTCTCACTACATTTCCATTTTCATCTTTTGGAAATATTTCATCAAAGGCATTAAAACTTCCAATATCATTCCAATCTATATCCACTGGTATTACTCTAATATTTTTAGAATATTCCATTATTCCAAAATCTACTGATATCTTTTCAAACTTTTCAAAGTATGGTTTTACTATTTGACTTAGTTCTTCTCCATATAGATTTTCTTTTATCTCTTTTCTTATCTCATTAAATATCTCTGTATGTTCTTCCATAAGCACTTCAAAATTTTTAAATATAGTTTCTGTTGTAAAGATAAACATTCCACTATTCCATAAGTATTTTCCACTAGCTAGATAACTTTCTGCTACTTCTAAACTTGGTTTCTCTCTAAATCTTCTTACCTTACATATAGAGTTAAGTTCCATAGTTTCATCTTTTACCTCTATATACCCATATCCTGTTTCTGGTTTAGATGGTTTTATTCCAAGTGTTACTATTACTCCATGCTCTCTTGCTTCTTCTGCTCCTTTAAGTATAGCTTTTCTAAATTCAGCTTCTTTTTTAATAAGATGGTCTGAAGCAAGAACTATTGTTTCTATCTTCTCTCCAACTTTTAATTTATCTTTAAATCTATTCTCTATTATCAAAGAAGTATATCCAATAGCTGCCGCTGTATCTTTAAAAGCTGGTTCTATCACTATATTTTCCTTTGGTATATCTGATAACTCTTTTTCTATCTCTTCAGCTTGAATAATATTAGTAGCAACAAATATATTTTCTGGTTTTATGATAGGAAGAATTCTATCAACTGTTTCTCTTATCATAGTTTTATCCGAAAATATTTTTAATAATTGTTTTGGTCTTTCTGGTGTAGATAGTGGCCAAAATCTCTCTCCACTTCCACCAGCCATGATAATTGCTGTTAACATAAATTCCTCCTAAACTAATAGTGATTCCATATACTTTTTTAATTTTTCTAGTAAATCTTGTAATTTTTTATCTGCTTTCTCTTTTGAAATATCTTTAGTGTAGATATAGTATTTTATCTTTGGTTCTGTTCCAGATGGTCTGATAGTTATATAGCCACCATCTTCTAAAATATATTGAATTACATTTGATTTTGGTAATCCTAACTCATTATATTTATAGTCATATCTAGTAACTACTTTTTCTCCTAAAAACTCTTTAGAATCTTGTTTTCTTAACTCTGACATCATTGTAGATATCTCTTCTTGTCCTTTTTCTCCTACTCTAGTTACTGGATAAGTTATTTCACTATACCAACCATATTTATCATATAGTTTATTTAATTCTTTTAATGGAGTAGTACCTATACTTTCAAAGTAAGAACACATCTCTACTATTAACATTACTCCAAGTATTCCATCTTTATCTCTTACGTAATCTCCTTTAAGGTAACCAATTGATTCTTCCATTCCAAATAGGAAAGAGTTATCATATTTTCCTTCTTCAAATTCTCTAATTTTCTCTCCTATATATTTAAATCCTGTAAGAGTTCTAAAAACTTTTAAGTTATAATCCTTAGCTAATAAATCTAACATTGGAGTAGTAACAATAGTTGATACTACTGCACTATTACTTTTTATCTCTCTACTATTTTTTAAAATATATGACAGTAACAGACTTCCTATCTGATTTCCATTAAAATATATCCACTTTCCATCTTCTTTTACCATCATTCCTGTTCTGTCAGCATCTGGGTCATTAGCTATACAGATATTTGCTCCTTTACTCTCAGCTAACTTAATAGCTAAATCAAATACTAATTTCTCTTCTGGATTCGCATAATGGCAAGTAGGGAACTCTCCATTAGGTTCAAATTGCTCATCTACTACATAGATATTTGTATATCCTAATTCTTCTAATAATCTTTTTACTGGTCTACCACCTGTTCCATGAAGTGGAGAGTATACTATTTTTATATCTTTAGGTAAATTATTTAAAATAGATTCTTTTTTTACACTCTCTAAATATTTACTATCTAACTCATCTGATAAAATTGTAAGTAATCTACTTGCTAAAGCTTTCTCTCTAGTAATTACTTTTACATCATCAAATTCATCAGTATTATTTACCTCTTCAATTATTCCACTAGCTTGTGGTTCTACTAATTGTCCGCCATCTTTCCAATATACTTTATAGCCATTATATTCTTTAGGATTATGAGAAGCTGTAATCATTATCCCAGCTTGACATTTTAATTCTCTTACAGCAAAAGACAGCTCTGGAGTACTTTTTATACTATCAAATAGATAAGTCTTTATTCCATTAGCACACAGAACTAAAGCTGTTCTTTCAGCAAACTCAACAGAATTAATTCTACTGTCATAACCTATTATTACACCTTTAGTTTTTCCAACTTCTCCAGTAGTTTTGATAAGGTAATTAGCTAATCCTTGAGTAGCTTTACCAATTATGCATTCATTCATACAATTAGTACCAATACCCATAATACCTCTCATTCCACCTGTCCCAAATTCTAGATATTTAAAAGTATTTTTCATATTTTTTAATCTCCTTTAATAAATTTTTTATTAAATATTACTTGGTAAGGAACATATTCACTTCTAACGTCTTGTCTTAGATTATCTAAAATTAAAAGATTTGATAAAAATAACAACGATAAGATAAATACTATTACTTTCGAAATTTTAGTTTTAGTATATTCATTTATTAAAACTAAAGAAAATACAAAAAAATATATACTTATTCTTATCCCTAAATGTCCTAATTTAATCAAAGAAATATAAATAAAGCAACCTAACATTGTAACATCATATATTCTTTTTAATTCAATATTTTTTATTTTAAACAATAATATTCTAAATAATAATATTACATATATACTTAAAATTATGTAATATAGTTTTCCTCCTCCTAAGCCTACTTTTTTTAAAACATATATTTTATAATTAGATACTAATGGAAGATTTACATTCAAAACTATGAAACTAAATATTTTATCAAAGAAAAAACTTAAACAAAATAGAAAAATATGAATTTTTTTATTTATATTCATTATCTTTAAAATATAAAGCAATATCATCAATAAAGCTGTTTTATGAAATAATGCTGCTATTACTATGAAACATAAATATTTTAAAAAATTTTTTTCCTTTATATATTTATAAGAATAAAAAACAATACTTATAGCAGCCCATTGTCGTAATAAACTTAAAGAAAAAAAATAAAAGTATGGAAAACTATAAAACCATAACCAAACAAATTTATTATAAATATTTAAATTTTCTAAACCTTTTTTTAGAAAAGTTAAAATAACTATACCATAAAATAAAAATATAAATTCTGGCTGTAAATTTAGCTGCCAAATAATTTGACAAATAACCCTAAGAGTTATTTCCGTTTTTAAATAAACAAAACTTAATTTTGAAGTTAGGTATTTAATTATTTCTTCATTATTTATAAATAATGGTAATTTTTTCAACTCAAAACTATTGGCTAAAGAATAATATATTCTATAATCATATCCAACATCCCATCTTATAATTGTAAATATTAATAATAATAAAAAACACCAATTATTTATATGTTGTTTTTTTAAGGGCAATAATAAAAGAAAAAAAATAAAAAAATATGGTATCATTTCTAATTATCTCCTAAAATTTTTTCAAAAAATTCAAAATAGTATTTTTTATAATTTAATTTTTTTTCTATATACATCATTGCATTTTTCTCCATTTCGTCTATTTTTAAATTCTTTTCTAAATATTTTTCTATAATATCAATATATTCCTCAGGAAAATTAGCTAATAAAAAAGCTTTATTTATTCCATCTTCTAATCCTTGTGCTCCTATATCAGTTGTTATTAATATCTTTCCTTTTGACATTGCTTCAATATTTTTTACTTTAATTCCACCTCCAATTTGAATTGGATTTATAACTATATCAATATTTTTATATGCATCATCAATATCATTAATAAAACCATAAGTAAAAATATTATTATTTTTTCTTCTAATCAACCTTGAAACTCCACCATATATATGTAATTCAACATTATTATTTTTCAATTTAGAAAATACATTTTCTATAAACCAATTTATAGCATCAATATTAAAATCAATTGCTGCTCCTATAAATCCAATTCTTAATTTAGAAGATGGAGTTTTTACTATTTTTTTAGTTTTTTCATATATTGGTAAATATAATAACTTATTCTCATCAATATCTATTTCTTTTGCTATTTTCATATCTCTTTCACTTATAAGTAATATATAATCATATTTCTGTAATATTTTTTTTTCTTCTTCTACAGATATCTTAAATCTACAAAATTTATTTCTCTTTTGATAAGTTATGTATCTGTCACTTTGAATATCATGTGTGTCAATTATTTTTTTCCCTTGATACTCTTCTGGCATAAGATAGTCTAAATAAATATATTCAACTATAACACCAGAATACTCTTCAAAATTTTTATATATTTTTTCCACTCTTCTTTTTAATTTAGTAGATTTCAAATTTTCAATAGTTGTATGCTTCAAATTTCTTCTAACTTTTTCTCTAAGATAAGGGAATTTATTTATAATATTTTTACATTGAATAATAAAAAAATTTTTCAACGAACTTATTTCTTGAATATTTACTGAATATCTATTCTCTATCCATTCTTTCTTATAAATTTTCCCTATAAATGCTATATCCAATTTAATGTTATTGTTTTTAAAATTTAAAATAAGTTGTGATATTCTTTTAGCATTCCCAGCATTCTCTTTCCAAAATTCAATATCTGTTATTAATAAAAATTTAGTCATTTATTTTAAATCTCCTAATATTCTTTCTATAACTTTATCCATATCATAATATTTGTACTCTCCAAGTCTTCCACCAAATATTACTTTCTCTTCCTTATCTGCTAACTCCTTATACTTTAAATATAATTCATTATTTCTTTCATTGTTTACTGGATAATAAGGTTCATCTCCTTCTTTCCATTCACTTGGATACTCTTTTGTTATTATTGTCTTTTTTTGTTGTCCATATTCAAAATGTTTATGCTCTATTATTCTTGTGTATGGAATTTCTCTTTCAGTATAATTAACTACTGCATTCCCTTGATAATTCTCTTCTTTTAATACTTCTGTTTCAAATTTTAAAGAACGATATTCTAATTTACCAAAACAATAGTTATAATACTCATCTATCATTCCTGTAAAAACTATCTTATCAGCTATATTTTCATATTCCTCTCTTTTATCAAAAAAATTAGAATTTAATCTTACTTCTATTCCTTCTAACATTTTTTCAATTATCTTAGTATATCCTCCTATAGGTATTCCTTGATATCTATCATTAAAATAGTTATTATCATAAGTAAATCTTACTGGTAATCTTTTTATTATAAAGCTTGGTAACTCTTTAGCCTCTCTCCCCCATTGTTTTTCTGTATAACCTTTTATTAGTTTTTCATAGATATCTTTTCCTATTAAAGAGATAGCTTGTTCTTCTAAGTTTTTAGGTTCTACTATTCCATATTCTTTCTTTTGCTCTTCTATCTTCTCTTGAGCTTCTTTTGGTGTTCTTACTCCCCACAGTTTATTAAAAGTATTCATATTAAATGGAAGATTATATATTTCCCCTTTATAATTAGCTATTGGAGAATTTATATAATTATTAAACTCACAAAATTGATTTATATACTCCCATACCTCTTTATTACTTGTATGAAATATATGTGCTCCATATTTATGTACATTTATCCCTTCTATTTCTTCAGTATAGATATTTCCACCTATATGATTTCTTTTATCTATTACTAAACATTTTTTTCCTTGCTTGTTCATCTCATAAGCAAATATTGAACCATATAACCCTGCTCCTACTATTAAGTAATCATACTTTTTCATTACTAACTCTCCTTATGCCTTATATTTTTTCATCCCATAATAAGCCCACCACATTAAATAGTAACAACTTGTTAATAATCCTAACTTTTCAACTTTTCTATATACTAAAAATTGCGGTTTTATAACTTTCTTTTTATTTCCACTCGTTGATGATTGCATTACTCTATAATTTGCTAATACTTTCTTATTTCCATAAGCAACTTTACATTTTTTTATTATCTCTAACCATAAAATATAGTCATCTCTTAAGCTTTTAAAATCTTCTCTTAAATAAAATTTTCCAAATTTACTTACATCATACATAGCAGTTAAACATGATATTGAACAAGTTTTTAAAAGTGAGTTATAATCTATTTTTTCTGGTACAATAAATGGTTTCAAACAAATATTATCATTTTCATCTATTCTATTATGTGAAGAGAAAACTAAAGTAGCATCTTTTTCTTTTATTAATTTTATTTGTTCCTCTAAAAAATTATTCTCCCAAGTATCGTCAGCATCCAATAAGCAGATATACTGTCCTTTTGCTCTTCTTATTCCATTATTTCTTGCTGCTCCTGAACCAGCATTTTTTTGTCTTATTAATTGTATTCTCCCATCTCTTTTGCTATATTCCTCAACTATAATAGGACTATTATCCTTTGAACCATCATCTATAATAATCATTTCCCATTTTGTATAATTTTGACTTAAAACTGACTCTATAGTTTTAGCCACAAATCTCTCTCCGTTATACATTGGAGTTATTATTGAAACTAATCCTTTTTCAAACTTTTCCATCTACATTCCCTTCCCAAATAATACTATCTTACTTGTTTTAAATAATATAA
>ERZ506905.81-NODE-81-length-64370-cov-58.1256_pt1 | contig 64370 bp, 59 predicted proteins | sample MGYA00513175_ERZ506905 | MGnify/ENA metagenome assembly ERZ506905
AACAAAACACCTATAAAATGCACAATTTATATCCCCCTATACGAGCAATCACTATCTCTCAGCGATTGCCCATATAGGGGGCTTTTTTGTCAATTATAAAATTCCATTTCGACACATACTAAGGCACTTTTGATAACATCATCCATATCATAATATTTATACTCTGCCAAACGACCACCAAAAATAACATTGCTTTCCTGTACTGCCAGTGCAGCATATTTTTCATATAGCTGTTGATTTTTATCGTTATTTACAGGGTAATAAGCCTCTTCTCCCGGATGCCAATCTGCTGGATATTCTTTAGTTATGTAAGTTACAGGTTGTGTCCCAAATTCAAAATGCTTATGTTCTATAATACGTGTATAGGGAATCTCACGCTGAGTATAATTCATAACAGCCACACCCTGATGATTAAGTTCCTCCAGGCGTTCAGTTTCAAAACGCAAGCCACGATACTCCAACCGCCCAAAGCTATAAGCAAAATACGCATCTATAGGGCCGCTGTAAACTACCTTAGCTGCTAGCTTCTTATATTCTGCAGGATTATCATTATAATCAATTCCCAGACGAACCTCAATACCTTCCAGCAGTGCATCAATCAGTTTGTTATATCCACCAATAGGTATTCCTTGATATTTATCATTAAAATAATTATTATCAAAGATATAGCGCACTGGCAATCTCTTGATAATGAAGGCTGGCAGTTCCGTACAGCTACATCCCCATTGTTTTTCGGTATATCCTTTTATCAATTTGGTATAAATATCATTTCCTACCAATGAAATAGCCTGCTCCTCCAGATTCTGAGGTGTTCCCTGAATCACTGTCCGCTGCTGTGCAATACGATTGGCAGCCTCCTGTGGTGTCACTACGCCCCATAATTTTGTAAAGGTATTCATATTAAAAGGAAGATTATATAGCTCCCCTTTGTAATTAGCTACAGGAGAATTAACATAATTATTAAACTCCACAAACTGATTCACATATTCCCACACATCTTTATAAGATGTATGAAAAATATGAGCGCCATATTTGTGTATGTTAATCCCATCAAGCTCCTCACAATATATATTGCCTCCAACATGATTACGACGCTCCAACATTAATACTGATTTACCGTTTTTACGCGCCTCATGAGCAAAAACCGCCCCAAACAATCCGCTGCCTACTACTAAATAATCGTACATAAAATGTCCTCTCCCCCATACTATCTCTTACATCCTATATCACCAAAGAACAATATCATTTTTACGCAAAGCTACATACATGGTAATTGTAACAAAACACTCTACAATTACCACAGTCATTGCCAATCCTATTCCCTGCCACATATAAATTAATGGAAACACCAGTATAAAATTAAGCAAAGCCGAAAGCATTAATATCCTGCTAAACACTCGATTCATTCCCATAGCAACCATAGTCTGAATACCAAAAATATTACTAAGACCAATAATGAAAGGCAAAAAACTAATTATTTGCAAAATAAATATTGATTCCTCATAACCCTGTCCCATAACAATACTCGCTATTTGTTCAGCAAATACAAATACCAAGAGAGATATAGTAAAACTTAACCCACCTATTATACGCAATACACTACAAAGGAAACTAACAGCTCTCTCCCTGGATTCCTTGAAAAGTACGGAAACATGTGGAAATATGGCATTAGATATAGGCGAAAACAGTCCCTTAACTGCATCTACCAGCTTACTTGCCGCTGCATAATATCCCACAACAGTATCATTTGTCATCAGTCCCAAAATGAACATATTGCTATTAGTATATAGATTTATAAACAAAGTAGATATAAAAATATCCCAGCCATCATATAGCTTTTCCCTGACATCTACCAGTGAAGGAAAACAAAACAATGATGGATTTTGTTTCAGCAATACAAGCATCGCAATAATTCCCGCTAACAATGGGGTAAATGACTGTAAGAAGGCTGCCCATAAATAATCTTCCCTACTTTGCACCAAGATAAAAATTCCTGATACGGATACAATTCTAGCCATGATGTTAAACACCGTAATAAATTTCATTTGCTGAATCCCCTGAAAATACCATATAGGAAATATTACATTACCTATCAGCATTGGCAGCATACACACAAGCAAATACATATCAATTGTAGTTTGAATAGCCGAGAATATCACTATTCCTATCAAAAGTATGATACTCAATATTGCTATCTTAGCTCCCATAATAGCAGAAAAATGCCTTGGCCTATCACTTGCCTCAACTCTGGCAATATCCCTAGGAGCGGTCAAATTAAACCCATAATCTACTAGCAATACCCCATAATTAATAATTACCTGGACAAAAGCTATGGCACCGTATTTCTCAGGCCCCAATACACGCAAAAGATAAGGCAAAGTGATAAATGAGATTATGTACTCTGCTCCTTTTAGGGTAAATAGGGATATGATATTACCGGCTAGCTTGTTCTTTAACATAAAGTATTCCTTCTAAGTTTTTGTGTTACAATACGAACAGCAATTGTTATAGCAACAGCTACTGTAAAAGTAACAATAAACCTTCCTATATACAGTAAAAACGCATATACCTCATTGCCAAAAGCACTAATAGAATATGTATGATAAAACCAAGAAAGTATGGTGTAATTCAGTGGATCAGAATACAAATATATCCCCAGGGAATTTATAGATAAAAAACTTAACCATTTCGTTTCTCTGATAATGTTATTTTTCCACATACAATAGCAGCTACTGTAAAATAGCCACATTCCTACTATAGCTGTAGCAAAGGCTGCTACTCTATGCATCCCATGGCATACTAAACCATCTCCATCTACCAATATATGTTCTATTATAAACAAAATTAAAAATATAATGCCTGTAACAAACACTTTATGCTTGCTTGCAACATTATTAAAATCCTGACGATATTCGTTAAACAGCATCCCTACATAAAACCAAATGCCAAACATTATAACACATGTAAAAATCCTCAAGGGTGATTTAATTAGTAAATGCATCAAACTCAGAATTACGACCATATAAATAGCCTTATTGCTAAGCCAATTAGTATAACGATGCAATACCCAAAATATTATCATTTCACAAAATAAGGTTGGCAAAAACCACAAATGTGTATTTCCTTGCAATAATAACTGGCCTATAACGATATCCCCAATAAGACCATTTGATTTTTCCCAATATCCTGAAAAATACTTCAGTGGTATAGATACAAATACAGCAGTCAAAAGGAATGGTAACAGCAACCGTCGAAATTTGTTCTTAATGAATAACATTAATTCTCCGTATTTCCCCTTAGATAGCTGCAATGAAAATACTGCACCAGATAGCGCCATGAACAACGGCATATGAAATGTGTAGATTGCACCTGTCACCCAGGATGTTATACGATGTATTATGGTATCATTTACTCCTGCTTGCAACATAAGGTCCTGATAATATGCCCCGCCATAGTTGGTAGAAATCTGATAATATGTACAATGGCCTAATATAACTAATATCATCAATAATGCTCTAACAATATCATATTCAGCTACTTTCCCATGGCTATCTGGAATATTATCACCATTTGTACATTCATATTTATCCACTAATATTTTCCTTCCTATGACAACTTTTAATAATATGCCAAGCTACATAATTACCTACATCTATTTTTATTTACTATATGCACTAATATGTACAAAATTATAAATTTGTGTAACGTACCAATATTAACCACTGTTTCATAAAATCTATTAGAAAAAGACAACATTATCAGGTCATTAACCAAATATGCATAACATATTACTATAAAACTGATATTATATTCTATTATGCTTGATTCCTTCACTTTGTTATATAACCATGTACATATAGCAGCCATTATCCCAGTTAAAACTACTACACCTACAAGTCCAAAATCATATGTAAATGCATAAAATGTTGTATATACATTACCTAAGTTGTAATTTTGATATGATAAAAATGGTAAATCATACTCATATACTAAAGATGACACCTCAAATTTTTGTCCTATCCAATTTATTAATTTAATAAAAGTGATTTCACCAAATATTCCATGAGTTTGTTGCCATGGATTACCTAGATATATATCTAAATTAAAAATAGGTGCTCCTGCATATATAAATAAAGCCATTATGATATATTCAAAATCCAAATCTGCATTAGTACGGCCAATAATAAATATAAAACCTATAAAGGTTAGTGATACCAATAACATAATAAAAGCCAACTTAGCCAATACTTTTTTTACATTAAAATTATTTCCTTGCTTAGTTCTATAAAAAATATACCACATAAACATAGCAGCTGTTATTATACGAAATACCTCTGAACGCCCTCCTCCCATAAATGATAACAAAATATAAAGCAAAATATTTGTACTGTAAATTAAATCAAATTTACCACAAAGCACCTTTTTTTGCATAAATATATAAATAGCCAAATAAGCAAAACAACTGCTAATAGTCATCAACCAATTTCTATACCATGGTGCATTTACCAAAACACCGTCAGCATAATGAAATGTTGTAATAATCCTATACTTAACCATTGACTCAAAAAAATCACCACCTATGCCATAGGCGGAGGCAAAATTAATAATATAATTATAATTGACATATATTGCCATACTTGTACAACAAATACCAATAATTCCCCAAATTGCGGATATATTTACATTAGTTTGCTCTATTTTTTCAATCCAATGCTGTCTATTATGCGTAAAATAGTTAAAAATAGTAAAAATACTTACTCCTAATATAATTACTACAAGTGTTATTTCGTTTTCAATATCTATTCCTATAAGAATATTGGCAAAACAACAAAAAAAAGCAAACATGCTAAGCATGGCTGATACAATTACTGCTGGGTTGAAAACATCTACTAATGATACTTGATAATTTATATATGTCAAAAGGCACAATAATATAAATAACAAATAAATCATTCTTTTTATTCTCCACTAAAAAATTCTGCTGCCTTTTTCATTGCACTCTTTGTAAAATAACCATTTATAACTTTATTTTGCAATTTTGAAATATTATCTACATAAACACTATATTCATCTATAGTCATTCTACTAATCTCATCATGTATATCATACAAACTATTCACACAAAATCCTATCTTCTCGTTTTTTACAAATTCTGCTATTGCAGATTCCGACCATACTATCACTGGTAAACACGCTGCTATATATAATGATAATTTATGCGGATTATTGTATTTTGTATATTCTCCCAATAATCCAGCACAAGTTTCTATCGCATTTCCATCCCAAATTAATCCGAAACTGCCACGTAATTTTTCTGGCACTATATCAGGTGTATATGCTCCTTCATATACCACATTTGTACCTATCTCTAATGCTTTATCGCTGGGCCCATATAGGAAAAAAACATCTCTAAGCAAACCAAAATCCTTAATAAATTTACTTTTGTTCAAATTTCCTGCAAATGCTATTTCATTACTTAATTTGCGCATTTGATGTTTATCACTTTGTCTAAGATAGTCAAAACAATTTAACTCTATCATAGGCACCCGTATTCCATTATCCTTTAAATATTTCGCCATGTATTTATTGTGTACAATGCATGCCTGACAATTATTTAATATTTCAAATTCTTCACTTTTATTAGACTTATATGGACGCAACCACTCTAGATCGTGTACCAATAACACTACTTGATTTTTTTTCATAACCCTTTTTAGTGCCATCTTTACTATTTTATTAACAGCAAACGGATATTGCATAAAAATCCTCTTGGACGATAATAAATACAATTTTCTTATCATTTTCCAATGTCTTATATTCAATATATAATATATTTTTCCAAATAAATTTTTATATTTCCTGCGTCGTCTATATCCATAATGAGATTCCCCTAACACCTGTTTAAAAATCTCATTAACATCTGGCCTAGCTTTGCTACCCCCATGATTATATTCCTCTGCGAATGTCTCAAAAATATATGTTATATCTCTCAAAACTTGACTCCTTATTATGCATCCTTTTTACAATTATTCACAATCAAATCATGCTTTTCCAACCATGGATAAATAACTTTAATAGCATCTTTGACACTAATATCATCTATACACTTATATATTCCTTTTTCTTTCACTAACAAGTCGCACTCATGCTTCTTGGAACTATTATTACCGTATGCACATAGGACACACTCTGGTTTTACGGCACGAATATCTATAGGAACGGCATCTTCCTCATCATGTTTCACATATGGCAAAAACCTTCCATAATTCCAATATCCAGCTATCACAAATGCCTGCACACCTAATGCATATGATAAGTGTATATATCCACTATCATTTCCAATCACAAATTTGGCATTACCAAGCAGTGCAATCCACTCCTTAAAAGATGTTTCTCCTGTCAGATTTATTACTCTTTCATTATTTTTTAACATATCAAAGAGCTTGCCATTATTTTCTTTATCATCTTCACTGCCAGTTAAAACAATATCTACTTTGGTATGGGAAATTACATAATTTAACAATTCATAATATTTATCTATTTCCCAAGCCCTATAATCATATGTGTGTCCTTTAGCTATTCCAGCACTTACACAACAATACATATTAGATAAATTGCTACTTTTAGACGGAATAATTTTATATCTATTAAATACCCATTTACTTTCGCTAATAACAGCTTCTCTAATAACAGCCTCAGTAATAACAGTTTTATTCACCAATTTTCTACTATCATCTTGAAAACTTAATTTTCTAAAATTGGGCAATAAAGGCTCTAATAATCTATCAAGAAAAGGCAATTCGTATCGTATTTCACTAGATATTATTCTACCGTATGACAAACCCATCAATAGCAATTTTAAATAATTTCCTAGATTGTCTGCAGATATAATCAAATCCCAAAATTGAAAATTTAACTTACTAAAATTGTTTTTATAAACAGCACAGTCATATTTATGTGCTGAATTAAAATTCATTTTTATTATGTGAAATCCGAATGTAGCATTGCAACTCATCAGAAACCTGCTTGTTGATTCATCAACTGCTAAATACACATCATAGCCATTACTCTCATTCAGATACCTGGATAAGTTATACAAACTATCTAGGAGCAAAACAACATCCCCAATACCTGGAGGTTCTATAAGTATTAAAATTTTCTTGTTTTTTTGATTATCTATTAAGCGTTTTGTAAAATGCTTTTTTATTCCTAACAATACAATGAGAAATTTATCTATTTTTACCATTATATTTCCTTTAACACCTGCAATTACATATACAAAATCATTCTTCTGTACATCTCAATTAGTTTTTATCCCCCTAGTGGACACCAACCTAATTTCTGCAATTTACTTGTATCTAAATCCATATACAGTGTATCTGGGAATCCATTAGCTGCTGTATCCTGTATATCATATACCACTTCTATACCGGCACTTTTAGCTACCTGTTCTGCCATTTCAGCTATGGAACAATACGTGCTTTCATCAGCAGCATTATAAATTTCTCCTGCTTTGCCATTAAGCAATACCGTCAAAATAGCTGTAGCTGCATCTGTGGTGTAGAGATAACAACGCTCTGTTTCTCCTTTTGTCTTAAGAACTATATTAGTCTTTTCCTTGACACAACGAGCAAAATAAGCAAATACGCGAGTATCATTATAATTAACACCAGCCCCAAATGTTTGAGTAAATCTAATACTCATAGCAGGAATGCCATATTCCTTTGCATAACTACAGCAAAGATTCTCAGAGACAATTTTGCCAATAGGGTAAGAATTGCGCATATTCTGAGGCTCAAATCTGCCAATCTCATTTTCTTTTACTTTATGTCCTTTTTCTGGATAACCATATACTTCCATACTGGAAAGATAAACAAAACCTTTGATATCCTTCTCTTTCCCTAATTGCAACAAATTCATAGTACCATTCAAAGTAGTCTGCAAGGTTTCTACTGGATGATTAACAAATTCCCTGCTGGCAGTCTGACTTGCTCCATGCACAATATAATCTACTGACTCAAAAATAACAGGCATGTTTTCTACACTACCTACTACAAATGTCAGCATATCATCTGCAAGAATCGCCTTAAATCTTTCTTCTGCACGTGCTCTATTACGGACTAATGCCAATACTCTCATATTAAGTCCATGTATTTTATTGGCTCTATTCAATCCATAAACCAAGGTTCTTCCAATAAGACCTGTAGCACCTGTTATAAGAACAGTTTTGCCAGATAATTTTTCCCACGGAATAAAATCAGCAACCGCTACATTATTTATATCTTCTGCAAATATATCCATACTGTCTCCTTATATACCAACTATTTGCATATTTTCCTGGGCATCCAGCAATGCTCTAAATAAGTAAAAATCTGTTGGTGTAGTTATCTTGATATTCTCTATTGGTCCTTCCACAGTATGCAATTCCGCACCATAGTGTTGCATCATTGTAGCAGAATCAATAAAATCAAACTTTCCTTCCTGCTTTGCCTGTATATGCGCTGTATATATATCTTTCAAATAAAAACATTGTGGTGCTCTCGCCATAGCACAACAAGAACGATTAAATATATTTTCTACGCGTGCCCCTTCACCATGAACAATTACCGTTTCAATAGCTGGTGTAATAGTAATAGCATTGCCATATTTCTTGACGGTATCGATACAGCGACTTATCAAATCCCCATTAATCAGCGGACGCACACCATCATGAATCAAAACTATATCATTCAGTCCAGTAGCAACATCCCATGCTTTCTGAAGCCCATGCATAATTGATTCCTGACCTGTATTGCCCCCATGAACTATAGATACCAGTTTATCAATATGATATTCTTCGGCTAGCTTATGGGCATATTTAATCCAGGATTCTACACATACCAATACAATTTTGTCTATATCCTTATGTTCTTGAAAATGCTGCAAAGTATATATAAGCACTGGCTTACCATGCATTTCCAAAAATTGTTTTGGTTTTGCACGAGTATTCATACGCTGTCCTGTACCACCAGCAAATATAACTGCTACGTTCATATTCTTTCACCACTTTTTAACATTCTATGTGCACTGATATGGTGTTCCTCCATTCGCTTTGGAATCATATAGTCTTTGCCATAACTTGATATCAATATATTTTCATAACCTGCATGAACCATCAATCTAATATCTTCAAAGGGAACTAGAATATATTCTTGTATATCTTTAGTTCTAATAAACATTTTTAATCCCTTATATTGGTCATTGCTTCGTACCATCAAAGTACGATTACCAAGAAGAAAATTCTTTGAAAAACTATACAACCATGATATTTTTCTTTTATGACTAAATAATCTGCCAAATAAATACAAAAGATAGATACACCTATACTTAACTCCTTTATATTCCCCCCTTTTACTAATTTCCATACGCTGCCTAGTCTTAGTAAAACCCAGAAAGAATACAAGTATTATAAATTTTATATATCGGCTAAATATATTTTCTGATATGTAGTCATAAATAAGCACATCTAAAAATCCATATTTTCTACCTTTGAAAGAACATACTGCTGCTGACATTCCGTTTTCTTCATCTAAATACATCTTTTGTTCATATTTATGCGTCAATAATATTTCGCGCAGTTTTTCATAGTTCTCCCTAGTCATAGTAATATCTGCATCATCATCCCAAGAAATGAATCCTTTTTCCCTTATAGCTCCCAGCAAAGTACCACCATGCAATGAATATTTAATATCATTATCCATACACAACTGATGAAAGTTATTTAGTAATATCAATAAATGTTTATGAAGTTCTTCCATACCTGCTTCTGATGGCATTATCTATAACACTCCTGTCGATATCCCTGTATTTGTTTTTATTTTCCCTTTATAATACCCAAAATTTTTTTGAATTAAATTTCTTGACCGATTCTTGTATATCAAAACCTGCTTTTTTTACCTTTTCTATAGCTTCTCTATCATGCTCCTTTTTTTCTCTCACTATTTCAAATACCCATTTTTTTATTTCCCGATGAAGATTAATGAAATATATATTATTAGTTAGTCGACATTCTTCTGTTACCAGATCGGACATTATACACTTCAACCCATTTGCCTGGGCTTCTACGCCGACTACGGGCAAGCCTTCATAATGAGATGGTAATAGAAATATGTCCATTACATTGTATAAATCCGCTACATCATTGCGATTACCTAAAAATAACACTTTATCCTGCAAGCCTAGATTTACTACCTTTTTTTCAATAGTTTTTCTAAGCTCACCATCACCTACAAGCATCAGCCTGGCCTCTGGCTTCACCTTGACTACCTCTGCAAATACATCAATAAGAAACGAATGATTTTTTTGGTAAACAAAGCGACCAATATGGCCTAAGACAAATTTATTCTCTAAGCCTAGTTTTTGCCTCAACAAATTCCGTTTATCTGGATTAAAAGCAAATTTTTCCAAATCAATGGCATTGGGTATAATTGTTATTTTTCCGCTTTGAACAGCTTTTTCCCCATACATCCATTTTCCAGCCAAATTACTGCATGCCCAATACCTATTGGCAAACATCTTAGCAAAGGGCCGCAATACTCGCTTCAATATTGTACGAAAGCCTTCAGTTTTAGTATCAGTAGTATGATTATGAAGAATTCTAACCTTTGCTCCAGCCAGCCATGCCGCAAATAATGGAAATCCACTCATGGAATTCATATTTGAGTGAACAATATCATAATTACCATCCTTGATAATCCGATATATTTCATGAGTAAAAGCAAAAATATTTTTGTTGTAAGGTGTTACCTCATATAGTCGTCCGCCACCTTTTTTTACTTCTATCACGAAATTTTCTGCTGGATTCTTATGCACAACAAAGTCAAACTGTACCTTGCTTTTATCCATATGGCGATAATAGTTAAGTACTACTGCTTCTACACCACCATTACAAGCAATTCCTACAATCTGCAAAACGCGAATTGGCTCTTTATTCTTCATACACAAAATTTCCCTTATATATATTCTTTGCTCATCTCATACTATGTAATACCATTTTTACATTAATTCAGCCTTTTATACAGCATCATGCTATATATCAGCGATACAATTAGTCCCAAAATCAATCCCGCAACCGCGAAGATTTTTTTCTTTGGGAAACTTGGTTTTTCCTCATTTGGAAGATTAGCTGGATCTACAATCTGTATATCCATACTCTCCATAGTTTGCTGGATTTTGGCCTGCTCTATCTGCTTAGTTAGATTGTTATATATCTCTTGCTTGATAGTGGCTTCTCTATATAGCTTTTGATATTCCAGAATATCATCTGCCATGCCAGCCATATCTTCATCAGACTTGTTTTGCAAAGACTGTACCTGTGACTCTGATGCCTGCGCTGCTGCCAATGCTGTAACGGCTTGGTATCTAGCCAGCTGTAATTCTGCCTGAGTCTCACTAATAGCAACAGCCTTAGAGGCAACGGCTTTCTGTACCTCGCTATTTAACTGCTGATTCAGTTTATCCAGCTCTGCCAAGGCATTAACCACAGATGGATGCTTATCCTGATACAGAATCCTCAGCTTCACCAGTTCGGTTTCTTTTTCTACAATGGTATTGTGGATTTTCTGCACTGATGGATTATCTGTCATAGCATATTCCAATGCATCACTATTCTGCTCCCCTAACTGAGCTGAAATACTGGACAAACTTGCCTGCTGAGCCATCTTCTGAACAGCCAATTCTCCTAGTGTTTTCTCATATGCTGCAGATTTTTCCAGCTGAGCCTTGGTCTGCTCCTCAGGGCCATAGATTTTGTGCTCCTTGCTAAAGGTTTCCAAGGCCTGAGCAGATTCATCCGCTTCCTTTTTCGCTACATCAATGCGTTCATCCAGAAAAGACACTACCAAGGATTTATTTTCTTTGTTCAAGCTGGTCATTAACTGCAAAAAGTTATTAACAACATTTTCTGCTATATATTGTGCTTCTTCTGGAGTCCGCCCCTTGGCTTCAAGGGTAATAAGCTGAGTTTGCTTGGTATTGGCAATAGTTAGATATTTTTTTGCAAATTTTTCTGCCTCTGGTCTATCTTCCTCTGGCTCATCATCAAAAACCTGTGCAATAATTGGATCCAATACTACACGAGTTTTCATGAGTTCTATATAAGTCATAGCCTTGTTGCCACCGCCAAAACTGCCACCTGTCAAGGCTGCCATAGCAGCAGCGGCACCACCAATATCCACACCACTGCTAGAGGTCTGAACTGTAACCTGAGATGTATATTCCTTAGGCCATATCAGCGAAATTATCAAGGCCAATATGGTAAATCCAATCACAATACCACTGCATACCCGTCTTTTTGCCCACATCAAACTCAAAACCTTGGTCAAATCTATATTTTCTTCCCGCTCTATTTGATTCATGTCTTACTCCTAAAATTAATCTATAATTGACTTGTAGGTTGCCCAGATATTAATATATGGTGCAACATCTTCACTGAATATCACCTTGCCGGAATCTGGTACATAGACAATATCTCCATCCTCCAACTGGATATTCTGGCTTAAATCATGCTTCTTAACAAAGGCATCTATATTGATTTCTCGATAATACAGCACCCCGTCTATTTGCCGCAGCAGTTGGATATGCTTGGAACGGCCTCGCTTATCTACACCTCCGGCACTGGAAACAGCTGCATAGACATTCATATTGTCTACATTCATTTCCTTAATACCTGGGTTGTTTACATTACCCATAACATAAATCTTGCGGGCTCCGTATCTCTTGATGCTGATACTAAGCTCAGGTAATTTGTAATATTGTCCCAATTTTGTCAGAATAGCAGCTCTTGCTTCATCTACGGTAAGACCTGCCAACTTCACATTGCCAACATAAGGCAATGCTGCCATACCATCCACGCCGACAGTAATATCATTCTCACCAATATCCTCAGTAAGCCCCAAAGCCATAATATTGATAACATCATATTTGGCAAGTCTATATTCTCCCATAATATAATCTGGACGCAGCTGAGCTACCTTGAAAATTGTATTATCCTTGCTTTCAACAGCGGTTATGCTAGGTGCTTCCTCTGCCTGAACCACTGAGATACTTCCTCCTGTCAAAGCTATATTCATACCCAGCAATATTCCTGCTACCAATGTTGTTATTTTTTTCATAAACTCTCCCTCAATATGCTCCCTTGCCAAATAAAACAACCTTAATAGTTTGAAAAAGATATTTTAAATCCAACACATTTGACCTATTATAGGCATACCATGTGTCCATCGCCACCCGCTCTTCATAGGTAGTGTCGCTACGACCATTCACCTGCCAAATACCTGTAATCCCCGGCTTACACATGGCATATTCCTTGAAATTTTTGCCATAACGCTCTACTTCCTTAGCCACAATTGGCCTTGGTCCTACCAAACTCATATCTCCAACAATAACATTCCAAAGCTGAGGCATTTCATCAAGGCTGGTCTTGCGCAAAAATCCTCCCAGCTTCGTTACTCTCGGATCGTTGACCAATTTAAAATTGGCTTCCCATTCCTTCCGTGCCTCTGGATTTTTAGATAAATATTCCTCCAAAGCCTGTTGGGCATTTGGTATCATGGTCTGAAATTTATAGCATTTAAATTCCTTGCCACTCTGACCGATACGTTTATGAGCAAAAATTACACTGCCATTATTATCTATGGCAACCAGTAAAGCAATTATCAGTAAAAAAGGTAACAAACATAAGCCACCTCCTACTGTAAGCAATAAATCCAAACCTCGTTTGACATAATCCTGCTTTTCATTTCCCAATTCACTAAATCCCATATCTCCCAAAATCTTCGCTCCAATGTGTTTATTTAAGACAAATTTATCCAACTTATCCACACTGTCTAGTATACTATCACAAATGCCCCCCCCCACAAGACATTAGAGCGAATTTTTTCAAAATTCGAATCAAATGTCTTGTGAAAATCCTGCCCTATACAACATCACAGCCCCCCGCTATGAAAGTTACATTTTTTCATCTAAAAAACTGCAACAAAAAACCAGCATACCTGCTATATTACAAGTACACTGGTTACATCTATCAAGCATGAAGCCGCTGCTTTCTACAGCTACATCCTGACCATTTATTCTTTTATGAGCATTTCCCGCAAGGCTCCTATGAGATACAGGGAGCCTGCGCATATCAGCGTGGTTTCTTCTGGATTGCTTGCCTGCTCTGCCAAATCCTGAGCACGTTTCAAGGCCTTTGCTGGCTCTGGTACAGCTTCCTTGGCCTCAGATACCACATATGGCAGCAGCTGCTCTGGCTCTGCTGCCCGCTGGGAATCTGGCGTAGTCATAACCACAACATCCTCTGGCCGCAGGAGATATTCCAACATGAATTTATAATCCTTATCTTTGAGAATCCCCAAGAGAAAAATTCTCTTGCCATGTGGAAAGTAATAATCAAGACTTTGTCGCAAGGTCTTGATACCTGCAGGATTGTGGGCGCCATCAATCAGCACCTTATATGGATAGCCAGAGAGCAGTTCAAACCGCCCAGGCCAGATTACCTGCTTCATACCTTTTTTCAAGGCTTTCTGTGTGAAGCGCAAATCGTTAGCTGCTAGCACCATAAAAACCGCTGCCGCTAAACCACTGTTGGACACCTGGTGCAGTCCCAACAAGGACAGCTTGTAATTCATATTGGCAAAAAGAGGATTTTTACCATTAAAGGCCACCAACTGCTGGCCAGCTTCACATTCATTGCAATCCAAATGCAGCTTGGAAAGAGCCTCCATCTGCATATCTGTCAAAGCTCTATCCTGCACACCATAGCCGGTAGCTCCCAGATTTGGCGGTATGGACAACTGTCCCAAAGGCTTCATCGCTTCTGCTGCAAAATCTCTGCCTGCCACATACAGATCGGCCTTTTTTTCCTGAGCCACCTTGGCAATAATTTCCAGAGCCTCACCCTCTGCCCCGGTTACTACAGGCACACCGTCCTTGATAATACCAGCTTTATGGTTAGCAATACCTTCCAGAGTACCGCCGCATTTATCTGCATGCTCAAAGGTTACATTGGTAATTACCGACACCTCTGGCACAATAACATTGGTAGAATCCAAGAGGCCACCTAAGCCTACCTCAATAACTGCATATTCTACCCCAGCTTTCTGGAAAAGCAGAAAAGCCGCTGCAGTAAGCACCTCAAACTGGGTAGGATGCTCATCTCCCTCTCCCTGCATAAATTCGCAAATATCCCGCACCACGCTAAGAGTCTCGGCAAATTGCTGTTTAGAAACAGGCTGGCCATCAATAACCATTCTTTCCGTATAAGAGGAAAGATGGGGAGAAATATACATACCTGTCCGAATCCCTGCCGCCTGCAAGCAGGAAGCCAGCATAGCTGTTACCGAACCTTTGCCGTTGGTACCTGTAACATGAATGGTTTTATATTGTTTCTGGGGATCTCCCAAAAGAAACATCAGCCTTTGGATTCTTGCCAAACCCAGATTTACACCAAATACATTCAGCTCCTCCAGATATTCCAGAGCTTCCTGATAATTCATATCCTTCCCTCCTCGAATTAATTCTGCCAGATAAAATGATGTACCATAGCAGACCTGCTTTGAGGCCCATCTATGGTACGATCATTGTTTTTATGTAAATTTACAGAGTTGCCAAATAGCTAAGGCGCTCCTTGACAGCAGCCTGCTTCTCCTGATAGCCTTTCAGCTTTTCCTGCTCACCAGCAACTACCTCGGCAGGAGCCTTGGCCAGGAAGCCCTGATTGCCCAGCTTTTTCTCCAGACGGCTAACTTCCTTCTCCAAAGTAGCCATTTCCTTGTTAAGGCGGGCAACCTCCTTGTCCACATCAATCAGCCCCTTCAATGGCAGATAGATTTCTACGCCATTGACCACACCGGCCATAGCATTTTCTGGCTTGTCAGAACCAGCAGCCAGCATAGTAACAGGCTCTGCGGCAGCTAGTACAGTAAGATAGCCCTCATTGTCGGCAAATACCTGACGGAGAGATTCATCGGTAAAGTTCAAAATAACCTCACTCTTTTTGCCTGGAGCTGCATTTACCTCCAAACGAAGAGCACGAATGGTCTTAATGGACTCCATAATAGCAGTCATGGCTGCCTCATCACCATCATTTATCAGCTTGGACAAAGCCTTCTCATCATTGCCAGGCCACTGGGATACCATAATGCTGATACCCTCATGAGGAATATGCTGCCAGATTTCCTCAGTAATAAATGGCATAAATGGATGCAAAAGACGCAGTGTGCCTTCCAGTACATAGCCCAATACATACTGAGCAGTCTGACGAGGGCGGAGATTTTCCTTGTCGTAAAGTCTAGCCTTGGACAGCTCAATATACCAGTCACAGAATTCATTCCAGATAAATTCATAAATCAAACGGCCTGCCTCACCCAGCTCAAACTTCTCCAGGTTGGCCGTAACGCCCTGAGCGGTCTTGGCGTAACGGGACATAATCCACTTGTCAGCCAGGGTATAATCCTCCTCTGCTGGAACAAAGGACTTGTCAAAGCCCTCCAGATTCATCAGCATAAAGCGGGAGGCATTCCACAGTTTGTTAGCAAAATTTCTGGTGGCCACAACACGATCATTGATAAATCTCATATCATTACCAGGAGTGTTGCCGGTAATCAGCATAAATCTCAAGGTATCAGCGCCATACTGGTCAATAACCTCTACTGGATCAATACCATTACCCAGAGATTTGGACATCTTCCGTCCCTGTTCATCTCTAACCAAACCATGAATGTAAACAGTCTTGAATGGGATATCCTTGCCAAATTCCAGTCCCATCATAACCATGCGGGCTACCCAGAAGAAAATAATATCATAACCAGTAACCAAGGTGCTGGTTGGGTAGAACTGCTTCAATTCAGGAGTTTCATCTGGCCAGCCCATAGTTTCAAATGGCCACAGGCCAGAGCTGAACCAGGTATCCAGTACATCCTCATCCTGATGGAGATGCTTGCTGCCACATTTTGGACATACATCTATATCAGTACGAGAAACAGTGGTTTCGCCACAATCATCACAGTACCAGGCAGGAATCCGATGGCCCCACCACAGCTGGCGGGAAATACACCAATCACGAATATTGTCCAGCCAGTTGCAATAGATTTTGGTAAATCTCTCTGGTACGAATTTGATTTTGCCAGTTTTAACAGCCTCTACAGCAGGCTTAGCCAAGGAATCCATCTTGACAAACCACTGGGTAGAAATCATTGGCTCAATGGTGGAATGACAACGGGAGCAATGACCAACAGCATGCTCATGATCCTCTACAGATACCAGAGCACCAATCTCCTGCAGTTCCTTCACCAGAGCCTTGCGGCACTCATAGCGATCCATACCCTCATATTTGCCAGCACCCTCAGTCATTTTGCCAGTGTTGGAAATAACCTTTATCTGCTCTAAGTTGTGACGGAGGCCCATTTCATAGTCGTTAGGATCATGGGCAGGAGTAACCTTTACGGCACCAGTACCAAAGGCAGAATCAACATATTCATCAGCAAAGAGAGGAATCTCTCTGTTCACTACTGGCAGAATCAAAGTTTTGCCAACCAGCTCAGTATAACGCTCATCAGCAGGATTTACAGCTACGCCAGTATCACCAAACATGGTTTCAGGACGGGTAGTAGCTACCTCAACGTATTTGTCCTCGCCCTTAATCTGATAGCGAATATGCCACAGATGACCGGCCTCAGTTTCATGCTCCACCTCAATATCAGAAATAGCAGTGTTGCAATCTGGGCACCAGTTGGTAATGCGGGTTCCCTGATAAATCAACCCCTTCTCATAAAGGCTGACAAAAACCTCACGGACAGCCTTGGAACAGCCCTCGTCCATAGTAAAACGCTCTCTATCCCAATCCAGAGAGGAACCCAGGGAACGAAGCTGGCTCATAATACGGCTGCCAAACTTTTCCTTCCAATCCCAGACTCTCTCTAAAAACTTCTCACGGCCCAGCTCGTAGCGATTGGTGCCTTCTGCCCGCAGAGCACCCTCTACCTTGGCCTGAGTAGCAATACCTGCATGATCACAACCAGGCATCCACAGGGTATTGTAGCCCTGCATACGGCGCCAACGAATCAAAATATCCTGCAAAGTGTTGTCCAGTGCATGTCCCATATGAAGCTGGCCAGTTACATTTGGAGGTGGGATAACAATGCTATATGGTTCCTTTTCTTCCTCTACAACAGCATGAAACAGTTTGTTTTCCTCCCAGAAGCCATACCATTTCTTTTCAAAGCTTTTGGGGTCATAAACCTTGGGGATATTATTCTCTTCCATGTTCTCAAACTCCTTTATTTCAAATCAAAAAAGCTCTCCCGCCCAGCAAGGGCGAAAGAGCATATCTTCCGTGGTACCACCTAAATTTGCACATGAACTATGTGCACACTCAAGACCTAACACCGTCCAGCGTTCCAGCCTACCAGCAATCCTTCAGCCAGACAACTCCAAAGCTACCTTCCCTGCTGGATAGTAAAGGCTTTCACCAACCGCCTTTCTCTCTACACTCATCTAGAGCAGGTACTCCTCTTCTTCACAGTCTTTGTGGTATAAAATTTGGTGCGGACGAGAGGGGTCGAACCTCCACGCCTTGCGGCACTGGATCCTAAGTCCAGCGCGTCTGCCAGTTCCGCCACGCCCGCACATCAGCTTATATAGTTTAGCATAATTTGAAGTTCCTTGTCAAATTTTTGACATAGAAAAGAACCTGCCTAAAACGAAAAACAGATGCAAATTTTCCTTAGCTATATTTCCTCAAACATTTTTCGCACTGAAGGAGCGTTTTTGGTCAGCTTCTTGATGCTCAAATCCTCCGCCTTATTGTTGGCTAACCTTAACTGGTTTTCAGAAGAAAGTAACGCATCCTTGGTCTTTTGCAAATGGGTAATGGTTTTGTCTATTTCATCTATGGCAGTTTTGAACTTTTTGCTGGCAATTTCATAATTGCGGCCAAAGCCCTGCTTAAAGGCATTCATATTTTCCTCAAAATGGGCTATATCCAGCTGTTGATTCTTGGCTGCCTCCAGCTCCTGACGATATTTTAGACTATTCAGGGCTGCATTCCGCAACAGGGTAATCATAGGGATAAAAAATTGGGGGCGAATTACATACATTTTTTCGTAGCGATAGGAAACATCCACAATACCATTGTTGTATAATTCATTGTCCATTTCCAAAAGGGATACTAGAACTGCATATTCGCATTTCTTTTCCCGGCGATCCTTATCCAGCTCCTTGAAAAAATCCTCATTCTTATGCTTGGTAGCAGTTTCATCCATCTCGTTTTTCATTTCAAACATAATGGAAATAAATTCTGTGCCCTCCACGCTTTCCCGGAAGATGAAATCCCCCTTGCTGCCACTTTTAGCATCATTATCTTTCTCAAAATAAGCTGTGGGAAAAGCCGTCATCCGCAGGGAATTAAACTGCGTCAGGCAATGCTGCTCCAAGCTTTCTCCCACCATTTTGGTGGACTGACGAGCCTTGAAATCCTTGTAGTAATCGATCTGCTCGTCCTTTTCCTTTAGTTGTTCATCCTTATGCTTCAGCTTGGCCTCATATTCCCGTTTCAAGGATTCCTCCCCTAGCTGTTTTTCCGTATCCTTATTAGATAATTGGTCTTTAAGACGGATAATTTCTGTATTCTTCTCTGCCAATTCCTTATCTTTTAACTGCCGTGCTTCGGAAACTGCCATCTTTTTCTCATTTTCACCATTAGCAAGTTGTGCTTGCAGTTTTGCAATTTCTTTATCTTGCTCCATGTTCTTAGCAATATAATCCGCCTTTAGAGCATTGATTTCATCGTTTTTTTGTGAAAGTTCCTTTTCCTTTGCGTTTACAGCTTCTGACACTGCCAAATTCCTAGATATTTCATTGTTCTTAATGCAGGCCTCTAATTCCTGTATTTTTTTATCTTTTTCGGACAGCTCTGAATCCTTGGCTGAAAGAGCTGTATCTAATTGATTTTTCTGTTCCAGCCGAACTAAATCCAAATCCTTTTGCTGGGCGTCTTTCAGCTCTTCCTCTCTTTTTTGTAGTTCCTTGGCAAATTCCTTATCCCGAACCTGCTTCACAATATTAGCATAGCCAGACTCATCAACCACAAAAACCTCGCCACATTTTGGGCATTTAATCTCCTGCATCTCCCCACCTCCTAATTTAATAACTAACAATAAAATGTTTAACACCATTTATGTAGAGTATACTGCATCATTTCTGGATAGAAGATATACACAATATTGATTCATGCTAATACCTTCTCTTTGAGAATGCTCTGCCAGTGATCTGTGCAGGCTTCTAGGAATTCATAATGTAAAAACAAAATATTGAAAATCATCTACATAAGCATCACTTTTTCTCCGCTCACAATTGCATAAGTTCTTCCATACGGAAAACACGAATAATCAACAATTTTTCCCATGTAACAAGAATCTATTAATTAGTTTATTTGTATATTCTTCATAGGTCATATGCATTGCCTCCTATGTCACTACTATTGTATATCAAATACATATATTAAAATAAACAGAACATTTTCATTTTATTTTTGTCAAATATAACATTCCCATAACAAAAGATACCTAATGTGCATTACCTGCTCATTTCAATTATTCTTTTTACTTCTTGCTGCAATTCTTCACTGAATTCTGATAAATCATCGTATATAATCACCTTCAATCTTATGAGACGACTAATGTCCCATATTACCTCTGATTTACACATGTCCATGATTTTGAACCTCCTCAGTCTCATGTTAGGCTCAACAAACAATTTCAAAAATGAGACTGACTTGAGACTACAACTTTGTAATTTACCTACAAATCCTAGGCTTATCGCATTTTGCTATACCATAGAGTCCCAAATCTTGTGAGACTTCGTTGAGACTAACTCCGGAATATCCTTGAGTAAACGTTTAGGTGGCACTTTGAGTGCCATATTTACTATCGTTTACTTAATTTTCCATTCTCCACCATTATCTGGACCTTTTCGTTCTATGATACCTTTATCCTTTAATTCTGATATATATCTAGCAATTGTTCTATCTGTGACATCTAAGGCTATTCCTAATTCATCAATAGAAATATTCGGGTTTTCCGAAACCATTTTTAGGATCTCACATGCTTTAGCAAGCTTCTTCTTAGAATACTCTGGCATTAACATCTTAATTTTTTCTTCCGAAATTTCTATGACATTTTCTATGACATTTTCTATGACATTTTCATTTATCTGTGTTGCATAATTAGTGCCATAATTCAAATTGCACAAAGTCAATATAAAATCATCATTATCTGCATTAAAGATTGGAATCTTAGACTCATCAAATTCTACTTGTCCCTCATAATCTGCCAGTATCTTCTTAAACCCACTACCTCTACGCTCCATATATTTAAGGCGACTAAAGATATCCGCTAATATTGGATTTCTTCTCTTTGATGGAATTTTAAGCAAGTCTTTTCCCTCGAGTGATATTCCGCTTACCATACCACCGGGTGAATACATTTCGATTCTATCATCGAACATATCTATATGAACTTCACTGCCTATCTCCATATAATTTCTATGAATAAGTGCATTCACTAAGCCTTCAAGCACTGCTCGCTCCGGATAATCTGGCATTTCAATTCTGCCGTCGCCAACCTTACGCCATGCCTTCTTTGAGTTATTTCTCACAAAATCTATTCCATCTTGTAATAGTGTAACAAGGCTACCAGTATATTCCTTATCATCAAGTGCATCTACAATTCCAGATGCCTTAGTAACTCCGTTCCATCTTGTACAAAACAGTCTGGATTGACGCACTGGTGATTCGTCTGCCAAAAGTGCTCCAGCATTCGTCAAATTTCCCTTTTCATCCATTAAACCAAATGATTCATAATCTGTATCTTCAAATATATTTCCTGTTCTCTGCTTATATACTGATTTCAATTTTGTAAATGACATGTTAGCGAAATCATATCTTGATTTCAGACTGTCATAACTTTCACCGCTCCCACGAAGCACCAATTCTCTTAGTTGTGAAGGAGTTGCTGGAACGCTTTCATTTCCTATACGCATAAATGCAATAAGTTGTCCATCACCATCATAATAGTATGGAGTCTGCTGCCCTTTCATAACTTCTACAATAACAAAAGTCATGTCCCCATCCTTTTCAAATGAAAGCCTAAACTCCGGTATTGGATTTAAATGTATTTTTACTGCTTCACTTATTTTCTCCGCATCACCTTCAGCATCTGCAAGTCCCACTAACTCCCCATTGTTAGATACACCAAATATTAGCTTTCCACCAAAACAATTTGCAAACGCACTGATGCTCTTACACCAACTTTTAGGTTTCTTCTCTTCAAGAGCAAGCTTTTTGTCATAATCTGTGGTTTCACCAATTAGCTGCTTTATATCCATTAATTCACTTCTTTCTTTGCAAAATTTTTCTGCGTAATATTGCATAAATAAAACATTGTGATCAGAACTTCATTCTACATAATATTTCTCTTTTGCCTTATTACATCCAATATTTTTCCAAGCCCCACATATAAATCACTATCATTTTCACAAGATCTCTGCAATCCAATTGTATTCATTATTAAATAATCTAACCTATGTAATTCAGAGCCCAAACAAAGCTTATTATAAAACCTTTCTATAGTTGCATTCTTTTTAAACTCATTATTAATCCGAATATAATATTGGTCATCTCTTATAAATACATTCTTAATTTTTTCCCCATCCGGATTCAAATTATCAATATCTTCCTTTTCAATCCAAAATGAATTTTTATTATGATTACAGTAATGACATGATAAAATCAAATTTTTTATATCCCCTGCATCCTTTTTTGTATCAAATATTGGAGCTTTTTTATATAAAAAATGATCTATTTCAAATTCAGTCTTTTTTATCAAATCAGTTGAAGCTCCACAATATGCACATTTTCCATTATAAGCTTTAATGAATTCTAACTTAAATTTCTGTGAATTATTACTTATATAGCTATGCATATCTCTTGCATTAGGGTGCTCTTTTTCAACTAACTTCTCTACTTCTTTCTTTTTTTGTGGTACATCAATTAATTCCGGACAATATTTTGTTCTTCTGTAGTCCATATCCCTATCCTTCTACTTTCGTCTGTAACTCTTGAAACATTTTTATCACATCATCAATATCATTCTTAGTAAGTTCATCAAATTTTCCTTGACCATTGACCGAATTCACTATTTTTTCTACCATAACTTTTTCCCAACTAGTATTCTTTTGCATTTCTGAAGCAATTTTTCTAACTTCAAAAATATTTTTAATGCATTGATCTAATATTTGGGAAAGTTTTTCACCATAATATTCTTCTGGCGTCTTTCCACATTTAGAATCATATTTAGAAATTGTTTCATAATCTGGGGCGATATCATTTTGTGTAATAACAATCACCTCTATAAATGGAAAATATTTTTTTAAAATAATTTTAAATTCTTCCCCTGTAAACTTTCCTGCTATAGCAGTTCTATTTTCAAATAATTTTGAGTCTATAAAGATTATATTTGCCGATTTAACTTCCGTATTATTAATCAAGCTCTCATATCCTTCATCTGGATTAAATTTAATATCTGAAGACTCAATATCGCAACTTGAATTCATATATTTATCTAAGTATTTTGATAATGAAGGCTCCGGATTATCATCTATATATAAAATTTTTAATATTTCCATTATATTTTCCCTCCTATAGTAAATTCTATTTCAAAGCCCTTTTCTCCACCTATCTTCTGTATTTCCCCTCCTGACATTATGCATGTATTATTTACAATCCACATTCCAAGACCATGTCCATTAGTTCTTGTAGTTTCATGCACCTCTAATATTTTCATTGGATTGATTTTGTACTTATCATCAAGTCCTTTTCCATTATCACGATATTTAATGTTTAAAAATCCATTAGTTTCATTTATATATATGATAATAATTAGTTTTTGAGTATTTTCATTTTGTTGCAAGCTATTTAAAATCAGGTTATCAAAAATAACCTGCAATATATCTTCTGAAATCTGATAAACAATATCCTTCTCCATTATTATTTCAATACTAAGCCATGCATAATCTCTTTCCCACACTTTTTTTATAACAGTTAATATATCTGCTATGCTCTGGTATCTAGGCTCAAACTGTTTTTTTTCTATTTCATTCAACATAGTATCCATGAATGTCAGCAATTTTCTTCCAACGACATCATTACTTTCCAACAAATAAGGAACATTTTTATAAGATTTCCTCGTTTTTTCAGAAGAATTCAATTCATCCCACATACCATATTCTTTTAATGCATCTACTATATTATTGCAATTGTCATATATAGCATTCCTATCATTTTTCATTTCATGTGCTATGGATGAAGCTTTTAATCCCGTTGTTGCTAATACATTTAAAATTCTTACATCATATTTATATCTAGCCTCTACCTCTTCTTTATCTTTCTGATACTTTTTCTCCACATTTTTATAACTTTTGATTTCTGTTGCTAATTGTTTTGCTTCTTCCTTTGTTAGACCACTAACAGATGTTGGTCGATTTATCACTCGGTCAGAAATAGGTTTTGCTTTTTGCTCTTCTACCTGATTCTTAACATTTATTTTTCTAACAATATTTTGTCTATATCTTTCAAATTCTTTAATTCCTAATAATATTATTTCAACAAATAAATGATAATAAATATTTTCATCTAAGCCTTGACGATTAGCCATATCCTGAAGCATAGCATTCTTCTTTTTATCTATCTTGACATAACCTGCCATCTGATTTTCTCTCACACGCCATGCCCCCGTTGGATGAGAAGCTGCCGCAGGAGATTTTCTAGATCTTTTTCCAAGACCTAACCAATCTTTCCTTCCTTCGTATGAGGATATACTAAATGCATTCCTATATAATATTATTCCACTTTCTATATTTTCCGGTGTATTTAAATATTTGTATAAAAATTTCTCTTTTTCATCTTTCGACGAAGCTATATTAAAGTATAAATTTGCTGAAAATTCGCCAATATCATTAACCACGGTTTGTATATCGGCATCTAAAAGTTCCGTGATTTTATTTCCTTTCAATTCATTAACAATATCTGTTTTAGTTTCATATTTTTTTATATCAATCCCTGAACAATATTTTAAAGCCTCATTTTCAAATTCATCTGACTTTACTATTGTAACTAAGATTCCATGATTATACTGTAAAATAATATTACTTCTACAATTAATTCCTACCTCAGCTTTAGGAAAATGTTCCTTTACAATTTTATCATAATCGTCAGAAATAATTCTTATCTCCATAGATGTATCGTGATATGTTTTTTCTAAGTACTTATTTAAATTTTCTATGCGTTTTTTATTCCACTTTTCCCTTAACCCTATTATTTTTATATCCGTTCCTTTAGCACAAATATCATCACTCTCATCTAACACAGACGTATTCCAATCTGTCTTCCAAATCACACCAACAGAATCTACTCTTTTTGATTTTAAAGATACATTATACCCTAATCTAGATAAGGCAAATCTACCAACACCTTTCGATCCCGCTTGAATTCTTTTTTTATTATTTTCATCTATTATTTCATATTTTTTGCCACTTTTACCTATATGCATCCAGTGTTTTTTTATATCGTCTGCATTCATGCCAATACCATTATCTTGAAATCGAAGTGTATCATTCTGAAATGTAATTTTTAAATTCAACGCATTAGCATCATATGCGTTCTTTACTAGTTCAAGAATTGCAGCCTCATCTGTAGAAAAATTCTGCACTCCTAACAATTCTGCTATCGTACTATCCTCTATAACATATTTTAATTCTTCCAATCGAGCCACCTCCTAAAATCTGAATTCTTCAATATCTTTTGATGTGATTCTTAAAGAAGTACCACTTATATGAATACCTACATCCTGAACATATTTTATAAATTCATTACTCTCCAAAATTTCCTTAGCATCCTCCAATTTATATATTTTATTATCTGCTTTTGGTACAATATACATTCCTGCATATGGTATACACTTTTTCTTTAACATATATACTACTACTTTTTCAGTAATAACTGTAGAAATCAATAACTTTCTCTTATGCAATCCTGATAATGCTTGAGAACGACCATATTCAAACCATAATGCGTTTTTGTCACTTTCTCGTTCATCAAGCTGTTCTCTAAAATCACTTAAGTAATCCGCTGTTGCAGGGAATTTTTCGATAAACTGCTCAGTAGTATATCTAATTAACTTTCCTTTTTTATAATCATATGGAAAAATTATTTTTTCTATTTTCTGGTATCGTAGCGAACGTGGTGTTGCTGTTTCCCTAACAATCTCTTTTTCTATATTCTTTCCATTATAACAATAAAACTTATTGATATCTTGACAGTTTTCCCATTTCAACACATAAGCTTCATTTAATAAAGTCGCAACTACATGTGCAACCTGAAAATAATCTCCAAAGCGCCTTGTTCCTGGTACATTATTTTTTGTAAAAAACCATTTGTTAGTTAAGTTTTCCGTATTAATACAGATTTGATCCCCATTTGCCATATCATAATAAATCATTTCATTGCACATTAAGGATTTATTAATAATAATTATTGCCGATTTAACTAGTGCACCATCAAACATTTTATCCTGAGTATAATCATATATTTCTTGTAAATATGGTTTAATATGAGAGCGAAGTTTTTTCCCAAATACGGTTTTAAATATACTACTTGGAATTAAATAAGACATTTTACCATCATCTCTCAAACAATCTACACTTCGTTCAATAAATGCATAACAATAGTCAAATTTTCCTTTTTTGCATGTAGAAAAATTTTTTCTTACATAATCTCTATTTTCTTGATCTAATTCTTGATATGTAATGTAAGGAGGATTTCCCACAATAAATTCAAATTTCCTATCACATTCCCATTTTAAATAATCTGCATTAACTATATTCCACTTAACATCATTTATCCCTTTATTATTTGCTATCAAGTTTAATTTTTGAATACACTTCTCATATTGTTCTGGATCAATCTCTACACCGCAAATATGCTTTGATAAACCTTTTCTTATCTCTTGACTCGATAACCCATGTGCTCTTGCATCATCAATGTATCTCTCAACAATTACAGCCAAAATATTTCCATCCCCACATGAATTTTCTAATATATTTTTATCATATATATCTTCGCAATATTGTATACAATCCAATAGTTTTTTTACATATCCATCAGGCGTAAATATTTGGCATTTCTTATTCATTTCAATCTCATCACTTTCTTGTTCTTTCTTAGTACCATTTTAGTACCAAACGACATAAAGAAAGCCCGCAAAGCTTGATTTTTCAACACTTTGCGAGCTTTTGAAAATTATTCAAACTCAATAGTTGCTGGTGGTTTGCTGGTGCAATCGTACATTACGCGATTGACGCCCTTTACCTCGTTGACAATACGATTAGTTACCTTGTGGAGTACCTCCCAAGGCAGCTGAGCGCTTTCAGCGGTCATAAAGTCGCTGGTCATTACGGCTCGCAGGGCAATAGCATAGTCATAGGTACGGAAATCACCCATAACGCCTACAGAGCGCATATTGGTCAGGGCTGCAAAATACTGGCCCAGATCCTTATCCACACCAGCCTTGGCTACCTCCTCGCGATAGATAGCATCTGCTTCCTGAACAATCTTTACCTTTTCTGCAGTTACTTCACCGATAATACGGATACCCAAGCCTGGACCTGGGAATGGCTGACGATTTACCAAATAATCTGGAATGCCCAGCTCACGGCCAGCCTTTCTTACCTCATCCTTAAACAGGAGACGCAAAGGCTCTACGATTTCCTTGAAATCTACAAAATCTGGCAGACCGCCTACATTATGGTGGGACTTGATTACAGCAGATTTACCCAAACCACTTTCGATAACGTCTGGATAAATAGTGCCCTGTACCAGGAAGTCTACGGCACCAATCTTCTTGGCTTCTTCCTCAAATACGCGAATAAACTCCTCACCGATAATCTTACGCTTCTGCTCAGGCTCTGTTACACCCTTCAGCTTTTCATAGAATCTATCCTGTACGTTAACTCGGATAAAATTCAGATCATAAGGGCCTTCTGGGCCAAATACAGCCTCAACCTGATCTCCCTCATCCTTACGGAGAAGGCCATGATCTACAAATACGCAGGTGAGCTGCTTGCCAATAGCCTTGGACATAAGAACTGCTGCTACAGAGGAATCAACACCGCCGGACAGAGCACACAGAGCCTTGCCGTCGCCAATCTTTTCCTTTAGCTGCTGAATGGTAGACTCCACAAAGGAATCCATTCGCCAGTCCCCAGCACATTTACATACATTGTAGACAAAATTGCTCAGCATCTTGGAGCCCTCTACAGTATGCAATACCTCTGGATGGAACTGCACTGCATATAGTCCCTCTGCCTCGTTTTCCATAGCTGCCACAGGACATACAGGAGTGCTGGCGGTTACGCTAAAGCCCTCAGGAGCCTGAGAAATATAATCGGTATGACTCATCCAGCAGATAGTTTCCTCAGAAACATCCTGAAAGAGCTTGGAGCCTGTAGAAGCGATCTTTACCTGAGTCTTGCCGTATTCACTAACAGGAGCAGTTTCTACCTTGCCTCCCAGAAGATGAGCCATAAGCTGAGAACCATAGCAGATACCCAATACAGGCACACCTAATTTAAATACTTCTGTGCTAATAGTAGCAGATTCAGGGGTATAAACGCTGTTAGGGCCGCCAGTAAAGATAATCCCCTTCAAATTCTTCATAGCCTTGATCTTGTCCAGACTCAAGGTGTTAGGATGTACCTCGCAATATACATTGCACTCACGTACACGACGTGCAATCAACTGATTGTACTGACCACCAAAATCCAGGACGATAATCATTTCATTAGTCACTCTCTATATTCCTCCTCATGCGTTTTGCAATAACCATTCCATGTCTAAAGACACAGTTTTCACGCTTCCTTTATCCCAATAATTATATCAGAAAAACCACCTGTCAGCAATTTATTCATCAGCTTCCTTTTCCCATGTATAAAGCAAATCTTCCACAGCATTTCTTGCCACATCATAGTCAAAGCCTTTCATGCAAAGATGCTGATAAATCTTCTGCTTATCTGCTCCCGGCTTGAATTTGCGACTGATAACCTTATAGGCAGCCTTATATTCCCGTTCCGTAGTATCATCAGGCACAAAGCTATGCACCAAATCCTTATCGTAACCCTGCTGACGCAGCTTCACCACAATCTGCCGCAGGCTATAAATAGTATTCTGATACATATGCTCAAACCGTCGCTGACAGCCATCCTCTTCCCGCAAAAAATGTTTTTCCTGCAGCCAGTCAATAGTTTCCTGAATTTCTTCATCTGTATACTCCTTACGCTGCAGCTTTTCCGTCAAGCGTCTGATGCTTTGATCACTTCGAGCCAAAAAATCCACAGCCTTTGCCTTGCAGGAAGGACGGGGACGCTGGCGCTTAGGCTCTGCTGCTTCCATTAATCCTCAGCACCTCTCGCCTTCTTGGTTGGAGCATTTAATCTCTGCATCACAGCCTCATTCTTCAACATTTCATAGAGCTTGCCTTCAATTTCTGCCATAAGCTCAGGCTGGTTCCGCAAAATATCCTTAACAGTATCCTTACCCTGGCCTAAGCGATTGCCATTGTAGGAATACCAGGAACCGCTCTTGTTGAGAATATCCAAATCTGCAGCAATATCAATAAGACTGCTTTCCTTGGAAACACCTTCACCATACATAATATCAAATTCTGCTACCTTGAAAGGAGGGGCAATCTTATTCTTCACTACCTTAACTCTGGTTCGATTACCCAAAATATTAGTCCCCTGCTTAACTGTATCAAATTTGCGCACATCCAGACGGACAGAGGAATAGAACTTCAATGCACGACCGCCAGTGGTGGTTTCTGGATTACCATACATGGTGCCTACCTTCTCACGAATCTGATTGATGAAGATAGCCGTAGTTCTGGACTTGCTGATAATACCTGTAAGCTTACGCATGGCCTGACTCATAAGCCGAGCCAGCAAACCTACATGGGCATCACCCATATCTCCCTCTATTTCAGCCTTTGGTACCAAAGCAGCCACAGAGTCCACTACTATAATATCAATTGCACCACTGCGTACCAGAGCCTCTACGATTTCCAAGGCCTGCTCACCAGTATCAGGCTGGGAAACCAGCAGATTATCTATATCTACACCTAAATTTCTAGCATAAATAGGATCCAAAGCGTGCTCTGCATCGATAAAAGCTGCCACACCGCCCTGACGCTGGGCCTCGGCTATCATATGCAAGGCTACTGTGGTTTTACCAGAGGACTCCGGACCATAAATCTCAATAATACGACCTCTAGGAATACCGCCCACTCCAAGAGCAATGTCCAAGGGCAAAATACCGGTAGAGATAACCTCCACATTCATATTGGCTGCGGCATCTCCCAGACGCATAATCGCCCCCTTGCCATAGTCCTTTTCTATCTGCTTCATGGCATTTTTCAGGGATTCTTCTCTTTCTTTCTCCATATACTTAAATCTCCTTACTGTCAAACATATTTTACTAATATTATAACAAACAAAAGTTTTTTAGGCAAGAATAATTTCCATTATTTTTCGCTTTTTGTTCTATATAAATATATATAAAAGAACAGTACCCCAGACTTTCCTAGAAAAATCAGAGGTACTGTACTTTACACGCTTATGACTTCTCCAGCGAGCTGTCATAAGACAATCATATTAAATTTACATATAATCCTTGGAGGTCTTTTTCTGTTCCGTTTTTCGGATACCCAAGGATTTGGCAATATACTCTGTCATTACATAGAAGGCTGGAATTATGAATATAGCCAAGCCTGTAGCAAAGAGCATACCGCCTACTACTGCCACGCCCATACCATTACGGGAGGCAGCACCAGCGCCGGTAGCTGTAGCCAGTGGCAGACAGCCGATAATAAAGGCAAAGGAAGTCATGAGGATTGGACGCAAACGCAAGCCTGCCGCCTCAATAGCCGCCTTCAATGGATTCATGCCTACATCTACTCGAATTTTGGCAAACTCTACAATCAGAATTGCATTTTTAGCCGCCAAGCCGATAATCATAATAACACCAATCTGCATGTATACACTGTTCTGCAAACCAGCATTTGGCACGCCATCCAAAGCCTCCACAATGGACATGAAATACTCTGAGAACAAAGCACCAAATACACCTACAGGTACGGAAAGCAATACCGCAAATGGTACACTCCAGCTTTCGTAGAGAGCTGCCAAGCACAGGAATACAAAGACCAGTGCCAAAGCCAATACCTGAGTTGTGGAGCTGCTGCTCTTTTTCTCCTCACGAGCCTGACCAGACCATTCAATGCCATAGCCATCAGTTGCTATCTCTCTAACTACTTCCTCAATAGCAGTCATAGCCTGACCAGAGGAATAACCATTGCCAGCATTACCCTGAATGCTGATGGAACGGGAGCCGTTAAAGCGGCTGATGGTGCTGGCACCAGTTGTCTCTCTTGGCTTCAACAGAGAATCAAGAGGTACATTCTGACCAGTCTTGCTGCGAACATACATAAAGCGCATACCATCCACACTGCTGCGGAAGCTTTCATCTGCCTGTACCATTACCTTGAATGTACGGCCAAATTCATTATAGTCATTGACCTGGCTGCCACCATAGAAAATCTGCATGGCTGTAAATACATCAGACATGCTGACACCCATAGCCTTAACCTTTTCTCTATCAATATCGTACTGATAAACAGGAGAATTAATGGAGAAAGTGGAACGCACACCCTGCAGCTCAGGCCGCTGATTGGCTGCAGCCAAAATCTTTTTGGTTACCTGATCCAGCTCTTCATCTGTATGGCCGGACAAATCCTGCAGCTCCATCTGCCAACCGCCTACGGTACCCAAGCCAGGCAAAGCAGGCATATTAAAGGCAATTACTCTAGCCTCTGGTGCTACCTTGGCACCAACGCCAAAGGTCTTGTTAATAATAGCATTAATCTGAGTTTCGGCAGTGGTTCTGTCCTCCCAGCCATTCAGGCCTACGAACATAGCACCTGCACTGGACTTACCACTAAAGGCCATAATATCAAAGCCAGGAATGCCCATAACACTCTCAACGCCATCCACCTGCTGCACAGCACCAGACAGCTTCTCAATGACCTTTTCGGTCTGGTTCAGAGAAGCACCTTCTGGCAAGTTAACAGCTACAGCATAGTAGCCCTGATCCTCATTTGGTACAAAGGTAGAAGGAACTATCTTGTACAGCAAAGCAGTCAGACCGCAGACAATAACAATAAATACTACTGCTACCTTGATATGGCCGATAAACCAGCCAACTACACCCTGATACTTCAAGCGGGCTACGTTAAAGGCCGCATTGAATTTGCAGAAAAATCTGCCCAGCAGTCCTTCATCATCATCCTTGGTATGAGGCTTCAGAATGGTGGCACACAGAGCAGGAGTCAATGTCAGCGCCACGAAGGCTGACAAAGCCATGGATATAGCAATAGTCAAGGCAAACTGACGATACAGCACACCCATCATACCACCTAGGAAGGCTACTGGTATAAATACTGCAGCCAGTACAAAGGCAATGGCCACTACAGGGCCCTGTACCTCATCCATAGCACGCTCAGTAGCATCCACAGGATTCAGGCCCTTTTCCATGTGAGCTTCTACATTCTCGATAACTACAATCGCATCGTCAACTACCAGACCAATAGCCAATACCATGGCAAACAGAGTCAGAGTGTTGATGGAGAAGCCTAGGAAAGTAAAGGCAATAAAGGTACCAATCAGGGATACTGGTACAGCCAGCAACGGAATCAAGGTTGCCCGCCAATTCTGCAGGAAGACAAATACTACCAGCACAACCAGCAACAGAGCTTCAACAAAGGTTTCCACAACCTCGGTAATAGAAGCACGAATAAACTTGGTGCTATCTACAATCTCGTCAGCCCGCAAATCTGGTGGAAAATCCTTCTGAGCTTCTTCAATAATCTTCTTAACTTCAGCTACAGTGGTCATGGCATTGGCATCACTGGTTAACTGAATACCAAAGCCTACAGCTTCCATATTATTGTAGGTGGTACCAAAGTTATAGTCCTTGGCACCGGTTTCTACTCTGGCAATATCCTTAATGCGGACATACTGTCCATCATTGGAAGCCCTGATAATAATATTGCCAAATTCCTCTGGTGTAGTCAAACGGCCATCAATTTTACCAGTGGCCTGCTTCTCCTGGCTTTCTGCCAAAGGAGGAGCACCTACAGTACCAGCAGGTGCCTGCACATTCTGCTCATTAATAGCAGCTACAATGTCAGAGGAAGTAATGTTCAACTCTGCCATCTTAGCAGGATTTACCCAGATACGCATGGAATGATCTGCACCAAATACCTGTACAGAACCTACACCGCTAACACGCTTAATTTTGTCCAGCAGATAAATATCTGCATAGGTTTTCATCCATACTCTGTCATAGGTCTTATTTGGTGAGTACATGGCAATCATCAAAGCCATATCGCTGGAGGATTTGCTGGTAACAACACCATTGTTTTTAACAGAATCTGGCAGACTGGCATTGGCAATGGCAACATTGTTCTGCACCTTTACAGAGTCCATATCGCCATCGGTGGCCAAATCAAAAACAACACTCAGACTATAACGACCGGAATCTGCTGCGGTAGAGGACATATAGTCCATACCCTGAGTACCATTTACCTGCTGCTCAATAACCTGAGCTACTGTCTCATTTACAGTTTTGGCATTAGCACCTACATAGGTAGTGCTTACAGAAATTGTCGGTGGTGAAATCTGAGGGTACTGTGCGATTGGCAGCTGTACTGCCGCCAATACACCGATAATAACAATCAGCAAAGAGATAACGATTGCAAATATCGGCCTATGTATAAAAAACTTAGACAAGTGGACGCCTCCTTACAAATTGCTTTCAGTCAGAGAGAAGCCCATATCCTCAGGTGTTACAGTGGTAACATTCATGTCCATACCCTCAGTCAAGGAGGTAAGACCTTCTACCACAACCTGCTCATTGCCGGTAAGACCACTGTTGACAACATAATAGCTGCCTACCTTGGTACCTAGCTCTACATTAACAGCCTTGGACTTGCCATCCTCTCCTACAATCATAACAAAGGACTTGCCCAGCAGCTGCTGAACAGCTCTCTCAGGCACCAGCTTGGCGTTGTGCAGAGTATCGCCTACCAGCTTGGCTCTAGCAAACATACCTGGTACCAGAATACCATTTGGATTATCGAACTGGGCCTTAACAATCAGGGAACCGGAATTATCCTGCATAGCACGGTCAACCTCCACAATATGACCATCTACAGGATATTCAGAGCCATCACTGAGCTCAATACGTACAGCCTTGCTTGGCAAAGCATTGCCTGGGGTAACATTAGCCCCTACATACTTCAAATATTCACTTTCACTGATACTGAACTGAACAAATACAGGGTTGCTGGAGCCAATGGTTACCAGCACAGTATTACCTGCTGCAGCATAAGTGCCCTCAGCCACATCGTCAACAGCCAGCTTACCGCTCATAGGGGCATAAACTACAGTATCATCTACATTCTTCTGAGCCTGCTCTACCAGGGCAGCCATAGCATTAACATTGGCCTGCTGAGCCTCTGCCTGAGCCCGCATAGTAGTAACAGTCTGCTCGGAAACAGCAGCAGATGCCAAAAGCTGTTCATTGCGCTGCAAATCAATCAAGCTGTTGTTATAGGTGGCCTGAGCCTGAGCCAGATTGGCCTGAGCCTGCAAAAGAGCGGCTCTATAGGTACGATCATCAATCTTGTACAGAGGCTGTCCAGCACTGACATACTGACCACCCTTAACATACTTTGCCGTAACTGTACCAGATACTCTGGCCTGTACCTTAACCTCATTTTTACCCTTAACAGATCCAGCGTATGCCAGCTCCAATGGGGTATCCTGCACCAGCACGTTCATGGCCTTTACCTGAGCGCCGCCAGCCATTTTCTTAGCCTGCTGGCCTCCCATGCCACTAAACATTACAACTGCAGCAATGACAGCTATGGCAATAACTGCCCCTACTATCAGTTTTCCTTTCTTAGATAACAAATCTACCTACCTCCTAATTAATATATATCCAACATAAAATAAAACATACATCCCCATACATGATACATTCGCCAATAGTAAAAGTCAACATAATATATGGGATCCATGAAACCACGATATAGTATACGTATTTATTATGAAAAAAACTTGAAAGATACAAATTACCTTCCAATTCCATACAAGGCATAAAATCTCAAAGGCTTAACCTAAATTAATAACCTCTAAATCCTCTGGTACATAAACATTGCCCTGGAAATATTTGCTGCATTCTGTCCCATATTCTTCCTTGCGAGTAGCCAAGGTTTTATCCTCTGTATGATAAAGCACCACATTTTTTACTCCCAGCTCCTGAGCCAGCTCACCAGCCTCTTTGGAGGTACTGTGATTTTTCTCATAAGGCTTGAATCTGTCCCTATCACCGTATTTGCAGAAAGCCTCAGACAGAAGCCAATCCACACCCTGGGCATATTGAATACATTTAGGATTATAAGGCTCATCTCCCAAGCAGGTCAGCACCTGACCATCATCGGTAAATTCCATGCGATAGCCAAACTGCTTGGCCTTGGTGGAGAAAATATCAAAGGCTGTCAGCTTCAGCTGTGGCAATTCCACCACTTGACCATCCTTTACTTCGTGAATAAGAATATCCCTGCCTACATTGGCCAAATCCTTTTTCTTCAGCATCATAGTACACATGGTATTCAGCATATCTGCCACCACATCATGACAATAAATATGCAGCTGTCCCTCATATTTGCCACCATTCATCAGAGATGCAATTTTGCGAATCATCCACACTACACCTAGAATATGATCTGTATGACCGTGGGTAACAAACATATGATGAATGCGGCTATAATCTGCCCCGGCCTGCTCCATCTGGCGCAAAATGCCATTGCCGCCGCCAGCATCAGTCATAAACAGCTCTCCATCAGGCAATTCAATCAAAAAACAGGTATTAAAAATCTTTGTTACCATAGCATTGCCAGTTCCCAGCATAATCAATTTCTTCATATACATCGCTCCTAGTTATCTTCACTAAAGAGAAACCTTTTCCCTTGCCAGCTTCTCTAAAATATCAATTTATTTCATTATACAAAAAAAGAAGCAATTATGCTTCTTTTTTTATACGTTTATTCAAAATTTCTAAAGCTTGGCGAGCTGCCTGTTGTTCAGCCGCCTTTTTACTTGGACCCTTACCTGTTCCTAAAACTTCGTTATTAAGCTTCACAGCAAATTCAAACACCTTGGCATGATCAGGCCCGCTGGCACACAAAAGCTCATATACCACATGACTATCAGCCTTGCGTTGTACCAACTCCTGCAGCATGGTCTTGTAATCCCTGACCTTGGTGCTGCCATCCTCAACCTTGTTGAGGTGATCTTCCAACTGTCTCAATACATAGCTCTGAGCCTTTTCCCAGCCCTGATCCATGTAGATAGCACCAATTACAGATTCAAAGGCATCCTCCAGAATAGATGACCGCCTGCGTCCACCGGATGTCTGCTCTCCATGTCCTAACAACAGGTAATCTCCCAAATGCAGCTCCGCTGCCCTGCTGGACAGGCTGGCTTCACATACCACCGCTGCCCTGGCCTTTGTCAGATCACCCTCAGGAAGTCCAGGAAAATGATTAAAGAGATAGGTGCTGATAGCAAGCTCCAGCACCGCATCTCCCAAGAATTCCAAGCGCTCATTATGCTGTACCTTGGTTCTAGCCTCATTGGCATAAGAGGTATGAGTCAAGGCCTGATGTAGCCAGCCGATGTGCCGAAAATTCACTCCCAATCGTCTGGATAGTTCCTCCAAACGACGACGGCGTTCAGCTGTAATCCGATCATTTACTCGATCATTCATAATAAAACACTTCAACTCTAATTCATTTCCTTATATTCAATTATTTTGCGTATTTCTTCAGCACCAGACAAGCATTGTGACCGCCAAAACCAAAGTTATTGGAAATAGCAGCACGAACAGTCTTAGCCTTAGCCTTATTTGGTACATAATCCAAATCCAGGCCCTCATCTGGAGTCTCATAGTTAATAGTAGGAGGCAGCATATCATTCTCTACAGCCAAAGCAGTAGCAATAGCCTCTACACCACCAGCAGCACCCAGCAGGTGACCAGTCATGGACTTAATGGAGCTTACGGATACATCCTTAGCAGCCTCGCCCCATACAGTCTTGATAGCCTCAGTCTCACCCTGATCATTCAGATGAGTGGAAGTACCATGAGCATTTACATAATCAACCTCTGCTGGCTCCAAGCCTGCATCCTTCAAGGCCAAAGCCATGCACTTAGCCTGCAGCTCACCATGAGGAGCCGGGCTGGTAATATGATATGCATCAGAGTTAGAACCATAGCCTACAACTTCTGCATAGATATGAGCACCACGCTTCTCAGCATGCTCCAAAGTCTCCAAGACAACAATACCAGAGCCCTCGCCCATAACAAAACCACTGCGGTTAGCATCAAATGGACGGGAAGCATGAGCTGGATCATCATTGTGGTCCATGCACAAAGCCTTCATAGCACAGAAGCCTGCTACAGCAGCAGGAGAAATACTTGCCTCAGTACCACCTGCCAGCATTACATCTGCATCACCACGCTGCAATACACGGAAAGCATCACCAATATTATTGGTGCCAGTAGCACAGGCAGTTACAACACAACTGCTTGGCCCCTTCAAACCAAAAGCGATGGATACATGGCCAGCAGCCATATTACCAATCATCATTGGAATGAAGAATGGACTGATACGGGAAGGTCCCTTGTCAAACAGCTTCTCATACTGGCCATGCATAGTTTCAATGCCGCCAATACCGCTGCCTACAAAAGTACCAATTCTCTCCAGATTTTCCTGCTCCAAATCCAGCTTGGCATCCTCAACAGCCAGCTTGGCTGCTGCCATAGCAAACTGAGCATAACGGTCAATGCGCTTGGATTCCTTCTTGTCCATATAATCGGCTGGGTCAAAATCCTTAACCTCGCCGGCAATCTGTGCCTTGTACTCTGCTGCATCAAAGCGGGTAATTTTATCAATACCATTCTTGCCGGACATCATGGCATCCCAGAATGCCTCTTTGCCGGTACCTACAGGACTTACAACGCCCAGACCGGTAATAACAACGCGATTAGACAAAAATAACACCTCTCAATTGATTCAAATTAAATAGCTGCCAGCTCTGCCTGAAGCTGCTGGAAGATTTCCTCCACAGTCAAAATCTTATCGATTGTAGGCAGATACTCGCCGGTAAATACAAGACCTGTTTCTACATCGCCCTGCTGAGCACGGCTCAGAGCACGAATAATACAGAAATTATGCTTGCAGGCCTTGAGACAGTTGTCACACTTAGTTGGCGGTACAGGACCTTCCATGATGCGCTCGGCCCACGGATTACGAACTGCACGTCCAGGCAAGCCTACAGGGCTGTGGATAACCACTACATCCTCTGGCTTAGCCTTGAGATAAAAATTCTTTAAGGCAGGGGCGCTATTAGCCTCTACACTAGCGGCAAAACGGGAGCCCATCTGGACACCGCTTACACCCATGTTTATTAAATCAGCAATATCCTGGCCATGCAAAATACCACCGGCGGCAATAACAGGAATATCCACAGCTGCCACAATATCAGGAATAATCTCCTTGATAGACTGGTCAGTGCCTAGATGTCCTCCTGCCTCCTTGCCCTCTACCACAATGGCAGCCGCGCCAAGACGCTGAGAAATTTTCGCTAATTTTACTGATGATACAATTGGAACCACCGGCGTACCGGAAGCCTTGCCCAAGGCAAAAATATCCCTTGAAAAGCCTGCACCTGCCACTACTAGGTCGATACCCTCATCAATGGCTGTATTAACCATTTCGGCAAACTTCTTTGCCGCAAACATGATGTTGATACCAATAACACCCTTGGACAGTGACCGAGCCATCCTGATTTCATAACGGAGTTCCTGTGGTGTCATGCCAGAGGCAGCAATCAAGCCTATTCCACCCTGATTAGCCACAGCGGCAGCCAAAGCACCAGTGGATAAACGAATAGCCATACCACCCTGCATAATTGGAACCCTTGCAATCTTAGTACCAATTTTTAGTTCAGGAAGCTTCAAACTTATTCCTCCATTCTTAGGCCACTTGCCTTTGTCAGAAAATCCCGCGAAATACATCACGGGACTTTCCCAAAGGTAAGACACTAATTATTTGTTCTGGTCAATGTAGGAAACAACGTCCTGAACGGTCTTAATCTTCTCTGCAGCCTCATCAGGAATCTCGATACCGAACTCCTCCTCGAAGGCCATAATGAGCTCTACGATATCCAGGGAATCAGCACCCAGGTCATCAATAAAGGTAGACTCGATAGCAACCTCGTCTGGCTCAACGCCCAACTGATCAACTACGATATCTCTTACTTTCTCAAAAGTAGACATGTGTGTTTCACCTCCTCTTAACAGATCTCTATATATCTTTTATTACATAACCATGCCGCCATCAACGTTGATGACCTGGCCAGTAACATAAGATGCACAATCAGAAACCAGGAACAATACTGCATTGGCTACATCCTCTGGCTTACCAGGACGTCCCATAGGAATACCTGCCACCATAGCCTCTTTCACCTTATCGGAAAGAACAGCAGTCATGTCGGTTTCGATAAAGCCTGGTGCTACCATATTCACAGTAATACCACGGCTGGACAGCTCCTTGGCCATGGACTTGGAGAATCCAATCAGTCCTGCCTTGGCAGCTGCGTAATTGGCCTGGCTGATATTGCCAGTAAGACCAACTACAGAAGTCATATTTACAATGCGGCCATAACGCTTCTTCATCATCAGCTTGGTTACAGCCTTGGTGCAATAATATGCGCTCTTCAGGTTAGTATTGAGAACAGCATCCCAATCTTCTTCCTTCATCCGCATCAGCAGATTATCTCTGGTAATGCCTGCATTGTTCACCAAAATATCTAAGCCGCCTAATTCATCTACTACGGTTTTAATCATAGCATCTACAGCCTGGCCATCAGATACATCAGCCTGAACAATAATCGCTTTGCCACCCTGAGCCTCAATCATAGATTTAACCTCTTCGGCAGCAGCAGTATTACCTGCATAATTAATAGCTACAGCAGCACCCTCCTGAGCTAGGCGCAAAGCAATGGCTCGTCCTATACCGCGAGAGGCTCCTGTTACCAGCGCAACTTTACCCTCTAAAAGCATATTAGCGAACCTCCTTGAAATAGTCAAGAGATTTTTCTAAAGAAGCTACATCTTCCACATTAAGACTGGTAATCGTCTTGTCAATGCGACGGTTAAAACCGCAAAGAGTCTTGCCAGGACCTGCCTCTAACAGTACGTCAGCACCAAACTCCTTCATGCGGGCTACACAGTCCTCCCACAGTACAGGGCTGGCAGCCTGAGCTACCAAGCTAGCCTTGATATCCTCAGCCTTGGTAAGAATCTCAGCACTTACATTGGCTACTACAGGAATCTTAGCATCGGAAATAGTTACCTTATCCAGCTCTACAGCCAGCTTCTCAGCAGCAGGCTTCATAAGAGTGCTATGGAATGGAGCACTTACCGGCAGGATAACAGCCTTCTTGGCACCTGCTGTCTTCAGCTCCTCTACAGCCAGCTCTACGCCCTTGGTGGCACCAGCAATAACGATCTGGCCAGGGCAATTGAAGTTTACAGCCTGAACAGGGCTCTCAGCAGAAACCTGCTGACAAACCTCTACAATCTTATCACGATCCACACCGATAATAGCAGCCATGCCGCCCTCTCCTACAGGTACAGCCTCCTGCATGTAAGAACCTCTCTTGTGTACCAGAGCAACTGCATCCTGGAAATTCAAAACGCCAGCTGCCACCAGAGCAGAATATTCACCCAGGCTATGACCACCAGTAATCTCTGGCTGAATGCCATTTTCTTTCAAAATCTCATTGGCAATGCAGCTAATGGTCAAAATAGCTGGCTGAGTATTAGCAGTCAGCTTCAGGTCCTCCTCAGGCCCCTCAAAGCACATCTTCATGATGGAATAGCCAAGAGCCTCATCGGCCTCCTTGAACATCTTCTTTGCCACATCATAGTTGTCATAGAAATCCTTGCCCATGCCAACCTTCTGTGCACCCTGTCCTGGGAATACAAAAGCTAATTTACTCATTTTTACCTCTTTCTTATTACATCAACCCACCCTCAAAGATAGGCCGGGAGCTATAATCCCTAAAAGCACTCCCTTATGATAATTGGTAATCTATCGAAAAATTACTTTAATGTATTGTGAACTCTTTCACCTACGGCTGGAATGCCGCCAACCAGCTCCTCAATAATAGTAGCAACTGGCTTAATCTCATGGAACATACCACTAATCTGACCAATCATAACAGAACCATTCTCCACATCACCCTTATGGGTAGCCAGATTCAAACGGCCAGCGCCAAATTTCTCCAGCTCTTCTACGGAAGCATTGTGGCTTTCCATTTCTGCATACTCACGAGTCATCTTGTTAGCCAAAACGCGAACAGGATGGCCAGTGGAACGACCGGTAACAACAGTAGAACGATCCTTGGCCTTCAAAACCAGATTCTTGTAGTTTGGATGAGCAATACACTCCTCAGATACTACGAAGCGGGAGCCCATCTGTACAGCAGAAGCACCCAAAGCAAAGGCTGCCATAATACCACGGGAATCACCAATACCGCCGGCACCAATAACAGGTACATCTACAGCATCTACTACCTGTGGAATCAAAGCCATAGTAGTAATCTCACCTACATGGCCGCCAGACTCAGTACCCTCAGCAATAACAGCATCTACGCCAGAACGCACCAAACGCTTAGCCAAGGCAACAGAAGCTACTACAGGAATAACCTTGGTACCTACCTCTTTCAGGGCTGGCAGATACTCAGCAGGATTGCCTGCACCAGTAGTAACTACGGCTACACGCTCATCAATTACTACCTCCATAACCTCTTTGACAAAAGGAGACATCAGCATGATGTTTACGCCAAATGGCTTGTCAGTCCATTTCTTAGCCTTCTGAATCTCTGCCCGCAGCAGATCAGGAGGCATATGGCCGGCACCAATAATACCAAGACCACCAGCATTGGATACAGCGGAGGCCAGCTCAGCAGTACCAATCCAGGCCATACCGCCCTGGAATATAGGATATTTAATATTTAATAATTTACATATTGGATTTTGTTCAAACATCTTAATCCTCCTTAGACCATCTGATAATGCAGGAGGCCCATGTCAAGCCTGCACCAAAACCAGACAGTGCTATGATGTCTCCCTTTTTAAACCGCTTAGCTGCAGCTGCCTCTGCCAGCGCAATAGGAATACATGCCGCTGACATATTACCATACTTGTGAATATTCACAATTACCTTGTCCATAGGCATGGACAAACGCTTGGCTGCAGATTCAATAATGCGGATATTAGCCTGATGAGGCACCAACCAGTCAATCTTCTCCTGTGGCATATCAATCTTTGCCAAAGAATTTTTGACGGTCTTGCCCATTGCCTTAACAGCAAATTTGAATACATCCCGGCCATTCATGTGAATCAGATTTAGTTTCTGATCAATGGACTCCTTGCTAACAGGCATCAAACTGCCGCTGGAAGGAATCTGGATGGCATCTCCGCCGGAACCATCACTGCCCAAATCAAAGCTCAGAATGCCATAGCCTTCCTCAACCTGTCCCAGTACAGCTGCACCAGCACCATCACCAAATAATACGCAGGTATTACGATCTTCCCAGTTAATGTACTTGGAAAGAGTCTCTGCACCAATTACCAGTGCCTTCTTGTAGGCACCAGTCTCAATAAACTGGGCTGCCACACTGGCAGCATAGGCAAATCCGGAGCAGGCTGCAGACAAATCAAAGGCTGCCGCATGCTTGGCTCCTAAAAGATTCTGAATCATACACGCAGTAGACGGAATAATTCTGTCAGAAGTCAAGGTAGCCACAATGATTAAATCCAAATCCTCAGCAGCTACACCGGCATCAGCCAAAGCAGCCTTAGCTGCTCTTAGAGCCAGATCAGACATAGGCTGATTATCCTCAGCTATACGACGCTCCTTGATACCGGTTCTCTCTACAATCCATTCATCACTGGTTTCTACAATCTTCTCCAGATCTGCATTGGTCATTATTTTCTCAGGAACATAAAATCCAGTTCCCAGAATACCTGCATTACAAAGTTTCGCTGTCATTCGCTAGCAACTCCTCCTCTGCGATACTGTCACGGATATGTCCCGTAACATCATTCCTTACGCACTCTATAGCAACGCCGATAGCACTGCATATAGCCTTAGCGTTGGAAGAACCATGACATATAATACAACAGCCGTTAACACCCAAAAGTGGTGCACCGCCATATTCGGAAACATCTAGTCGCTTACCTAACTTCTTCAATGCCGGCATAACCAGCACTGCACCTAGCTTGGCAAAAATGCCTCCTTGTTTAATTGCATCCTTGATTAGCTGGAACAAAGTTACAGCCAACCCTTCTGCAAATTTTAGCACAATATTGCCAACAAATCCATCACAAATTACAACATCTGCCTTGCCAGTAGGAATATCACGGCCCTCAATATTGCCGATAAAATTCACATCCTTGGCCTGCTTCAACATAGGATAGGTGGCTTGAACCTTTTTATTGCCCTTGGTTTCCTCCTCGCCGATATTCAACAAACCAACAGTAGGATTCTCCAAGCCATAAACATATTTGCTAAAGATGGAACCCATCATGGCCATTTCAGTCAGATCCCTAGGTTTGGAATCCACAATAGCACCTGAATCCAAAAGCAGGGCTACACCATGGGTGGAGGGCAAAGGAGTAGCAATAGATGGTCGATCAATGCCCTTAATCATCTTTAGAAACATCTTGGCTGCTACAGTAGCAGCTCCGGTGCTGCCTGCTGACACAACGCCATCACAGTCACCAGTCTTAACCAATTTGGTAGCTACTACCAAGCTGGCATCCTTTTTATGACGGATGGCCTCCACAGGATGCTCACCCATCTCTATAGCCTGACTGGCATGCTGTATAATCAATCTAGGCTCATTCTTGATGCCGTTTTTGTCCAGCTCAGCCTGAATCTTATCCTGATCGCCAACCAAAACTATTTCACATTCTTCATATTTGTGGACGGCCTCTATCGCACCTAGCACAATCTGCCCAGGCGCGTAATCGCCTCCCATTGCATCAACTGCAATCCTCACAAAAAAGCCTCCTAATTCACCTCTGCCAGCGATACCATAATGAATTTAGCACGAAAAACCTCCTGCTTTTCATTTCTGGTCTTAACCCAGACAAAGAATTTGTTACTTCTTTGCTTGATTACCTCAGCCTTGGCTATCAGCATCTCCCCTACCTTTACAGGAACCTTATACTTTATATTGGCTACACCTGTAACGGCCAGCGGGGAATCTATAAGGGCCAAAGCCAGAGAATTAGCCTGGGAAAATATATAATGCCCCTTGGCAATCTTGTTTCTGGCAAATACCATATCTTCGGTTATCTTCAACAGTGATATGCCGGAATGACCTCTCTCCAAGTCAATAACATCCCCTACCACTTCCGTCTTTTCCAGAGCTGTTATATTATTCTGGGCTTTTTCGGCTACCTGCCGGATACGCTCCCGTACCTCGGGAATCCCCAGCTCCATCCGATCCAGGCGGATGGTCTGTATGCTGACTCCGAACAGCCCTGCCAGCTCCTCATCCGTCAGGAAAGGCTTGTCCTGTACCTGACGTACCAGGATTTCATGTCTTTCTTTTTTTTTCAATCTTGCCATCTTTTTCACCTGTACATAAAAACACGACATGTGGGAAGCAGTTCACCCCCATATGTCATTTTCAAAAATTAGTACCAGCTCATATAACTTGATTGCAATTATACAAAATTATGCAAAAAAAGGCAAGCCCTAAAATACAAAATCTGAAAAATAGTCTACAGACTACATATCACCTTTAAAACCATTATAATAAAAATCATCTGCTAAGTACAGTATTTTTTACCTATGGCTTATGGCTTTATTTATATATCAAATCAATCACAATATTGACAAAAACTCTTTCTCACAACAAAGTAAAATGAGCAGAATTTCCACCCAAAAAGTAGAAATCTGCTCATATTACTCAATTATTCAGCTGCGGAAACAACTTCCTTGCCATCATAGTAACCACACTCTGTGCAAACATGATGAGGCAACTTTGGCTCGTGGCACTGTGGACATGCTACGTAACCAGGAACTTCCAGCTTCCAATTAGCACGACGGGAATCACGACGAGCCTTGGACATCTTACGCTTAGGTACTGCCATTTCAGGATACACCTCCTTAAATTCTCTGTAAAATTGAATTATTTATTTGCCTTGTATCCCAATAGCCAGAGCTAGGAATCTTACGGCTTTTTTAATAATTGCTGCAATGCCGCCAGTCTTGGGTCAATAACAGTACGGTCACAGCCACAATCGCCATGATTGAGGTTGGCACCGCACTTCAGGCACAAACCGCGACAATCAGCGTTGCATATATTATTCAATGGTTGATCTGACAGAAGCACATCCCGCATCACAGGAGCCAAATCTATCACATCGCCACTAAAATAATTCACTATTCTGGTTTTTTCACCATTTTTTGCTGGCTCACTGCCCCGCTGAAACTCCTCATTAAACTCGTGAACCTGCTGTAGCGTAGATGGCTCCAGACAACGATCACAAATAAAGGATTTGGTACAGGAAATACTACCAGTAAACCGGTAACAGCGCCCAGTATTTACATATTCTCCCTTGATGATAATATCACCCTCAAAGGAATATGTCTCTGTCTGGGCATCCAGCTCCTGAGCATTGGTTACAAACTCAAAGGGCACTGCCTCACCCAAACGATCTTCTAAATCGGAGATATTTATTTTCATAAAAGTATCAACCTCATTAATATTTCCACCACAAAAATAATTATGGGCATAATTGTAGTTTTGCGGCACTGATGATAATTATATCTATCCCCTAATGCTTTGTCAAGTAAAAGTTCTTGACAGACAATTTTTTATCTGGAATCAACACATGGGATTTTAACTTATCCACAGAGAAAATTATCAAAGATCAGCCAACATCTCTACAGTCTTGCCTGCAGCCTCGCCAACAGAAACAGTAACAGTCTCACCAGTACGGCGAACCTTCAGCTCCAGCACATCCTCCTCTACTGTCTTTGGACCAACAGTGATACGAATAGGATAGCCAATCAAATCTGCATCCTTGAACTTAACACCAGCTCTATCCTTGCGGTCATCCAGCAAAGCATCCACGCCGGCAGCCTTTAGCTCCTTGTATACTTTTTCTGCCAGCTCCAGCTGCTGAGCATTCTTGCCGTTAACTGGTACTACTACTACCTCAAATGGAGCAATAGCCTTTGGCCAGATAATGCCGTTTTCGTCATTATTCTGCTCAATAGCAGCAGCCATAGTACGACCTACGCCAATGCCATAGCAGCCCATCATCATAGGCTTCTCCCGGCCATTTTCATCCAGGAAGGTAGCATGGAGTGCCTCAGAATACTTGGTGCCCAGAGTAAATACCTGACCAGCCTCAATACCTCTGGTCATCTTCATATGACCATTGCAGTGTGGGCAGCAATCTCCCTCCTGCACCATGCGAATATCAGCTACTACTACATCCTTGAAATCCCGCTTTGGATTTACATTAATGTAATGGAAATCCTTTTCGTTGGCACCAGCACAAGCGTTATACATTTCCATAACAGTATGGTCTACAATAATCTTAGTGCCTTCCTTGATGCCAATAGGGCTCATAAAGCCAGGACAACCGCCAACAGCACGAATAGCTTCATCCTCAGCCATGCGCAGCTCCAAGGCACCCTCCACCAGATTAATAACCTTTACATCATTTACCTCATGATCACCACGAACAAAGCACAGCACCACTTCGTCAGTATCTGTCTGGAAAGCTACAGCCTTAATGCACTTCTCCACAGGTATATTGAAAAATTTCTGCACCAGCTCAATAGTATCAGTATTAGGAGTAGCCTTCTTCTCCAGAGGCAAAATTTCCTCCTCAGCAGCCTTGATAACCTTCAGCTCTGCCTTTTCATCGCTGGCTGCATAGTCACAGGTATCGCAATAAGCAATACTGGATTCGCCAGCCTCAGCCAGAACGGTAAACTCATGGGAATGACCGCCGCCAATAGCGCCGTTATCAGCCTCAACAGGACGGAAATTCAGGCCCATGCGAGTGTAGATATTGGTATAAGCGTCATACATCTTCTTGTAGGACTCATTCATACCCTCTTCATCCTTATCAAAGGAATAGAGATCCTTCATAATAAATTCTCTACCACGCATCAGGCCAAAGCGAGGACGAATCTCATCCCGATATTTGTTCTGAATCTGATACAGCATCAGAGGAAGCTGCTTGTAGGAGCGAACCTCATCCCGAACCAGAGTAGTAACCATTTCCTCATGGGTAGGGCCTAGGCAGAACTGACGACCATGACGGTCAGTAACTCTTACCATCTCTGCACCATATACAGGCCAGCGGCCGCTTTCCTGCCAGATTTCAGCTGGCTGAAGAATTGGCATGGAAATTTCCTGCCCACCAGCAGCATCCATTTCCTCACGGATAATCTCCTCTATCTTTTTGATGGTGCGCCAAGCCAAAGGCAAATAGCTATACAGACCTCCCGCAGCCTTGCGGATCATACCAGCCCGCAGCATGAGCTGATGGCTTCTTACCTCTGCCTCAGCAGGAGTTTCTCTCAAAGTTGGTGCATAAAGATTAGTTGTACGCAATTTTATTTTTCCTCCTCAACCAGAATAGCATCTATTTCCTTGAAAAGCTCATCCACAAGATCCTTTTCATCCACCTTGCGGATGATTTCACCCTTGCGGAATACCAGACCAACACCATTGCCACCGGCAATGCCTACGTCAGCCCCCCTAGCCTCTCCTGGGCCATTAACCACACAGCCCATAACGGCTACAGAAATAGGTTCTTTTATATCAGATAATCTTTCCTCAACCTGGTCAGCAATACCGGCCAAATCTATACAGGTACGTCCACAGGTAGGACAGGAAATCAACGTAGGGCCATATTCCCTCATCCCCAAGGATTTCAGGATTTCGTTGGCTACCTTTACCTCCACCACAGGATCTCCTGTCAGGGAGATACGGAAGGTATCACCAATGCCCTGAGCCAGCAAGGCTCCAATGCCTACAGCAGATTTTATCATGCCTGTACGGGCTGTGCCTGCTTCAGTAATGCCCAAGTGCAAAGGATAATCCACCTTTTCAGACATAAGCTGATATGCCTCCAAGGTCAAAGGCACATCATGAGCCTTCAAGGATATTTTCATATCATAGAACCCCTGCTGTTCCAAAATCCTAACATGCTGCAGGGCAGATTCTACCAAAGCTTCTGCCGTAACACCGCCGTATTTCTCTAGGAGAGTTTTATCCAGAGAACCAGCATTGACACCGATGCGAATAGGAATATGATGAGCCTTGGCCTCCTTAACCACAGCCCTTACCCGTTCCTCACTGCCAATATTCCCCGGATTCAATCTCAGGGCGGAAATTCCCTGATTAATAGCCTCCAAGGCCAAGCGATAATCAAAATGAATATCTGCCACCAATGGCACCTTTACCTTGGCTATAATATTGCCAAGATTTTGCGCTGCCTCCATATCTGGCACAGCCAGGCGGACAATATCACAGCCAGCAGCCTGCAAAGCATTAATCTGGGCTACAGTAGCCTCTGTATCGGTAGTTTTGGTATTGGTCATGGACTGAACAGAAATCGGCGCTCCATCACCAATGGCCACATTGCCAATATATATTCTTCTGGTCTTTTTCCGATCTATCATTTTTATCTGTCACTTCCTATTTGGTCAGATCATTAAATGTGGTAAATAGCATCAAGCTAACAAGAATTACAACGCCTGTTACCTGAATATAGTACATAACTACTGGCTTCATAGGCTTGCCTCGCAGGGCCTCCAGCACCAGCATAATAAAATGTCCACCATCCAAAGCAGGAATAGGCAAAAGATTGACTATGCCCAAATTCAGGCTCAAAAAGGCAGCAAAGCCCAGCAGCGGCCAAATACCCTGCTCAGCCACCTGGCCGGCCATCTGTGCCACACCAACAGGCCCGGACAGCTCTGCTGTACTAACTGTCCCCTGAACCAATTGAACCAGACCGCCAACCATTGCTCCTATCAGATATATCTCCTTAGTAACAGCCAATTTGGCCGCCTCTATAACCCCAGGCTGATAATACATAGCACTGCTGGTAATACCAATAACAGCTCTATTGGTAGCTGCATCCTCCTCTGGTATCAGAGTAGTAGACAGTTCCTTACCATCCCGCTGATAGGTTACCTTGAAAGGACGCTCCGCCTTTCCCTGCAGCTGCTGAGAAATCTCACTCCACTGATTAACTGGCTGCCCGTCCAGTGTCAATATCCTATCCCCTGCCCGCAAACCTGCCATAGCTGCTGGCCTGTCCTCGATAACAGCACCAATTACTGGCTCTGGGGAAGGAGTAGCCACGCCCTGTGTCAAGAATAGGCCAAAGAAAATGAACAGTGGCAGAATAAAATTCATAATAGATCCTGCCAGAATCACCGCCATACGAGCCCAGATAGGCCGACGGAAATATGCTCTCTCCCCGGCATCCTCTTCATCAGGTACCACGAACACCTTCTCCTTGCTCCGGCCACCCTCCCTGTCCATATTCTCGATTATCTCATAATCCATACCAGCGATGCGATTAAAGCCTCCCAATGGAACTGCTCGCAGAGTGTACAGCGTTTCACCATGTTTTTTGCTCCAAACCTTTGGCCCAAAGCCTATGGCAAATTCATCTACCCGCATCCCCGTAAGCTTAGCCACCATAAAATGTCCCAGCTCATGCACAGATACCAAAAGGCCGAATACAAACATCGCTCCTATTATCTTAATTATCATGGAATCACCTCTTAGATTTGAGCCAACTGTTTTCTAGTATAATCTCTGGCCCATTTGTCAGCAGCCAACAGCTGTTCCAAATCCGGCTTATACTCTACCTGGCCAGCCTCCATAGCTTTTTCAATCAAACGATATATATCCAGGAAACCTGCCTGTCCCTTCAAAAAGGCCTCTACTGCCACCTCGTTGGCACCATTCATAATACATGGCATAGTTCCTCCGGTACGGCCTGCCTCAAAAGCCAGCTTCAAGCCACGGAAGGTTTCCATATCCGGCTTCTCAAAGGTGAGCTTCCCCAGCTCATAAAAATCAACCCGAGGAAAATGAGAGGCTACTCTATCAGGATAAGTCAAAGCATACTGAATAGGCAATCTCATATCGGTACAGCCCAGCTGAGCCATAACCGTGCCATCCTGATACTGTACCATGGAATGTACAATACTCTGAGGATGAACCACTACCTGAATCTGATCATAGCTTACATCATAGAGCCATCTAGCTTCAATAACCTCCAGCCCCTTATTTACCAAGGAAGCGGAATCTACCGTAATCTTCTGTCCCATATTCCAGGTTGGATGAGCCAATACATCCTTCTTGGACACATTGGTCAGTTCCTCTGCCTTGCGTCCCCGGAAAGGCCCACCAGAAGCAGTAAGAATCAACTTTTCTACAGCCTTTCTATCCTGTCCCTGCAAACACTGGAACAAAGCACAATGCTCGCTGTCCACTGGCAAAATAGCCCGGCCCAGCTCCTTAGCCTTAGCCATAACCAGCTCGCCAGCCACCACCAAGGTTTCCTTGTTAGCCAAAGCAATATCCTTGCCAGCCTCCAAAGCTGCCAAGGTAGGCTCCAAACCAGCAAATCCCATCAAGGAGGTTACTACCACCTGAGCCTCTGGATAAGCTGCCGCCTCTATTACAGCCTGACGGCCTCCTGCCAACTCTGTTTTACCGCTATATCTCTGCCGCAATCTGCTGTAAGCTTCCTCATCAGAAAGCACCGCCAGCTGTGGCTGAAATTCCTCTATCTGCTTTTCCAGCAGCTCATCACTGCGATTGGCTACCAGCACAGACACATGAAACAAATCCGGATGCTCCCTTACCACATCCAAGGTCTGAGTACCAATGGAACCAGTAGAGCCTAATATTACAAGATTTTTCATTTTACATTACCTCTATTTGGCTGCTATATCCACAAACTGTACAAAATAGTAAACAAACGGTACAGTATAAATTACACTATCAAATCTATCCCAGATACCGCCATGACCAGGAATCAAATGACTGGAATCCTTAATACCTGTATAACGCTTAGCTACAGATTCTACCAAATCACCCAAGGTAGCCACTATACAAATGCACAGGCCCAGGATAGCCATAGTCTCCACATCGAAATTAAAGAGGATACCCAGACCTGCCACTGAAGCAGTAGTGCCTATCAAACCGCCAAGCAGTCCCTCAATGGTTTTGCCAGGACTAATAGCTGGACAAAGCTTGTGACTGCCAAAAAATGAACCAGCAAAATAAGCAAAGGTATCACTAGCCCAAGTACCAATAAGAGCAGTCCAAATCAAAGCACAGCCTGGCTCCAACACTCCCCAAGGCGTAGTCACTGCCGAAAAGCCATGATCCATAACCCGCAGTCCAATCAAGTGAGCAAAGGACAGTCCCAAATAGGACACTCCCGCTACGGATACTGCCGCTGATGGCACACTAAAGGAGCCATGAAGCAGCACTGTCATCAAAAACAACAGCAGGGTGCCTCCTGTCATTATCAGTACCAGCATATTGGTATCAAGGCCATACCAGGCTGTATAGCACATACCAGCAATCAAAAGGCCTCCCACCAACAAGGCTGGACGGTAGCCCTTCCGGTCAAAGGCATTGCAATATTCCACCCAGGCTCCTACAGCCAGAACCATACCACAAACAGCAAAAACCAAGCCACCAGTCTGAATTACATAGGCGGCTGCCCCAATACCGATTATACCGGTGATTATTCTTGTTAACATGAAGTACATCCCTTCCAGCTCTGACTGCCTTCTTTCCACAGCCAGCAGCTACCTTACTTTTTGGACAATCCCCCGAAACGTCTGTCCCTATGACAATATTCATACAAGGCCCTGCCAAAATCATCTGGCGTAAAATCAGGCCAATTTATATCCGTAAACCAAAATTCTGCATAGGCTGTCTGCCACAGCAGGAAATTACTAAGACGCATATCCCCGCTGGTGCGAATAACCAGATCCACCGGAGGCAAACCATAGGTATCCAGCTGAGCCTCTATCATCTCTGCTGTAATCTCCTCTGGCTTAATCATGCCCCGCTGACTCTGGGCGGCCAGTTCCTGCACCATTCTAAGCAGTTCATCCTGCCCACCATAATTTACGGCAACCGTAAATTTTACCCCCGTATTATCCCTGGTTCTATGTCTGGCATCTGCAATCTGCTTCTGCAATCCCTTGGAAAGCTCCCAGGTACGGCCGATAAAATCAATTTTCACATTATCCTGATCCATCTCGTCAATTTCCTTAGCCAGATACTCCGAGAATAGATTCATCAGAAAGTCCACCTCTGCATGGGGACGTTTCCAGTTTTCAGTAGAAAAAGCATATACTGTCAAGGCATTCATTCCCAAAGCAGTACAGGTTTTAACAATTCTTTTTAGTGTTTTAACACCGGCCTTATGACCGGCAGTACGTATCAGCCCCTGGCCAGTAGCCCATCTGCCATTGCCATCCATAATAATAGCCACATGCTGTGGCAGCTGATCCTGTACCAATTCATCCAGATATGATTTGTCCGAAGCATCATCATTTTTCTGCATGCCGGAAAATAATTTTTTCCACACGATGATAACCTCCTGTATCAAGAAAATAAGCCCCTCCAAAGGAACTTCAGAGGGGCATTTGCTTTTCGTCCCGGTACAACTCCAGGTCAAAAATTCATCAAGGAGCTACAATAGCACCTACAGGACAGCCTGCTGCGCATGCACCGCACTCTACGCAAGCCTCCTCGTTAATCTCATAATGAGACTCACCCTCGCTGATAGCCTCAACAGGGCAAGTACCTGCGCAAGAACCGCAGGAGATACACTCATCACCAATCTTGTAAGCCATTACTGGACACCTCCTTCAGCAGACGAGCTGCTAATGTTACAACTAACTCTCCGTCATCCAGATACTTCTGCTTAATGACGTAATATCCATTATCCTTCAAAGGGAAAAAACTCTTTGTGGGATAAGTGATAACTGAATTATACCTTATATTGGCCTGGTTTAGCAAGTCCTTGGCCAATTCCCAAGGCATTCCGATTATATCAGGCATCAAACCTCCATAATCTCCTTATCCTTAGCCTCTTTCAGAGTATCCACAGTCTTGATGTATTTATCAACAATCTTCTGGATATCTTCCTGAGCCTTCTTGCACTCATCCTCAGTAATCTCCTTGGCCTTCTCCAGCTTCTTCACAGACTCATTGCCATCACGACGGATGTTGCGAATAGCAACCTTAGCCTCCTCAGCTTTCTTGCCTACAGTCTTTACCAGCTCCTGACGGCGCTCCTGAGTGAGCTGTGGAATAGACAGACGAATAGCAGTACCATCAGAATTTGGGGACAAGCCCAAATCAGACTTCATAATTGCCAATTCGATATCATGAATCAAATTCTTTTCCCAAGGCTGAATAACAATCATGCGAGGCTCAGGTACAGAAACCTTTGCCACCTGATTTACAGGAGTTGGTGTACCATAATAATCTACCATAACCTTATCCAACAGGGATGGAGTAGCACGACCTGCCCGCAGAGAACCGAATTCTCTTCTCAGAGCAGCAATGGACTTCTCCAGACGTTCCTCATTATTTGCAATAATATCTTTTACCAAAATCAATTACCTCCTACGGTAGTACCGATAACTTCACCGATAGCTGCCCGGTAAATATTTTCATAATCCTCAATATTGAATACTACCAAAGGAATATCGTTATCCATGCAAAGGCTGGTAGCAGTAGTATCCATAATGGCCAAACGACGGGCCAAAATCTCAGAATAGCTCAGTTTGTCAAACTTCTTGGCATTTGGATTCTTATTTGGATCAGAATCATAGATGCCATCAGTACCCTTTTTACCCATAAGGATTACATCAGCCTTAATCTCTGCTGCCCGGAGAGCTGCTGTAGTATCAGTGGAGAAATAAGGATTACCAGTACCAGCTCCAAAAATAACTACTCTGCCCTTTTCCATATGGCGGATTGCCTTGCCCCGAATATAAGGCTCAGCCACCTGACGCATTTCAATAGCAGTCTGTACACGGGATGGAACTCCCACCTGCTGGAGGCCGTCCTGCATAGCCAAAGCATTCATACAGGTAGCAAGCATACCCATGTAATCAGCCTGAGCTCTATCCATGCCCTTGGCACTGCCGGAAAGTCCACGCCAGATATTGCCACCGCCTACAACGATAGCCACATCCACACCCTCTTCATGAACCTTCTTAATCTGCTTGGCAATAGCTTCAACTACTGTTGGATTAATGCCAAAACCCTGGTCACCTGCCAGAGACTCACCGCTTAGCTTCAGGATAATGCGCTTGTATTTAGCTGCTCCCACTCAAATCCCTCCTAAAAATGAGAAATAACTATCCTACCTTATTATACGCTTTTAAAAAGCAGAGAACAACAGCGTGTCCTCTGCTTTTAGAAAACTTTTCAGTTTTTATTTCATCTGAGCTGCAACTTCTGCTGCAAAGTCCTCATTCTTCTTCTCCAGGCCCTCGCCCATCTCGAAGCGTGCAAAACGACGAACCTCTACGCCAGCCAGAATGTCCTTAATGGTCTTGTCGGAATCCTTAACAAACTCCTGCTCAACCAGGCAAACTTCCTTGTAGTACTTGTTGATACGGCCGTCAACCATCTTCTCAACGATCTTCTCAGGCTTGCCCTCTTCCAGAGCCTGCTTGCGGAGAACCTCACGCTCATGAGCCAAAGCTTCCTGATCTACATCCTCACGGCCAATGCACTGAGGCTTAGCAGCTGCAATCTGCATTGCAACATCCTTGCCCAAAGTCGCATCACCACCGGACAGCTCTACGATAACGCCAATCTTGCCGCCCATGTGGATGTAGGTAGCCAACTGGCCATCCTCAGTGGTATAAACCTCGAAACGACGGAGGGACAGCTTCTCACCGATGGAAGCAACAGCCTCAGTCATAACCTCAGCAACAGTCTTGCCATCCATCTGGGAAGCATTCAGAGCATCCATATCAGCAGGCTTGCAAGCAACAATGTGCTCAGCAATCTTCTTTACCAGTGCCAGGAAGTTCTCGTTCTTAGCAACGAAGTCAGTCTCGGAGTTAATCTCAACGATGCAAGCAGTCTTGCCATCGGAAGCAGCAGCTACAACACCCTCGGAAGCAATGCGGCCAGCCTTCTTAGCAGCCTTAGCAATACCCTTCTCACGGAGATAATCAATAGCCTTATCCTTGTCGCCCTCGCACTCAACCAGAGCCTTCTTGCAGTCCATCATGCCTGCGCCAGTAATCTCGCGCAGCTCCTTAACCAATGCAGCAGTAATCTGTGCCATTATGTATATCCTCCTCAAAATCTCTAATGTAAAAAGGGGCAAAGGGATAAATAATGTCCCTTTACCCCATCAATTCTTATTTAGCCAGGTATATTACTCAGCGTCCTCAGCAACAGCCTCAGCAGCCTCGCCCTGACGACCCTCGATGATTGCATCAGCAATCTTGCCGGTCAGCAGACGAACAGCGCGGATAGCATCGTCGTTACCAGGGATTGGGTAATCAATCTCATCTGGATCGCAGTTGGTATCAATGATAGCAACGATAGGAATGTTCAGCTTGTGAGCCTCTGCAACAGCAATGCGCTCCTTGCGAGGATCTACGATGAACAAAGCACCTGGAAGCTTATCCATGTCCTTGATACCGCCGAGATACTTCTCCAGCTTCTCCATCTCATGCTTCAAGCCCTGAACTTCCTTCTTGGTCAGAACCTCGAAAACGCCCTCAGCTTCCATAGCCTCCAGCTCCTTCAGACGGTTTACACGCTTCTGAATGGTCTGGAAGTTAGTGAGCATACCGCCCAGCCAACGCTCGTTTACAAAATACATATCAGCCTTCAGAGCCTCGTCCTTAATAGCCTCCTGAGCCTGCTTCTTAGTACCAACGAAGAGTACGGACTTGCCTTCCTCTGCTACGCTGCGAACGAAGCTATAAGCCTCCTCAGCCTTCTTTACGGTCTTCTGAAGATCGATAATGTAGATACCATTACGCTCGGTGAAGATGTACTTAGCCATCTTAGGGTTCCATCTTCTAGTCTGATGTCCGAAATGAACACCAGCCTCTAATAACTGTTTCATAGAAACAACTGCCATAGTGGTGCACCTCCTGTTTTTCTTTTCCTCCGCCAGCCTCATCCTTTGTTAAACCCAATGGGCACAGTACAAATATCAGCCAGCGTGCGTTTTTATAATTACACCGTGAGTTAGTATATCATAAACACTTCTACCATGCAAGCGTTATTTTTAGACAAATCAGTGCTGATTCTCTTCCAACTTTCTAGCTACGTACTTCAGCATAATATGGGCACTCTTTCTATTAGTGGCCAAAGGTATATTATGCACATCGCACAGACGCAGCAAAGCATTAATATCTGGCTCATGAGGCTGGGAAGTCAAAGGATCCCGCAAAAATACCACAAAATGTACCTTCTCCGTAGCCACCATAGCACCAATCTGCTGATCTCCTCCCAGAGGGCCGGACATCATAGTCTCCACATTCAAATGGAATTTTTCATTAATCAAGGTACCAGTAGTTCTAGTAGCTACCAAATGAAATTTGCTCAGCAAATCCTTATGATGCTCCACAAAATCCAGCATCTCTTCCTTTTTCTTATCGTGGGCAATCAAGGCTATAGTTTCCATACAAAATCCCCCTTTTCATTCTTAAATCTTTCTTTTCTAGCACGGCTTTATCATAAGTCCATTCAACCTGTTTGTAAAGTAAGTTTTTTGTAAAATTAAACACATTATGCACAGGCTGCAGCTTAATTAAATAATCTTTTGCATGGCTCCCTTGACAATCTCTTCCGGTACATTGCTGTTACCGCAAACCTGGCCAATGGACTCCATCAAAATCCACTTTACCTTGCCCCCTACGGTTTTTTTGTCGTGGAAAATATCCCTATACAAATCCTCCACAGTGCAGCCCTGAGCCTTTATAGGCAAATGTAGTTTGAGAATCAAGCTGATAACTCTATCCACCACGCTCTGGTCTACCATTCCCAAGGATTTGCTGATATAGGCTGCACATACCATGCCAATAGCCACAGCCTCCCCGTGGTTATACTTAGTATAGCCTGTATTCTTCTCAATGGCATGAGCAGCAGTATGGCCGAAATTCAAAATGGCCCGCAGTCCCAGCTCCTTTTCATCCTGACTAACCACATCCGCCTTGATTTCGCAGGAACGGGCTGTCATATGAGCGGCAGCCTCATTGGCAAGGCTGGCAACCTGCTCTATATTATCCTCCAAATACTGGAAGAACGGGGCATCATAAATAATGCCATATTTAATAATCTCTCCCAGGCCGGTATAAATTTCCCGCTTAGGCAAGGTTTGCAGCGTATTCAAATCCATGAATACAGCCTTGGGCTGATAAAAGGCTCCAATAAGATTTTTGCCCAAAGGATGATTTACAGCCACCTTGCCGCCTACACTGGAATCCACCTGAGCCAATAGACTGGTAGGCACCTGTACAAAAGGAACGCCTCGCATATAGGAAGCTGCCACAAAGCCAGCCAAATCACCTACTACACCGCCACCCAAGGCAAAAACAGGAGATTTTCTATCCATACCTGTTTCAATACATTTGGTAAACAGCTTCTCTGCCATCTTCATGGATTTGGAGCTTTCACCAGCTGGAATCTCATATACTTCCACCTGCAAGCCTGCCTGCTGCAGCAAATCCTGCAGCCATTGTTCATAAATAGGCCCCACATTGGTATCTGTAACAATCAATCCCTTGCCAGAAAAACCTGCCTGCTGACAAGAATCCCTTATCTGCTGCTCCAACCCATTACCAATATATATATCATAGCTGTTCTTTCCCAGCTCTACAGGTACAATTCTCATTTTTCAACCCATCTTTCCTGTCAACCCTTTTTTTCCTCTATCAGACCTAGATTTCTCATTACCTCTTCCACCTTATCTGTATCAACTGGCTTGGAAGCATATGCATCACAGCCCTGACGAAAAGCCTCATCCACATAGCCCACATCAGCCAAGGCGGTCATCATAATAATCTTTAAATGGTTCTCCTGGGATATGCCATGCTGCTTCTCCAACTGACGAATTACCTTCAAAACCTTCAGGCCATCCACCTTTGGCATCATAATATCCAGGCACAGCAAATCATAACGATTATTCTGCTTAATGGAATCCATATACAAATCTACAGCTTCCATGCCATCTACAGCCATATCCACTTCACCATAGGACTGCATGAACTTTTGCAAAAAGCTGCGGCTAATACGATCATCCTCGGCTATCAAAATTCTCATTCTTCATCCTCCTAGCTGTTGAGCTTATCCTCACAGTATTTAAGTAAATCCATTATATCATCATCTGGCTCTAAGCTTACAGATTTTTCAATTTTCTCAGAGCTTTCTAATTTTTCCAATTCCGGAGGCAACGCCTCTGCCTTAATATCATTCATATAGGGATTCAGGAAAACAGATTGATCCTTCAGCTCCATATCTGCCTTTTCCGCTTTTTTCAACGGTATAACAAAGGTAAATCTGCTGCCTACGCCTGGACTGGACATTACATGGATTTCTCCATACATGGCTGTTACCAATTCCTTGACAATAGTCAGTCCCAAACCTGTGCCCCCAAATTTTCTGGTGGTGGATCCATCCACCTGGCTAAATGGTTTGAACAGTCTTTCCTGCTCCTCTCTGGACATGCCGATACCAGTATCCTCCACATAAAATTCCAGCATAGTCCTAATACCTCGTCTGGCAATGGTACAGCCCAAGGTAATAGCGCCTGCACTGGTAAACTTAATGGCATTGGTTAAAAGATTGTGGAGAATCTGTCTCAACCGCAAAGGATCTCCCTTGATATAATGTGGCAAATTTGTACAATCAGGCCCCATAAACTTCAAGCCCTTGCCCTCAGCCAAATTAGCATGGACAGCAGCCACTCGATGCAAAAGGCCATGTAAATCCAAGTCTATATGCTCTATGGTCATTTTGCCATTTTCCAGCTTGGCATAATCCAAAATATCGTTAATGATTTTTAGCAAATCCTCAGAGCATTGCTTCGCCGCCTGAAGATTTTCCCGCTGCTCAGGATTCAGTTCTGTCCGCAGGGTGAGATTAATCATGCCAGTCATACCATTAATAGGAGTCCGTATTTCATGACTCATATTAGCCAAAAACTGAGTTTTGGTATTACTGGCCGCCTCTGCCATACGGCGAGCCTCCATAAGTTCCTTTTCCCTCTGCTTGCGGCGGGATATATCAATCATGGTAAGCACAATCTGCTTCTCATTTTCCTTCCATACCTGAGTCAGAAAAAACTGCAGCCACACCGGCTCTTCGGAAGCCTTGGTAATAACCGCAGCCACATACTCTGAGGAAAAACTATCGTCCAACACCGCAGCTTCAATATTATTGCGAATAATGCAGAATTTGCACTTATCCCCCTTGCCGCAGCCGTGGGGCACACAATTAACGCATTGAAATACATCACCGAACTGTCTGCCAATAACCTCCCTATAGGTGCCTCCCAATATCTCCAGGGCAGATTCGTTTACCTCCACAATCCCTCCCTGAACATTGAGACTACAAATACCTATTTTGGCTGCTTCAAAAACAGACCGCATATAATATTGGTCACTTTCCACCTTATGAGCAATCCCCCGCAGCATAGAAATATCTCTAAACACTGCGCTGCAGCCTATAACCTCCCCCTTTTTGTTATGACGGGGAGAGCAGGTAGCAGATAGAAATACCGGCTCATCCTGATGCATAAGACCAATATTTTTACTAAGACCTACCGTTTTATCTTCCTTAATGGCTCTAGTCACAGGGCAAAAAAAGCTTTCCTGGGTTTCCAGATTCATCAATCTGCCTATCTGTTTAAAAAGAACAGGATTATCTGGCTGAAAGTGAAATTCGAAGATATCCTCTGCTGACTTATTCATATAGACAACTCTGCTGTCCTTATCTGTCAGCACAAAGCCATCTGCCAAATTCCCCATAATGCCTTCCAGTTGATCAAAGGAAATATCCTCCGTCTGAACCGCCGAGTTTTCCACACTAACGCCTCCCCTGCCCACGGGCAACTGTAGTAATCATAGACGCAATGCCTGACAAAGGCAGCTGTCTTTCCACACCTCCCTTTTCGTAGGCCGCCCGAGGCATACCATAAACCACACAGCTGGCCTCATCCTGCCCTATAGTAGCAGCACCCTGTTGCCGCATCTTCAACAATCCATTGGCTCCATCTGCTCCCATACCTGTAAGGATAACCCCCAGAGCATTGTTGCCTATCTGATCGGCCACGGAATCAAAAAGCACATCTACAGAAGGACAATGTCCATTAACCTTAGGGCCATGATTCACATCCAGCTGCATATTGCCACCAAAGTTCTTCACCTTCATCTGTTTATCCCCTGGAGCTACATAGGCCCAATTAGGCTCCAATTTATCACCATTTTGGGCTTCCTTAACAGAAATATGACATTCGTTATGCAATCTATCGGCAAATAATTTTGAAAACATAGGCGGTATATGCTGCACAATAACAATAGGTGGCAAAGGTGGTACCAATTCCTTCAGCACCTTAGATAGAGCTTCTGTTCCACCTGTGGAAGCACCAATAGCTATCAAATCTATCTTAGCACTGGTTTTTCCCTTAACCTCTACAACAGGAATCTGCTGTGGTGTGGGCCTAACATGAGGTACAGTATTATGCTGCACTGCTTGGTTGGTATTTTTCACCGAAGCTGACGTTTGCTTTAGTGCCGCCTTAGCCATTGCCAGGGTGGCATTGACCATTACTTGTCCCTTGCCTGTAGGCTTTTTTTCAGCATCTCCCAAAATAGCATATTCAACCTTGGGCTTGTTACAGGCATCTGCCTGTCGCACCAGCTCCTCCACCTGAGCCATATCCATCTGGCTTTCTATTTTCCTTTGCCTAACCTGATCGGCTGACAAATCTCCATATTCCTTAGCCAGCTTTACCTCAGCAGCCAAACCATCCAAGTAAGAACCACTGCCCAAGGTTGTAGAAGGCTTTTCCAGAAATGAAAAGGCTCCTGCCTCCATAGCCAAGGATTTGTAGACAGGTCGCGAGCTAGATACCACTGTAGGTAAATTATATTGAACTATCAAACGCCGCAAAAACTCAATACCATTCATATTAGGCATTTCCACATCCAGAACCATTACATCCGGATCAAAGGAAAGTATCTTGTCTCTGGCAGCAAAAGGATCCCCAGCCTTCTCTATCTGGGTTCCCACAGGCAAACGGCTTTTCAGGCCTCTTGCCACAACCTCCCTAAACAACAGGGAATCATCCACTATCAAAATTTTTATTGCTTCCATATCGGGCTCACTTCTTTCGATAAACTGACGGCATCACATACTCAAAAGGAGCCGACTGTCTGTCAATTACCTCGGAGTGTCCCACAAACAGAAAACCTCCCGGTTCCAGGAAGTCATAAAATTTCCGCACCAGGGAATCACGAGTCTCGGTATCAAAATATATCATTACATTGCGACAAAATATTACATGAAAAGGCTTTTTAAAAGGAAAAACCGGATTCATAAGATTAAACCTGCGATACAGCACCTGCTGTTGCAGATTTTGCGAAACCTGCCAATCTCCAGTAGCAAGCTTGTGAAAGAACTGCCCCTTCCACTGAGGTGGCAGTCCCCTCACAGCCTCATCTGTATAAATCCCTCTACGGGCTGTATCCAATATTTCCTGCGATAAATCCGTAGCCAAGAGAGTGGTATCCCACTGAGGTCCCTGCAAAGCAAAGAACTCTGACATAATCATAGCCAAAGTATAGGATTCCTCTCCGCTGGAGCAGGCTGCACACCAGGTCCGGATATCTCCATCCTTTATGGTGGAAGCCAGATATGGCAACACCTGCTTGCTATAGAAATTAAAATGATCCGCTTCCCTCATAAAGAAGGTATGATGGGTAGTGATAGCCTCCGCCAGCAGATTCATGGCTGTGCCGGAGGCATCCTCCCTAACATAATGCAGGAAATCTGTTTCGTCAGCAAACCCGGCTTCATTTATATGATTGCTCAATAGCTTGAACAACCTTGACTCCAGCAAGGCCTTTTTTTCTATAGGTAGCTGAATACCAAAATTATCCTGTACCACCTGAGCATACTGTTGGAATAAAGCTTCCTGCATACATTAACCACTCCTATTTAGTCCCTTGGTAAAAAGCTTTAATACTTACCAAAGCCCTCATCGTCAGTCAGAGCAATGGTTCTTGGCTTTACGCCTGGCTTGGCAGGCACAACAGCCGGCTGTCTGCCTGCACTGGTCAAATCCGGCTTCTGAATAGCGGAGCCTCCATTGCCACCATAGAAGCTGCCTCCGCTGTTGGACAGACGGAATTTACCTACATTGGCTCTCATAATATCTGCCTGCTGGTTCAGATTCTGGCTGGCAGTAGCTGCCTCCTCAGAAGTAGAGGAATTAGCCTGGACAACCTGAGATACCTGCTGTACACCCTGATTAATCTGCTCCAAGGCTAGCTTCTGCTCATTGGAAGCCTTGGCAATATTAGCTACAATATCAGCTACAGAGGATACATCCCCCACAATAGCATTCAGCGCATCGGCAGTCTTGTGAGCAATCTCCCGGCCAGTCTCTACCTTTGCCATAGAGCCTTCAATCATATCAGTAGTTTCCTTGGCAGCCTTGGCACTACGGGCAGCCAGATTACGAACCTCCTCAGCCACTACAGCAAAGCCCTTGCCATGCTGGCCAGCACGGGCAGCCTCTACAGCAGCATTCAAGGCCAAAATATTGGTCTGGAAGGCGATTTCATCAATAACCTTGATAATCTTGGAAATATTAGCAGAGGAAGCATTAATCTCCTCCATAGCAGAAAGCATTTCCTGCATTTCCTCATTACCAAGCTGAGCCTTCTCCTTGGTGCCTACAGTCAAATCATTTGCCTTTTCAGCATTCTGAGCATTGCTGGCAGTCTGAGAAGCAATCTCCGCAATGGAAGCAGACAACTGCTCTACAGAAGCAGCCTGCTGAGAAGCACCCTGAGAAAGAGCCACGCTGGCATCAGAAACATTGTGAGCACCTGCAGCTACCTGATCTGCTCCCTGATTAATCTCTAACAAGACCTTATGCACACGCTGACGCATAATCTCAAAGCTGGCAGCTACATCTCCCAACTCGTCACCGGTACTGGTAACAACCTCAGTGGCCAAATCACCTTCAGCAATTCTATCGGCAGACTGGCCTAGCTGACCTAAACGCTTCTTTACGTCCTGATTAAACAGGAAGCCTGCTGCAGAGGATACTACCAGCAAAAAGAGAGTAATCAGAATAATATTCCGTACATCGGCGTTCATCTCCTCAGTGGCGGCCTTATCCCGGCTCTGAGCTGAGGAATAACCCATATCTGCTAATTCCTCTAACTGGCTGGCTATATCTCCCTCCAGCTTGGCAAACTTGGCAGAAGCTGCTGCCTGAGCCTCTGGGCTCTGCACCTGGCCTGCCTGCTTTGCCTTCAAGGCTGCCACAGTCTCCTGACGGAAGGTGTTGTAATTATTAGTAACATTGGCAACAGCAGTCTTCGCAGCATCAGTATAAGCAGATTCCTGCATTTTCTTTAGATTTTCCTCAGAATTATTCAAATCCTTTTCCATGGCAGCAGTAAACATCTGCACCTTGGCTGGATCCTGTGCATTCAGTCCCAACAGCATATTCACTCTGGCATCATTGAAATGCATCCCCATTTCATAAGCATTGCAGCTGGTCATAACATCATCATCCATAATGGCCTCATAGGTAGCATCATTCTCCTTAACCACAGATATACCGTAATAAGCAATAGCACCTATCAAGAACTCCAGAATAACCATAAAAACCATTAACTTAGTGCCGATTTTCATATTCTTAAAAAACATCATGT